>JAABUN010004468.1_pt1 | contig 19018 bp, 22 predicted proteins | sample 5559311 | NCBI WGS metagenome assembly JAABUN01 (sample SAMN10711877, study PRJNA513370) | rock metagenome | isolation source: Antarctica rocks | place: Antarctica: Victoria Land, Siegfried Peak sud | reverse complement strand
GCGTCAGGTGCGCCTGCAGGACCTCCTCGACGACCGACCGGCTGCGCTGGTGTGCCAGCACCACACAGATCTCGGCCAGCGGCATGCCCACGCGACGCAGCCGGGCGAGCAGCCGAGCGCTCATGACCTGCTCATCGCTATAGGAGCGGTAGCCGCTGAGGGGGTCCACCCGGGCCGGCACGAGCACGCCAGCACCGTCGTAGAACCTCAGCGCGCTCACGCTCAGCCCACACTCCCGCGCCATCTGGCCGATGCCCCGCATGTGCTCCTCCACGGCCAGGATCGTGCGACCTCGACCAGGTCGAGAGTCAAACCGACCCCAGGCCGCTGGCGAAGAGTCTGATCTTGCGGCGGCCCCTGATCCGTACACGATCGGTCAGCGGGACGGGCTTCAGTCACTGACGTCTCGGCTGAGGCGCGGTTAGTCGGGCCAGGTGTAGGTGCAGTCCGGCTCGCGCTCCTCGTTGCGGCTCCCGTCGCTCTGGTCGGTCAGGATGAACCCAGCGGCCTGGTAGAACCGGCGCGCGCGGACGTTGCGAGTGAAGACGTGCAGCATGAGACCCTCCGGGCTGCAGTGCTTAACGGCGTCCAGCAGGGCTCGCCCGACGCCGCCTGCCTGAGCTTCGGGATCGACGTACAGCTGTTCGAGCCAGTGTTCGGCCAAGGCTGCGAAGCCCAGCACTCGGTCACCGGACTGGGCCACCCACACCCGCTGCGCCGCCAGGACGACGTGTTCCATCCACCACCGTGTGGCCGGCTCGTCGTGCGGGCTCACCAGCCACGGCATCGCCGCGGTCCGCGACCGCAGGTACAGGGTTGTCAACGGTTCGGTATCAGCCCTCGAGCCCTCGCGGATGCTGAGGCCGCCGACGCTCACGCCGAGGTAGCGCGCTCAGCGCTGCTGAACACCGACATTGCGCAGGCATCGCGGCGGTCGAAGAACGCGTGGGAGAGCAGCGCTGTGACGGCACCCACTATGGCCACCCCGTCAGCACGCTGTCCACGAACTTTGGGACGGCGGCCGCTCGCTTGTAGCACGGGCGGGTGACGATCCATCAGTTGATGGTGGGGCCTGCTCGGCTCTGCCGTCCGCCGCTGGACCTCGCGAGCTGCGCCTCGGTCTCGGGCACACCGCGTCGCGGAGCCGCACCGAGGCGATGGTCGTTGTCAGGGTGACACGATGCTTCCCCGTCCTAGCGTGAGGAGCACCGGTGAGCCTGGCCTTCTGGATCACGTCCTTGGTCATCGTCGCGACGCCCGGCACGGGCGCGCTGTTCACCATCGCCGCCGGCATCGCCCGGGGCCGGCGCGCTTCCCTGGTCGCAGCGGCGGGCTGCACGCTGGGGATTGTCCCGCACTTGGTCGCGGCAATCACCGGCGCCGCAGCGCTGCTGCACGCCAGCGGCGTCGCGTTCCAGGTCCTGAAGGTCCTGGGCGTGCTCTACCTCCTGTACATGGCCTGGGCCACCTGGCGCGACCGTGGGGCACTCACCATTTCAGCCGACGCGGCGCCGCGATCCTCCCGCCAAGTGATTGCCTCAGCGGTGCTCATCAACCTGCTCAACCCGAAGTTGACCATCTTCTTCTTCGCCTTCCTGCCCCAGTTCGTCCCCACGGGCAGCAGCGGCGCCCTGTTCCGATTACTGATGCTCAGCGCGATCTTCATGGCGATGACCTTCCTGGTGTTCGCCGTGTACGGCGTCTTCGCCGCCGGCATGCGCACCCACCTCATCGAGCGCCCAAAGATCATCGTCAGAGTGCGCAAGGTCTTCGCCTTGTCCTTCGTCGCTCTCGGCGCGCGCCTGGCCACCACCACCACCCGTTGATCACAGCCGGGCGAGGGCCTCGACGGTAGCCGCCCAGCCGAGCACCCACCGCGGGCGGCTCTGCAACCGGGCGGCGATGGGCGTCCATGCCTTGCCGGGCGTGGCTGCGTAGTCGGCGGTCCTTGACAGCCACTGACGCAGCCGGCCACTTGTGGGCCGGGCCCCGGCAGAGGATCGACCAGCGGTCGCGGGTGTTCTCGTTGGCCTGCCTGGATGACCCGGGTGCTCGCCTCCGACGTCTTCCGGATCCAGCCCGTCCTGGTAGGGACACGCGTTCGCCTCGAGCCACTGACCGAGGTCGTGCTCGAGGAGTACCTCATCGGGCTCGCCGACCCGGAGGTCCGTCGCCTCACCGGCTCACACATGACGATCACGAGAGCCCAGGCCGAGCGCTGGCTGGCGACCCGACGCGAGCAGCACGACCGAGCAGACTGGGCCGTGACACGACGCGAGGACGACGCGTTCCTCGGCGAGGCGGTGCTGCACCAGTTCGACCCTGCCAACGAGTCGGTGAGTTTCCGCGTCTGGCTGGCCGGCCCCCATCTGTTCGGCCGGGGGTACGGGACCGAGGTGACTCAGCTGGTCGTCGACCACGCGCTTGATGAGCTGGGCGTGCACCGGCTTGCCCTGGAGGTCTTCGACCTCAACCCGCGGGCTCGCCGGGTCTACGAGAAGTGCGGCTTCGTCGTCGAGGGTCGAATAAGAGACGCCCTCCTGTGGGAGGGCCAGCGGCACGACGCCCTGATCATGGCTGTGCTGCGGACCGGCGCACGAAAACATCGACGTTCCGAGCCGATGCCCTGACCGGCCCGGACAACTCTCCCCTGTCGGGACGCCGGCTGACAATCGTCAACTGGACGCGGTCTCAGCATGGCGTCTTATCGACCGTCTCGCGGCGCAAAGGTGGTCAGGGCGTCGGCGTCGCTGGCCACGGCCCGCAAGAAGTAGTCAGCCCAATCCTTGCGGTCAGGGTAGGTCGACTCGGCAACCAGCTGATCGATCGCGCGGTCGACGTCCACCCGTGTTTGCCGCAGCGTGACCGAGCCGTCCCGCAGCAGCGCCCAGGAACCGCCAGGGCGGCCGTAGGGCATGCCGATGCTCCCGGCGTTCACCACCAGGCGACGGTCGACCAGGCGGAGGAACGGCATGTGTGTGTGACCGCAGACCACGGTGGTCACCTCGGGGGGTAGCTCGGCGAAGACCTCCTGCCACCGCTCGAGTCGGGTGTCGACCAGGACGACTTCCTCGTCGTCCCGGGGCGTGCCATGGCAGAACAGCACCAGACCGAAGCCATCGACCTCGACCGTCACGGGGTGCGGGAGAGCGGCCAACAACGCCACGTGGTCCTCACGAAGCTGAGCGGCGGCCCAAGGGGTGACCTCGTCGGGGATGTCAATCTGTTCACCCCGCGCCAGGGCCACGAGTTCGCGGTCCGCGTTGCCTCGAACGAGCAGTACTCGTTCGCCGAGGGCGAGGAGGCGGTCCAAGACGGCAGTGGGCTGCGGGCCCGACGCGTGGTCCCCGGTGACCACGACGAGATCGGCCGCGGCGACCTCTGGTTCGGCCAGTACGGCTTCCAACACCGGAAGCACACCGTGAATGTCAGAAATGACCGCAACCTGGCTGAACACCCTGTCAGTCTGCACGACGCACGCAGACAGATTCGAGGGGCGACCCGTAGCGACGGCGACCACGGCCTACACGCTTGGCTGAAGGCTGAAAGGAGATGCCGACACCGCACCAGGTGGTCCCCACTGACGATCGGGTTGCGAACAGCCAGCGTCGCGGCTGTCGCACACTGCAGCACCCCAGGGCCAGCCTCGCACCCCGCCATCTCCTGGCTCTAGTCTTCGGGCAGTCGGGCCGGTCGCAGCGCGCCTGCCGCTAGACCCGCGGTCACGACCACCACTCCTGCGCCGACAGCGGCTGCGGCTTGAAGTCCGTCGTTGAAGGCGGCAATGGCCTGGGTCAGCACGACGGCGGGAAGCGGGTCGGCGGCGCCGACAGCGCCGGCCAGGGTGTCGCGAGCGGCGCCCGCCGCCGAGGTAGGCAGACCATCGAGCACGGGGCCTAGCTGTGTGCGGTAGGTAGCGGTAGCGATGCTGCCGAGGACGGCGATGCCGAGCGCTCCGCCGAGCTCCTGCGTGGTCTCGGACAGCGCGGATGCGGCTCCTGCGCGCTCCGGCGGAGCAGAGCCCGTGACGATGTCGACGCCGCGGGCGAGGACCGGCATGAGGCCCGCGAACACAACGGCAAGCCCAACGACGACGGTCGTCTCGCCGCTGGTGGGCACCCGGGTGAGTACGAGCAAGCCGCCCGCGGTCACGAGCAAGCCCACGACGGTGCCTCGGGCCACGGTGAGGCGCGCACCGAGAGCTTGCGTGAGGATCACCGCAGCGACCCCTGCACCCAGCGCAGGCAGTGTCCACAGTCCCGCCCCCAGCGGGCTGAGACCGAGCACCAGCTGCAGGTACTGCGCGGTCAGGAAGCCGACCCCGGCCAGCACCAGCGAGCCCAGGGTCAGCACGCCGATGGCCACGGCGAAGGAACGCCGCTGGAACAGGCCGAGGTCGATCAGGGGCCGGGTGAGGCGCCCTTGCCGACGGACGAACGCGACGGTGAGCAGCCCTCCAACCCCGACGGCGACAGCGGGCAGGAGGAGGTCCTTGCCTGCCGCGGCCTCCTTGAGTCCGTAGACGACGGCTAGGACGGCGGCCAGCGACGTCACGGCGCTGAGCAGGTCTACCCGAGCCGCCGCGGGGTCGCGGTACTCGGGCAGAAGGAACGGAGCAGCGGCGAGCAGGACCACCATGATGGGCACGCCGAGCAGAAACACCGAGCCCCACCAGAACGTCTGAAGCAGCAGGCCGCCGACGATAGGGCCCACCGCAGCGCCCGTGAGGAAGGCCAGAACCCAGACCGACGTGGCCGTCGAGCGCTGCCTCGGGTCGGCGAACATCGTGCGGATCAACGCCAAGGTCGAAGGCGCCAGGGTGGCACCGGCTATACCGAGCGCAGCGCGAGCCGCGATGAGCGTGCCGGGCCCGGTGGCGAATGCCGCGGCCAGCGACGCGACTGCGAAGGCGGTTCCGCCGATGAGCAGCAGCCGCCGGCGCCCGATCCGGTCGCCCACCGCGCCCATCGTGATCAGGAGCCCCGCGACCATAAACGCGTAGATGTCGACGATCCAGAGCATCTCGGTGCCACTGGGCGCGAGGTCACGCGTGATCTGGGGGATCGCCAGGTGCAGGACGGTCATGTCCATCGACACCAGCAGAACGGGCAGGGTCAGCACCGCCAGGCCGATCCACGCCCGGGACCCGGCCCGTTCCGTTCCCGGGCCCGGCGGGCCGGGGCTGCTCGCGATGACGGCGCTGTTGGCCGCGGACGTCGAGGCTTCGGCAGGTCTCACGGGCTGGCGGGTCGCCGCAGCCCAGCCAGCGCGCGCGAGATCTCCATGCAGTCCTGGATGACCTCCAGGACGGCGTCTGGCTGGTGCTCGCGCGCGTTGACCGTCCCGGGACTGGTCGGGTCAGTTGGATCGAGGTAGGAGAAGTCCTCGAAGACCGAAAGAGCCACCTGGGAGCTGGTTGGGACGGCCTTGACCTCGCACAGGACGAGCTTGAGGTGCTCGACAGCACGCACTCCGCCGGCCAGGCCGTAGCTAACGAAGCCGGCGGGCTTGTGCGACCACTCAGCGAACAGGTAGTCGATCGCGTTCTTCAACGCCGCCGGGATCGAGTGGTTGTACTCCGGGGTGACGAAGACGAAGCCGTCGAAGCGGCCGACGGTCGCCGCCCAACGCTGCGTGTGGAGGTTCTGGTAGTCCCCGAAGACGGCTGGCGAGGGCTCGTCCAGCAGCGGCAAGGCGACCGCGGCGAGATCCACGATCTCCAGGGACACCTCACCGACTGCGACTGCCTGGTGCCGCGCGCCGACCTCGACGACCCACTCGGCGATCATTGGAGACTTGCGGCCCGGGCGCGTGCTGGCCGCCACCACGGCCAGGCGCATCACGCCTGCTCCTGCGCGGGCGCAGCGGGCACGGACGTCGGCGAGTAGCTGCCGACCAGCTGCAGCTCCGTGACCGCAGGGACGGCCTCGCACCGTGCGTCCAAGGTCGATCGGAAGCGGGCGAACGCCTTCGAGGCGGCCAGTGGGCCCGGCCCGACATCGCTCGACAGCAGCTCGACGAAACTGTTCCCGTCCTCGAGCTGGTAGGTGACGTAAGCCAGGTCGGCGGGGGCCAGCCGCTGGAGGTCGGCATACACCTCGGCCATGAGCCTCCGGTGCTCGGCGATCTCTTCGGGTCGGACCGTGTACTTGATCAGCACGTGCATGGCTGCTCCTCGTCTGGGCGGAGTTTCGGTAGACACTGTGTCTATCCGCTGGATGGTCTGTCAAGTGAAGTAATGTTGCAGGCATGCCTCCTCGCGCGTACACCCAGCACGTCCGGGCCGAGACCGCGGCCCAGACGCGGCGCCGGATCCTCGACGCCGTCTACGACCGGCTGCGCAAGGCGCCGGCCGAACGGGTCACCGTTGACGGGGTCGCGCGTTTCGCCGGCGTCTCGCGGGCGACGGTCTACCTGGTCTTCGGCGACCGCAGCGGAATGTTCGACGCCATCGGCAGCGACCTGCTCGAGCGCAGCGGCTTCTCGGAGGTGATGCGTGCGGTCGAGGAACCGGAACCGCGCGTCGCCCTCGAGCAGTTCTTCCACGCCACGACGCAGCTATATGCATGCAACCAGGACGTGCTCCGCAGCCTGTTCGCGATGGCGCAGCTCGACCCCACCGCCCTCGGCGGCGCGATCGAGCGAATGGAGGACGGCCGCAACCGCGGCATGCAGCTCCTCGCGCAGCGACTCGCCGACGAAGGCCTGCTGCGCGACGGCTTCGACACCGCCCGCGCCGCCGACCTGCTCTGGCTGCTGAGCGGCTTCTCCAGCTTCGACCTCCTAGCCACCGTCCGCGGCCGCACCCCGGAGGACATCGCCCACATGTACCTCGCCACGCTGACGCACTCCGTCCTGCGCTCGCGGTGACCCCGACCCGCCCCACCCACGCCACCCGCTGGCTGCACCAGTTAGCCGCAGAGATCACGCCGCCTGGGCAGTGCACTGGCAAGTCGAAGCCGGCCCGGAAGCCGATCGGCTTGTGGGACACGGCCGGCGGAGATCGATTCAACGGACGACGGAGACGCGCCGCTACCTTTGCTGCGCGCTTCCGTCGCCTCGGTCGAGCACCGACGTCGGCCGCTTGTGCCTTGGTCGTCGGGTTGCTGATGAGCCCGATCCACAGTCCTGAGCGTCAGGCTGTCAGTCGGCCCATCGTCCGCCAGGAACGACGGCGCCGCGTGCCGACTGCGCGACGGTGCGCCCGACGACCAGCACGAGCACGCCCGCGAGCAGGATCACCGCCGCGGCGGGCAGGGCTGCGCCCACCACCACGGCGGGGTCCTTGCCCATCACGACCGCTCTCGCGCCGAAGATGAAGGCGACCACACCGAGGACGTAGAGGGTGTTGCGCGCCGCGGCCCGCCGTACGGCGGCTGGTCCCCGCGTCGAGGCCGGGACCGCTGGGGTCAGCCGACCGCCACCTTCCTTGCAAAGAGTTCCACGCAGGTCAGCTGCGCCGGAACCCAGGGCCGGCCCGGTCCTGTGGGTCAGGTCCGATGTGAAGGTAGGTGGCGCGCAGCCGGTCCCACAGCGTCAGCCGGGTCCAGTCCGGCTGGTCCAGGGGCTGCTGGGTGCGGGTCAGGAACGGGTTGGGCAGCAGGGCGGTCATGAGCTGTTCCTCGCGGCCGTTGAACAATCGGACCCCCCAGGACACCGGCTTCCCGTCCCGGTCAAGGCTGCGGTAGAGCTCAGCCCGGGCGCACCGCCGCAGCCGGCCGATTTCGGGTCCGCTGGCGGTGTGCTCGCCGATGCACAGGTGGAAGTGCCAGCGGCCGAAGTCGACGGTGACGTAACCGTCGTACATCGTGATCTTCTCGGGCGCGTTGGGGGCGGCGACCTCCCAGGCCGCGCCCTCCACGATGGTGCCGAACCAGATGTCGTCCCAGTGGTCCTGGAACAGCGCGGTCACCAACGCGAGCAGGCTGGCCTCGTCCACGGGCAGGGCCCAACGCTGCTCGTGGCCGCCACCAAGGGTGTCGACGATGGGTGGGTCGAGTACGGCAGGTGTGCTCATCCGGTGCTCCTGGAGGGCTGACGGTGCAGGTGGGTGGGTGGTGTCGACAGGACGCAGTCGCCGCAGAGCCCGGCGCCGGGGACTCGGTAGTACAGGCAGCAGCTGCGCCGCTGGCGGCTGCCGTCGGGGCGGCTGCTGACGGCGCCGAGCAGTGGGGGGCGGTCGAGCAGGAGATCGGCGACGGTGTGGGCCGGGCCGACCGGGGCGGCGTCCAGGACACGGGCGGCGCCGAGCAGCGCCGAGGCGGCGTCGCCCCACAGCAGTCCGTCGGCCAGCGGCCCGAGGCGATGCGCGGCGGCGGCCAGCGGGCGCAGGTGGTCCTCGATGACGTTGCGGTGCAGCAGGTCCAACGCTCCGCTGCCCTGCCATCCCTGCGGGTCGGCCAGGTGCAGCCGGACAGTGCCGGCGTGCGTCTGCCAGAGCAGCGAGCGGGGATCGAGGTCGGGCACCTGGCCGTGGCGGACGAGCGCGCCGAGGCCGACCGACCACAGGCGCGCGGCGTAGCCCTGGAACAGGGTCGAGACCGCGACCCGCCGCTCGGTGACCCCCAGCCGCGCCTGCAGCTGCTCGACGACTGCGGCGAGTGCTGCTGAGTCGCCCTGGACCGTCGAGACGGGAAGCCAGCCCGCGTCCTCGACCGGACCGGTGGAGACGGCGAAGTACTGACCGAGCCTGGCGAGGTCGTGCAGCGTGGCAGTGACGGCGTCCGGATCGCAACCGCGCACCGTGCTGATCGGCAGGGCGCGGACGGTGCGCGCGAGCGCGCCGAGATCGCTGACGGCTGTCGCGGCGCCGTCGTGGCGCACGACCGCGCTGCCGTCCGGCGCCGCGGTGATGATCGCGTCCGCCGGCCCGTCGCCCGTCACGACCCATCCTTCGCGTGCGAGCAGCCGCACGAGCGCCGGTCCGCGCGCGCCGGCGGCGACGACCCGGGCCGTTCGCGGCGGCCCCGGACCCTCTAGGGGAGATGCCTGGAAGACCCCGGTGCCGGGATCGAAGCGGAGCGTCTCGGCGTCGAAGGTCGCACCCACGGCTCCGGACAGGGCGAGCTCCTCCGGCGTCCCGGTCCAAAGTCGACTGTCTCGGTCGAGCAGCCAGACCGCGTCGGCGACGCGGAGCGCGAGCTCGAGGTCGTGGGTGCTCAGCAGCACCGCGACGTCGCTGGTCCGTGCCAGCCGGCGCAGTAGCTCCACCATCCGGACCCGGGACGGGACGTCCAGAAACGCCGTCGGCTCGTCCAGTACGAGCAGGTCTGGTTGCTGCGCCAGTGCGCGGGCGGTGAGCACGCGTTGGCGTTCTCCGTCGGACAGCTCGGCGGCGGGACGGTCCGCGAGGTCGCTCGCGCCGACCGCTTGCAGCGCCCAGGCGACGACCTCGTGGCTGACGCTGGTGCGGCGGCCGGTGACGGGCGAGGGAGCGCGGCGTGGAGCACCGGGCCGGCGGCGGCGACGCGGAGCTGGGGGTGGTCGTCGACGACGTCGGGCAGGTGGTCGCGGACGTCGGCGAGGTCGCTCAGGCCGCGGTTGTCAGCGGGAAGGTGGTGTCGGCGGGCGCGCGTCGGCGGCAGCGGCAGGCCGAGCGGCGGCCGCACCGGTTGACGCCGCGCTTCTCGGACGAGGAGCTGGAGGCGGTGTCGGTGGCGGCGGCGTTGGCGGGGCTGACGCCGACCGGGTACGTGGCGAAGGTGGCGGTGGACGTCGCGACGGCGCGGGTAAGGCCGGTCCCGACGGGGGTGACGGACGCGATCGCCGAGCTGCTGGTGGCGCGGTACCAGGTGCAGAAGTTCAGCGGCCTGGTGAACCAGGCGGTCGCGAAGTGGCACAGCACCGACGAGCTGCCGGCGCAGCTGCTGGCGGCGGTGGCGCTCGTCGGCCGGGTGCTGCCGCTGCCAGGCGGTCCGCAGGGTTCTCCACGGTGTCATCGCCGACTGTTCCCATCGCCAGGCGCTCGTCGTCCTTGGCTTCCCGGTACAGGGCGCACATGTGCTGCGTGAGCACTCGCTTCGGCGGGTTGCGCTCACCGGTCACCGGGACTGCCCGGAGTTCTACGGGGTGCGCTTGCCCACCCGGGCGCTGGGCTCGCCGACGTCATCGACGTCGAACTCCTCCGGATTGAACGAACGCATCGTGCCGCTCAGCAACGGCTCCGGCTCGGCCAGGACGGCGTCGGCGTGCCGGACCCACGCGGCGTGCGCGATCGGCCAGCTCATTAGCCCCGCGCACGCCGTGCTCACCGCGGCGCCGTCGCCGACCGACTTGGCGACGTGCCGACGCAGCCGGCCAGTGACGCGCGCGCCAGCGGGCAGCTCGGCGATCTGCTCGGTGAACGCCTTCCGGCCACACAGCGCCTCGCGGCAGGCGAACTGCCCTTTGTGCCAGCTGGCGCACCCTCAGCCGCTGTTCGCCGTAGGGAAGGTCGCGCGGCCGGGTCGTGCGGCGCTGACGGACCGAGGACGAGAACACCCCGCACGCCGGGCACGCCGCAGCCGTCTCGTCGTCGGTCAGCACGTGCACCACCCGCGTGCCGTCCGCGACACGAACCACCTCGCGCACCCGTAGCCCGCGCAGCCCGAACAGGATCGTCGTACCGTCGTGCCTCACTCGTGGCCCCTCAGCTGTCAGTTCCTCAACACCGCCAGCATCGAGGGGCCACGGGCCGTTGAGGCCCAGGCCGCGATCAGACCAAAATCGTGTCGTTCCCCCGTTCGCAGGCGACTGCGCCAGCGTCCACGAGTGCGACCGGAACCGTGCTGTCTAGAAGGGCAGGATGATGGTCCGCATCGGACGCCCGACGCGTCAGATGTGCCGCGTCAGCCCGCTACCAACCAGGTGAACGGGGAGAGGTAGTTCCGCCGCGTTCCGGCGAGTCGTTCCGGGTGCCACTGCAGTCCGAGCACTCCGTCGCCCTCGATCGCTTCGGCCACGCCGTCGCTGCTCCTGGCCGTGACCCTAAGACCGGGCGCTGCGGTCAGCACGGCCTGGTGGTGCACGGAGTTGACTCGGTCGGCGCCGCTCAGCGCGTGTTCCGCTGCGCTCCCTGGGTCGGCCGAGACAATGTGCACCTCATCGTGCTCCTGGTCGAGGCGCCAGTGCCCCGGCAGGCCTGCGGTGGGCAGGTCCTGGACGAGGGTGCCCCCGAGCGCGACGTTGATCACCTGGGCTCCTCGGCAGATGCCCAGGACTCTGCGGCCGGTGCCGGTCGCCCAGCGGACGGCGGCGACCTCGAAGGCGTCGCGGTCGGGGTCGACGTCCATAAGCGCGGCGTCCGGCGTGGCGGCATAGCAGGAGGGATGTACGTCCCCGCCTCCGGTGAGCAGGACGGCATCAGCCTGCTGGATTGCCTCCAGGCTCCGCCGTGGATCTCCGCCGGGCGGCGGGACGAGGACCACCGGCGTCGCCCCGACAGTCCATAGGGCGTCGAGGTAGCCGCGGTGTAGCGAGTAGCGAGCCGCGGGCTCCCTCCCCACCAGCACGGCGATTCTCACCGGAGAGCCGGGGTCGGGACCGGTGTGCTAGTCGCCGTATCGGCCGCGGAAGTCGTCGAGGGCCAAGGTGAAGCAGTCCATCGGCGCTCGCAGGATTCCCGCGCCGATCTGCCCGCCGTCCTTGCCCGCGAGGCCCCCATCGATGACGGGCAGGGTGCCTCGGCTGACCACTGCTCGGATGTCGATGCCGACGGGGCTGCCCCGGAAGCCGAAGTAGGGGATGAGGTAGTCAACATGCTCTCCTACCGTGATGTCGTACATGGCTTCGTTCATGGAGGCCATCTCCAGCGGCGAGCCACCTTGGTAGGCCTGCAGTCCGAAGGCCGCCGCCTGAGCGAAGCCACCGAGGCCGACGGTCTCGGTGATGTGGCTCTCGCCGCCGATCCACTCGATGTCGTCCTCGGTGTAGCCCTCGAAGAGCTTGCAGTCGACGTCCGGCAAGGAGCCCGAGTACCACTGGTCTCCGAGTCCGGACACCCGGATTGAGAAGTGCCGGCAGCTGATGGTCATCGCGGTGACGACGCTCGAACCCTCGATGTCCCGTGCGGAGTCCGCGGTCGCCTTGGCGGCGGCCATAGCCGGGCGGAGGAAGAAGTAATCGCTGGCGTGCAGGAAGTCGAGGGCGGCGTGCACCTCGTGGCCGCGTCCGTCCACAGCGAGGTCGACCAGGGCAGGAGTCAGTTCGCGGGCGAACAGTGTGGTGGCGGCGGTGTTCCGGCTGTGCATCTCGTCCCCCATGCGGAGGGCTCGGGCGATCAGCGGCTTGAGGTCGACGCCTCCGGCACGTGCGACGGCATCGCGGAGAGTCGGGGCGAGCTCGCGCTCGAGGAAGCGCAGGCCCGCTGCGACCTCGTCGTCAAAGACGCCGTAGTTCAGCCTGCGCCGTGACTCACCCTCATAGAAGTTGCAGAAGGCCCGGTTGCCGTGAGCGCGGTCCTCCACCACGAAGACTGGCATGGAGGCCGTGTAGATGCCGGCGACCGACCCAACGCATCCGTGGTCGTGCGTGCCGGCGAGATGGATGTCTCCGTTGCGGAGCTTCTCGTCGGCGGCTTCCTCGCTGTCCGCCAGCCCCTCGTACATAGCGCCGTAGAGGACGGCCCGTCGCTGCCCTCCGGTGTACTGCTCCCAGGGCATCGGTGCACCAGAGGTGAGGATCGTTTTAGGCGTCATCCCAGGGACGACGTCGCCGGCCGGCTGGACGTCGACGAGCACGGGATCGGCCGAGGTGAGCCGCTGCAGTGCCTCTTGGTTGGCGCGGTCGACTCGCTCGGACGACGTTGCAACGGATGCTCGAGTGGTGGTCATGCTTGTCACTTCCTTTGACGGCGTGGCGGATGGTGACGGGGATTGCTCGGCCCGTCACCACAGACGCAGGTACTGCTCGCGCTCCCAGTCGGTCACAACGGTGTTGTAGGTGAGCCATTCAGCCTTCTTGAGGTCCACGAAGGTCTTGTGGACAGCGTCCCCTAGCACCTCCCGGGCAAAGTCGCTGCTTTCGAACTCGGCGATGGCTTCACCCAACGTTGTAGGAAGGCGTCGGACGCCAGCGGCTCGGAGTTCGTCGTCGCTGACGGAGTAGGTGTCGCTGTTGACCGGGGGACCCGGCTTGAGCTGCCGACGGATGCCGTCGAGGCCGGCCGCGAGCACCAGGGCGGTCCCGAGATAGATGTTGGCTGCGCTGTCGGCGATCCGGATCTCGAGGCACCGGCGGTTCACCGGTAGGCGCAGCATGAGGGTGCGGTTGTTGTAACCGTATGCGCGGTACACCGGCGCCCACGAGATCTCGTTCATGAGACCGCGCGGGAGTAGGCGCTTGTACGAGTTGACCGTCGGCGCCAGGACAGCCGTCAGAGCGTCCGCGTGCTCGAGCACACCGGCGGTGAACTGGTAGGCGATCTCCTCGTAGCCCTCCTCGACCGGCACCCGGTCGTTGGGCAGCCCGTCCACCCGCCGCTCGAAGACGTTCTTGCCGGTCCCCTTGTCCGCGAGGCTGACGTTGAGATGGAACCCGGAGCCGAAGGACTTCGACGTAGGCTTAGGCATGAAGCTCGCGATGCAACCCAGGCTCCTGGCGACGTGCTTCGCCATCAGCCGGAACAGCGTCATGCGATCCGCCATCGTCAGGGCGTCCGCGTAGCGAAAGTCGAACTCGTACTGCCCGTCCCCCCCCTCGTGGTCGAAGGAGTACACGTCCCAGCCAAGCTCGTTCATGTACTGCACCATCGGACTGAGGAACCGGTCTGCCAGCATCGTCGTCTCGATGTCGTAGCCGCGGGTCGGTGCGGACAGCGTGTCCTCGTCCACCCAGGGGACGAAGTCGTCGCCGTCAGGCTTGAGCACATACAGCTCTGGCTCGACCCCCAGGTTCGCGACGAAACCCATTTCGCTCGCAGCGTCGATCTGCCTTTGCAGCAGCCACCTGAAGTCGTGCGAGTAGGGCTCGTCGTGAAGGCGGAGGTTGGCAGGCGCGATGGCGTAGCGCCGATCCCACGGAAGGACGGTCAGGGCGTCCAAATCCGGGACGCCGACGCACTCGTCCTCGTTCGGCCCGAGCTCACCCATGCCCTCGAGTGCGCCGACGGTGTAGAGCTCGGAGCCGGCGGCCATGTCCTGGAAGTGCTCGATTGGCACGCACTTGGACTTGGGGACGCCGTGTATGTCCACGTAGGCGCCGAACACGTATTGGACGCCTTGCTCGGAAAGGCGCCGTTGCACATCACTTAGTTCACTCATGGGCCTCCTACTCATTGCCACCGCAGCGGCATCCGGCTCAGGTTCGGACCCGTTGATGACGGGTGGGTGTCGGGGTGCCTCACCCGGTGACGGCCTGGTGACGCAGGAGGCGCCCGCCGCCGACGGTGACGAGCACGCCGTGGAGGATGCCCTCGCCGTACTCGGAGCCCGCGTTGATCGCCAGGGTGCGGCCGATCTTCGTGGCGCCGCCGGACTCGTGGATGTGCCCGTGGAGGCTTACGAGCGGCTGGACCTCCTCGAGGGCCGTGCGCACGGCCGTGGAGCCGACGGGTGCGGTGAGCTGCGTGCCGGCGGAGGTCTGCACGACCAGGTCTTCGTCGAGCATCGGCGCCGAGTCGATACGCGAGTTGTGCGGCGGTACGTGGATGTTGAACAGCGCCGTCGAGGGGTTCTCCAGCCGGCCGACCATCTCCTGCAGCCGGTCGGCGATCTGCTCCTCGGTGTACTCCCGGTGGGTGTTCCACGGCGTGTGGTTGGTGTAGCCGGTGCTGAGCATCTCGTGCCCCTTAGCGATCTCGACCACCTCTCCCTCGACGAAGCGGAAGCGGTCACCGCCGTGCTCCTGCAAGACGGCGTCGACCTCCGCCGGGTCGTCGTTGCCGGGCGCGTTGTAGATCACGACCTCGGTGTCTTTGAGGCGGTCGTGCGCGTAGTCGACCCATCGGCGGACCGTCCTCGTGACGACCTCGGAGAACAGTCCCTCCACCGCCTCTGGGTGCTCGGCGTAGTGGAGGTGCTCATCCGGCGTCATCCGCCGGGTGTAGAGACCGGCGTTCCAGGCCCGGCGCTCAAAGTCCTCGACCGACTCACTGTGGAGCTCGTGCTCCTGTCCGTGCAGGCGCGCGCGGTAGCGCCCGGCTCCGTCCTCCACCACAGGGACAACCATCTTTCCGGTGATGTCGCCTCCGAGCAGCAGCACGTCCGCCTTATAGAAGGCCGCGGCGTTGACAAACTTCTTGAAGCACACCTCCGAGCCGTGCAGGTCGGTGGCGAAGAAGATGGTCGTCTGGTCCTGCGCCGGGATCCGGGGCTTGCGGCTGAAGAGCGGCATCAGTAACTGTCCTCTCGGTCGTCGACGTCCTGCCACCACTGCACGCGCTCCCCGATGCCGGCCCGTACCCGCCAGCCCATCGACTTCGGTGCCTCGTCGATGGCGGAGGTGAGGGTGTCGGCGCGCCGCCGGACGAGCTCGTTGCCCTGGGCGCCCAGGTCGACCTCGGTGCCCATCGCCGAGCGGAGCCGGTCGAGGTTCCTCGTGACCGTGTGGTGGAAGCCCCAGTCCTTGGCGAGCAGCAGGGACACCCGCTCGGCGGAGACGTTCTCGGTGGAGCCACCGGTCATCGCCACGTCGTGCGTCGAGAGCAGGACGGCGAGGTCGATGTAGTCGTTGCGCTTGAGGTCGACGATCTGCAGCTTGCCGAGGAGGAGCTCCTCGAGCGGCACGGTCACGTCGTGGACGTCGAGGCGCCCCTTCACCTCGATGGTGTGGTTGAACTCCAGCCGCTCCACGAAGACGTCAAGCTCGACGGAGGTGTCGGGGTGGGCGAAGGAGTACCGCCGACCCTCCATGGATACGAGCAGCTGCCGGTCAGCGACGTAACCCCGGTCCTCCAAAAACCGGCGCATGGCCTTGCGGTCCTGCTTCGGGACGACGAGGTCGATGTCCTTTGCGGCGCGGCCCAACTCGTCCATCCTCGCAGTCGGGCCGGCGCAGTGCAGACGGATTCCCGCGCTCCCGACGACGCGCATCGTCACGCCCTGCTGCACGGCGGTCGAGACGAGCGCGACCGCCTCGTCCCGCAGGATCGGCCACTCGAGGCCCATGGCGCTCGCCGCCTACTCGATCGGGATCTGGCGGAAGGCAAGGTCGAGGTCAATTCCTTGTCGTCGCCGGTAGGTCCTCGCTCCCAAGTACCACGCGGTCCCGGCGAGCACGATGCCGAGGACGAGCCAGAACTCTCTGGTCAGGCCTTCACTAGTGAACAGGGGTCCGGCGGCGTTCGTGTCATTCCACAGCAGGTAGATCATCGCCGCGAAGAACAGGGTGCTTACGGCGCCGGTGATCGACATGACCGGTATACCGCCCAGACGGGAACGGGCTGCGGGGGAAGACTCGAACAGCTGTGACCGTGACGAGGGAAAGAAGACGGCGGCCACCATGGCCGTACCCCACACCACGAGCAGAACCTCGACCAGGGTCAGGAACGCGACCTCCCGGTAGGCGATGAGCCACATGAAGCCGATCGCGCCCGCCGTCGACACGGCGATGGCGAGGACCGGCGTGTGGAAACGCTCGCTGACCCGGCCCAGGCGGTCCGGGGCCACGCGGTCAAAGGACCACGCGATCATGCTGCGGGTCGTGTAGGCGATCTCCGCTGGGATCCAGAACCAGATCCACGCCACGAAAACGGTCATGATGATGATCGCGAGCGGCACGTTGGCCGTCAGGATGCCCGCCAGCACGGTGAACCACGGCGTCGCAGCGGTGGCTCCACCTTCCACGCCGGTGAGCGCGTTGTAGGCGATGGCGCCCTGGAACTCGTAGCCGAAAGCCCTGTTCGACAGCACGGCGAAGAGCGCGATCACGGTCCCTGTCGCCAGCACCGCACCCAGCATGCCAAACAGCTGCGACCGCTGAACCCGCTTAACCTCACCGCCGATGCCCACGGACTGCACTGCGCCGAGAAGCGGCAGCAGCGGCCAGATCATGAACTTCACCGTCTCTCCGAGGTCAGCGCCGCTGGGCACGTAGCCGTTCTCGCGCGCAAGGGCGATGACCTCGTCGTACTGCAGGCCGGTCAGCGACTCCAGGTTGCTGGCGAAGGACGCCCGCGAGCCGAGGAGCATGACCACGAGCAGCACCAGCATGCCGACGGAGGCGCCGACGAACAGCACACGCTGGAACGTGAAGTAGCGGCTCGTCCCCGAGCCCAGCAGGAGGCCGGCGGCTACGAGGAAGCCGGTCCCGATCCAAAAGACCCCCGATGGTGTGGCCACGGTCGCCGAGATCTTGACCAGGCCCTCGTTGCCGGAGATGAGACCGACCGTGGAGAAGAACGAGGACAGTCCGACGGTCACGATGAGTGACGCGGCCAGCGCGGCGTAGTAGAGCAGGATGACCGTCTCAATGGCCGACAGCACGAAGGCGAGGCCCGGGTGCGTGCTGCGCGACAGGAAGACGTAGACGCCTCCGGATCTCGGGAAGACCGTCGACCAGAAGTAGAAGGTGGTCGCGACCGCCAGCATGCCGAGTGCGGCGAGCAGGGTCGACACCCACACCTGCGCACCGGGGTAGAGGCTCGGACCGTACAGCTGGTTGAAAGCGATCGCGATGCCGATCGAGACCAGTCCGACGTTGTAGATGAAGACGTCGAGGGAGCTGCCGACACGGATCAGGCCCGATGCCTGCCGTGAGAACACCGCGGGCGGAGCGGTCTGCTGTGCCACTCTGACCTCCATGGCTGGGGTGGTAGCCAATTTGGGGGCCCGCCGAACGGATGTCAACCCCCAGGTGGCAAAAAAAGCTGTAACACCGCAGTCTGGAGAGGCTACGGATCGAATCTGGAAAGATCAGGTGGACGATGGACAAGAAGACCGACGGGGTCGAGCCCGCCGACCGCGCTCCTGGCGGGCGCGAGGTCGACGCCCTCGACCGCAAGATCATCAAGATGCTGCAGACGAACGGTCGGCTCAGCAACACCGAGATCGCACGCACCCTCGACGTCACCGAGACGACGGTGCGGAAGCGGATCGCCCAGCTACTGGACCGGGACCTGATGAACATCGTTGCCGTCCCGACCCCGGCAGCAGTCGGGATGAACCTTTCGGCACTGATCGGCATCTCCGTCAGCCTCACCGCGCTTACTGCTGCCGCCGAGGCTTTGCGCCGTTGCCCCGAGGTCCGCTACGTCGGCCTCGCTGCCGGTCGCTTCGACATCATCCTCGAGGCCTTCTTCACCGACCAGGAGCACCTGCTGCGCTTCGTCACCCAGGACATCGGCCCGCTCCAGGGCGTGACAAGCATCGAGACGTCCGTGATTCTCAAGGTCGTCAAGTTCTCCTACGAGTGGGAGATCGTCTGAGCTGAGGCTCGTCGGGCGCGCCGAAGTCCCTCAGGCGACGAACTTCAGCCCCAGGACGCCGACCACGATGAGGGCCAGGCAGACCATTCGCGCGGGAGTCGCCGGATCGCCGTGGACGACGACGGCGAGCAGCACGGTGCCGACGGTGCCGATGCCCACCCACACCGCGTATGCTCGTCCCGAGCGTCGGCTCACGGTTCACCTAGCGTCCACCACCCTCAACGCGCAGCCGTAGCCCGTCGGGGTTGCCCTCCGGGACGATGTCGCGGTAGCCACGTTCCCGCAGCGCCTGCTCGACGGCCAGGCTGTTCCCGCCGCTGTTGAGCCCCAGGATCACGTCGCTGCCGTCGCGCTCGACGGCGCGCACTGCCTCGCGGGCTCGGCCGTGAAGACGCTTGTCGATGGCTCGCTGGGCGTGGTCGCGCAAGTGTCGAACGTCGAGTCGGGGCATCCGGTCGGTCTCCTGTCGGTCCTAGCCCCGCTGTTGCAGTAGCGGTCTGATCTTGTGGTCTAACACGGGTCGTGACAGCGCGAAAGTGCCTGCTCTGGATGGGATTCTGTTCTTGCTGAGGGAACAAGATCGCCAGACGGAGAGGCACTTCGCAGGTGCAACCTACAACGCACAGGACGCCTCCGGTGGTCACCACCGATGGGACCGGGGTGGTGTCGCACGCCGGG
>JAABUN010004467.1_pt1 | contig 19021 bp, 19 predicted proteins | sample 5559311 | NCBI WGS metagenome assembly JAABUN01 (sample SAMN10711877, study PRJNA513370) | rock metagenome | isolation source: Antarctica rocks | place: Antarctica: Victoria Land, Siegfried Peak sud | reverse complement strand
GAGACGCTGCGGCTGTGCCGACTGCGCTACGTCGGCTACGCGAACATGTGGGGCTTCGCCATCTACCGGGCCAGCCATGACGACTACGAAGACTCCTACCTGCCCACCGGCTCACCCTCCGGCACCGGCGAAGACGCCCTCGACACCGCCTGCGGGCTCTATCTCAACGATCCCACAGCCTGGGTCTGAACCCCCGACGATTCAACGGAGATGACCACTAGCCGTCACGGGCTGGCTGGCAGGCAGGTCGCAGTTCTGCTGTAGGCGGCCGCCCGACCGACCGACCCTGATCTCCGTATAAGGATCCTTCTGCGGGCGCGTTACGTGGCCCGTTCGCCAGCCGGTGGACTCAGGGTGTAGCGCTGGACCGCCTTGATATCGAGCGTCGCGGCGGCGTCACGCAGGCGAACGAATGCGTTGTCGGGGAACCGGGGATGGCGCTGAGAGCCGAACTGGAACATGTGCAGGCGGTCAAGTCTGGTCGATCCCGAGATACGCCTGCAAGGCGGTGGCGGTGGCGGGGGCCGGCGCGGCCGCACTGCCGGCGACGTGGTCGACGGGCACGTCGCTGTTGGAGTGGCTGCCGTCGGAAGTCTGGACAGCATTAGATCGTTGGCGGCTCTAGGGTTGGCGGGTGAGCAGGCGTTCAGCGGGAGTCATGGTGGTCACCGTGGTGTTGCTCGCCGTAATTTTGCTCGCGCAGGTCGACCGCGGTATCCGAGTTCCAGGATCCGCCGCTGCCGAGCAGCTCCCCCGTCCACCGCAGCCGGGTGATTGCCTTCTTGAGAAAGCACCGGCAGGTAGCGGCTGGGGACACCAAGGACAGTTGCATCCCGCGCTGCGAATAGGCCCTTGCCAGGGGCCCCGGTGGGGTGAGGTCATTTCAATGATGGCGGGTGGGTTGACTGCCGCTACGAGCGTCAACACGACAGATGTCTACGGGTCTGATGTCGTCGAAAATCCGGTTCAGACCCACTGCACGCAGGCGCAATCCGCCTACCTGAGCGGAGGTCCACCACCAGTCGGGGACTGGTACTGGGAGATGGGCGGCGTCGCGGCGGTCGGGCCGACAGCTCGCCAGCGGTCCGCCGGCCAGTCGTGGATCGCGTGCGTGATCACACCGGACACCGATCGGTACCGACCCGGTACTTAGCCCGGATCCACCGCTTCTTGTTGATCGGGAGCGGCCCGCCGGACGCGCAAATGCCCTCCTGCCTGGCACGATGACCTTGTCAAGGGGTCAGAGTCCACCGGGTAGAAGGGCACCTGCTGAGTGCGAGCAAGTCACGAGTTGAGCAGAGTGTCGGTGAGCTTCGACGAGCGCAATCTGGTGCCGAACGCGGGACTGCTCCCGGCCGCAGTCCTGGCCCAGCGGCTCGACCTGGCCGAACTGATCGACCGGCGGCTGCGCCTGGCACGGCGCGAACAGCGGCGCGAAGGCGCTGACGGTGATCGGGTCGATGCTCGCCGGCGGCGACAGCATCGACGACGTCGCGGTCCTGCGCGCTGGCGCGGCGGGCTCGCTGTTCGACGGGACGCGGGCGCCGTCGACGGTCGGGTCGTGGCTGCGGGCGCACAAGTGGTCCAACGTGCGGCAGCTCGACGCGATCAGCCGTGAGCTGCTAGCCCGGCTGTGGGCGTGCGGCGCCGGCCCGGCCGACCTGGCCGCACCGGTGACGGTCGACCTGGACTCCACGATCGTGCAGGTCCATGGCCGGGCAAAGCAGGGCGCCGCGTTCGGCTACACCAAGGTCCGCGGCTACCACCCGCAGCTGGCGACCTGCGCCCAGACCGGACAGGTGCTGATGTGCCGGCTGCGCGGCGGCAGTGCCGGCGCCGCCCGAGGGGCGGCGTCGTTCCTGACCGAGACGGTCAGCCGGGTCCGCAACGCCGGCGCCACCGGCGAGCTGACCGTCCGCGCGGACAGCGCCTTCTACTCCAAGTCGACGCTCGCGACCGCGGTCAAGTTCGACGTGCGGTTCTCCATCACCGCCCGGCAGGACAAGCGGGTACGGGCCGCGATCGAGGCGATCGCCGAGGACGCCTGGCAGCCGATCCCGTACTGGCTGAGCACTCCGGAGGTCTCCGGCGCCGACATCGCCGAGATCCCCTTCACCGTCTTCGCGGGCGACAAGACCCACGCCCGGCAGGTCCGCCTGGTGGTCCGGCGGGTCCGCCCGACCCCCGGCTCGCAGCTGGCACTGTTCTCCACCTGGTACTACCACGCGTTCATCACCAACCGCGACCTGCCGCTGCCCGAGCTCGGAGCCGATCACCGGCGGCACGCGATCGTCGAGCAGACCATCGCCTCCGGGCACTTCATGGCCAACGCCGCCTGGCTCGCGCTCGCCGTGATGGCCCACAACCTCGGCCGCGCAGTCGGCACACTCGCCGGCCCCGACCTGCAGCGACCGCCTCGACGCTGCGCCGCAAGGTGTTCACCATGCCCGGACGGCTGCACACCGGCCGACGACGACACCTACGCCTGCCCGCCAACTGGCCGTGGACGCAGGCGATCAGCACCGCCCTCGACCGCACCACGCCATCCCGCTGCGCTGCTAAGCACCCCCCGCCACGACGACCAGGACCTCGGAGACGCCAGCAGACCGATCGCTCATCGCTGCCCGCGTATGCCCTTCAGCAGACCGCCGCGAACAGGCCCGCGCAGATCACCGACACGAAAATCAACGGTGGATCCCTGGGCTTAGTTGCGCTGGAGGCGCTCGCCGATGCCGGCGGCCTGGAAGGCGGCCTCGAGCTGCTCGCGAGTTTCGGTGAAGTGCGCCCAGCTGTCAGTGTGGGCACCGACGACGTGACTGGCGTCGAGGATCTGGGCGGCCTCGGCGGCGAGGGCGCTGTCGACGGTGAGCAGGGCGCCGTCGAACAGGGGCGTGCGGACGGCGCCGGCATGGATGACGGCGGTGTCGACCTTGCCGACGCGGTTGGCGATCTCGTGGACGACGTCGAGGGAGGCGTTGTCGCCGCTCACGTAGACAGTCGGGTGGCCGTTGGCGGTGAGCAGGAAGCCGACGACCTCGCCGACGACGGGCAGGGAGCCGTCGGGGCCGTGCTGGGCGGGCAGTCCGGTGACGGTGACGGTGGTGCCGTCAGGCGCGGTGAGCTCGTGGGTGCTCCAAGGGGCGAGGCCGCGGACCTTGTCGCCGAGCTGGTCGGCAAGGCGGGTGGAACCGCTCGGGGTGGTCAGGACGATCGGTGCCTGCGCCAGGAACGCGCGGCCGGAGAGGTCGAGGTTGTCAGGGTGCTCGTCGTGCGAGAGCAGGACGGCGTCGACCGGGACCACCTGGTCCGGCTGGACGGGGGATGGGGCGGTCTTGGTCAGCGGCAGCCCGCCGTTCTCGTAGGTCTGCGGCTCGTCGAACGTTGGGTCGGTGAGCAGGCGCAGGCCGGCGTACTCGATGAGGGTGGTGGGTCCGCCGAGGACGCGGACGGGAACGGGAGCGGGGGTCGTCATGGTGGGGCCTCTCATGGATGGGACGTCGCTGTGCCGTGAGAGGGAAGCGTACAGCCTTCTCACGGCGTGGACCCTCCGCTACCGTAAGAACATGACGGGAGCCCAGGGCGCGCAGGACACGGTCGCGGTCCCGCCGGCTCCCGGCGCCGAGCGGTACCTCGCGCTCGACCTCGCGAACAGCGCCGTCGCGCTCACCGGCGGCCAGGTCCTGGACCTGCTTGCTACTCCCGCCGCCGCGAACGCCTGGCTCCACGAGCGCGGCCTCGCCCCGGTCGACGCCGGTATGCAGGAGCAGTGCGCCGAGCAGCTGCGGGCGATGCGCGAGCACCTGCGTGCCCTGATCGCCGCGACGGTCGAAGGGTCCCCCCGCCAGAGTCGGCGGTCCGGGCGGTCAACGACGCCATGACGCGCGTCCCGACAGCGGCCGTTCTGCGCTGGGACGCCGAGCACGGCTGGAGCCGCGAGGCGTCGCATCCGACGACGCAGGTGCTGGACCACGCGCTCGCCGTCCTGGCCGGCGACGCCGCCGAGCTCCTGGCCGGCCCGGACGCCGCGCTGCTGACCGCGTGCGGCTCGCCGCCGTGCCGTCGGTACCTGCTCCGTACTCACGAACGCCGGCACTGGTGCTCGGTGCGGTGCGGCGACCGGGCCCGCGCGGCGCGGGCCTACGCTAAGCCCGGATCCACCGCCCTGCCTTGCTCGTAGGCGGTGCGCCTGACGCGCAGATGCCCTTTCACCTGCGACGATGACCTTGCTGAAGGGATCATGTCGGACGGGTGGAAGGGCACTTGCAGGGTGCGAGCATCGCATGAGTTGAGCCGGGTGTCGGTGAACTTCGACGAGGCGAATCTGGTGCCGAATGCGGGTCTGCTGCCGGCGGCGGTGCTGGCCGAGCGGCTCGGCCTGGCGGAGCTGGTCGACCGTCGGCTGCACCTGGCCAAGCACGGCGCGAACAGCGGGACGAAGGCGCTGAGCGTGGTCGGGTCGATGCTGGCCGGCGGGGACAGCATCGACGACGTCGCGGTCCTGCGGGCCGGGGCGGCATCGTGGTTGTTCGACACCACAAGGGCACCCTCGACGATCGGGTCGTGGCTGCGGGCGCACAAGTGGTCCAACGTGCGTCAGCACGACGCGATCAGCCGAGAGCTGCTGGCCAGGCTGTGGGCCGCCGGCGCCGGCCCGGCCGACCTGGCCGCCCCGCTGACGATCGACCTGGACAGCACCATCGTGCCGGTCCACGGCCGGGCCAAGCAGGGCGCCGCGTTCGGCTACACCGGAGTCCGCGGCTACCACCCGCAGCTCGCGACCTGCGCCCAGACCGGGCAGGTGTTGATGTCCCGGCTGCGCGGCGGCGCCGCCGGCGCGGCCCGCGGTGCGAAGAGCTCCTGACCGAGACGATCAGCCGGGCCCGGCACGCCGGCGCCACCGGGCAGCTCACCGTCCGCGCGGACAGCGCCTTCTACTCCTGGGCGGTGCTGTCGACCGCGGTCAGGTTCGACGTGCGGTTCTCGGTCACCGCCCGGCAGGACAAGCGGATCCGCGCGGCGATCGAGCAGATCGACGAGGCGGCGTGGCAGCCGATCCCGTACTGGTTGTCCAGCCCCGAGGTGTCCGGTGCCGACGTCGCCGAGACCGCCTACACCGCGTTCAGCGGCAAGCACGCGCTGCCCGTGCGGCTGATCGTGCGGCGGGTCCGGCCGACACCGGGCTCGCAGCTGGCGCTGTTCACGACCTGGAGCTACCACGCGTTCGTGACCGACCGGATCGGCGAGATGCTCGAGCTGGAGGCCGACCACCGGCGGCACGCGACCGTCGAGCAGAGCATCGCCGAGCTCAAGAGCGCCGGGCTGGCGCACCTGCCTCGGGCAACTTCATGGCCAACGCCGCCTGGCTCGCCCTCGCCGTGATGGCCCACAACCTCGGCCGGGCTGTCGCCCTGCTCGCCGGCGGAGCCCTGCATAGGGCGACCGCAGCGACCCTTCGACGCAGGCTGTTCACCGTTCCGGGGCGGCTCGTGCGCAGCGGACGCAGGCGACACCTACGACTACCCGCCGGCTGGCCCTGGACCGACCCGATCCAGACGGCCCTCACTGCGATTCTGGCGATCCCGCTGCTCTGCTGACCACTCACCCCGACCCGACGAGCAGGACTCGGAGAAGCCGGCAGACCGGCAGCACCAGCACGCCCAACGTAAGAATGGCCGGCCGAGCCAATCAAGAAGTGAAACTACGACTCATGATCAAGAAGGACGGTGGATCCGGGCTTAGGGTCGGTCCGAGATGTTGTCGTTGACGGAACGCTGCCGGCTGTCTTCGCGACTTGCGCTTCAACGGCGCAGGACGTCGAATCGGGGCTGACTGGCCAGGTCCCTGCCCTTCGCGTTTCATGCGATCGCAATCACCGAGTCGAAATCCTTGGTCGCAATTCCTACTTGCCGGCCATCACGCAGGACCAGCTGGACCACAGCTGCGCCGAGTTGATCAGATGGTTGACGCGCATGTCCGATCCCACTGCGGGCGGTCTGCTGGCCACACGGGCGGTGGCGTCCCACCCGGATGCAATTACCGGGTCGCCAGTTCCCGGTGTTGGCGGTAACGGTGCAGCCACGTGCATCGTTGAGACGATAGGTCACCGGGAGCTCAGGGGGTCCCTGGTGGGACTTGGTGCGGGCGCAGTCCCTTGGTCGTGAATTCGGTCGGCAGGCGTTGATGTGGTGTTGACGTGCGGACCTCCAGAACAGCTCTTGAGCAAAGCGTCACTGACCTCGAGTCCGCTGCCGGTTTAGTGCCGTAGGCCGAACGCCGACCGGTGACCGGACGATCCGGTCAGCGACCGTCACCGCAAAGGGATCCGCTTCCGGCCGATTGCCCCGCATCTCGACCACCAGCCATGGCGGAGCCGGGGGCGAGACTCCTGGGCTTCACAGCTCAGGAAGCCCCCGGGCAGCCGGATGGACGTCCCAGCCCGGCGGTTCGCGGTCCCACTTAACACATTGCATATCATTGCATCTAGTAAACAAGATGTTATGGTTAGTCTAACAAGTCACGACAACGAGCCCGGACACGCCGCCCGTCTGTGGAGAGGGCTCAAACCGTTCCCGAGTTCTGATCAGGCATCCATCCCCGGGATCGCCGTCGTTCAACACTCATTAGGTTCCGCGCACGGATCAGATCCAGCGTCCCCCGCATCTGGGGGTGATTCCGTGGAATCGGTGGAGTCTCAGTCTGCAGTCAGGACCGGTAGCAGACTGGGGCAGAGGTGGGGTCGTGCCACTCTCCAAGAGATACTGCACCAGCCATGATGTCCAACCAATCGACGCCCCGGGCTGCGAACGCCGCCCGCCGAGGTCGGCCCTCGGCAACAGCCAGTCCACTAACTCGAAGCGGGTCGGCCGTTCGTCTTACATTGGCGCAGTGGGGGGACGGTCTTTGGGCCGGGGCGGCGCGCCTTCCCTGACTCCCAGAAAGTTGATACAGGATCTCGGTGTGAGTTCTGATAGCAGCACCCAGGTCCGGCGTCGGCCCCAGTGGCGGGGGGAACGGAAGGCTGTGCTGGTGAGGATGCCGGTGGAGGTCGCGGACCGGCTGGCCCGGGCAGCGAAGGAGCAGCAACGCTCGGTCAGCGACCAAGCCACGCTGCTGATCGACCAGGCCCTGGCCGGCGGCCAGCGATGATGGCGGCGCAACCAGCGCTGTCCTTACTGGAGCCGCTGGTCGACGACGCCGCGACCCGGAAGGCGCGCGGTGCCTTCTTCACCCCTGACGAGTTAACCGCCTACATCTGCCGGTGGGCCCTGCGGAGTCCGGCCGACCGGGTGCTCGAGCCGTCGTGCGGGGAGGCCGCGTTCCTGCTGGCGGCAGCTCAACGCCTCGACGAGCTGCAGGCGCCGCCGACCGCTGACCAGCTGGTTGGGGTGGAGCTGCACGCCGACAGTGCGGCCACTGCCCGCGGGTTGGTCGAGGCGACGGGCCGACCGGCGCAGATCTCGGCCGGTGACTTCTTCGAGGTTCCCGGCCGGCGCAGCTTCGACGCCGTGATCGGAAATCCGCCCTACGTCCGCTACCAGGACTTCTCCGGTGAGGCACGGGCGGCGAGCCGCCGGGCTGCGCTGGGCGGGGGCGTGTCGCTCACCGCTTTGGCCTCGTCGTGGGCCGCGTTCACCGTCCACAGCGCCGAGTTCGTCCGCCCAGGCGGTCGGCTCGGTCTGGTGCTGCCGGCGGAGCTGCTGACGGTCAACTACGCCGCCGAGGTCCGCCGCTACCTGATGCGCAGCTTCGGCCGGGTCCGGCTCATCTTGTTCAGCCAACGGGTCTTCCCGGGCGTGCTGGAAGAGGTCGTGCTCCTGCTCGCCGCGGACGCGGCAGCGCTGGGCGGCACCGACCGGTGCGAGCTCTACCAGCTGGGATCGGCTGCGGACCTGGCACATCGACTGGACGACGCCACCCCTCAGATCTGGCGGCCGACCGAGGTGTCGGCGAAGTGGACCGCGGCCCTGCTCACCGACCAGGCCCGCGACGGTTACGCGTCGCTGCTGGCGTCGGGTCGTTTCGTCGGCCTGCAGACGTGGGGCGAGACGTCGCTGGGCGCGGTCACGGGCAACAACAAGTACTTTGCGGTCAGCCCGGCCGAGGCCGCCCGGCTGGGGCTGCGCAGCGACGAGCTGGTGGCGTTGTCCCCGCCGGGAAGCCGGCATCTGCGCGGCCTCAGTTTCAGCACGCAGATGTGGCGGCAGATGGGCGCCGCCGACTCCAGCACGTTGTTGTTCCGACCCGGCGCAGACCGGGCCGCCATGTCGCCGGGCGCCCGCGCCTACCTCGCGGCGGGCGAGGCGACGAAGGTGCACCAGGCTTACAAGTGCAGGGTCCGGTCGCCGTGGTGGCGGGTGCCGCTGGTGGCGGTGCCCGACCTGTTTCTGACCTATATGAACGCCGACACCCCCCGACTGACGACCAACAGTGCCCGCGTCCGGCACCTCAACTCCATCCACGGCGTCTACCTCAAGCAGGACCACCGCCAGCTGGGTCAGCAGCTGCTGCCGCTGGCCAGCTTGAACACGGTCACCCTGCTCGGCGCGGAGCTGGTCGGCCGGGCCTACGGCGGCGGGATGCTCAAGCTCGAGCCGGGTGAGGCCGACCGCTTGCCCGTTCCCGCACCCGAGCTGGTGCAGCAGGTGGCGCCACAGCTGCGCCGACGCCGTCCCGCGGTTCTGCGGGCACTGCGACGCGGCCAGCTGCTTACCGCGGCCGCGCTGGTCGACGAGGTGTTGCTGACGGAGGGTCTCGGGATCACCGAGGAACAGTTGCAGCATCTTTCGGAGGCTCGTCAGATGCTCAGTGACCGCCGGTCAGCCCGAGGCGCCACCTCGTTGCCGGTGCCGTCCTGATGGCCCGAAGAGACTCGTTCAGCCCCTACGACCAGGTGCTGGACCGCCCGCTGACCAACCCGTGGCGCTACGTCGACGCGTCCACCGCGCCGGTCTACGAGCCCGACTTCGGTCTGTTCGGTGAGCTGCTCACCGTCCCGGTTGCTGCGGGCGCGGTCTCGGAGAGTGGCAGCTTCGCCAACGGCATCGACGCCTGGATCGCGCAGGAGTTCCGGCGCGCCGGGTTCAGCGCGGACGAGGTCTGGCCCCGCCCGACCCGGCCGCGGGTGCTGCCCCGCGACATCGCCTTACTGCTGGAGAAGCTGCCCGGCAAGCAACGGACTGAGCTGGCCCGACGGGTGGAGGACCTCGCCTCGGTCGCCCCCGTCGACGCACGGGTCCTCGGCCGGGCCTATGAGAAGCAGGTCGACGTCGTGATCGCCCGGTGGGACCGGGGGCCGGAGCTGCTGGTCAGCACCAAGGCGCAGCTGTCGAGCTTCGGGAAGAACCTGCCGAACCGGTTCGAGGAGTCCTACGGCGACGCCGGCAACCTCCGCGGCCGCTACCCACTGGCCGCGGTCGGCTACTTCTTCGTGCAGCGCGCCACCATCGTCCGGCAGGAACCGGACGCGTTCGAACGCAGCATCGACATGATCCGCAAACTCCGCGATCTCGGCGACAGCAACGGCTACACCGCCACCGCGCTGCTGCTCGTCGACTGGGACCCCGGCCAGGAGACCGTAGTGGTGGAGCCGCTGCCCGAGCTTGTGCCCGTCGACGTCCGACCGGCCCAGTTCTTCACCACCTTGATCGACCGGCTGCTGACCGTCACCCCGGTCAGCTACCACGTCACTGTCCGCGAACAGAGAGAGCACAGAGACATCCCGGTCGAGGAGGCAGACGACAGCGCCTTGAACAACTAACCGTGACCGGCCCTCGAACCCCACCGCCCGGCTCAGCGGTGTCTTAACTCTCCTGGCGCAGGCCGACAAGTACCTGCGGCCTATTTGATGTTCTTTGGTCAATCCTTCTGCTATGGTTGACCTTACATCAACTATTCAGGAGTCAAGATGCAGATGGGTGGAGTGACTGAGGTCGCGGAGCTCTTGGGCGTGTCGAAGCAGAGGGTGGCGAAGTTGCGCGAGCGCGCCGACTTCCCCACTCCTCTCGGCGAACTGGCGCAAGGACCGGTCTGGGACCTGGCGGTGGTGGCGAGTTGGAACGGGTCAGGGCTTCGGCAGTCGGGGGCGGGTCGTCCCCGCGCCGAGGTCCTGGCGCGCACGCTGGGCGGCCGGTTCAGCCTCGAGGAGCCGGCCATCGGGAGTGGCGGGTTCGCCGATGTGTATCGCGCGACCGACAACAAGCCCGAGCAGGATGGACACACCCGGCAGGTCGCGATCAAGGTGCTTCGTGACTTCACGAGCCTGGACGGGGAGGCCGTGAAGCGATTCCGTCGCGAGCTGCGCCTGCTCGAGGACCTGACGCACGATCACGTGATCCGGGTGTTGGCGCACGGTGACACTACGGCCGAGGGGTTGTGGTATGCAATGCCGCTGGCCACCGGGAGCCTGTCGGGGTTTGTCGAGCAGTGCGCCGGCGAGCCGTCGAACATCCTGGACGTGATGCGCCAGGTCTGCGCCGGGGTCGGATATCTGCATGAACGTGGGGTTTGTCACCGCGACCTCAAGCCCGGGAACGTACTGCTCACCGAGGCAGGACTATGGGCGGTTTCGGACCTGGGGTTGGCCGTCGAGTTCGAACGTTCGACGGTGCTGACCTCGACCCTGCGAGCAGGACTTGGCTCGTGGTGCTACACCGCGCCGGAGCAGTGGACGCAGGCCCGCTCGGCTGACGAACGGTCAGACATCTACAGCCTCGGAAAGATCTTGCAGCAGCTGGTCACCGGCGACCTGCCGGTGACCTCGGAGATGCAGCCCAGCCCGCTGCGGCCGGTGGTGGAGAAGGCCATTGCCGCGCAGCCCGGCCAGCGCTACCAGTGCGTCGGCGACCTCCTCAAGGCTGTCGAGATGGCCCTCGGCCAGACCGGCGAGTGGGAGTCTCCCGAGGACGCAGGCCGCCGGCTGCTCGGACGGCTGCGCACTTCATCACCCGGGGCGGACACACTGGCCGAGGTTCTCGCCTGGGCCCAAGCCCTGGACGAGAACGACGACGAGGACATGGTCTTGCTGACCAAGGTTCTGCCCGGGTTGTCGGCGGGGTCGATCTCAAAGATGTGGAGGACCGACCCCGGCGCGTTCCAGCGCATCTACGAGCGCTACAGCAACTACGTGCAGCACGGAGGGTTCGGCTGGGACTACTGCGACACCCTGGCCGAGTTCGGCGACCGGGTCGTCGACCAGACCCGCGACCGCGGCATGCTGCGCCTGACCCTCCGGTCGCTGATCGAGTTGGGTCGCAACCACAACCGCTGGCACGTCCAGGGCGTGGTCATTGGGATCCTGCAGTCCATCACTACCACCGAGACCGCGGTCGCCGCGGCCGAGGCGATCAGGGACGCCGACCGACAAGCCGTCGAGTGGACCCTCAACGACTTCTCCGTCCGCACCCTTCAGCCCATCCTTCGGGCCACGATCACCGACTACCTCAAGGACGCCTCATGAGTCTCGACCAAACCCAGATCGCCGCGTTCTTCGCCCGGCCGATCGCCGTCCAGGACAACCAGCTACTTCGGGAACCTCAGCGCGACGGCTACCGCGCGGCCGTCGACTTGTTCGCCGCAGGCGGCCACCAAGCCGTCGAGCAGATCCCGGTCGGCTGCGGCAAGTCCGGGTTGATCACCCTGCTGCCGTTCGGCTGCGCCCTGGCCTGCTGATGCGAGTCCCCGCTGGACGGTTCCTCCTGTGGTGACGCCTGCCCTGTTCGCTCCTTGCGTCATCGGTATGCCGTCCACGTTGTGACTAGCGGCTCGGCTGTCACCTGCGTGTCGTACTTGCGGATTAGACGTGGTCCACAGGTATCTGCTGGGCCTGCTGCCCCTGGGAGGACGGTGACGAGGCCCCGGATGCCGGTCCTTGACGTTGGTGAAGGACATCGCCTGCCCGGTGTAGGGGTCGTGCCAGGTGCCGGCGATGACGTCGTGCCGACAGCGACCGCGACGCACCTCGGTGTAGGGGCGGCTACGGTCCACCGTCTGGGCCAGAACCGTTGTAGTCGGGGTTGCGCTCGAGCCCGATCTCCACGGCCGCCTCGACGATCGCCGCCTGGACCGGGTTCAGGTCGTAGTCGTCGGTGACGTCCAGCAGGCCCCCTCTGGCGCGCAGCTCGGAGTCGCCCCCGGAGTAGTTCTCGATCTGCCGGAAGATCGGCAGCACATCCCGCCAGCTCCAGCCCTCAGCACCCTGCGCTGCCCAGCCGTCGTAGTCGGCCGGAGCGCCGCGGACCCAGATCATCGCGTTCAGGGCGTGCGAGCCGCCGAGGACCTTGCCGCGGGGCAGGTGCAAGCGCCGACCAGCGGCGTTGGCCTGCGGTGTCGTGTAGTAGTCCCAGTCGTCGAGGCTGTGCCAGATCTCCCCCATCCGGCTCGGGTCGTGGATGGCCGGGTTCGTGTCCTGGCCACCGGCCTCCAGCACCTGGACGATGATCCCGGCGTCGCAGAGACGGCGAGCGATCACCGACCCGGCCGTACCGGTGCCGATGACGATGGCGGTTGCAGCAGAGGAAGACACAGCACTCCTTCGTGACGTGGACCAGATTGCTCGAGGTTCAGACTCAGTAGGACGAACGCTCGTCGGCGCCGTCGTCGGGGACCCATCGCTGCGCCAGGACCTCGGAGCCGCGAGCCAGCAGCGCGACGTCTGCCCCGACCAGGACGAAGGCGGCGCCCGCGTCCAGGTATGACTGAGCCACCTCGGGGACGAAGGCGTTGACGCCGACGGGCCTGCCTGCACCGCGGACGCCCTCGAAGGCCCGCAGCACGGCGCCGGTCACGGCGGGGTGGGTCTGCTGGCCGAGCAGCTCCATCGAGGCGGCCAGGTCGCTGGGTCCGACGAAGACCCCGTCGATCCCGTCGACCTCGGCGATCTCGGCAGCGTTGGCCACACCTTCGGCGGTCTCGACCTGGACCACGAGCGAGACGTAGGCGTCGGCGTTGGTCAGGTAGTCGTCGACCCTGTTCCACCTGGCAGAGCGGGCAAGCGCCGAGCCGACGCCGCGTCGTCCGCGGGGTGGGTAGCGCACGGCCTCGACGACGGCCTCCGCCTCGGCCCGGGTGGAGATCATCGGGACCAGGAGGTTCTGGGCGCCGAGGTCGAGGACCTGCTTGATGGTGACCGCGCCTGCGGTGGGCACCCGGACCACCGGGGAGACCGGGTAGGCCGCGACGGCCTGCAGCTGGGCGAGGGTGGAGCTGAGCCCGTTGGGTGAGTGCTCCATATCGATGAGCAGCCAGTCCATCCCGGCGCCGGCGCAGATCTCCGCGACCAGGGCTGAGCCGGAGCACACCCAAATCCCGGCGAGGGGACGGGACGCGTTGGCCAGCCGGTCGCGGAAGGTGAGGCTCAGCGGAAGCGGCACGAGATCGTCCCCAGCGGTCCGTAGTCGGCCAGGATCGTGTCGCCCTGCTCGACCCACATTGGTCGGGTGAACGAACCGGCCAGCACGACCTCGCCCGCCTCGAGCCGGTCGCCGAGCTGAGCCAGCTTGTTGGCCAGCCAGGCGACCCCGGTCGCGGGATGGTTGAGCACGGCCGCGGCGACGCCGGACTCCTCGATCGTCTCGTTGCGGTAGAGCAGCGCCGAGACCCAGCGCAGGTCGGTCGCGGTCGGGGCGGTCGGGTTGCCGCCGTAGACCATGCCGCCCATCGCGGCGTTGTCGCTGATGGTGTCGACGATGGTGCGGCCCTGCATCTCGATCCGGGAGGAGAGGATCTCCAGCGCCGGCACGACGTACTCGGTGGCCCGGAGCACGTCGAAGACCGTGGCGTCGGGTCCGCTGACCGGCTGGGCGAGGACGAAGGCGAGCTCCACCTCGATCCGCACGTTCGAGAACTGCGCGTGCTCGATGACCGAGCCGTTCTCGAACACCATATCGGCGAAGATCGCGCCGTAGTCGGGCTCCGTGATGCCCGTGGCGACTTGCATCACCTTGCTGGTCAGGCCGATCTTGCGGCCGACCAGCCGTCGGCCGGCCTCGACGCCTCGGCGGCGCCACTCGTTCTGCACCGCGTAGGAGTCCTCGACGGTCATTTCCGGGTGGCGGGCGGTGAGCAGCGGGACCATGGTGCGGTCCCGCTCGGCCGCGGCCAGCTCGTCGGCGATGGCGCCGATGGTCTCGGGTGACAGCATCAGCTGACCCCTTCTCGGGACGCGGCGGTCACAGCTGGTTCCCGAGCTTGTACTCGCTCTGCTTCCAGCGCGGCATCTCCTCGGCCTCGTCCTGGGGCCGGGTGTAGGAGAAGCCGTCGGCGCCGATAGTCACGGCCATCTCCGAGCTGTCGGTCCGGGCGACGACGGGTTGCGGGTTGCCGTCGAGGTCGAGGACGAGCGAGGCGTCGGTGTACCAAGACGGCACCACCGGGGTGCCCCACCAGTCGCGACGCTGGTTGTCGTGCACGTCCCAGGTGACGACGGGGTTGTCGGGGTCGCCGGTGTAGTAGTCCTGGGTGTAGATCTCCACCCGGTGCCCGTCGGGGTCGCGCAGGTAGAGGTAGAAGGCGTTCGAGACGCCATGGCGGCCCGGTCCCCGCTCGATCGCATCGGAGCGACGCAGAGCGCCGAGCTTGTCGCAGATGGCGAGGATGTTGTGCTTCTCGTGGGTCGAGAAGGCCACGTGGTGCATCCGCGGCCCGTCGCCACCGGTCATGGCGGTGTCGTGAACGGTGGACTTGCGCCGCATCCAGGCGGCGTAGACAGTGCCCTCGCCGTCCTGGATGTCCTCGGTCACCCGGAAGCCGAGGTCCTGCATGTACGCGACGGCGCGCGGGACGTCCGGAGTGACCTGGTTGAAGTGGTCGAGCCGCACCAGCGCCCCAGGGGTGTAGAGGTCGTAGCGCCAGGCGAGCCGCTCGACGTGCTCAACGTCGTGGAAGAACTCGTACGGGAACCCGAGCGGGTCCTCGACGCGGACCGAGTCACCGATGCCGAGGTTCCAGCCCTCCGCACGACGGTCCACCCGGCAGCCGAGCTCGATGTAGAAGTCGACCGCCTTGTCCAGGTCCTCGGGCGTCCGGACCCGGTAGGAAAAGGCGCCGACGCCAGCCACCGGGCCCTGCCGCAGCACGAGGTTGTGGTGGATGAACTCCTCCATCGACCGCAGGTAGACAGTTGTCTCGTCCTCCGCCGTGACGACCAGATCCAGCACGTCCACGTAGAAGTGGCGCGAGGCGGCCAGGTCGGTGACAACGAGCTCCATGTACGCGCAACGGAGCACGTCAGGCGCCGGCGCCTGCGGCGTCGGCACCGCGTTGTCGATGTGGATCGGGGCCTCCTGCGAGACGAAGAAGCCCGAGGAGGTGAGGGTCTTGGTGGTCGTCATGTCAGCGTCCTTGCTTTCGAGAGGGCCGGGCGGGTGCGTCAGCCGAGTTCAGGGTCGGCCAGCGAGGGCGTGGGCGCCTTCGCCTTCCCGAACGTCGGGTTGTGCACCTTGCCGAGGGTGATGTGGACGGCCTGCTGGTCGGTGTAGAAGTCGATCGAGCGGTACCCGCCCTCGTGGCCAAGACCCGAGGCCTTCACCCCACCGAACGGCGTACGGAGGTCACGCACGTTGTTCGAGTTGAGCCAGACCATGCCGGCCTCGACCGACTGCGCGAAGTTGTGCGCCCGCTTCAAGTCGTTGGTCCAGATGTAGGCGGCGAGTCCGTATCTGGTGTTGTTCGCCAGCTTCAGGGCTTCATCGTCGGTGTCGAAGGGGGTGATCGACACGACCGGACCGAAGATCTCCTCTTGGAATATCCGGGCGTCAGGGGAGATGTCGGCGAACACGGTGGGGGAGACGAAGTTGCCGGTCTCGAATCCCTCGGGCCGTCCACCGCCGGCCACCAGGCGGCCCTCGGATTTACCGATCTCGACGTAACTCATGACTTTCTCGAAGTGCTCCGGATGTACCAGCGCGCCGACCTCGGTCTCGGGATCGTGCGGATAGCCGACAACGACCCGCTTGGCCTGGGCCGCGTACCGCTCGACGAACTCGTCATAGACCTGGCGCTGCACGATGATCCGGCTACCGGCGGTGCATCGTTCGCCGTTGAGGGAGAACACGCCGAAGATCGTGGCGTCGATAGCTGCGTCGAGGTCGGCGTCGGCGAAGACAACCGCCGGGGACTTACCGCCGAGCTCCATCGACAGACCCTTCAGGAACGGCGCGGCGTTGCCGAAGATGGTCTGCCCGGTGCGGCTCTCCCCGGTGAAGGAGATCAATGGGACGTCTGGATGCTTGACCAGCGAATCACCCGCGTCCTCCCCGAGCCCGTTGACCAGGTTGAACACCCCGCGCGGCAGTCCGGCCTCCTCGAAAATGCCCGCCCACAAGGAAGCGGAGAGAGGGGTGAACTCGGCGGGCTTGAGAACGACGGTGTTGCCGGTCGCGAGCGCGGGTCCGAGCTTCCACGACTCGAGCATGAACGGCGTGTTCCAGGGAGTGATGAGGCCGGCGACGCCGATGGGCTTGCGGTTGACGTAGTTGATCTGGCGGCCGGGCACCTTGAAGGTGTCGTCGGCCTGGGCAACGATCAAGTCGGCGAAGAAGCGGAAGTTCTCGGCCGCACGGCGCGCCTGTCTCAGGGCCTGGGTGATCGGCAGCCCGGAGTCAAAGGACTCCAGCTCCGCCAGCCGGACATCCCGGGACTCCACGATGTCGGCGATCTTGTGCAGCACCCTCGAGCGTTCGCGGGGCAGCATCTGGGGCCAGGGCCCGGTCTCGAAGGCCCGGGTGGCTGCGGCGACGGCCAGGTCGATGTCGGCCTTCTTGCCGGCTGCGGCGGTCAGGTACGTCTCGTTCGACACGGGGTCGAGGACGTCGAAGGTGTCCCCGTCGACGGAGTCGACGAACTGGCCGTCGATGTAGTGCTGGATCCGCGTGGGCAAATAGTCGGGGACGTGGCGCTCGGTGGCGCGGACGGCGGTGTCGGTCATGATGCCTCCGGTTGGGGTTGCGGTCGGGGTCGGTTTGCTGCGGGGTGCCGGGCGGTGAGGAAGGCGTCGAGGGTGCGCCAGCGGTGCTGGCGGGCGGCCATCTCGATCTCGAGCGGGTCGGCCTTGCTCCGGATCAGGTCGACGATGTCGCGGTGCTCGGCGACAGAATGGTGGGCCCGGGCGGGCACGACGCTGAAGGTCGAGTCGCGGATCCCGGCCAGGCTGCCCCAGGCCTTGTGGACGACGTCCAGCAGCTGCGTGTTCGGGCAGGGCTCGAAGAGCACCGAGTGGAACTGCTGGTTCAGCATCGTGAACGTGTACGGGTCGAAGTGGTCGAGCAGCCGCTCCATCTGGCGGTTGACGCCGAGCGCGCGCTTGAGGTCCTCGCCGTTGAGCAGCGGGCTGGACAGCGCGGTCGCGGCCCCCTCGACGACGGCGAGCAGCTGCATGGTGTCGACGTAGGCGTTCTCGTCGACGACGGAGACCCGAGCTCCGACGTTGCGCTCGAAGGTGACCAGGCCTTCGGCCTCGAGCCGGCGCAGCGCCTCGCGGACCGGCACCACGCTCATCCCGAGGACGTCGGCGATGGACGCCAGCACCAGGCGGTAGCCGGGGCCGAACTGGTGGCCGGCGATGCCCTCGCGGATCCACTGGTAGGCAATTTCAGACTTACTCTCCATCGCCCCAGTCTTCCGGTCCAGGACCGTCATGGGCGCTCAGACGCGAAGCGGGCGCGCCACTCGGCGTTCATCGGGAAGAGTCCTTCGACGGGATGACCGGCGGCGACCTGCGTGGCGACCCAGGCGTCCTCGTCCTCCTGGGCCAGCGTCGCCGCGACGACCTCAGCAGCGATGGCTGGCGGGATGACAATGACGCCGTCGTGGTCGCCGACGATGATGTCGCCCGGCTGGACGGTGGTGCCGCCGCAGGCAATGGACACGTCGGCGTCCCAGGGGACGTGCTTTCGGCCGAGGACGGCGGGGTGGGCGCCGACCGTGTAGACGGGCATGCCGACCGCGGTGACGGCGTCGACGTCGCGGACCCCGCCGTCGGTGACGATGCCGGCCGCGCCGCGCGCGTGGGCGCGGATCGCGAGGATGTCGCCGAGGGTGCCCGAGCCGGCCTCGCCGCGGGCCTCGATCACGATCACCTCACCGGCCTCGACCCCGTCGAAGACCCGCTTCTGCGCGTTGAACCCGCCCCCGTGGGAGGCGAAGAGGTCCTCTCGGTTGGGCAGGAACCGTAGCGTCTTGGCCGTGCCCACCAGCTTCGCGCCGGGGTGCAGCGGACGGACGCCGTCGATGGTGACGTTGTTGAGCCCACGCTTGCGCAGCTGCCCGGACAGGCCGGCGACCGGAGCGTGTAGCAGCTGCTCGCGCAGCTCGTTCGTGAGCACCGGAGCGCTCTCGGTCGGGGCCGGGGCCAGGCCGGCGGTTTCGCGGGATCCCCAGGCCTCCGCACGCTGAACGTCGTCGACGCCCGGCAGTGAGCCGATCTCGCCGTCGAAGGGCTGTTCCCCCGCGACCACGGTGGTCAGCAGCCGGCCCGACGTTGGGCTGCCGGGGGCGCTCGGAGCGTCGACCTCGACCTCGACCACGTCGCCGGGCAGCACCACGCTCGAGCCGGCGGGGGTGCCGGTCAGGATGACGTCTCCGGTCTCCAGGGTGAAGTGTTGGGAGAGGTCGGCGACGAGCTGGCCGAGCGGGAAGATCAGGCCGGCGGTGGTGTCGTCCTGCGCGAGCTCGCCGTTGACCCAGGTCCGTAGCCGGAGCGCGTCCGGGTCGACCAGGCGGGCGTCGACGAGGTCGGGCCCGATCGGGGTGTAGCCGTCGCCGCCCTTGGAGCGGACGTTCGAGCCGCGGTCGTTGGCCCGCAGGTCGTAGAGGCCGAAGTCGTTGGCTGCGGTCAGCCAGGCCACGTGCGACCAGGCGTGCGCCGCCGGCACCCGGCGGGCGGGCTGGCCGATGATCAGGGCGATCTCGCCCTCGAAGGCAAGCAGTTCCGTGCCGGCCGGTCGCTCGATGGTGGCGCCAGACGCGGCGACCGAGCTCGACGGCTTGAAGAAGTAGGAGGGCGATGCGGGTCGACGCCCGCGCTGAT
>JAABUN010004466.1_pt1 | contig 19024 bp, 17 predicted proteins | sample 5559311 | NCBI WGS metagenome assembly JAABUN01 (sample SAMN10711877, study PRJNA513370) | rock metagenome | isolation source: Antarctica rocks | place: Antarctica: Victoria Land, Siegfried Peak sud | reverse complement strand
TCCTGCTCCTGATCGCCGCCGTCGGCGCCGTGGTCCTGGCGGCCAGGCGCCCCGCGCTGAGCCCGGTCGACGGCCCCCGGGGAAGCGGCGAGGGACACGACGCCGACCTCTTCCCCTCGCCGCCGCAGGATCGCGATCCCTCGGACGCCGGCGAGGACCCGGACCGGCGGGGCGGGAACCGGTGGGACCGCGAGGCACGCGAGCCAGCGGCTGCCGACGCCGGGCCGACCCCCTCGACCCACCCGCCGGAGATCCCCCCGCACGAGAGGGTCCCCGCCCCCCAGGGCGGACGGGGCTAGGCGATGGATCTCACCTGGTACCTCGTCCTGAGCTCGCTGCTGTTCGCGATCGGCGCCGGCGGCGTTCTCGTGCGCCGGAGCCCTCTCGTGATCCTGCTCTGCCTCGAGCTCATGCTGAACGCCGGCAACCTCGCCCTGCTCGCCTTCAGCCGCAGCCTCGGCGACGCCGACGGGCAGATCTTCGCCCTGATCGTGATGGTGGTCGCCGCCTGCGAGGTCGTCGTGGGCCTCGGCCTGATCGTCGCGATGTACCGGCGGCGGCTGCCGCTCGACGTCGACGAGACGCGGGGGCTGCGCGGGTGAGGCGGGCAGCGGACAGCGGACAGCGGACAGCTTTCGACGCGAAGGGCCCGGCGGAGCTGGGCTGCTGCCTGCTCGGGGAGCTCGGATGACTGCCACCACGTTTGGATGGCTGATTCTTGCCTTCCCGCTGGCCGGGAGCGTCCTGATCGGGCTGCTTTGGAGGGTGCTGCCGGCGAGGGCGGCCGGGTGGCTCGGCACGCTGGCGATCGGCGCGGCGTTCGCCTGCTCGATCGGCGCCCTGCTCGCCCTGCTCGACCACCCCGAGGAGGAGCGCCAGCTCGCCGACACGCTCTACAACTATGCGAGCGCCGCCGGGATCCCGTTCGACCTCTCGATCCTCGTCGATCCCCTCTCGGTCTTCATGGCGCTCGTCGTCACCGGCGTCTCCACCCTGATCCACCTCTACTCCGTCTCCTACATGGGAGGCGATGCGGGCTACCGGCGCTTCTTCGCCTACCTCAACTTCTTCGTCTTCTCGATGCTCTTGCTGGTCCTCGCCGGCAACTTCGTCCTCCTCATCGTCGGCTGGGCGTTCGTCGGCTACGCCTCCTACGCTCTGATCAGCTTCTGGTACCGCCGCGAGAGCGCCACCGGCGCCGGGATGAAGGCGTTCGTGATCAACGTGATCGGCGACATCGGTCTCGTCTTCGCCGCGATCCTGATCATCCGCGAGCTCGGGGTGAGCGACTACCTCGGCGTCTTCGAGAAGGCTCCGGGCGCGTTCGCGACGAACGAGTGGACGATCGTCGCGATCTGCCTCCTGTTGCTCCTCGGCGCCTGCGCCAAGTCGGCGCAGGTCCCGCTCCACACCTGGCTGCCGGACGCGATGGAGGGGCCGACGCCGGTCAGCGCCCTGATCCACGCCGCGACGATGGTGACCGCCGGCGTCTACCTGATCGCCCGCGCCCATCCGCTCTTCGAGCTGGCGCCGACGGCGGCCGACGTCGCCGCCTTCATCGGTCTTGCGACGCTCCTGATCGCCGCCACGATCGCGCTCGTGGTCACCGACCTCAAGCGGATCATCGCCTACTCCACGATGAGCCAGATCGGCTACATGTTCATGGGAGTCTCGATCGGGGCATACGGCGCCGGACTCTTCCACCTGATGACCCATGCCTTCTTCAAGGCGCTGCTCTTCATGGCCGCGGGTTCGGTGATCGCGGCGATGGCCTCCAACCAGAGCATCGACCGGATGGGCGGCTTCCGAAAGGCGCTGCCCTTCACCTCGGCGCTCCTGATCATCGGCGCGCTGGCCCTGTCCGGCTTTCCCGGCACGTCGGGCTTCTTCTCCAAGGACGAGATCCTCGTCTTCGCCGCTCAGCGCGGGGGCATGTACTGGGTCTTCGCGATCGGCGGCTACCTGGCGGCGATCCTGACCGCCTTCTACTCGTTCCGGATCGTCTTCCGGGTCGTCTACGGCGACCCGGTCCCCGAGGCGCGCGAGCTCGAGGCCGGCCACCTCGCCCACGGCGAGCCCCGCAACCCGGCCACGGGCGAGCCCGAGGACACCGACGTCGGCTTCCCCGGCCCCGAGCACCACGTCGCCGAGCGGGCTCTGCCGATGCGCCTGGCGATGGGGACCCTCGGGGTCCTCGCGCTGATCGGCGGCACCCTGCAGATCCCGGGCGTCACCGACGTGCTCGAGACGTTCTTCGAGGGCACGTTCGCCGACTCGAAGTTCGCCGACACCGTCGTCGTCTCGGACGGGACGGCCTACCTGGGCCTCCTCGCCGGCGCGGTCTGCGCCTTCATCGGGATCGCGGCCGCCTTCTACCTCTACCTCGTCGCCGAGGGCTCCACGATCCGCCTCCGCGACCGGATGCGCGGCCTCCACGACTTCCTCTTCCGGCGCTGGTACTTCGACGAGCTGCTCGACGCGCTCCTCTACCGGCCGGTGACGGCGCTGGGACGCTTCTCGAACAACGTCATCGAGCGCTACGTCGTGCAGGGGATGATCGTCGGCGGCGCAACCGGGAGCGCGCGCGGGCTCGGCGGCGCGGTGCGCAGCGCCCAGTCGGGGTTCGTGCGCTTCTACGCGCTGCTCGTCGTGGCGGGACTGGCCGGGCTCGGCCTCTACTTCCTGGTGGCGGCGGGATGAGGCGAGCAGCGGACAGCGGACAGCGGACAGCGCCGCCTTCGGCGGCGGGGAGCGGTGCCACGTGCTGAGCGTCATCCTCTGGTTGCCGCTCGCCGTCGGGCTCGTCGGCTTTCTCATGCCCCGCGGTCTGGTCGGCTGGTGGGCTCTGCTCGGCAGCCTCGGCTCACTTGCCCTGGCGATCGCGCTCGTCGTTGGCTTCGACTCCGCCGGCGGCGCGCTGCAGGAGACCGTCAGCGAGGGCTGGATCCCCGAACTCGGCGTCCGCTACGAGCTCGGCGTCGACGGGCTGAGCGTCTTCCTGGTCCTGCTGACCTCGCTGCTCTGGACCGCTTCGGTCGCCTATTCGGCCATGCAGGGCCCCGATCGGGCGCGGACCTACTTCTTCATGCTCGCGGTCGGGCAGACGGCGGCGCTCGGCGCCTTCCTGGCCCAGGACCTGCTGCTCTTCGTCCTCTTCTTCGACCTGATGCTGGTGCCGTTCTACTTCCTGATCGGGGGATGGGGGACGGGGGATCGGATCCGGGCGACGATCAAGATGATCGTCTTCACCCTCGTCGGCTCGCTGCTGATGCTCGCGGCCGCGATCGCCACGGCGGTGCTCAGCACAGGCGCGGCGGGCGGGCTGACCTTCTCGCTCGAGACGCTGCGGCAGGTCCCGCTCGGGACTGGCAGCCAGTACTGGATCTTCTGCTTCTTCGCCCTTGCGTTCCTGGTCAAGATGCCGGCGTTCCTGGTGCACGGATGGATGCCCGACGCCTACCGGGCCGCGCCGCTGCCGGTCCTCGTCCTGCTCAGCGGCGTGCTCTCCAAGGTCGGGGCGTACGGGTTCCTGCGCGTCGTCATCCCGCTCTTCCCGGACGCGACGATCCACTTCCAGGAGCTCGTCCTGATCATCGCCCTCGCCTCGATCATCTACGGCTCGGTGATGGCGTTCACGCAGACGAACGTGCGGCTGATCGCCGGCTACTCGTCCGTCGCGCAACTCGGCTTCATCACCTTGGGGATCTTCTCCCTGCGTCCCGACGGCGCCGACGGCTCGGTGATCCAGATGGTCAACCATGGCCTCGTGGTCGGCGCGCTGCTGTTCGTCGTGGCCATCCTCGTCGAGCGCACCGGCACCGAGGACATCCGTAAGATGGGCGGGATGGCCACGCGCGCTCCCGTGCTCGCGATCCTGTTCATCATCGTCACGATGGCGACGCTGGCGATCCCCGGATCCGCGAACTTCGTCGGCGAGTTCTACATCCTCACCGGTGTCTTTCAGTCGAAGATCGCGATCGCGCTGGTCGCCTCGACGGGCATCGCGCTTGCCGCCTTCTACGCGTTGCGGATGTACCAGCGGACGATGCACAACCGGCTGCCGGGGGAGCTCGTCTCGCGCGAGATCACCTGGCGGGAGAGCCTCGTGCTGGTCCCGCTCGTCGGGTGCATCGTCGCCCTCGCCCTGTACCCCGCGCTGATCACGACCCGCGGCGAGGAGTCGGTGGGCCGCAGCCTCTCCGCGCTCTCCTCCGATGACCCCGGGACGGTGGTCGCGGCGCCGGCCGCCGATCCGGTCCTCGCCGAGGCGGCCAGGTGACCTTCACCGCTCCCGAGATCGACTACGCCGGCCTCTCGCCGGTGATCGCGCTGACGGCCGGCCTCGTCATCGTGCTGCTGGGCGGCCTCGTCGGGCCGCGCGGCAACCGCTGGCTCTCCTCCGGGCTGACGCTCCTCACGCTCGCTGCGGCCGCCGGCCTGCTGATCTGGCGCCTCGGCGAGGCCGACGCCGACCTCGTCTCGGGCGCGCTGCGCATCGACGGACTTGCGATCACGATCAGCCTGATGACGCTCGCCGCGGCCGCGTTCGTCGTCACCCTCCAGCTCCGCGACCCGGGCGCCGAGGAGGCGGGGCACGGCGAGACGCACTCGCTCCTGGTGGCCTCGGTCCTTGGGATGGTGCTGCTCGCGCAGTCGCAGAACCTGATCACGTTCTTCGTCGGCCTCGAGCTGCTCTCGATCCCGCTCTACGTCCTCTGCGGCTCGCACCGCAGCCGCGCCGGGTCACTCGAGTCGGGCCTCAAGTACCTGATCGTCGGGGCGCTCGGCTCGGCGACCCTGCTCTACGGGATGGCGTTCATCTACGGCGGGTCCGGATCGACGGAGTTCACCGAGATCGCCGCCGGGATCGGCACCGACCTCGCCGATGATCCGCTCGTCCTGATCGGGATCGCGCTCTGCGTGGTCGGACTCGCCTTCAAGGTCTCGATCGCGCCGTTCCACCAGTGGACGCCGGACGTCTACGAGGGGGCGCCGACTCCGGTCACGGCGTTCATGGCGGTGGCGACGAAGGCCGCGGCGTTCGCGGTCTTCGTCCGCTTCCTCCTCGTCGCCCTCGGGCCGTCGATCGAGCAATGGCAGCCGGCTCTCGCGGCGCTGGCGGCGGTCTCGATCATCGTCGGCAACGTCGGCGCCCTCGGGCAGGACTCCCTCAAGCGGCTGCTCGGCTACTCCGGCATCGCGCAGGCCGGCTACATCCTCGTCGGCCTGCTCGTCGCCACCGAGAAGGGCGTCAACGCGCTCGTCTTCTACCTCGCCGCCTACACGCTGATGAACCTCGCGGCCTTCGCCGTGATCGCGGTGCGCGAGCGCGAGACGCCGCTGGGCGACGACATCGCCTCGATCCGCGGCCTCGGCCGCGACCGCCCCGCCCTCGCCTGGCCGCTGACGATCGCGATGCTCGCGCTGGCCGGGCTGCCGGCGACCGCCGGCTTCATCGGCAAGCTCTACCTGATCGAGGCCGCCGTCGAAGGCGACTACACCTGGCTCGGGGTGATGATCGTGATCGGCTCGATGATCTCGCTCGCCTACTACCTGCGGGTGATCGCGGCGATGTGGATGCTCCCGGCGCCGCGCCTGGCCCCCGCGATCGCCGGCGCCGCGCCGGAGGCCGACGCCCTTGCCGGAGGCGGCTCCCGCCGGGCTGGTATCCCCGCGGCGGGACGCGCGCTCACCGGCGGGCCAAGCGGCGGCCGTTGCTGGCTGGTGCTGAGCGCCACCTTCCTGGCCGCGGCGGCGACGATCGGCTTCGGCGTCTACCCCAGCCCACTCGTCGACTTCGCCGGCAACGCCGGCGAGTCGATCTCCTCGCTCCTCGGTTGAGCGCCAAGCGGATGCCTCGATCACGCGGCGAGCCGGCCACCTCCCTTCCCGGCGGGAACGGCGTCGGCTTGCTGCAAGGTTTGGGCGCGCTTGCTGTGATCGTCGGCATCGCAGCGTGCCTGTGGTACGTGACCGCGCCTCCCAAGGGGGTCGATGGCTACGGGGCGCGGGCCGCGTACACCGCCGAGACTCTGCGCTCGCAGGCACAGAGCGCGCGGCTGACGGTGGATGCGCTCGCCGCCGGCGAGCTTCCTCATGCGGCGGCGCTCGTCGGCTTCGAGGAGACTGAGACCGACGCAGAGGCCGCCGCCTCGGGGTTCGAGGCGTTCGAACCGCCCACCGGCACCGGGTCCGTGCGAGACGACTTCGTCTCGTTGGCCGGAGACACCACCGAGGCGCTGTCCGCCTTGCGAATCGGAGCTCAGCAGGAGAGATGGGCCGAGGTTCCGCGGCTGGGCGAGCCGCTGCCGGGCCTCGTGTCGCGCCTCGACGACTTCATCGAGCGCGCTCAACGATGAAGCCCTCGACGCTCTTCGCCTTCACCCTCGGCACCCTTTCGGCGATCGGCGGGTTCATCGACATCGGCGACCTGGTCGCCGATGCTCAGGTCGGCGCGCGCTTCGGGCTGCGCCTTGCATGGGTCACCGTGGTCTCCGTCGTGGGGATCATGTGCTTCGCCGAGATGGCGGGAAGGGTCGCCCTGAAGACGCAACGGCCCGCGTTCGCGCTCGCGCGATCCAGGATGGGGCCGCGTTACGCGCTCTTCGGCCTGATCGGGGCGATGCTCGTCACGGGACTGCTGCTGATGGCGGAGCTCAGCGGAGTCGCCTTGGCGCTCGAGCTGGCGACGAGCGTCAGCTACCTGCTCTGGGTGCCGGTGGCGGCGCTCTTGGTGCTCGCCGTCTTCTGGCTGTTGCCGTTCGAGACGATGGAGCGGATCTACGGCTTGCTGGGCTTGACGATGCTCGTCTTCGTGGTGGCGGTCTGGAAGCTGGGGCCCGACTGGGGATCACTGCTGTCATCCGCTACGAACCCCGTGCCCACACAGACGGAGAGCTGGCCGACCTACCTCTTCTTCGTCGTCACCCTGATCGGGGCGCAGATGACTCCCTACGAGATGTTCTTCTTCTCCTCGGGAGCCGTGGAGAGCAGATGGCGGCCGAAGAACCTCGGCGAGATGCGCTTCAACGTGATCGTCGGCTTCCCGTTGGGCGGGCTCCTGGCACTCGCGATCCAGGCAACCGCGTTCATCGTCCTCTTCGAGCCCGGCATCGTGGTGGAGCACCTGTCACAGACGGCGCTGCCAGTGGGCATCGCCCTCGGCAAGCTCGGCTTCGCGATCGCGATCGTGGGCATCTTCGCGGCGACCTTCGGCGCAACCCTCGAAACCCTGTTCGCCAGCGGGTACGAGTTGTCGCAGTACTTCGGCTGGTCGTACGGCAGGTTGCAACCCCCCGCGCAGGCGGCGCGCTTCACCACCGTCATCCTCGTCTTGCTGCTCGGCGCGGCCGGACTGGCGCTGACGACGATCAACCCGATCACCGTCACCATCGTCGCCGTGGTCTTCAGCGCCGCGCTTCTGCCGTTCCTCTTTCTGCCGGTGCTGCTCGTCGCCAACGACAAGTCGGTGATGGGAGACCTGGCCAACGGACGGCTGTCCAATGCGGTGGGGGTGACGACGGTCGCCCTCTCGGTCGTCGTCGCGGCCGCCGCGATTCCGCTTCTGATCCTGACCAAGGGAGGGACGATTTGAGCGAGGAGGTGAGCGCCCGGATCGCCTTGCTCGACGCCCAGATCGTCGACTCCGATCGCCTGCCGATCGGCCGCGTCGACGATGTCCTGCTGAGCGTGGTCGGCGAGGGCGCTCCCAGGGTGGTTGCGCTGCTCAGCGGAAGCGAGGCCCTTGGCGGCCGGCTCGGAGGGTGGTTTGGCGGGGCGATGGCCGCGGCCTCCTCGCGCATGCGCTCCGCCGGAGCCGGCCCGGGGCCGACGAGGATCGATCCGACGATGGTGGAGGAGCTCATGCCGATGCTGCGGCTCAGGGCGAAGCTCGCGGAGCTTCCGGATCTCGCTCCCCTCGAGCGGTTGCTCTCGGAGCGTTTCGTCGGCAGGCTCCCGGGGTCGGGCGATGCGGCTCAGTGAGCTGATGGGAGACGAGGTCGTCGATGAGGCCGGCGAGCGGGTCGGACGGGTCCTCGATGTCCGGGTCCGGATCGAGATCCGGGGCTCCTGGGAGGTCGTGGGCCTCGTGGTCGGTGAGGGCGGCCTGCGCTCGGCCGCCGCGCATCAGTGGGGCTTCGCTCAGGGGCGAGCCGGGGGTCCCGGGCTGCTTCGGAGGATGCTCGCCGGGCCGGCTGAGGCAGCCCGCTTCGTCCCTGCGGGGCGAGTCAGCGACTGGGGGCCGGAGCCGATCCGCCTCGATGGCTCGGCGAACGACCTCTCCCCGGCCATGGCCCGCCGTCTCCGATGAGTCGTAGCGAGGCACTTCTGGCGGGATGGCTGCTGCTCTCGCTCCTGCTGCTGGCGATCGCCCTCATCCTCGCCCGGCGCTCCCGCTGAGGCTCCTGCCCCAGCCGGGCCCGCTACGGACAGTCTGAGGCCGCGCAGAACCTCGCCTCGCGCAGAGCCTGAGTGGCGGCGATCACGCGGGGATCGGCCGCGGCCGACTCGCTGCGCGCGAAGAGGTTCTGGAGCTCGAAGGGATCGCGCTCGAGGTCGTAGAACTCGCGGAAGCTCACCGCTCCTGAGTCGGTGTAGGTCTCGATGTAGCGGCTGCTTCCGTCGAACACCTGAGCCCAGTGCCAGGGGAAGTCGTGATGCTCGGCGAAGGCCCAGCGCCGCCGCTCGCCGCCAAGCAGGGAGTGGCCGTCGAGGGGGTAGGAGGGGGTGATCCCCGCCGCGTCGTAGATCGTCGGCGCGATGTCGACGTTCGCGGCCAGCCGGTCGTCTACGACCCCGGGGGGCACGTGCCCGGGCCACCGCATGTAGAAGGGGACCTCGACCGACTCCCGGTAGGGAGACCCCTTGCGAACCAAGCGGTGCTCGCCCAGGTGGTACCCGTTGTCGGAGATGTAGAACACGAGGGTGTCGCGCTCCTCGCCGAGGCGCGAGAGCGTCCCGAACGTCTTCGCGAGCTGCTCGTCGAGCCCGAGCAGCAGCCGCTGCTCCCCGCGCCAGTGCTTGCGCGGCTCCCGCCGCTTGATGATGTGGCGCTGGAACTCGGCAAGCTCGCGGATCAACGGGGGCTTGTCGCTCAGGTTCCGCTCGAGGTAGCTGGGCCGCGGCTCGAACTTCGGCACCGGGGCGCGCTCGAGCTTGTGCAGCGGCAGGAGCGGGGAATGCGGCGCGCGAGCCGCGTAGACCGCGAACCACGGAGCCGCGTCCTCGCGCTCTCCACGGCGCAGGAACTGGCGCACGTGAGCTCCGGTCACGCGATCGGCGAGGCGGGGCTTGGGGCCGTAGCCGAGCCTCGAGACGTTGAAGTAGGGCGGGTTGACCCGCTTCGGCCACCCGTTGATGAACTTGCCGAAGACGCCCGTGCGGTAGCCCATCCGCGAGAGCTCGCGCTGCATCGAGGTCTCGTGCGGGAAGGGATCCTCCCCGTGGTTGCCGTAGACGCCGTGGTTGTGGACGTAGAGGCCGGTCAGGATCGTGCTGCGCGAAGGGCAGCACAGAGGCGTCGTCACGTAGCCGTTGGCGAGCTCCGTTCCGCCGTCGCCGAAGATGCTGCGGGTCTGCCGCATCACCTTCATCTGATCGTCGCGCTGATCGTCGGAGATCACGATCATCACGTTGGGGCGTTCGGCTGCCGCCGCGGCGGCGGGCACCTCCGTCGCCGGGATGAACAGGGCGACGAGCGCGGCTGCGGGCAGTAGCCGGCGCCAGCGGGGTTCCCGACCCGGTTGCAAGGTCAGCCGACGCTCCTCGGGCGGCGCTTGACCTCGCAGCCGCGGATCGTGTCGTTGCCGTTCGAGCCTCCGCAGCGGTCGAAGCCGGACCCGCCGTCGATCCGGTCCTTGCCGCCGCCGCCGATGATGCGGTCGCCATTCGGCCCGCCGCAGATGACGTCGCGCCCTCCGCCCGCCTTGACCTTGTCGTCGCCGGCGAGCGTCGAGATCACGTCGCGCCCGCGGGTGCCGTGGATCGTCTCGCGGCGGTTCGTCCCGGCGATGGTCACCACCTGCCCGCGACAGCGGATCGGCCCGATCGAGGGCCAGCCGGGGCGATCGGCCGCGTACAGCGACCGCGCCACCGACCCGTAGAGAGGGCCGAAGAGCTTCGTGTTGCTGAAGGCCGGGTGGTAGTGGCTGATGTTCCCGACGACGATGCTGCGCTGAGCCACCCAGCCGCCGCCGCTGGAGCCCTGGTGCTGATCGCAGCGGGCCCCGCGCGAGCGCGGCGGCCCGCCGTGGGGGGCGGGGTCGCGCACGTAGCCTGTGTCGCAGCGGATCAGGTGGTAGCCGTCATACCTCGGCCTCCCCCCGTCCGCCGGGTAGCCGTAGACGCTCGCGCGGCGGTGCCGAGGCTGAGCGAAGCCGATCCCGCGCGAGCCGACCGCGTCCTGGAGCCGGGCGGAGCTCCGCGGAGCGACCCTCAGCATGGCCAGGTCGTAGGCAAGCGCACCTCTGCGCACCCACTGCCTCGTCGTGATGGCGTTCGTGACGAACCAGCCGCCGTACGGCGCGTTGTCACGAGAGAAGCCCGGAACGAAGACGAGGGCGGAGGCGAAGCTGTTCGTGTTGCCGGCGTCGAAGACGCAGTGGCCGGCGGTCGTGATCAGGCTCCGGGACCTGCTCGTGACGACGGTCGCCGAGCAGGCGAAGGGGCCCACGCCCGGAAAGCGGCCGTAGAGCTTGCCGTGGACCCGGTTCGGATAGCGGGCGGGATGATCGACCTCGGTGCTCTTCAGCGGCGTCGCGGCCGCACGGAGGGGCTCGGGGTCGGCGTCCTCGGCTTCGCTCGCGTCACGGATGAGGTCGAGGGGCCTGGCGTCCTCGAAGCGCTCGGGCGTCCAGTACTCCCTGGCGAGCGCAGGGTCCAGCGCGACGGCCATCGGCGGGGTCGGAGCGGGGGCGCTGGCCGGCGAGCGCCCGCTGAGCGCCGCGAGGGCGATCACCGAAGCCGCGATCGCCGCGCCCCCTACCGTCAGGGGCCCGATCCTGCGCGTCCGATCCATGGGTAAATCAGTGCCTTCCCGCTCGCCGCCGCCGCCCACCGGACCCCACCCCGGGGCCGAGATCTTAGCGAGGTCCAGAACGGCCCCTTACCCTCCACGGCGATGCTCCACCACGTCTCCCTCGAGGTCCTGCCGGCAGATGCGAGTCGCTTCGGCGAGCTGCTCGAGGCGATCGGCTTCGCCGCTTCGGCGGCCCCGGCGGCTCTCGGGGAGTCGGTCCGCTGGTACGGACGCGAGGGCACCCAGGTCCACCTCATCCTCACCCCGGAGGCGAGAGCCCCGACCCTCGGCCATGCCGCGTTCGTCGCTGCTGCCTTCGAGCCGACGCTCGCCGGGCTCCGCGACCGCGGGTTCGCCGTCGAGGAGTCCCGGGAGCTCTGGGGCGAGCGGCGGGCGTTCGTCATCGCCCCGAGCGGTCACCGCCTGGAGCTGATGGCGGCGCCCCCGGGGTGAGGGCCCGACCTCCCCGCCTCGCGCCGCCCGAGGTCCTAGCATCGTCGACCCCGTGCGCTACCCGATCGAATCGTTCACCGAGGCCGAGCGACGCGCCCTCGAGCCTCACTTCACGAACCTCGATCGGCCCGTCTTCGCGCTGACGAATCTGCCGGAGACGGTGAAGGGCGCCCTCTTCGCCCGCTACTCGCGCTACGGCGGGACGCTGCGGCGCCTCTACCTCGACGAGTTCGCCGCCGACTCCGAGGCGGGCGCCCGGCCGTTCGACGGCGAGGAGGGCGAGCGCGCGGCGCAGCTCTACGAGCGCATCTTCATCGGCTACGGCGACGACTCCGTCGCGCAGCTCGGGGGCGCGCACCTCGCGTGCGAGTGGGTCTCGAACGTGCTCACGAAGGCGCTGCAACGCGGCCGGCTCGCCGCCTATCTCGAGCAGTCAACGCGCTACATCGCCTACGACGCCCCGATGGAGTCCGGCGGGGATCCCCGCTGGCGCTACTGGCGGGGCGAGGACCTCGGGCCCGAGTTCACCACCGCGATGGACGAGATCTTCCGGATCTACTCCGACTCGCTCAAGGGGGTGCGCGCCTGGGCCGAGGAGCGGTGGCCGCGCGGCGATGAGCCCGCCGCGGCATGGGAGCGCTCGATCCGGGCGAAGGCGCTCGACCTCCTCCGGGGCCTGCTGCCGGCGGCGACCCTCTCCCACGTCGGGATCTACGCCTCCGGGCAGGCCTACGAGCAGCTCCTGCTTCGCCTGCTCGCCTCGCCGCTGCCGGAGGCGCGGGAGATCGGCGGCATGGCGCTCGAGGAGCTCGGCCGGGTGATCCCGAGCTTCATCTCTCGAGTCGAGCGGCCCGAGCGCGGTGGCGAATGGATCTCCTACCTGCAGGGGCGCCGCGACGACACGGAGCGCTGGGTCTCGCGGCTCGGCCTCGACCGCCGCGGCGGCGAGGATGCCCCCTCGGTCGAGCTGATCCACGTCGACGGCAGCGAGGAGGACCTGCTGGCCTCCTCGCTCTATGAGGCGGCCGGCGTGGCGGAGGCCGAGATCGCGCGGCGGCTCAAGGCGCTCGACCCGATCGAGCGCGAGGGCCTTCTCTCCGACCTCGTCGCTCGCGACAACCGCCGCCACCGGCCCGGACGCGGCTGGGAGGCCGTCCGCTACCGCTTCGAGATCGTCTCCGACTACGGCGGGTTTCGCGACATGCAGCGCCATCGGATGCTCACCTGCCAGTGGCAGTCGCTCTCCCCCGATCTCGGCGCCGGCGTTCCCGAGGAGGTCCGCGACGCCGGCTTCGGCGATGCCTACGCGCGCGCCCTGGAGATCTCCCGCGCGGAGTTCGCTCGCCTCGAGGGGGCGGGGATGGCGGAAGCCGCCCCCTACGCGCTCTGCCTCGGCTACCGGATCCGCTACGTGCTGGACATGAACGCCCGCGAGGCGATGCACGTCTGCGAGCTGCGCTCAGGCCGCGAGGGCCATCCCACCTACCGTGCCGTCGCGCAGGCGATGCACGAGCGGATCAGCGGCGTGCATCCGGCGATCGGCGCCGCGATGCGCCACGTCGACTCGAGCTCGGAGCCCAGGCTGGAGCGAATCATGAGCGAGATCCGCACCCACCGCAAGCGCGCGGCGCTCGCCGGCGACCGCTCCTAGGGAGCCGCGGGGGCGGTCCGGACAGCGCGCTTGCGATGCCCGCGCACGCTCTTGTAGAGGTGCCGCGCGGCGTTGGCCATGTAGGACCCGTAGAGGTCGTTGACCTGGTCGTCGTAGCCGTAGCTCGTGACGGAGACGAGCGTCGTGCCGGTGATCCAGCCTCCGCCGCTTGCGCCCGCCGTCATGTCGCAGTCGATCCGCAGGGGTCTGGGCCCGGGCCGGGGGTTGCGAGGATCGCCGCTGGTGGGCGCATCGGTGCAGCTGAACTCGCGCTCGCCGGTGAAGGGCGCCACCGCCGGGTAGCCGAAGGCCTCGAGCACCTGGCCGCGCGGCTGGCTGAAGCCGATCCCCCGGGCCCCGACGACGCCCTGCAGCCGCCTGACGCCATGCTTGCGGACGATTGCTGCGCCGAAGTCGTACTTGAGGTTCGCCGAGGACTCCCAGCGCGTGGTCGTCGCCAGCCTCCGTGCGGCCCAGCGGCCGAACGGCGCCTGCCCGTCGCGATAGGCCGGGACGAAGATGAAGTTCGTCGAGAACGCGTTCGTGTATCCCTGGCTGCGAGGGCCAGCGTCGTACACGCAGTGCCCCGCGGTCCAGACGACGCTGCGGTTGCGGCTGTTGACGGCCGTGCCGGAGCAGACGAAGTCGCCCTCGCCGGGAATCGTGAAGAAGACCTTGCCGTGGGCGCGGACCCCGGGGGCGGAGGGGCCGGAGACCTCCCGGCTGCTGCCGAGCGGCAGGGGCGCGACGGCGGGGGCGGAGCCGCTCTGGAGGGTGGCATTACGCGCCTGGGCCGGAGCCGCCGCGGGGACGTAGCTCGGCGCGCCGGTGGCCGGGGCCGCCGGCGCGTCGCCCGCCTCCGCCGCCAGCTCGCTCGGCACGGGATCGGCCGGCACTGCCGCCCGCATCCGGGCCTTGGTCCAATACGCCTTCGCCGCCGCCGCCGGGGAGCTCACGGGCGCCGAGTCGACCGCCGCGCCGGCGGTGGTGGCGCCGAGGGCGAGCGTCAGGAGCATCGCGACGAGCGCGCCGAGCGCGAGGTTGATCGTCCGGGTTCTGCGTTGGGGTCTCATCATTACGTCCGCCCGTCGAAGGCTACAGGGAATGAACACCGACGAGCGCGAAAAGCTGCGCTTGCTCGCGGCCGGCGTTCGGCGTCGGGGGGTGGGCTAGGTTAGAGCCCCGAGGGAGAGACGAGCGAGGAGCGAGAGATGAGCGAGAGCGGTGGCCGCGACGAGGAAGCACGCGCCGGCAACATCGACGTCCTGCTGAAGACCGAGCAGACGTTCCCCCCACCGCCCGAGTTCGCCGCCGACGCCAACGCCTCCGATCCCGGCATCTACGAGCGGGCCGACTCAGATCCGGAGGCGTGGTGGGGCTCGTGGGCGGAGAAGCTCGACTGGATCGAGCCCTTCGACGAGGTGCTCGACTGGACCGATCCGCCCTGGGCGAAGTGGTTCGCCGGCGGCAAGCTCAACGTCTCCGCCAACTGCCTCGACCGTCACGTCGCCGCCGGGGCGGGCGAGCGCGTCGCCTACTTCTGGGAGGGCGAGGACGGGACTCGCAAGGAGATCACCTACGCCTGGCTGCTCGAGCAGACGCAGCGCTGCGCCAACGGGCTGCGCTCGCTCGGCGTCGGCAAGGGGGACGTCGTCGGGATCTACATGCCGATGGTCCCCGAGGCGGCCGTGGCGATGCTGGCCTGCACCCGGATCGGCGCGATCCACAACGTCGTCTTCGGCGGCTTCTCGCCGAGCTCCGTCGTCGAGCGGATGGAGGTCTCCGGGGCGAAGGCGCTGATCACCGCGGACGCCACGCTGCGCCGCGGCAAGCCGACGCCGATGAAGGCGGCACTCGACGAGGCGATCGCCGATCTCGGCTCGCTCGAGCACGTGATCGTCTTCGATCGCTCCGGCAGCGGACCGCCGATGAAGGAGGGCCGCGACCACTCCTGGGACGAGCTCCTCGCCGGGGCCGATCCCGAGTGCCCGCCCGAGCCGATGGACGCCGAGGATCCCCTCTTCATCCTCTACACCTCGGGCTCGACGGCGAAGCCGAAGGGCATCCAGCACACGACCGCCGGTTATCTGACCGGCGTGAGCGCCACGCACAAGCTGGTCTTCGACCTCACCGAGGACGACGTCTACTGGTGCGCCGCCGACATCGGCTGGGTGACCGGGCACTCCTACATCGTCTACGGGCCGCTGTGCAACGGCGCCACCTCGGTCATGTACGAGGGTGCCCCGAACTTCCCCGCCGAGGACCGCTGGTGGGAGATCGCCGAGCGCTACGGGGTGACGATTCTCTACACGGCGCCGACCGCGATCCGCGCCTGCATGAAGTGGGGAGTCGAGCACGTGGAGAAGCACGACCTCTCGAAGCTCCGCCTACTGGGCTCGGTCGGCGAGCCGATCAACCCACGGGCCTGGCTCTGGTACCACGAGCACGTCGGCGGGGGGCGCTGCCCGATCGTCGACACGTGGTGGCAGACCGAGACCGGCGCGATCATGATCTCGCCGCTGCCCGGCCTGACGACGACCAAGCCCGGCTCCGCCACCGTCCCCTTCCCGGGGATCCAGGCGAAGATCGTCGATGACTCCGGCGACGAGGTGGAGGCGGGCGGCGGCATCCTCGTGCTCACCCGGCCGTGGCCGGCGATGGCGCGGACCCTCTACGGGGAGCCCGAGCGCTTCATCGAGACCTACTGGGACCGCTTCGGGCGCGACACGTACCTCGTCGGCGACGCGGCGCGGATCGACGAGGACGGCTACTTCTGGATCGTCGGTCGAACCGACGACGTGATCAACGTCTCCGGCCACCGCCTCTCGACGATGGAGGTCGAGTCGGCGCTCGTGGGCCACGAGAGCGTCGCCGAGGCGGCGGTGATCGGTGTCCCGGACGAGGACACCGGCCAGGCGATCTTCGCCTTCGTCACGCCGGAGGGCGGTGTCGAGGGCGGTGAGGAGCTCGAGGCCGAGCTGCGCGAGCACGTCGCTCAGAAGATCGGCAAGCTCGCACGCCCCAAGCAGATGGCCTTCGCCGATGACCTGCCGAAGACCAGATCAGGAAAGATCATGCGCAGGCTCCTGCGCGACATCGCCGCGGGGAACGAGCTCGGGGACGTGAGCACCCTGCGGGACCCCGAGGTCGTGGAGCAGCTGCAGAAGCAGGTCGGCAAGTAGCTGACAGCAGACAGGGCGATCGCTTCGTGATCGCACGGCAGACAGCTCCGTCCCCGATTGCTGTCTGCTGTTTGCCGTCCGCTATCCGGCCGTAGGCAAGCAGCAACCAACCCTTGCTCCTCATCATCGCCGCCATCGTCGCCTCGGTTGGCGCCGGCGCCTTCGCCGAGCGCCGCTGGCCCGAGCGGGCGGGCCCCGCCTCGCGCGGCTCGCTGCTCTGGGTCCTCTACCTCGTCCTGCCGCCGGTCACGTTCTTCAACCTGACCGCGATCGACTTCGACGCGAACCTCGGCGGCGGGATCGTGCTGGCGTGGCTCGCCACCGCCCTGGCCGCCCTCGCCGCCTGGGCGATCGGCGCCAAGCTCCTGCGATTGCCGCGGCCGCAGACCGGCGCGATGGTCGCCTGCACCCTCGTGGCCAACACCGGCTACCTCGGCTACCCACTCGTCGCTGCCCTGCTCGGCCTCGATCGGCTCGGCGAGGCGGTCGCTTATGACGTCGCCGTCGGGGCGCCCGCCCTGCTGATCGGGGCCTTCGCCACGGGCGCGACCTTCGGAACGGGCGCCGGCAGCGGGGTCCGCGCGCGCACCGGCTCCTTCTTCGCCCGCAACCTGCCCCTCTATGCGGCGGTGGCGGCGCTGATCGCGCCGGACTCGCTGGCGCCGGATCTCGCCGTCGACATCTCGCGCATCGTCGTCGTCTCGATCCTCCCCATCGGCTTCTTCGCGGTCGGTGCCGCGCTGGCGGAGGAGGCGGAGCAGGGAGCGCTGCGAATCCCGCCGCCGATCACCCGCGCGACGCTCGGCGTGATCTCGACGAAGCTGGTGCTCCTGCCGTCGCTGCTCCTGCTCTTCTCGCTGCCGCTCATCGACCTGCCCGGCACCTACCTGCTGATGGCGGCGCTGCCGAGCGGCCTGAACTCGATGATCGTCGCCCACGCTTACGGGCTTGACCTGCCGACGACGGCCGAGGCGATCACGTGGACGACCGTGATCGTCGTGGTCGTGGCCCTGGTCGCGAGCCTGCTCTGACGGCCTTGCCGGAGGCGAAGGGCGCCCGCTGACCCGATCCGGTCCGGGATGCCGGACGAAATCGGGGTCAGCGCGCCCCGCCGGCGCCTGCGGGTGCCTGGCCCGCGGCGTCCGCCTCCGGCCGCACGCAGTAGGAGCCCTCGGAGTAGCCCTGCCCGGCGAGGCCGAAGGCCCAGTTGAAGCGGGCGCGGTAGTTCTCGAGCGCGATGACGCTGGTCAGCTCCACGAGCTGGGCCTCGTCGAAGTGCTCCGCCAAACGTGCGAAGAGCTCGTCGGAGACGTCGACGGGCGAGCGCGACATGCCGCTTGCGTAGTCGAGCACCAATCGCTCGACCTCGCCGAAGCGCTCGCCCGCGGCGTAGCTCGGCAGCGCCCGCAGGTCCTCGTCGCCGACCTCGGCGGCGGCGCTGACCGCGGAGGCGTAGTCGAGGCACCACTCGCAGCCGCAGAGCATCGCCGCCCGCAGCTCGGCGAGGTGCTTGAGGCGCTCCGGCACGCGAGCCGAGCGCTCGGTGGCGAGCTCGAGCGCTCCGTAGCCGGCGAGCAGCTTCGGGTGGTGGGCGAAGATCCGCAGCGGATCCATCACCGCGCCTCCGCGCTTGCGCGAGCTGCGGAAGGCGCTGCGGATCATCGGGTTGCGGGTGGAGTCCGGGACCCCGGCGATCCGGCCGTTCGAGGTGATCGAGGGCGCGGGGCGAGGTGCCGACGGGGGGGTTGCGGAGGCGCCTCGGAGCACCGCGATCAGCAGGGCGGCGGGCGCAACCACCGTGAACGCGAGCGCCAGCATGTTCGCGATCGCATCGCCGGTCGAGTAGGGCTCCAGGTTGAAGGCGTGGTAGACCGCGTGGGGGATCGAGAACAGCAGGTAGGAGGCGAGCGCGACGAGCACGAGCCGGCGCTCGAGCAGCCAGGCGGCGGCGAGCAGCACGAGGGCCGTCCCGAGAAAGAGCGAGCCGAAGTCGCGCACCAGGTGCTCGTTGTAGGCCGGCAGCGCCGCCACCCAGCCCCGGCCCAGCGGAAAGTCGTCATAGAACGAGCGCGGAGCGAGCAGCGCATAGAGGCCGTCGACGAGCTGAATCACGCCGAGGACGACGAGCACCGCCCGGGCGATCGGGGCCGGGACGCCGAGGCGATCGGATCGAGTTGAGCTCATGGGATGTCCTTCCGCTGCTTTGGGTCGAGGTGATCGAGGGCGATTCGCGTCCAGGCGGCGATCGCCCGCTCGCGACCGACCCTCGTGGAGCGGTCGCCGAAGATGTGATGCTGCAGCGCATAGCCGACGAGGGCGTCGGTGAGGATCTGCGCCGTGGCCTCGGGGTCTGGGAGCTCGCGGCCGAGCTGAGGTGCCCGCGCGCGCACCCAGGTGGTCGCGATCCGGTGGCCTCGCTCGACCAGGCCGGCGTGGAAGGCGTCGGCGAGCTCGGGGAAGCGCTCCCCCTCCTTCATCACCAGACGGCAAAGCTCGCGTTCTCCCTCGAGCTCCTCGAGGGCGAGCCGGGCGATCAGGGTCAGCTCCGCGCTCAGATCGTCCAATGGCAGGAGCTCCACCCGCTCGTCGATCGAGTCGATCGCCCGGATCCGCTCCGCGAGGGCGGCGTCGATCAGCGCGCGCTTGGATGGGAAGTGCTTGTAGAGGGCGCCGGAACGGGGAACCAGGCCCGCGGCCGCCTCGATCTCCCCGATCGAAGTG
>JAABUN010004463.1_pt1 | contig 19034 bp, 21 predicted proteins | sample 5559311 | NCBI WGS metagenome assembly JAABUN01 (sample SAMN10711877, study PRJNA513370) | rock metagenome | isolation source: Antarctica rocks | place: Antarctica: Victoria Land, Siegfried Peak sud | reverse complement strand
TGAACGAGTTGGAGCAGGAGTACGCCGACACCGTCGACGAGGTTGACTTCGTGACCGAGGATGGGGACGTACCCGACCGTTGAGGAGGATCCCGTGAGCCGCAAGCAGGTCCGCGTGTCGCCGGCGGTGGTCCAAGCAGCACGGCTGCGAGTCGCGGTCAACGACCGGCAGAACAAGCCGACCTCGGCTGTCACCCGGCGGATCGCCGAGGCGCGCGTCGCCGCCGCGGCCGAGGTCGCCGACAGCCCCGTCGCGGCGTCTATCACCGACGGCAGCTCCACGCGCTGACGAGCCGCTCCGCCCCGGCGCGGGCTCGCCCCGCAGCGGACCTCGCACATCACACGCGCCGTCGTCAGGTGCGGCTGTAGCGATGACGGACATCGGCTAACCCGTACTGGGCCTCGGCAGCCGGGCCGGCATCGGCGACGCGAGTGTTGATGCTGGTCCGGCTTGTCGGTGGATCGCTCAGGAGCAGCCGTAGGTGCTGGGGAGTCCAGCGGTGGTGTCCCCGCACCACGAGTCTTAGGCCGAAGCGTCCCCGCACCACGAGTCTTTGGCCGAGGCGTCGCAGCAGGACGCGGCGGCGGCGGTGTCGCAGCAGGCCGACCCGGCGGCGGTGTCGGCAGCGGACGTGGCCGCCGAAGGGCCAGCGGCCGCCGCAGGGGTGGTCGCCGAGGGGCGGCGGCCGCACCGGGCACGCTGTGGGTGCCCAGCTCGGCGTGGCCCGCAGGAGCGCCGGTGGGGACGCCCTGGCCGTCGCCGGTGGTGCAGCTTCCCGCGGACAGGTGGTGTCGTTGGGGGCGTCGGCCAGCACGGTGTGGACCTCCCAGGGCGCACCGTCCGGATCGTGGACCCACGGTCTACCTCGCAGGAGCGTCGCACCCGACGGGGCGCCGAAGCTGGCGCGGGCTCCGCACACGCACCGAGCCTGTCGGATTGTGGCCACTCCGTTCGTCGTAGAGATGGAGACGGCCGCTGGGGCGGCTCCGACAGAGGAGGACACATGACCGAGTACCTGATCGCGTTCAACGACGAGTGGGTGCCCGAGTACACGGACGAGGAGTTCCGCAGGATCGGAACGGCGACCAAGGCTCTGGTGGCGGCCATGAAGGCCGCCGGCGTGCTCATCTTCACGGGCGGCTTGGATGACGCCGCGCCCGTGTTCAGCGTGGACGCCACAAGCGGCACGCCGCTGGTCACAGACGGACCGCTCATCGAGACCAAGGAGCATCTCGGCGGTTTCGCGGTGATCGACGTCGCCGACGAGGAGGCGGCGCGGCTGTGGGCGGGCAGGATCGCGACCGCGTGTGCTTGGCCGCAGGAAGTGCACCGGTTCCGCGTCCCCGTTGAACGGCCCGAGGGTTCCTGACTCACCGACGATCATGACCGACCGGGGCGTCGGATGAGCAACGGGGGATCAGCGCTTCGTGGTGGATAAGCATGGTTATGCATGCGGTTCGGCTCGCGGGGAGCGGCGGGGGAGTCCGTAAGCCTTGGTGTGCCAGCCCACGTCGAAGCAGGTCGCTGGCCACCACCTAAGACCGTGGACCTGCGGCTCGGGGAGTGGGCAGCCCGCTTGGGCGCGGGGCGATGCCACGGCCCGGTCCGCGTCGCTGACCACCAACCCGCGTCGCCGAGCTGAGCGGACTCCGGTCGCACGCGGTCCACACTGGATTGTGCCTCCCGACCCTGTAGGTGACATCGAGTTGGTCGCGATCAGCGAGGACCAGTTCTCTGAGCGCATGCCCCGGCTGAAGGCGGGTTACGCCGACCACCTGCGGGCGACGGGGATGTCGGCCGAGCGGGCCGCAGAGAAGTCCGAGGAGGTCCACGCGCGACTGCTTCCCGACGGCCAGCCGCGGCACCAGGACCGGCTGCTCACCGTGCTCGTGGATGGAGTACCCGGCGGTCTGCTCTGGTTGGGGCCGCTCGAGGACGAGCCCGGCGTGTGGTGGGTCTGGCAGATCGAGGTCGACGAGACGCTGCGCGGGCGGGGTGTCGGCCGGGCGGCTATGAAGGAAGCCGCGGAAGTCGTACGCGCGGGCGGAGGGCACTCGCTGGGACTGGACGTGTTCGGCGAAAACGTCGCAGCTCGCCGGCTCTATGACTCGCTCGGGTTCCGCACGACCAAGCTGCAGATGCGGCTCGACTTCTGAGCTTTCCACCGCCCTCCGCGCGGCCGCCGATGATAAGTGCTCCAACTTCCTGTAGGACTCAGGAACGCCAGGGTGCCCAGACTCAAATCGGTTGCCCGGGACGAGAGGGGAGCCAGTCCATAGTTGGTGGATAATACGGATTATGCATGATAAGGGCAATTGAACACTTGCCGGCGGGCTCAGGTGGACTGCACGCCTGCCCCACCGCCGACGGGGGTGAGTGCGGTGTTCGTCAACTCGCGCAGGCTGGTGGAGGTCAGTGCGGCCGCGGTCGCGACGACCACGACGGCAGCGGCGCCGAGGGTCGCCCGTGCTCCGAAGGCGTCGGCCAGCGGGCCGGCGGCGACCTCCCCGGCGGGGATCGCGAGGAACGACCCGAGCATGTCGTAGGAGTATACGCGCGCGAGGCGGTCGGCCGGGACGTGCTGTTGCAGCGTGGTGTCCCAGGCAATCCCGAACTGCTCCAGGGCGATGCCGGCGACGAAGGCCGCCCCGATCAGGACCGGGACGACCGGGTGCACGCCGAGGGCCAGGAGCGGGAGCGCCTCCGCGGCGACCATGACCGTCCCGAACCGCAGCAGCCGCCGCACCCGGAGACGCAGCGCGAGCAGGCCGCCGAGGACGAGGCCGATCGTCTGCGCGGCCAGGACGAACCCCCAGGCGGCGCGCCCGAACGTGGCGTCGGCCACGACGGGACCGAGCACCCCGAGGCCACCTGTGACGGCCGCGTTGACGGCCATGAACGCGACGACCACGGCCCACAGCCAGGTCCGGGACGAGAACTCCCGCCAGCCCGCAGCGAGCTCGCTCCACATCCGCGGTGCGACCGAGGGGCTGCTGACGGCTGGGGTGACGCCCTCGGCGGGGGTCACCGGGAGGACCCGGACTCCGCTGTAGAGGACGGCGGCGGTGAGGAATGCCACGGCGTCGACGGCGATGCCCCAGCCCGAGCCCACCGCCACGACCAGCAGCCCGCCGCTGCTCGCGCCGAGCACCAGCGCGCTGTTGCTCCCGATCCGGGCGAGTGCGTTGGCCTGTTGGCGCTGCTCGGGTTGAACAGTCTGGGGCAGCAGCGCCGACGCCGCGGGCATCGAGAAGGCACTGAGCGCACCGTTGACCGCCGAGAGCCCGACCAGCAGCACCAGCGAGTCGGTCCGGGTGAGCACGACGACGGCGACGACGGCCTGGGTGAGCCCGGCCCCGACGCTGGACCCGACCAGGACCCAATGGCGGGGTAGCCGGTCGGCCAGGACCCCCCCGAACAGCAGCAGGACGACGTTGGCGGCGGAGCGGGACCCGACCACGATCCCGAGGTCCGTCCCAGAACCGTGCAGGTCTAAGACCGCGAAGGCGAGGGCGATCGGGGCGACTGCGTTGCCGAGCATTCTGATCGTCCGCGCGCTGACCAGCCGCCGGAAGGGCACCGACGACCACGGGCTCGCAGCACCCGTCACGGGGTGTCCGAGTGCGGTTCCGGGTGCGCCGAGTCCGGCGGTGAGGTGCGCATCGCGAACAGGGCCGAGGTCATGTTCACCGGGATGGTCCCGTCGGTGCGCGGGGGTCGGGCAGCGGCGTGCAGGGCGTGGGAGGCATCGGTCACCGCGGTCACGGTCTGTGCCCACACCTCGGGGTCGACCCACAACTCCGCGTCGGTCAGGTTGCCCCGCACGCTGTGGTCGGCCATGGCGTACCGCCGCCGCAGCTCTGCGATGAGTGCTTCGACGACGGCCGCCGTACCCTCCACGGACGGTGGGGTCCCCTCCTCGTGGACAGATGCGCCCGGGTCGGGCAGGTGTCGGTACATCCGCGCCCGACCACCCCGGACGGCCAACTCGCCGGCATCGTCGATCAACCCGGCTCCGAGCAGCTGACGCAGGTGGTAGCTGGCGTTGGCCTGACTGACACCGAGCTCCCGGGCCACCTCTGCGGCACTCGAGGGTCCCCCGGTGAGCAGCGAGAGCATCCGCAACCGCAGCGGGTGGGCCAGCGCACGCATGTGCCCGAGTGACCTCGAGGACGCCGCCATAAAGACCAGACAACCGCCAAACGGTCGTTTGATCAAATGGTTATTTGCAAGATGAGTGACTGTCGCCTGGATCAGGCCGGGGGGCCTACGCCACGCGGACGGTGTTACCCGACGGAACGCGCAGTCGCGCGGGTCCCAGGCCTGGTCGACGGGCTCCTGCAGGACCTCGGCCCCGGAGGCGCGGACCTTCTTGAAGGTCGCGTCAACGTCGTCGGACCGGAAGACCAGCATCGGCAGGACACGCTTCGTCAGCAGCTCCTGGAGCGCGTCACCGTCCGCCTGCGAGCGTCCAGCGTGCGGGACCGAGAGCACAAGTTCCAGTCCGGGCTGTGCGTCACTGCCCAAGGTGACCCAGCGGAAGGCGCCCGAGGGCAGGTCCCGGCGTCCGCGAGACGGCCCTGAAGTCGCTGGCGTCGGGCCCTGGCCGTCGTGACCGGCAGGATTGACCTCCTGTCGGGCCCCAACAGTCAGATCATCGGTATATGGTGATCGGCATGGGTGTCAGCGAGATGCGCGAGCCGACGTTCCTGGTGCTCACCGCGTTGGCGGCTGGGCCGCGGCACGGCTATGCACTGATCGCCGACGCGGCGCAGGTGAGCCAGGGTCGCGTGCAGCTGCGAGCCGGGACCCTGTACGCGACGCTGGACCGGCTGCGAGACGAGGGCCTGGTCGAGGTGGACCACGAGGAGGTCGTCAACAGTCGGCTGCGCCGGTACCACCGCCTGACCCCCGCCGGCACGGCCGCGCTGGCAGAGGCGGCTGACCGGGCCCAGCGCAACGCCGAGGTCGCCGTCCGACGGCTGCACGAAGCGAGGGTGGTGGCGCTGTGAGCGTCGCGCCGGAAGCAGCAGACGGGTCCGCGCGCGGTGTCGGTGTCGAGGCGGTGGAACGCGGCTACCGGCGGGCGCTGCTCGCCTATCCACGGCGGTGGCGGGCCCGCAATGGTGAGCAACTGTTGGGGGTCCTGCTCGACATGGCTGAGGACCCGGAACGCCACGGGACCAGCGGGTACCGCCGCGAGGTCGTTTCGGTGGTCGGGCACGGTCTCGCGGTCCGGCTCTCACCCCTGGGAATCGCGTTCCCGACGGGTCTACGAGCGCGGCTGTCGACGCTCGCGGTCGCCTCTGGTGCCGCCCTGTCGCTGCTGTTCCTGCTGACGGTCGACGCCCACCGGATCGACGTCCCGGGCTCAGGAGCGCCCAGTTACCTGCCAGCACCGCTCAGCGTCATGACCCCCGTGTACGCCGGGTGGCTGCTCCTGCTGGTGTTCAGCGCGCTCAGGCGTCCCCGACCGGTGCGGGTCACCGCCCTGCTCACCGCCGTCTACACCGCGGCAGTCCCGGGGATCGCCGCGGCGACCGGGGCCGGTCGACCGCTGCTGCACCAGCTGGCCGTCCTCGGAGCTCTCGCGCTGTGGGCCGCGACCGCCAGCTCCTGGACGCGCCCGCCCCACCCGGCCGTGATGCTCACCCTCACCGCGGCCGTCCTCGCCGCCTGCCTGATCGCCGCGCGCATGTTCCACGGCACCGGTCCTGGCCTCGCCCAGGACTACCCGACAGCGACGCTGAACCTGGCCGACCTGTCCCGGGGCATCGGCCTGGTCACCCTCGTCGCCGCCGCGGTCCTTGCCGTGACCCCGCTGAGCGGATGGACCGCCCCGGTGCTGATCACCGCGGTGCCGTGGGCCGGCTTCGGTGTCTGGGAGGCCACCACCAGTGCCAACTCGGTCAACGGCCCCACGCAGCTGCTTCTTCGGCTGGCCCTTGGGACCGGCGTGGCCATCACCGTGATCCACACGGCCATGACCGGAACCCGGACGGCCAGGCTGGCTCATGACTCGCGGGACCGACCGGAAACCGGTGGGCACGCCGACCACGGTCACGGACGCCCCCGGCGATGCCCCGGCGAGGTGCAGTGGGCCGGCGTGCACGACACCGGTGGCGATTGACGCCGGGTGTGGTCATGCGACGAACATCTTGACGGCGGCCGCGAGTGGATCGAACGCCCCGGCCGTGGCGATGGGGAAGGAGCGTGACCCCAATGCCGGCGGATCGGCGCCCAGCGCAGTCCGTGAGGCCGCGGCGGCTGGTTGCGGTCAGGGCGTCGGTTGTCCTGGTGCGGTCACCAACCTGTCTGGGATGGCCCAGCCTGTGGTGATGACATCGTCGACGACCCCAGCGTCGTACAGCGGCGAGTTGGCGACCTGGTTCGCAACCCACGCCGACGACAGCGCCTACAACGCGTTCCTGGACCGCCCGGCTGTGCTTGCGCTGGTCGGGGACCCTCGTGGCCAGCGGATCCTGGACGTCGGCAGCGGAGCCGGTCATTACGCCGAGGCCCTCACCACGGCCGGTGCCGCCGTCCACGGCCTTGAAGGCAGCACCGAGCTCATCGCTCATGCCCGGCGGCGACTCGGGAACCGCGCCCAGTTCACCCGCCACGACCTCGAACAGCCGCTGGACTTCGTCGCCGCCGACAGCGTCGACGGCGTCCTGATGGCACTGACCGTGCACCACGTCACCGCCCGCGGACAGCTATACGCCGAGCTGTTCCGCGTCTTACGCCCCGGCGGCTGGCTGATCCTGTCCACCGACCACCCAGGCGTGGACTGGGCCAACGCGGGCGGGGACTACTTCGCCGTCGAGCAGGTCGACCTGCGACTCGGCGGCGACCGGTTCAGCTCTCTGGCCTGGCGGATGCCACTCACTGTCCTGCTCGCCGAGGCCCAGGCGCCGGGCTTCACCCTCGACCGCCTCATCGAGCCCCGACCCGTCCCAGCACTCCGGGACCTCGACGCCGACCTCTACAAGCACATGTCCACCCACCCGACCTTCATCGCCATCCGCCTCACCAAGCCAGCGGCTTGACCGAGAGCGGCCGGAACTCCGATTGGGCGGCCTGGGTGGCGGGCTTCTCCCCGGAAGAGCTAGGAGGTCTCCTGCAACGAGCCGCGCCGCCAGGTCGTGTTGCCGACCGCGACGACGGCGACAACGGCCAGCAGCCCCCGCTTCCGATCAGGGCCTTGGCTGGTCCGAACGTCGAGGCCGCGACGCCGAGCAGCGGTGCGGCCGCCACGAGGGTCGCTGCCTGGGTGAGGCCGAGCAGTGACTGCACCCGGGACAGGAACCCCTCCGGGGTGGCCAGCAGGATCAGCGGGAACGTGTGGGCGGTGAACAGGGCAACCCCTGCTCCGGAGAACACCGCCGCGGAGACGGAGACCGGGAGCCCGCCGGCCAGCCCGAGGGCCGTCAGGGCCAGGCCGGCGATGAGCAGTCCGAGGGCGGCGACAGGCCCGGGCTGGCGGGCGGTCCCGGTGCGGGCGATGACGAGGGTGACGGCGATCCCGCCCAGGCTCAGACCGCCGAGCAGCAGCCCGCCGCTGGCTGCGGTCCAGCCGCGGGACCGGACCAGCAGGGGGACCAGGACGGATCCGACGGGGACGAACACGCCTGCGGCCAGCGCCACGAGTGCGAAGGAGGAGCGGATCAGCGGCTCGTGGGCGGCTGTGGTCACCCCGGCGCGGGCCTCGGTCCACAGCGACTGTCGGGGACCGGCGGCGACTGCTCGGATGCCGCGCAGGCTCAGCAGCACGATCAGCACCGGCGCGTAGGAGACCGCATCGAGGGCGGCAGCCACGGTGAAGCCCGCAGCGGCGACCAGGACCCCGCCGACGGGGCCACCGATGAGGTCAGCCAGTTCCCCGCCGGAACCCCGTAGCGCGACTGCCCGGGAGACCTGGTCCTCGCCGACCAGGTGGCGGGGCATCGAACTCTCCGCGGGGAGGTAGAACGCGGTGACCGCACCTTCCACGACCGCTGCGGCCAGCAGCAGCCACAGCCGGGTGCCGAGGACCGCGGCGGCGACGGCGAGGGCGGCGGTCGCCACCAGCAGGGCTGCGTCGCCGGCGATCATCACGGCCCGGGCGCCGAGGCGGTCGGCGATCGCGCCGCCGACCAGCAGCAGGACGGTCCGGGTACCGACGAGCGCGGTGATGACCAGACCGGCCGCCGAACCGCCGTGGGCGCTGGCGGCCCAGCCCAGCGCGAAGTACAACTCGGCCACGCCGACGTTCGACACGGTCGCAGCGCCGACACAGAGCACGTAGGAGCGCGGCAGGCGCACCCGTGACGGTGGGACGGTCCGGGCGGCCACCACGAGCTCATCGTCAAACCTGAGTCGGCTCAAGTCAAGTCAGCTACCAGGCAGGAATCAAGGTGCCGAGCTGGCCAGGCGTGCGCTGTTGACCATCGTGGCGGCCCGGCTGATTACCAAGGTGAGCGCCTCGGTGGAAGCAGTGGTTGGCCGGGTACATAGCCGGGAGGTCGTCGAGCGGGCGGCTGGAAGGCAGGGGTCATGAGCCGGTGAGTTCGTCGACGAGCTGTCCCAGCCGGTGGGTCATGAGCTGTTGCTGGTGTCTCGAGCCGTAGTGAAGGAAGGACGGCCAAGCGACGATCAGCAGGACCAGTTCAGCGACCGCGATCAACGATCGAGGGTCGACGTCGGGTCGCAAGGCTCGGGTGGTGAGGTAGGCATTCCACATGGCCTCCCGTGGGGGTGTGGCGCCCGCGAACTCGGCCCGCTGCCAGAGGAACGCCAGGTCCAGGAAGCCCGAGCTCAGACAGACCTCCTGCCAGTCCACCCAAACGGTGTCTCCCGCGTCGGAGCGCAGCAGGTTCCCGACGTGACAGTCGCCGTGGGTGATGACCCGGGGCAGGGACTCGTCCAGCTCGTGTCCCACGGCGATCAGCTCGGTCGCGCGCCGGGCCAGAGCGCCGAACCCACGAGCGGTCCACCAGGCGACGGCCTGCGCCAGCTGGTCCGAGGCCGGCCACGGGCGGTGCTCCAGCCACGGTGGTGCCGGGTCGGGTGGGCGGTGGAGGCGGCCGAGCTGGTCCGCGAGCGCCGTCCACTCCGGGTCAGTCACAGCTGGTGCCGGTGGGTAGGGCGTGTGTTCGGCGAGGAGGAGACGGATGACGCCGCGGTCGCTGTGCGCTGCCATCACCGCCGGCACAGCGACACCGAGGGGCCCCACGAGCTCGCGGTAGACCCCGAGTTCCCGCCGGGCCCGCCTGAGCCACGCGGGATCCTCGGTCACCTTCAACACGGCGCGCCCGGTCGGCAGCTCGAGCAGGAACACCCACGCCCCCGAACCTCCAGCCGTGAGCGTCCGCAGCACTCGATGCGGAGCCTCACAGCCCAATGCGGCGAGGCTCGCTGACACCAATCCCGCCGCGACGTTCACGACCACGACCGTGGCATGACCGACCGACGAAGCCCGGGCAGCCGCCATCAGCCAACCCGACCTGGCCGGCCGGCTGGCCGGCCAGGTCGAGGACCTTCAGGCCAGCCACGCCTGAGTGCCCGACCGGAGTGACGCCACCAGATGCGCACGCGTGGATCTCGGGGACCGTCCAACCGCCGATGGATCATGTCGGTTATCAACCGAAGCCGACCCCGACACCGCTGCCGCGGACTGCGCCGCTCTCCGAAGGCGCCTCCAGTGCGACCGGCTGACGGTCCGCTACGACTGGATGGCGGTGCCGGTGTCCATCGATCGATGCCACCAGCCCTCGATCGCGGAGGCACCGCGCGGGGCCGGCGGAGTCTGGTGGCCGCGGTGACAGCCGGTCCGGGAGCTCGGCGTGGTCTGCGGGACTGCGCCGGGTTCGGCGAGTTCTGGGCGGCGTCGACGGTGTCGGGGTTCGGCAGCTACGTGACCGCCCTCGCGGTCCGGGTCCTGGTGGTGGTCACCCTCCACGGGAGCGCCCTGCAGGTGGGACTGGTCAACGCCGCGGGCTGGTTGCCGTACCTGCTGTTCGGGGTGCTCACCGGGGTCCTGGTCGACCGGGCCCGGCGGCGGCCGCTGCTCGTGGTCACCGACCTTGCCCGCGGCGTCCTGCTGCTCGCGGTACCGCTGCTCGCGGTGACCCACCAGCTGACCCTGGGGGTGCTCATCGCGGTGATGGTGATCTTCGGGGCGCTGTCGCTGGTCAACGACGCCGCGTTCCAGTCCTTCGTGCCCCGCCTGGTACCCGCCGGACTGCTGACCCCGGCCCACGCCCGCCTCGACCAGAGCGACGCCGTCGCCCAGACCTCCGGGCCGGCCCTCGCCGGTGGCCTGGTGTCCCTGCTGGGGGCGCCGTGGGCGGTGCTCGTCGACGCGGCCAGCTACCTGGTGTCCGGGCTGCTGATCGCCCGGATCACCGTGGTCGAGCCGCCCCCGCCCCCGCGGCCGGTCACCGGGGGCGGTGTCCGCGCGGAGGCCCGGGAAGGTCTGCGGTGGGTCTACACCCATCCGACCCTGCGGTCCTTCGCGGTCGGCACCCACGTCTGGTTCGTGTTCAACGGGGTGGCCGGCGCGGTCCTGGTGCCGTTCGCGCTGCGCACGCTGGGATTCACCCCGTTCGGGCTCGGGCTGGCCCTGTCCGCGGCCGGGGTCGGGGGCCTGCTCGGCAGCCTCGCCGCGACAAGGCTCGGTGCCAGGTTCGGGGCCGGCCGGGTGGTCATCGCCTGCTGGGCCACCCAGGGGGTCGCCTACGCCCTGCTCGCGCTCACCGCCGCCGACTGGTCGGGGTGGCTGCTGTTCGGGGCAGGGCAGCTGCTGTTCGGGCTCGCACTCGGCGCGGAGAACGCCCCCTCGATGGGTTACCGCCAGGCCGTGACCCCGGACCGGCTGCAGGGACGGATGAACACCACGATGCGGTCGGTGAACCGCGCCATGATCGTCATCGGGGCCCCCCTCGGCGGGCTGCTCGCCGACACCATCGGCTACCGCCCCATGCTGTGGGCCGTGGCCGGCGGCTTCACCGCCGTCGCGGCCGGGCTCGGCCTGTCCCGGTACCGCACCGCGCACCTCGGCGACATCCACACCCGACCCGCCTGACCGACGCATCAGACAGTCGACGACTTCACCGTCGCCGATCCGGATCTGTGGGCCACCGTTGGAGTCGAGCGCATTGCCAGTCCGGGTCAGGTGACGTAGTCGGTGTGGCGGACGGGGAACCCGGTCCAGCCGGCACCTCCGCGGGGGCGTGGTGGTGACGGTGAACTGTCGATACACCGTGACCCAGGTGTCGGTGGGGGCACCGTCGTCGGAGGCGTGCGCGACGGTGACGGCGGTGTGACCCGTGGTGAGCGTGAGGGTTGTCTAGGTGGCGCCGGCTCCAGTGACGGGTCGGTCGCCGCGGATGCCGGCGGCGAGTGGCCATCCGCTGGCGGTCGCGGTCGTCCGACGAGCATTTCGACGGTGCGATGCTCCTGTGGTGGTGCAGCGACGGCGGCTGGCGGCAAGTACCGCCGCCGGGGTCTTGGCCGTCACGGCCTGGGCGACAGCCGGCTGCGCTAACCAGAAGGTCAACGACTTCGAGAAGGCCGTGACGGCGTGCATCAGCGCCGTCCGGCCGAAGGTGTCCGCCGACGAGCAGACGGACCTGTCCAGCTGGCACAGCCACGTCACCCGGCAGGGAGCGAACTGGCAGGTCGAGGGCCAACTTCCTTCGACCGGCCGCGACGTCACTTGCCGCGTCGTTCCCGACCCGTCCAACCAGCTCCGCGGGATGCGGGTGGACAGCATTCGCCTCAGCCCCGCCAAGAGCGGCTGAGGCGGAGTCAGACAGCCCGGGGGACCGGACCGACTCTGGTGGATAAGTGCCGTTATCCAGTAGATACGCCGAAGCGGCTGCGTTCGGGTGGGTCGGCTGTACGGAGCAGCCCGGCTCACGTCGTGGCGTGCGGGCCCGGTGGGGCTCACCGGTCTACGCGGTGGCGGGGACTTGACGTGAACAGGCAGCTTCCGGGGATCGGGATCATGTGGACGGTGGGGTTGTCGTAGTCCCAGTTCTCGTCCACGGGTTCCCGGTTGCGTCCTCAGTTGTCGGCGGTGTCCGCGCGGTGGTCAGCGTCAGCGCTGTCGGCCTCCGCCGACTCCTGCAGGTCGGTGTTGTCGGCCATCTCCCCGATCTTCTGCTCGGCCTGGGCCTGGGCCTTGTCCCCGCCGGCCTTGACCTTCCGTGCGTGCTCGCGGACAGCGTCCCCGGCTGTGCTGTCGGTACTCATGCAGGCATCCTCCACCGCCGACCACGCCGGATCCCAGGTGACCGCGGTACACACCCACCTGTCGTGCCGACGTCTCGGACGCCGCGCGACGGTGAGAGCGGGTACGGGGACGGCCGGGTCAGTCTTGCGCCGTCGGCGCCCGGCCCGGGCGCCGACGGCGCAAGACAGAGACGACCGCGACGACGCCCGGTCGCCCGACGCTGCGGTCGAGTCGTGGAACGCCGCTTTGGGGACGGCGCGCGTGCGTACTGTCTGAGCCGAAGGTGGCACCCGGCTCGGGTCGGGGCTGCACGGTCCTAGCTTGGAGGTCGGGATGAGCACGGACGGCACGCTGGACACCGACGGGTCCGACGGCAAGGCCGACGCTGCCGGCGACGAGGTGCAGCGGAAGTCCCAGGAGAAGGCCCGCGAGATGTCCGATCGCCCGGAACAGCGACCGGAGAAGAACACCGACGGCGACCCGGAGAGCGACCCCTCCTAAGCTTGTTTGCCGCCCGACCGGTTTCGGTCAGCGCTGGACGTGTTCGCGTGGTCCAGGACTGGCCGCGCGGCGTCTCCGGACCGAACTCAGGGTTCGGCGGGAACCCGGGTCTCTTCGGGTACGCCGCGATCGCCATCAGTCTCCGGGCAGCCCTAACAAGCAGTCCCAGCGGCAGTTGATTGCCGACTCGCACCGCCACCCGGCCCGCGGTGACAGACCCGGGGGACCGTCCTGCCATTGGTGGATGATGAGGTTGTGCCTGCTTCTCGGTGGGCCAGCTGGGTGGGTGGGCTATTGGGGGAGTGCCGGACTGAGCAAAGTTGAAGGATGAGGTGTGCGTGCTGGTCGTGGTGAACGTGGCGGTGGCGACGGGGTCCTCGTCGAACAGCTCCGCCGCGCGGAACACGGCGCGGAAGCCGGCGGCCTGCTCCGAGGGGACGACACCCGACCCGGTCGCGGCCGATGTGCACGGTCACAGCGGACTGACCGCTGGCGGTGGGCTCCCTCGATCACCTGGTCGTTTTCCACCCGCCCCACGACGAAATCATGAGGACTCCCGCCAGCCTGCGGGCGACGACGACAGAACCGGGTACCCGTCTACGCGGAACGTCCGCCTACCAGGGAAGGACCCTTCCTGCACCGGGACCTTGCGACCCGGCGGATCACGAACAGCGCGGCGACGAGTCAATCGAACAGCGGCGCGACCCTGGTAGACAACAAGGATCTTGCATCCCGCCAGAATGGGGGAGCCGCCGCGGTGGGTGGGTGAGTGGGCAGGTTTGGTGTTCCGACTCGTGCGCGGTCAGGGGACCAAGACGGTGGGGTGCCGGACCGCTTTCCCGGCCAGTGGAGTGCATGGGCTGGCAGCGGGCGACTGAGGGGCCTGTGTCGCTCGACGGCCGCCCGACCCAAGGAGGTGACGCGGTCAGCGGGCCCGTCGGGCCGATTTCCGCGACCGATCGCCGATCGACGTCCCGTCGGCCGCGACCCTGTTCCCGTCGGAGTCGACCAGCTCCTGCCCTGGACCGCGGACCATCTGCCAGGTGAACCCGCGGCGGGAGAACGCCGACCAAGCGTTGAGCCCACCGATGACCACGACCAGGGCGCACCACCCGATCAGAAACCAGCGGGCGTGACCGTGGGCGCTCCCGAGCTTCCCGATCCCGATCCCGAGCATGACGACGGCGACCACAACGCTGATGACACCAGCTGGCTTACTCGGCTTGACCCGGAACACGGCGTCCTCCACGGCTCGTCTAACAACATCGATGCAACCGGACGACGGTAGCCCCACAACCTGCTGATCTCGTAGGTGATGCACACCCATCGAGGGGGATCGCCGCTGACGCGGTTCACGTCCACCGGTCGACTCTCCGCTGGAGCAGCAGCGGGGCTGACACCCTGGGAGGACGAGTTTCTCGATACTCAGAAGGCCTCGCGGGGCTCCGGTCGCGGACCATAAGCGGTGGAGCAGCCGCCCGGTTCATGCCCGGCAGCCGACGGCCTCACCTTCTCGGTCCGCCGATGTAGCTTTCGCATTAGTGACATGCGCAGCGGGCGCGGTGTAGACAGCGGCACCGCTACTCCCGGGTCCGCACCGGTCTCGGGGGGCTACTGCCTCAGCCAACGGTGAGGCAGGACGCGCGATAGGAGCTCGGTGTGAAGCCCAGCACGGCACGGAAGTCGCTGGAGAGGTGGGCCTGGTCGGCGTAGCCGAGCTCCGCGGCCACCGTTGCGAGGTCGGCGCCGGGGTTGGTGCACAGCCGCTCGGCGGCCTCCTGCAGCCGGCGCCGGCGGATCATCGCCGCGGGCGACAGCCCAACGTGGCGCCGGGCCAGCCTTTGCAGGGTTCGGGCGGACACGTTCAGGCGGGACGCTGCGTCCTGGACCTGCAGCACGCTCGGGTCGCCGTCGATGAGCTCCGCCAGAGCGTTGGTGAGCAGCCCGTCGGCGTCGGGGGGCGGCAGCGTCGCGACCAGCCAGTCGGTGAACGCCTCGACGGCACGGGCACGGCGAAGGTCTCCCTCTCCCTGGCCGGTCATTGCCGCCGCCACGGTCCGGTGCAGATCGGGCAGGTCGAGGGACTGGTAGCGGTCTCGCAGTGCGTACGGGTCGGTCGTGAGGTGCGGCACGGCCGCCGGTCGCAGCAGCGCCCCGACAGTCCAGCCGTGTCCGGTCAGGTCGCGGTGCGATCGCCTAGTCGTTGGGCCGGCGAGGCCGACCAGCGTGGGCTCGACGGCGAGGTTGCAGGCCGGAAAGGCCAGCAGCTCCTGGCGCGACACGCGGCCGGGCACGATGTTCCACTCCGGGATCCAGAACCACCTGACCAGCGAGCAGACGCGCCTGGGCGAGGGCAGCCGGTGCAGGGTCGGCAAAGCCGCGGGGTAGAGCACGCCCCGCCCGTCGCTGGTCATGAGAGGAGCCAACCCGGCCCTGTCGCAAATCTCCAAGCCGACGGAGCTGTCTCGCCTCTAGCGTCCCAGCCCATGGACGAGACGACGCAGCAGGTCCGCGCCGCGCACGGCGCGCACACGACGGACGGCATCCCCCACGGCGTCACGAGCCTGACGCCGTTCCTGGTCGTGCCCCGGGCCCGCGAGGCACTGGCCTTCTACCGCGACGTCTTCGGCGCGCGGGTCGTCGACGTCACCGAGATGGGCGGCGTCGTGGCCCACGCCGTCCTCGACTTCGGACAGGGGCAGTTGCAGCTCGGGGAGCCGCTCCCCGACTACCACCTCGTGCCTCCCCCCGCCGGAGACGACGACTGCTACTCGATCGGCCTCTACTGCAACGACGCGGACGCGGTCGTGGCCCGGGCCGAGCAGGCCGGAGCGACGGTGCGCGAGCCGCTGATCACCTTCGTGTCCGGGGACCGCTTCGCGAGCATCCGCGACCCCTTCGGCGTGCGCTGGTCGATCATCACCCGCGTCGAGGACCTGTCGGAGGAGGAGAGCGCGCGGCGGGTTGCGGAGTGGGCGCGGCAGCAGAACGAGAGCGCCTGAGTGATCGGCGGGGGCGCCGCGTCTATTAGTGCGGCCCACCTCCTAGTCCCATCCCCGCACCGCGGACCGATCGTCTGTGACACAAGATCGCGGCCGCGCACCCCGTCCGGCCGGGCGTCCGACAGGCCTTCGGCTTGCGGGACGGCCTCCAGCGCGTTCAGGGCAGGGCGGCGTACCGCTCGGCGATGGCGCCTTTGACGTGAGGAGGGAAGTTGGTGCAGGGGGTCGCGGCGATCTCATGTCGTGCGCCTCGGCCGGTGCGGGTCCAGGTGCCCACGACGCGGCCGGCGCTGACGACGGTGGGCCGGAAGATGCCGTTGCCGCCCGGGACGATCCGGTCGGCCCATGCGGGGTCGAGCTGGGCACTGCGGTCGCGGTAGCCGAGTAGGAAATCGTCGAAGCCGGGCAAAAGTAGGACGCCTTCGGCGTGTTCTCGTGCGGCGGCCAGGCGCTCGGGTGTTTGCGGGTCGAGCAGGTGCTCTGTGCCAGCGATGTTCAAGGAGGCGAGTGAGGGTCGGGCGAGGGTGCTCGCGGTCCGCGTGTCGCCAGCGGTCAGCCCGCTCCAGTGGCCAGGTCGACGGCCGCGGCCGGGCCGTGGCTGCGGAAGTAGCGCACGGCCAGCTCGCAGAGCGCCTGGTCGCGATCGAGGTCCCGGGCTGCGGACCACTCATCGAGCAGGACGATCAACTGCTCACCGGCGGCGGTGGGGCGGAGACCAGGGTGCCGGTCATGGCGAGGTAGCGCAGGACGTGGACCCCGCGTTGCCCGTCCGGGTCAAGCCCAGCCTTGTCCCAGCTGGCCAGCAGGTCCGCCCGCCGCAGCTGTCGGCCGCCGGACAGCGCGTCGCTGGACAGCTTGCGGGTCTGGCTCCAGCTGCGGCTCGTCCAGGCCCAGCCCCCGGCGGCGGGCGGCTGACCCTCTGATCACCCTGGGCGTGAGCAGGCGCAGCATCCAGGACAGGTCCTGGGCCGCGGTCAGGTGCAGCGTGCTGCGCATGGGCCAGGACCGGACGATGTCGCCAGTGTCAAGCGCGGCCACCACCTCGGCGCGCAGATGCGCACGGGTCAGCAGCCCGACCGAGGTGAGGGCGCCGGAGTAGTCCTGCGCCTGCATCGCGGTCAGCCACTGCACCGCCTCGGCCGGCGTTGGTGCCATGAGCCCAGCGAGCCGCTGCGCGACCAGACGCGCCTGCGCGACGTCGTCTCGGGCGAGCTCGGGCACGTCGCTACCGATCCCTGCGCCCGATGCCGGCGAGCAGCCAGCTCAGGCTGACCCGGAAGTTGTCCCGGCTCTCCGGCCCCGAGATGGGCCGGTTGGCCTCCAGCGGTTCGACCGTGCTGTGAAGCGGGGCGGTGCCGGTGGCGAAGGCGGCCGAGCCGATGGCGTGCACGATCAGGATCCGGCGCGCCATCGGCACCAACTGCGGGTCGACACCCGCACGCACCAGCAGGCCGTCGGTGAGCTCACCGAGCCGCACAGCGTGCGGGCCGCGGGCGCCCTGCCGAGCCAGGTAGAGCGGCACCAGGTCCGGAGCCGCGGTGAGCACGTCGTACGTGGAGGCCATGAGCGCGTGCAGCCCGGCGACTGGGTCAGAGACGTCGGCCGCGGGCGCCGTCACGCCAGCCAGCAGCTCGTCCAGAAGCTCGTCCAGGAGCGCGGTCCGGCTGGACACGTGGCTGTAGAGGGTGTTGGGCGCTACGTGCAGCCGGCGGGCCAGCGCCCGGATCGTGACCGCTTCGCCGCCATGCTGCGCAAGCAGCTCCCGGGCCCCGGCCAGCACCGCGCTGTGGTCCAGCCCAGCCCGTTGCCCCGGCCGGCGCGTCGTCGAGGTCATAGCGCGTACTGTACGCCGTTCAGCTATGTTGTACGGCGTCCAACTCGTTCCGTGAGGAGAAGCCGTGTCCGCATCCCCGAGTCCGGTGTCCGGTACTGCTGCCGGAGTGCCGTTCCTAGTCTTGCCGCCGCCCGGCGGCACGCGCCCCGGCGCTTCGGTCGTGGTGGCCTGGCACCTGATGGACCCGCCGCGCACCGAGGCGGCGTTCGCGGCGGCGCTGCCGCTGGCCGGGCTGGACGCCTGGCGGATCTACCTCGGCCTGCCGATGTGCGGCGCCCGGTTGCCCGCCGGCGGGCGGGACGAGCTGATGCGACTGGGCTACGCGGACGCGGTGATGAACCTGCAGGGCCCGATCGCCGCACAGGGCGCCGAGGAGTTCCCCGCCGCTTTCGCCGAGCTGCGCGACAAGCTCGACCTGGGAGCCGCGCCGCTGGGCCTGCTCGGCGGGTCGATGGGCTCTGCCGTCGCACAACTCGTCCTCACCGAGACCGGACCCAGCGCTGGCGTCCAAGCCCGCGTAGCGGTACTGGTCAGTCCGATAGCGCAACTGCGCCCTGCCGTCGACGCCACCGGCCGCCGGTTCGGCGTCACCTACCCGTGGCGACCGGCGTCACTGGCAGTTGCCGCGCGGATGGACTTCGTCGCCCGTGCCGACGAGCTGCTGTCGGCCGGACAGCCGGCGGTCCAGCTAGTCGTCGGGGCGGACGACGACCGAGAAGGGTTCCTCGAGCCGGCGCAGCGACTTCAGGCCGCGCTCGCGGACCGCTACGGCGATCCTGCCCGAATTGACCTGGTCGTAGTCCCCGACATGGCGCACGCGCTGGCCGACGAGCCGGGCGTCACGCCGGAGCCGCAGACCCCGCACGCCGCGACTGTCGACCAGCACGCCGTCGCTTGGCTGCGCCGGCACCTGAATAGCCAGGGAGCCACGCCAACGGTAGGCACGGCTACGTCGTGACGGTCGTGCTGGTACACGGCAACCCCGAGACCGATGTCATCTGGGAGCCGCTGGTCGACGCACTCGGGACCCGAGACGTCGTGCGACTGTCTCCACCGGGCTTCGGCGCCCCCGTCCCACCGGGATGGCGGGCGACCCCAACGGCCCCTTGAAGATCGCCGCGTCGCGTAAGTGCGCCGAGCTGGGGGCGGTCGAGGCGCGGATAACAGGGCGATGACGAGCGCTGTCGGGTCCTGCGACGGGTACATCGATGGCGGCGAGGGCTAAGCGAAACGCCTGGTCGACGCCACAGGGGAGCGCCCGACAGCTGGTGGAAAATACGGATTACACATCGCGGCCGGTCTCCGGGGTGGGGGAGAGGCCGTCGAGGACGGCGGTGGTGGCGGCCAGCCACGCTTCGCGGGTCCGCCGCGGAGTGGGTTGATCTTTGGCGGATGCGATCCCGGTCGGCGGCGTGACCTTGGACGCGTGCTAGCCCTACTTGCGTTGTGACGCCGCGCAGCGGTCTTGGTGGTCGACGGC
>JAABUN010004462.1_pt1 | contig 19041 bp, 1 predicted proteins | sample 5559311 | NCBI WGS metagenome assembly JAABUN01 (sample SAMN10711877, study PRJNA513370) | rock metagenome | isolation source: Antarctica rocks | place: Antarctica: Victoria Land, Siegfried Peak sud | reverse complement strand
TTAATCTATTAATTATATAAATTATTAAGTAAAGGATTATATATTATAAGGGTCTAGAGGAGTTAAAAGATATATAAGACCCTAATATTATAAATACTTATATTAAGTTTATATAAGAGTATACTAATATATTTAATATAGAGGATTATATTATACCTAACCTTATAAAGAGGAATTAAGATAAGGAGGGTATCTTAATTAAAGTTAATACTAATAGGAAAGAAATTAAGTATACTACTAAGGAGGATAAAGAAGAGGATAGGGAATATAAGCTAAAAGATACTAGTAAGACTAGTAATAATAGTAAGGATAATAATAGTAAATATAATAATAGTAAAGAGGATAGTAATAAATAGAAGGACTATAAGTATAAGATTATAGAGATATCTAACTAGATAGATAGATAGGTTATCTACTAATAACTATTAAATAATTATATAAACTTTTTATATTACTATAAAGTATTCCTAATATTATAGTCTAGTAAAATACCCTTATTAAAATTAAAGTCTTAATAAGTTAGATTAATACTTTAATATTAATACTTAGTACTACCTTATAATATTAACTTAAATACTTAGTACTAACTATTAGTACTAACCTAAATACTTAAGCTAGGAATTTAGTATTAACTTACTAAGAGTCGAGTCGGGTACTTAACTCGAGTTTAAAGTACTAACCCGACGCGGTTAGTCTAAATAAGGGAGTTAATAGGAGTAATAGAATTTATAATAGTAAGTAAGATTATTATTAAATTTATTATAAGGAACTTTACTTATATATCTAATTAATAAGTAGTAAATTATAATAGAATTATACTTATTATTATTTATGATAGTAAGTACTTTATTTATCTACTTTATAATTAATTACTATATAAGCCTAGAGAGTTTAATAATATCTAAGCTATTAATAGCTTTAAGTATTTAAGTAATATAAAATATTATAATAGCCTTATTATTATAATACTTCTATTAATTAGTAATAATAAGTATATATAAAATATACTAAGTAAGATTAAATTTTAATATAATATCTTTTCTAAAAGTATGAATTTCTATTAATATACTAGAAAATACCTGTAAAAATTCAAGATTTTTACGTCGGAATATCACCCCTACTACCTGGCGTTTAGTAGGTGACGTGAATAGCGGGGAGTATATTAGACACGTTAGTAGGTAGGGTAAATAGTAGGGAGCATATTACTATCAGATATACTAGGCTATTAATAACATAGATATTTCCCCCTATTCAGGCCGATATTAGACACGTTAGTAGGGGAGGTAAATAGTAGGGAGTATATTAGACACGTTAGTAGGTAGGTAGCCTATAAATGCGATAGTATTAGCTAATACACTAATATACTAATTTAGACTGTCCTGATAGCATTACCTACCTAGTAATAAGACGGATATTTCCCCCTATTCAGGCCGATATCAGACACGTTAGTAGGTGACGTGAATAGTAGGGTTTTTAGCCTATAAATGCGACAGCATTAGCTAATATACTAATATACCGATTTAGACTATCCTAATAGCATTACCTACCTAGTAATAAGACGGATATTTCCCCCTATTCAGGCCGATATCAGACATATTAGTAGGTGACGTGAATAGTAGGGTTGTTAGCCTGTAAATGCAATAGTATTAGCCATATTATATGCATATACTAATAGACTAATATGGACTATTCTGATAGCGTTACATACCTAGTAATAAGATGGATATTTCCCCCTATTTAGGCCGATATTAGACACGTTAGTAGGTGGATATTAGATACATTAGTAGGTGACGTGAATAGTAGGGTTTTTAGCCTATAAATGCGACAGCATTAGCTAATATACTAATATACTAATTTAGACTATCCTAATAGCGTTACCTACCTAGTAATAAGACGGATATTTCCCCCTATTTAGGCCGATATTAGATACGTAAGTAGGTAATGTAAATAGTAGGGTTTTTAGCCTATAAATGCGATAGCATTAGCTATATCATATATATATACTAATAGACTGATATAGACTATTCTAACAGCGTTATATACCTAGTAATAAGACGGATATTTCCCCCTATTTAGACTAATAGTAGACACGTTAGTAGGCGTTATTATAGAATAGGTAAAATATAAATAATACTAGGATTTTTATTATTTATAATCTATATTCTAGCCGTTAGCGTATAGAATTTAGTAGGTAAATCTACTTATTGTAATATATCTTTTAAACTACTATATCGATTTTCGTTATTTTTAAAGCGTTAGATAGCTGAAAATAAGCTATATAACTTAATTGAAATAGAAAATATTATAAAGCGTTAATACGTAGGTAGGTAGAATACGAAGAAATATTAGACTTTTAATATTCACGCTAGTCTAGGAAAGGAATCTAGGGGACTTATTAACTAACTAATAAGCCGCGATAAGCTTAGGGTCCTAATTCTAGTATATTCTATTATAGTAAGAAGATATTAAGACTCTATTATATTAATTATTATATATTAAAGTAATAGATATAAGTACTACTAGGCGTAGTACGCCTCTTATTAATATATCTCCTACTATTTATACTTAATATACTCCTTTTTTTACTTTAAAGCTACCCTAATCGCGGCTTATATATCTTCTTTATAACTTATAAATAATTAGTAAAAGTAGAGAGCTTTATAAAGGTACTTAAAAGACTCTTTATAATTATCTACTTTAAGAGCTCTTTTTAATAACTTCTTATTATATTTTTAATAGAGCTAATAATTAATCTTAGTCTTATTATTAATAAGGCCTTAGAAAGCTTTATAAATACCTTATTATTCTACTACTAAGTTATTAGTAATTATATAATAGAGATTCTATTTACTTGAATCCTTATACTATCTCTTTACTTTTTTTAAAAAGGCTATAATAATATTACTATCTTTATACTTTAAAAGTATATAAGTATAAGGAATTTAATAGTTATATTTATTATATATTATAAGGGTAAAAAGCTTCTATTTTAATATTAGACTAACTATTAAGTCGGGATTTAGTACTAAGATTTAGTACTAACTAAATACTCGGGTCAGGGTCTTAGTACCAACTCGAATACTTAGTACTAGCTATTAGTACCGACTTGCTAAGGCCTTGATACCTTAGCGAATCGGGTTAACCCGACTCGAATCGCTAAGGTATCGCTAAGACGCTAAGCCCCTAATAAAATAGTAAGAAATACTTTTTTTTTTCTAGAATTACCCCTATACTAAAAATAGATTTTTTTAATTAGAAATTTAATACCCCCTTTAGTTCCTTAGGGATATATATTACCTTTTTATATTACCTTAAAAGAATTACCTAGGTTAGGCTAGGTAATAATAATAATAATACTTAGTAATATAGTAGTAAATTATAGATATAATAGTAAATACTACTATAAGTATAAAATATTATTAATATTATAGTTATTATTTCTATAGGAATAGCTATTATCTTTCTTATTACCTTATTTACTATTAAGAATTACCTAGGTAATAATAATAATAATATAGTAATAATATAGTAATAAATCCTTTATATAATAAAAAATATTACTATAAAAAATATTATTAATATTATAATCGTAGTTTTCCTAGGGATATATATTACCTTTTTATATTACCTTATTTACTTTTAAGAATTCCCTAGGTAATAATAATAATAATAATAATAGAAGAAATTTTTTAAAAATATAGGAAGAAATACTACTAAAAATAGAAATATTACTAGAGAAAAATATCTTAGCGATTCGAGTTAATACTTTAGTACTAGTACTTAGTACTAGATTTTAGTATCGAATCGCTAAGACTCGAGTCGGGTATCTGACTCGAGTTCAAAGTACCGACTCGACGCTATTAGTCTATCTAATATATTAATATTACTAGAAAATGCCTGTAAAAATTCAAGATTTTTACGTACCGAATTTCACCCCTACTACCTAGCGTTCGGGGAATAGATTTTACGGGCTAAGACACGGGATTTAACTTATAAAAGCGATAATATTAGCTATATTATATACACCTATATACCGATTTAAATTATTCTAATAGCGTTAGAATTACTAGAATAAGATATATCTTTTACGCTATTTAAACTAATATTATATACGTTAGTAGGTAACTAGAATAGTATAGAGTATATTAGGTATTTACTAAGACATAGGATTTAGCCTATAAAAGTAATACTATTAGCTATATTAATAATATTATATATACCTATATACTAATATAAATAACTAGAAAATACCTGTAAAAATTCAAGATTTTTACGTTAGAAAATCACTCCTACTACCTAGCGTTTAGTAGGTGACGTGAATAGCAGGGAGCACATTAGATATATTAGTAGGTAGGGTGAATAGTAGGGAGTATATCAGACATAGTAGGCTATTAATAACACGGATATTTCCCCCTATTTAGACTGATATCAGACACGTTAGTAGGTAACGTAGATAGTAGGGAGCATATTAGACACGTTAGTAGGTAGGGTGAATAGTAGGGAGCATATCAGATATAGTAGGCTATAGCAATAAGACCCCTATTCAGACCGATATTAGACACGTTAGTAGATAAGGTGAATAGTAGGGAGCATATTAGATACGTTAGTAGGTAGGTAGGCGGCTTATAAATACGATAGTATTAGCTATATTATATATATATACTATAGACCGATATAGATTATTCTAACGGCGTTCTATACCTGGTAATAAGACGGATATTTCCCCCTATTTAAACCGATATCAGACACGTTAGTAGGTGAGGTGAATAGTAGGGAGCATATCAGATACGTTAGTAGGTAGGTAGGTAGCCTATATATACGATAGTATTAGCTATATTATATATATATACTAATAGACTAATATAGATTATTCTAATAGCGTTATATACCTAGTAATAAGACGGATATTTCCCCCTATTCAGACTAATATCAGACACGTTAGTAGGTGACGTGAATAGTAGGGAGTATATTAGATACGTTAGTAGGTAGGTAGGTAGCCTATAAAAGCGATAGCATTAGCTATATTATATACACCTATTCTAATAGCATTCTATACCTAGTAATAAGACGGATATTTCCCCCTATTTAGACCGATATCAGACACGTTAGTAGGTGACGTAAATAGTAGGATTTTTAGCTTATAAATGCGATAGCATTAGCTAATATAGTAATGTAGCGATATAGATTATTATAACAGCGTTATATACCTAGTAATAAGACGGATATCACCCCTATTCAGGCCGATATCAGACACGTTAGTAGGTAGATATTAGATACGTTAGTAGGTAACGTAAATAGTAGGGTTTTTAGCCTATAAATGCGACAGCATTAGCTAATAAAGTAATACAGCGATATAGATTATTATAATAGCGTTACATACCTAGTAATAAGACGGATATTTCCTCCTATTTAGACTGATAGTAGTTATATTAGTAGGGGTTATTATAGAATAGGTAAAATATAAATAATAGTAGGATTTTTCTTATTCGTAATCTATATTCTAGCCGTTAGCGCATAGAATTTAGTAGGTAAATATATTTATTCCGATATATCTTTTAAACTACTATACCGATTTTCCTAATTTTAATATGGCTAAGTAGTATGAAATAGAGCGAATAATATAATTTATATAGAAAATATTATAATACGTAGGTATATACGTAGGTAGAATGTAAAGAATATTAGGAATTTAATATTCTTCGTAGAAGTAAGCCAAACCTAAAGCGGTTAAATGAGGGTATAAAGCGACAGATCTATTAGATAAGGGGTCTAGGAGATCTACAGGGTTTAAAATTAGGGATATTCTATTATAGTAAGAAGATTCTAATAGTATTAGAATTACTAAAATAAGATGTATCTATATATATATAATAATATATATAATTTATATTATTTATTAACTAGAATAGTAGGGAGAGTATATTAGGATTATAATATTATTACTAAGAAAAGCTACCTAAAGTAAATCTAAGTAGTTATATTTATTAAGTTATAGCTAATATCTAGTAGTATCTAGAGAATACTTCTATATTATATAATAATAATAGTAATACTTAACCCTATATTCTAAATACTAGCTCCGGAGGTAGGTATAATAATAAAGAAGGTCCGGAGCTATTATAAAAGATATTTAGATATATAATTAATAATAACCTAGGTTATAAGTAAGATATTATTATAAAACCCTAGAAGTTTTCTATAATATAATAAAACTATAAAATAGCTATATAAGGTCTTTATTAATAAGTTTTATAGTATTTCTAGTATAATTAAGCCGTTTATTATATATTAGACGGGTGTTCCGCCGGCCTTTATAATACTATTACCGCTAGTATAGTTATCTACTCTTATATATATCTATTACCTATTCTCTTTTTTATAATACCCTATTATTAGTATTTTTCCTTAACTTATTCCTTAGGTAATATCGCGTTAAAGAGAATAGTATCTTCCTTCTCTTTATACTTTTTAGCCTTACTCTTATAATATAGCTCTAGTAGAATTTTCTAAACCTCCCGCTTTATACTAGGTTTATTATTATAAAAGATAGTATTTTTAATTAGTAGGTAGGTTAATTTAATAATATATAACCTCTATATTTCTACCTATCTTTTAGCTAGGTCTATATAGAATATTATATAATAGCGTAGCTAATCTTTATAAGGTAGTCTCCTTAGTTTCACCCCTAAATTAAAATAATATATTACGGTATAAAAGTAGCTAAGAAGCTAGCTCTTTAATAAATTATCCTTAATATTAAAATCCTTAAAATCCTATATCTTATATATCTTAATCTTAATAATATATTTGAAATTCTTATATTCTATTATTTACTAATCCTACTACTACTCCTATTATAACCTAACTACTTAGATTTTATAATAATTAGTATAGAATTTACTACTAAAGGTCTAGATATTAAATATTAGATAATTAGTAGGCTACTAATATTATTAGGATTTAAAGAAACTTCTATCTAATTTATAATTATTTTTATATATCTACTATCTATTAACTATATACTAGGGTTTAAGGTAGGGCTTAGCTAGTTATATCTACTATACTAAGAATATATTCTAATTTAGATAAGGAGGAGGAGGAAGAGGAGGAGGAGGGATATAAGGGTATTATTACTATTATTACTAAGACTATAATTACTATTATTACTAACGCTTTCACGCGTTAGCTCTACGCTTATAATATTACTATATAGCTACTTATAATATTATAAAAGTATTACTAAGATTTATAATAAATTAAGATATAATATAATAGGCGTTATTAATATTATAACTAGATATATTAATAATAGTAATAGGAATTAGATTTTTTTAAATAGAATAATTATAGTTATAAATACTAAGATATAGGACTTTAGCCTATTAATATAATAGTATTAGCTATATTATATATACTTATATACTAATTTAAATAGTTCTAATAGTATTATATTCCTTAGAATAAGACGTATAATTTACTTTATATAGATCGATATTATATATATTATTAGATAACTAGAATAGAGGCGGAGTAGTATTAGGATTTAATATTTAATTAGGTATAGGCGTACTAACTTTAGTAGGTAAAACTACTTATTTAGATATATCTTCTAAATAAATAGACTAAATTTTATTATTATTAGAGTATTAAGTACGTCTATATAAGCTATATAACTTTATTTAAGTAGAAATATTATAAAGGGTAGGTATATACGTAAGTAGAATACGAAGAAATATAGTAGTTTTAATATTCCTAACTAAGAAATATTACTACCTAATTAGGTAGGAGACCTTCCTAATAAGTATCCCTAATATATTCTATTATAGTAAAGAGATAAGTAGAATTTATAAGAGTAAGATAGCCTTTATATATTAAAATATAAAGTTAATCTAATATATAAAGTTAGTTAGTAATAGCCTAATATAATTAATAAAAGTAGGCTTTATACTTAATTAGATATAAATAAAGGTTAAAATCTATATATAAGTAAAATAAAAAAATTAAATAATAAAAGTAATAGCCTTACTTACTTTTCTTTATAAATACTATTATATATACTACTACCTTATCTAATAAGTAGATAGCTATAATATTCTTATATTAAATATTCTCTTCCTTTTATAAGAACTCTAGTAAGCTAGCCTACTATCTCTTATTATCCTCTTATAGGTCTTAAGCTCCCTTAATATAAGTATTAGAGTTTTTTACTAAGTATTTAGTACTAGTATTATACGTATCTTTAAGTAACTAATAATAACTACTAGTAGTATTAAGAGCCTACTAGTTTACTAGATTATTAGTATTATTAAGGTTATAATTAATATCCTTTTTAATATATCTCTTAGAGACCTTAGTCTAGGTAATAGCCCTAATACTATTTTTTTTAAGTTAATATACGCGAGCGAATAATTATATTTAAGATAAAATATTTAAGGTTAGTATATAAGAAGACTATTACTAATAGTAAGATATTATAATTAAATAGTAAGTACTTATTATCTATTCTTATTAACTAGCGATAAGATCTACTTATACGTAGTACTAGCTATAAACCTATTACTTATTAATAGAGCTAAGAGGTCTCTTTAAATATAGTTAGAATAAAACTAGGACGTTACGTAGTAGTAGAGCTTATAGTATAAAGTGTTTATATATATTATAAGCGCGCCCTTAGTATACGCGATAATACCTACCTTAGTTCCTATTAATAGTATTAGCTTAACGTATAAGAGACTCTAGGTTAAGAGATAAAAGGTATACTAAGTAGAAAAGACGAAATAAAAGGCTAGGGCTACCCCCCTTAGCTAGGAGAACCGTAACTACGCGTAGGAGTAGGAGTAGTAACCCTATAATTATAGGTATAATTAGCGGGATTTTAATATAATCCGCTTTCCCTTATAAGTAGATTATTATATAGCTTAATACTAGGAAATAGTAATATAATAATAATAATAAAGTATATCTATATCTCTTAATAATTATAATAGCCCCCTCTTATATATTAGGAAAAGATATATAGTAATTCCTAATAAGAGTATTATAGGCCTTCTACTAGGCTACCTAGCTAGGGAATATAATAGTAATTAAGGCCTATATATTATAGGTTAAATAGATAAGGATACTATATTACTAGATAATATAAGAAAGGAGTAGCTAGGGTAGTAATAACTAGTAGGAGGATTAAGGGCACTTATATTAGTTAAACTATATAAGGAAGGGTAAGAGGCTAATTAGGGGGGAATAAACCTTTTAAGAGGTACTATTAAGAAATAGTATAGAGAAAGGGGCGAGGCCCTAGTAAGAGAAAGGAGTATATAAGTATTAGGATCTAATATTAAGGTAGTATAAAGTATAAGGGAGAGGATAGTATATAATATTTAGAGGCCTAGAAGTATTATAATAAATTAGGTAGGTAAGAGAGGTTTTCTTCTATATATTATAGTTTCCTCTTAATAAGCTAGAGTTAAAACGCCCTTATTAGCTCTAAGTAGCTAGATAGTAGAGTATGAATATAAATATAAAATATAAAAACTCTATTCTTATTTTTATAATATAAGGAGGATATTTATAAAGTATCTTCTAATACTTCTTATAAGTCTTATTAATAGTATTACCCTTATAAAGATAATAGTTATAATACTTTACTTATATCCCTTTCTTTATTACTAGCTATCTTATTATACGCGTCTAGAAATTACTTATAAATAACTAATATTCTTTAAACTACTAAGGAGTTTATATAATTTTTTCCGTTAAAGAAAATACTACTTACTAAAGGGGTTTAAGTTAATATAAGATATTTGATTTAATTTAATTTAATTAGTTATATACGTACTTATCTAGTAGCTAGATAATAGCGGGTTTCTTTAGTATATCAAGTAATCGCGTTAACCGCGATCCTTAGTTAAAGGAAACCCTTAGAGCCGTAGCACTACGACCTCCGCAAGCTCTATAGGTAAAAAACCTCTACCTGCCGTAAACGCTTCCTATAGCCTTCTTATTATCTTTAGTACTATATTCGAATACTATACTATACTTCCCTTTATTATTAATCTATATAGAGTGCCTTTAAAGTAGGTAGGCCCAGCCTACTAGCCCCTATTAGCGCTAGAGGCGCTCCTAAGTTAGACCTAGGTAAGATCTAGGTTAGGTCTAGGTTAGATCCGGTCCTAAAGAGTTATTCCCTAGCTAGGGAAAACTACTAGAGGGGATTATATTCTAGGAACTATCGGGCGATAGCCTCCGCTCCCTTCTATATTATAAGCATTTTATAGAGGTCGTTAGTACCTGCCTTATTAATAAGGAGCTGGCGCCTTTCTTAGTACCTAGGGTAGAATATAAAGACGTGCTTTACGTCCTACTTCCTCTACCCGTAATCCTCGCATCTAGGCGAGTTAACCCTAGGGACCCTCTACCTATATAAGAAGTAGGCTAACCCTGTCTTCTTAGTACGTAACTACGTTAGTACTAAGCTAGCCGCCTTAGGGAGATTTATATAAAGCGTACGCCTATTAGCCTATATATCACCTTCCTAGGCTACTATCCGTCGCTACTCTAGAATACTAGACTGGTATTCCTCCTATACTACTCTCTATAATAACCCCTACTATGCCCGAACCTCCTTCTAGACTTACTACTTCTTAGGGGTATCGTCCTCCTTTCTTAGTTCGTTCTAGTTATTTATTCGGAGGGCTCGTAGGGCCTACTCCCTTTTCCCCTCTACTAGGGACTTTATAACGGTTCGCGGTCGGCCTTACCGCTTATAAAGCTTCCTTTAGATCCTTATATTCCCGGCCTTAGTAGCGGGGTAGATACCTTAGAGCGCCTAGTAGCGGAGGACCGTTTAATCTAAGGTTACCTATATTAGAGTAATTCCGCTCTTAACCTTAAGTTCCCGTACGCTTATAGCTTTATAAGCCCCTAGTACTCGGCGAATATATCGATTCTAGATGATACTAAGAGACCTAACGTGTACCCTTATAGCCCCCTTAAGAGCCCTTAAAGAGTGTTATACGGCGGCGGTATAGGTTATTACCGGCCGTACTATAGCGCTATATACCTATCTTACCTTATTTAAAGTCGCTCCCCATGTCGATGCCGCTATAATCGAGAGCGATAGCTCTTATACTACTATCTTCGCCTTAACCTTCTAGATATAAGGGCCCTACTAGAGCTTCCTATCGATATATAGTCCTAGAACACGGATACTCGTCTATAACCTAGTTATCGTTAATCCTAGGTCCACCGAAGCGGTTATATTGAACCTCCTTAGGTATCAAGTTAGGTGTACCAGTTTATATTTCGCCGGTATAAACGAGGCCCTATAAGTGCTTACCTACCTAAGGTACTCCTAGTACGCTAATGCCAGCGTCCTATATATAGCTTTAGTACTAGTCCCGTAAGCTAGCAGGTATATATCGTCGATAAATCCACCCGTCTAGACCTGTAGCCTTAACCTTAAATACCCCTCGATAAGGGGGAGTTAAAGGATAGGAAGAGGACAGGTAAGACCGGTAACCCTTAGGGGATCCTAGTCTCGACCTCTTCTATACTACTCGTTTATCTTCCTAGCGTAATTAATATAGCCCTTTCTTATAGGAAACTTTCAGTCTAAGCTACTATTAACCGCGGGACTCCCTTTATCTTAAGGTTATAGATGAGCCTTCTATAAGAGACGTTATCGAAGGCCCTAGCCACGTCAAGCGATAGTAGGCTAGCCACCTTATCCTTCCCGTAGTCCTATACCGTGTGTACTACGTCGACTATCGTTTCTAACGCTATTTCGGTGGATCTTCTTCTCCTCGCCCCCATCTATTCTATAGGAAAGAGGCCGTGACGCTCCGTATAATCGCTGAGATATTTCGCTATAACCGCTTCTAACGCCTTACCTAGAGTACTAAGTAGGGCTATCGGCCGGTATACTTTCGGCTCCGAGTAGTCCGCTTTCCTCGGCTTCTTTAGGACGACCGTATTAGCCTTCTTAAACTCCCGCGGGTGGTACCTAAGTCGTAGATATACTTAGAAGAGGTAGGTAATCTTTCTAATAAGTTTCTTAGTAATAACACGCAGGAATCTATTAGGGAACCTATTAATTCCTAGAGCCTTATCCTCCTTTAGGCGGAAAATAGCCTTCTAGACTTCCTCCTTACTAACTATATCAGCCGTTAAGAGGGGATTAGGGTAGTTAGTATCCTAGATATCCGCTAGGTCCGCCTATAATAGCGGAGGGAAGAAGGTCTCGCGTAGGACCGAGACTTTTTCCTTAAATATAGTCGCTATCTACCTATTAGTAGCCTGCTTTAGGGCCGGATACTTCGGTAGCGGTTTCGCCTCTATACTATTCTCTCTTGCCTATTTAGCTAGTTACTATACTCCCTTAAGGGACTCCCCAGCTTTATATACCGCACGACGAAAGGCTAGCGCCTTCGCTTTAGTAATAACTCTATTCCTATCCCTAATAGCCGTTATCCGTTGCTATTCTAAAGCCGTACCCCGGCTTCCCTTTATCTTTACGATAGTATCCTTTACTCGTCGTATAGCCTTCGTATATTCCGGGGTCTAGTATAACTTTCCCTTCTCTAGTGGCTTCGCTTATAGGACGGTGAGATCCCGTATCTCTACTATACCCTCTTAGAGGCGTAGTAGAAAGTCGTCCACTTATAACGTTGTTATTAAAGGGGTCGCTAGGAGGGCGCCGTTTAGCGCCTAGGCTCCCTTTCTTACCTCCTTACTATCGGCTATCTTCTAGGCGTACCTCTAAGGCTTAGCCTATTCCTCCGTACTAAGGTCTAGCTCGGTAACTATCGGGGTATAGTCGGACCTATATTATAGGTCTTCGCGTACTCCGTACCCTAGTACGTAGTCCGCTAGCCCTAGCGTTATAAAAACTAGATCGATTACGCTTTCGTGCCCTCTAGAGTACTATATAACCGCGCCTTCTAGGAGGAGGAGCTCTATCCCTACGGATGTTATTACCTTAATTAATTTATCCGCTTTACTATAATACGTGAACCTACCTAGATTATTCTAGTTCGGGTGGTATAGGTTAAAGTCGCCTACTAGGATATATTCCTTAGGGGCCTATAATAGGCCCCTAGCTTAGTTAACGCGGGACGGGTTATTAGTCGTAACCGCAGCTAGGCTTAGATTATAGACGTTATAGATATATACTTCCCTAGTTATAATACTAGGATTCTCGCTCGAATCCCGGTTAATAGTCTAGATTTCCGCCTTAGTCATCCGTATAGCGGTCTAGCCCCCTATTCCAGACTCCTAGATAGTAGTCTAGGTTCCTCCTTTAGGCGTCTGTATTACTAAGGAGTATACGTCGCGGGAATAGTAGGTTACTTCCTATAACTCTAAGTCGATTCTCTTATTAATATATAAATAGGTTCGAGTATTAGCGCCGCCTCTATAAGCTAGATAAAATCTACTATAACTAGGGTTATACGAAGTCCCGTTATTAAGGTTATAATAGGGCTCCTAGATAGCTAGAATATTAATACCTTAGACTACTTAGTCCTCTAGTAGTACTATTATAGTCCCCTTCTCTTTTCTTATATTATACTACAGGATTATTAACGGAGCTAGGTGTAGCTCTATTAATAATCCTCTAAGTCGTTCTATTCGTCTATTATATCCTAGTCCTAGCCGCCCGTCGCGCCGGCGGTAGCTTTAGGTCCCTGCGTTATCCTTACTACTACCGCTATCGCCTCCTCCTCCTTTCCCGTCGGCGTTACCATGACGTCGATCCTCTACTAGCCTACCTCCTTCCTCTCAAGCCGCCTTGGCCGGCTAGGCCTAGCCTGCTACTACTACTGCTTCGGAGCCGCCCCTACTATACTTAGGCTGATATCCCTCTGGGAGCCTAAGCTGCGGTCTAAGTTAGATCCTAAGTTAGATCCCAGCCTAGGTTCTAGCCTAGAATCTAGCCTAGGTCCTAACCTAGATTCCGGCCTAGGCTCCGGCCCGAACATTGGTCTAGATACTAGTCTAGGTACCGGTACTAGACTACTCGTAGGTGTACCCGATATTACCCTGCTTTCTACTACCTTTCTCTTCCTTCCCGCCGTTAGGACGATAACTATAAACCCCTTAGCGTCTACCGCCGGCTTATTAACCTTCCTCTCGCTATAGTACCCGTATAGCGGTGTCTTAGTAACCTGAAGCTACTCTACCCTCTTCTACTCCTTCTTCCGAAGTAGGTAGATCTTATAGAACGCCTTATATCCGCTCCCCCCGCATGCCCTATATACTAGGGGGGCGTTAGGAGCTTTCCTCTAGTACTCCTAAGAGTCGTAGTCTCTACTATAGTCTACGTATCGAATAGAGTTTAGGTACGAGCGTGTTATATGCCTATATTCTTAGTAGTTATAATACTATATTATCGACGCTGATTCGTCGAACTTCTCTACTACCTTTATCTAGTATAACTCTATAAGCTGTCTCTTTACTAGCTTATCCGCTATCTCCGGTGTAGTTATATTAAGGATTAATAACGAGTACCTCTTCGTAGCCCTACTCCTCGTCTTCTAAAAGGCCGTAGGTAGCTAACGGGCCTTAATAATATCTAATCCCGGGTATATTATCGCGTTATCTCTCTCTAGGCGGTCCTTAATACTCTTCTAGTCCTTCGTATTAAACGCTTATATACTTATCCCGTAGACCCGTACTAAGAATAACTTCCGTATGAGCTTAGCTAACTATAATACTCTTGTCACCTACGCCTCGCTCTTCTCTAGTCGCTCCCGTCCCTCTACCGTGGTTACGGTTAGCTGTAGATCCCCGCTATTATTTAGCCTCCTACCTGCTATAATCTAGTCTATATCTTTATACTACTTATATTAAAAGTCCTTAACTATTATATCTCCCGTTAAGCTAGCGTGCTTCTTATTCTCGTTAGGGTCCTTTACTATTACTATTAACTGCCGGAGACGTATTAGGGTTATTAAAGTACCGGATATCCCTATTACCGCAGGGAGTCTAGTAGAGATCGGAGGGGGAGAGGTAGGTAAGCGAACGAATAGGCTGCCTCTCACCTAGCTATTCGCCGGAGAGTTCACGCGCGTAGGACCGCTACTCTAGCTCCTAGCCGGCGTATTTCCTTATACCTAAGTGGGCCTTCTCTTTATCTCTTTATTAATAGCCTGTTAGCGGTTACTTATAGCCCTTATAACCGTAGCGGTAATTTTAAGGCTCGCTTAGGTTATTCCCTATATCTTCGCGTTAAGGTCTTTATAGTCGAGTATATATACTAATCGTAACGCGTCCTCCGCCGCGTTAATTTACTTCTTTTTATCCGATCTCGTCTATATATTTATCTTTAACGCGTTATTAGCTCCGTCTTCTCCGCCTATATTTATACTACTACTAACGGTAGCGACTCTACTACTACTACTACTACTACTACTACTACTACCTCTACTACTATCCCTATCGCCCCTTAACTAGGCATCTAGCTATTCTCTCGTCGCACGCGTATTATCGCCGTCGCAGGCTAAGGACTAGTATCTAGTCGTATTTATTATATTATATCTATATATAAGATATTTAAGAGGGTAGATAACGCGTAAGGGTTATTAATAAAGTTATTAAGAGACTACTAAATATACTTCTTATAAGGAGGCTTTTAGATATTATTATTAGCCTTCTACTTCTAAGGAGGAGGAGAGGTAGGAGCTATTAATTTAGAGTTAGGCTATATAAGCTAACTCTACTTATCTTAGCTACTAGGTACTAGTAATAGTATACCCTTAATAATAGGTAAACTTAGCCTATTATTATCCTATATTAGGTCGACCTACTCTATTAGCTATTAATAATATAAATTAGCTAAGTTAAGAAAGGAGTCCTTTATATCCTCTATAATCTAATAGTATATAAGCTATTTAACTTATATCTAGGAGAGATAATAATAAGGTAGAGATAAAGTATAATAGTAAGTAAGAGATCTCTAGTAATAATTAGTATAATAATAGTAAGGTATATAAAAGTTTATAGGATAATAAGCTTAATACGTGTTTATTTACTATAAGGGATTACTAGTTAAGTGGCTTAGGTAGGGCTTAAGCGCTTATATAAGCTAATATAAAATATTTATAGAATACTAGCGGTTTAGAAGGCCGCGTATACTTAGGGCCGTACCTTAGAAGATTATTAATACTTAACTATATACGTTAATAACTATAAGAGAGTATATATTAAAGGACTTCTAAGTTATAGAGCTATAATTAAATACTATCTAAGTAGTAAATCAAGTTTATTAGTTAATATAAGTTGTAATACGAATTAATAAGCTTAAATTACATTTAAGACTCTTATTAGAGCTTAGCGCTAAAAACAAATATCCCCCCCCCTAATTCTTAGGATATAAATCTATATAATATGGAATTATTATAGCTATATTAGTCTATATAAAATATCCCTAGATATTAGACTTAAAGCGAGGTATATAGTAGTAGTAATAGGAATATATAAAAGATCTAGATATTATAAGATATAAATAGCTACCTAGATAGATAATAATATAATAAAGATATAATAGAGATAAGCTACTTATTATAAGACTATAATTAAAGACTATATAACTATAGTAGTATATATAACTAAATAGAAGAAATACTAATAAGATATTCTTAATAACTTATATTTATATTTATATTTATATTTATATTTTATACTCTACTATCTAGCTACTTAGAGCTAATAAGAGTAGTTTATATCTAGCTTATTAAAGGAAACTATATTTTATAAAATAAAAAAATATCTCCTACCCTATTTATTATTATATTCCTATATCTCTAGATATTATATTATTATAATTATTAATTATAAGGGTTATATAGTAATATAAAATCAGTCTATTTTAATAGTAAGGCTAATTCTTAAGAAATCTAAGAATTATTTTATAAGGGATCTAATAAACCTCTTAAAGAGACTAGTAAGCCTTATATATTATTTCCCCTAATAAGTTAATATAAAGATATAATATATTTTAAGTATATATAATATAAAGCCTATTTAATTAGTTATAATAATTACCTCCTCTCTTAAAAAAAACTTATCCTTAAGTTTAATATAAATAACCTATTTATTTAAGTTTAATAAAAACCTTTAAACCTAGCATAAAATATAAGAAAAAGAACTTAATAAAGTAAGATTATAACTTATATAATAATTATAAAGTATAGTACTTATAAATTTATATTATAATATAACTATCTATTATAAGTAGATATTATAATCTAAGGTATATATCTCTTTACTATAATAGAATATCTGTAATTTAGGACCCTAAGCTTATTATAGCTTATTAGTTAGTTAATAAGTACCCTAATTACCCCTCTAGGACTAGCGCTAACTGCGGTGAATATCTAACTTTCTTCGTATTCTACCTACCTACGTACTAACGCTTTATAATATTTTCTATTTAAATAAAGTTATATAACTTACTTTTAGCTATCTAATACTTTAAAAATAACGAAAATTAGTATAGTAGTTTAAAAGATATTTTAGAATAAATAGATTTACCTACTAAATTCTATACGCTAACCGCTAGAATATAGATTATAAATAATAAAAATCCTAGTATTATTTATATTTTACCTATTCTATAATAACGCCTACTAACATGTCTACTATTAGTCTAAATAGGGGAAAATATCCGTCTTATTACTAGATATAGAACGCTATTAGAATTATCTATATCGCTATATAGGTGTATAGGCTAATGCTATCGCATTTACAAGCTAAAAACCCTACTATTTACGTTACCTACTAACGTGTCTACTATCAGTTTAAATAGGGGGAAATATCCGTCTTATTACTAGGTATAGACTACTATTAGAATTATCTATATCGCTGTATAGTCTATAAGCTAACTACCTACTAACGTGTCTAATAGGCTCCCTAATATTCACCTTACCTACTAACGTGTCTAATATCGGTCTAAATAGGGGGAAATATCCGTCTTATTACTAGGTATAGAACGCTATTAGAATAGGTATATATATATAATATAGCTAATGCTATTACATTTATAGGCTACCTACCTACTAACGCGTCTAATATACTCCCTACTATTCACGTCACCTACTAACGTGTCTAATATGCTCCCTACTATTTACCTCACCTACTAACGTGTCTGATATCGGTCTGAATAGGGGGAAATATCCGTCTTATTACTAGGTATATAACGCTATTAGAATAATCTATATTAGTCTATTAATATATAGGCTAATACTATCGTATTTATAGGCTATCTACCTACTAAAACGTCTAATATACTCCCTACTATTCACGTTACCTACTAACGTGTCTAATATTAGTCTAAATAGGGGGTAATATCTATCTTACTACCAGGTATATAATACTATTAGAATAATCCATATCGCTATATAGGTATATAGGCTAATACTATTATATTTTATAGGCTACCTACCTACTAACGTATCTAATATACTCCCTACTATTTACCTCACCTACTAACGTATCTAATATCGGTCTGAATAGGGGGAAATATCCGTCTTATTACCAGGTATAGAACGCTATTAGAATAGGTATATATATCTAATATAGCTAATGCTATCGCATTTATAGGCTACCTACCTACTAACGCGTCTAATATACTCCCTACTATTCACGTCACCTACTAACGTGTCTAATATGCTCCCTACTATTTACCTCACCTACTAACGTGTCTGATATCGGTCTAAATAGGGGGAAATATCCGTCTTATTACTAGGTATAGAACGCTGTTAGAATGGGTATATATATCTAATATAGCTAATACTATCGCATTTATAGGCTACCTACCTACTAACGCGTCTAATATACTTCCTACTATTTACGTTACCTACTAACGTGTCTAATATACTCCCTACTATTCACCTTACCTACTAACGTATCTGATATTAGTCTGAATAGGGGGAAATATCCGTCTTATTACCAGGTATAGAACGCTATTAGAATAGGTATATATATCTAATATAGCTAATGCTATCGCATTTATAGGCTACCTACCTACTAACGCGTCTAATATAC
>JAABUN010004461.1_pt1 | contig 19048 bp, 13 predicted proteins | sample 5559311 | NCBI WGS metagenome assembly JAABUN01 (sample SAMN10711877, study PRJNA513370) | rock metagenome | isolation source: Antarctica rocks | place: Antarctica: Victoria Land, Siegfried Peak sud | reverse complement strand
AAGGAGCTGCTCCGAGACGTCTACGCAGCGGTCGACCACGCTCACGCCCGCCGGCTCCTCACCGTCTTCTACCAGTGGTGCGCCGACGCCGAGGTGGCCGAGGTGACCCGACTCGCGAAGACCATCGCAGCATGGGAAGACGAGGTCCTCGCCTACCACCACGAGCGGCTCTCCAACGGGCCCACCGAAGCCATGAACCTGCTCGTGAAGAAGATCAAGCGAGTCGGTCACGGGTTCCGCAACTTCACCAACTACCGGCTACGACTCCTCCTCCACTGCGGTGTCACGTGGCAGGATCAACCCACCGCACGGCTCAGAGGCCGACCACGCTCCATCGCGTAGAGCCACTTTGCGGGTCCTCCCACCTCTGGCATCGGTAGACCAGCGCGGTTCGAGCGTGGAGGAACCGGGATCAGCCCGCTGCACGTGGTGCGCAAGAACCGCCGGCTCGAACGTCGTCAATGACTCGTTCGAGACCTCGATTTCGCTCCAAGTCTCTCCCCGACGGGTGGTGACACGACCGGTCACGCCGGTGCCGTGCCACGCGGTGCGACCTGGCTCAGACGATGCGGCTGGAGCCTTCCGCCCAGTAGCGGTCTCGCAGCTTGCGCTTGTAGAGCTTGCCGGTGGGCAGCCGGGGCAGCTCCGCCTCGAAGTCGATCGAGCGCGGCACCTTCTGGCGGGCCAGGTGGGCCCGGCAGAAGGCCAGCAGCTCCTCCACGAGGGCGTGGTCGGGCTCGACCCCCGCCATCGGCTGGACGATGGCCTTGACCACCTCGCCCAGGTCGGGGTCGGGCACACCGAACACCGCAGCGTCGGCCACCTTCGGGTGGGTGATCAGGAGGTTCTCCGTCTCCTGTGGATAGACGTTCACGCCGCCCGAGATGATCATGAACGTCTTGCGGTCGGTGAGGTAGAGGTACCCCTGGTCGTCCACGTAGCCGATGTCGTTGACGGTGGTCATCGTCCCGTCCGGGGACGTGACCTCCCTCGTCTTCTCGGGGTCGTCGTGGTACTCGAACTCGGTGGCCGTCTTGAACCAGATCGTGCCCGGTTCACCCGCCGGGACCGGTTGCATGTCGTCGTCGAGGATGTGCAGGTCGCCGAGGATCACCTTGCCGACCGTCCCCTTGTGCGTCAGCCACTCCTCGCTGTTGCAGGAGGTGAACCCGAGCGCCTCCGTCGCCCCGTAGTACTCGTCGATGATCGGCCCCCACCAGGCGATCATCTCCTCCTTCACCGGCACCGGGCAGGGGGCGGCTGCGTGGATGGCGACCTCGAGGGACGACAGGTCGAAGCGGGTCCGCTCCTCCACCGGCAACTTGAGCATGCGGCTGAACATGGTCGGCACGAGCTGGGAGTGCGTCACGTGGTACCGCTCGACGAGTCGGAGGTACTCCACCGGGTCGAAGCGCTCCATGATCACGACCGTGCCGCCGTGGCGCAGCGTCAGGTTGACTGCCGCCTGGGGCGCCGAGTGGTAGAGCGGCGCCGGCGACAGGTAGACCATGTCCTCCCGGTAGTGCCAGAGGTTCCCGTGGAACGTGAAGAGCGGCAGGCTCTCGCCCGGGTGCTGCACCGGCAGGGGACGGATGATCCCCTTCGGCCGTCCCGTCGTGCCCGAGGAGTACAGCATCGGGTGCCGAGACGCTCCTCGGGGAGCGGCGTCGTCGGGTGGTCGGCCACGGCGGTGGCGTAGTCCAAGACCTCGTCGGTGGTGCCGTCACCGCCGTCGACCACGAGCACGAGGCTGACGTCGGGAGCGTGCTCGAGCGCCTCGAGGGCCACCTCCCGCTTCGCCTTCGACGTGATCAGCACCTTCGACCGGCTGTTGGCGAGGATGTCGCCGCACTCCTCAGCGGTCAGGTAGGAGTTGACGCACGTGTAGTAGAGGCCGCTGCGCTCGCCCGCCGCGCACGCCTCGAGGTAGCGGTCGTTGTTCTCCATGAAGAGGGCGTAGTGGTCCAACGGTTGCAGGCCGTGCGCCACCAGCAGGTGGGCGAGCTGGTTCGCCCTCGACTCGAAGTCCCGGTAGCTGACCTCCAGACCGGTCGACGCCATGACGAACGCCGCCCGGTCCGGATGCTCGAGTGCGTGGCGCCAGGGGTACACGCGCTCATCCTGTCACCACCTCCTTCGGCCCCGCCGGGCGGAGCCGGCACGACCGTCAGCTGCAACGGGTCGACGACACCGTTGCCGGCAGCGCTGTCGCAACCCGTCCGGGCGACGTCGTCCACCTGCTGGGTGCCGAGCGGGCCCTCCCCCCCGTTCTGTCGATCCTCGGGGGCGTTCGATCAGGCGGACCACCGGCAGCACGGGCTCGGTGTCAGCGGCTGGGGCGGTGCTCTCCGAAGACCTCCCGCAGCGCGTCGCTGACCTCGCCAAGGGTCGCCCGGGCCCGGAGCGCCTCCTTCATCGGGTACAGGAGGTTGTCCGTCCCCTTGGCCGCCGCCCGCACGTCGTCGAGGCGTGCCGCCACCACCTCGTTGTCCCGCTCGGCCTTGAGCCGGCGCACCCGGTCGGCCTGCGCCTCCTGGAAGGCGGGATCGATGGGGAAGACCTCGGGCTCGACACCGATCTCGTCGACGTACTTGTTGACGCCGACGATGACCTTCTCCACGTCGTCGACCGCCCTCGTGTAGGCGTAGGACGCGTCCTCGATCTCGTCCATCTGGTAGCCGGCCTCGATGGCGGCCACCGCTCCGCCCAGGGAGTCGATCTTCTCCAGGTACTCCCACGCCAGCTGCTCGAGCTGGTCGGTGAGCGACTCGACGAAGTACGAGCCGGCGAGCGGGTCGGGGGTGTTGACCACGCCGGACTCGCTGGCGATGACCTGTTGGGTCCGCAGGGCGATGCGAGCGGCGCGCTCGGTGGGGAGGCCGATCGCCTCGTCGAAGCCGTTCGTGTGCAGGCTCTGGGTGCCGCCGAGGACGGCGGCCAGGGCCTGGATGGCGACCCGCACCACGTTCACCTCGGGCTGCTGCGCCGTCAGGGTGGAGCCGCCGGTCTGGGTGTGGAAGCGGAGCAGCTTCGACCGCTCGTCCTTCGCCTCGAACCGCTCCTCCATGAGCTTGTGCCACATCCTCCGGGAGGCCCGGAACTTGGCCACCTCCTCGAAGAAGTCGTTGTGGCCGTTCCAGAAGAAGCTGAGCCGCGGGGCGAACTGGTCGACGGCGAGGCCGGCGGTGACGGCCGCCTCCACGTAGGCGATGGCGTTGGCGAGGGTGAAGGCGAGCTCCTGGGCCGCCGTCGAGCCCGCCTCGCGGATGTGGTAGCCGGAGATCGAGATCGTGTTCCACGTCGGGATGTGCTCGGTGCAGTAGGCGAACAGATCCGTGATGAGGCGCATCGACTCCCGGGGCGGGTAGATGTAGGTGCCCCGGGCGATGTACTCCTTCAACACGTCGTTCTGGGTGGTGCCGCCGCCGATGTCGCCGGCGGCCACGCCCTGCTCCTCGGCCACCAGCTCGTAGAGGAGCAACAGGATCGGGGCGGTGGCGTTGATCGTCATCGACGTCGTGACCTTGTCGAGCGGGATGCCGTCGAGTAGCTGGCGCATGTCGTCGATCGAGTCGATGGCGACGCCGACCTTGCCGACCTCACCCTCGGAGCGGGCGTGGTCGGAGTCGTAGCCCATCTGCGTCGGCAGGTCGAAGGCGCACGACAGGCCGGTGGAGCCGTTGGCCAGCAGGTACTTGAACCGCTGGTTGGTGGCCTCGGCCGTCCCGAAGCCCGAGTACGGCCGGATCGTCCACGGGCGACCCCGGTACATGTTGGGGTAGACGCCGCGGGTGTAGGGCGGTCTGCCCGGGTCGCCGAGGCGCTCGCCGTAGTCCCACCCCTCCTGGTCCGCCGGCCCGTAGAGGGGCTTGACCTCGATGCCGGAGTCGGTGCTGCGGGGTGCGTCGGCCATGGCGCACACGCTACGGCCGAGGTCTCGCCCAGCACACGTCCGCTACCGTTCGGGCGGATGGCGACGACAGAGCTCGCCCCCGTGCAGCTCGTGGCCGAGTCCGACGACGTGCTCGACGTCACCGTCGTGCTGCCCGTCTACAACGAGAAGGGCCACCTGGTCGAGGAGATCGACCGGATCCGCACCGCGCTGGAAGCCTCGGGCAAGACGTTCGAGATCCTCGTGGTCGACGACGGCTCAGACGACGGGTCGGGGGAGCAGCTGCGCACGGTCGAGGGGATCCGGCTGCTGCAGTTCCGCCAGAACCGCGGCTCGGGCAGCGCCCGCAAGGCCGGCACCCGCGCCGCTCGGGGACGGGTCGTGGTGTGGACCGACGCCGACATGACGTACCCGAACGACCGCATCCCCGAGCTGGTCGACGAGCTCGACGGTTGGGACCAGGTGGTCGGCGCCCGCACCTCCGAGCAGGGCACGGCCAAGGCCGCCCGGGTGCCGGCGAAGTGGGTCATCCGCACGCTGGCCAGCTACCTGACCGAGACGAAGATCCCCGATCTCAACTCCGGCCTGCGGGCGTTCCGTGCCGACGTCGCCCGCCAGTACCTGCACCTGCTGCCGCCCGGGTTCTCGTGCGTCACGACGATCACGATGGCGTTCCTGGCCAACGGCTACTCGGTGAAGTACGTCCCGATCGAGTACCGGGAGCGGGCCGGCACCTCGAAGTTCCACTGGTGGCGTGACACCAAGCGGTACCTCATCCAGGTGATCCGCCTCGTGCTCTCCTACAACCCGCTCAAGATCTTCCTGCCGCTCGGGGTGCTGCTCGGGCTGGCCGGCGTGGGCAAGCTGGTCTACGACGTCGTCGACAAGGACTTCCGGGTGACCACGAGCACGCTCGTCCTCCTCCTGGCCACGTTCCAGGTGCTCGCCATCGGGCTGCTCGCCGACCTCGTCGTCCGCCTCGCCAAGCGCAGTGACGAGGTCGACCCCGCCTCGCTCTGACCTCGCTGAGCCGGGTCAGACGCCTGCCGGGACCGGGACGTGGGGCATGCACAGCTCGTCGTACTCGGCGATGACGATCTCGCCGGCGTCGTCCCCGCAGGCCGGGCACTGTGGGTCGCGCCGGACCTTGAAGGTGCGGAACGACTGCTCCAGGGAGTCGTACGAGAGGATGCGCCCGGCGAGCGAGTCGCCGAGACCGAGGACGAGCTTGATCGCCTCCATGGCCTGGATCGAGCCGATGATGCCGGGGAGCACGCCGAGCACGCCCGCCTCGGCGCAGCTGGGGGCGAGGTCGGCCGGCGGGGGCTCGGGGATCATGCAGCGGTAGCACGGCCCGACGTACGGGTGGAACACGGTGGCCTGGCCCTCGAAGCGGAAGATCGAGCCGTGGACGACCGGGATGCGCTTGAGCAGCGACGCATCGTTCACCAGGTAGCGGGTCGGGAAGTTGTCGGTGCCGTCGACGATCACGTCGTAGCCGTCGATGATGTCGAGCACGTTGTCGGCGCCGAGGCGGGTGTCGTAGGTGACGACGTCGACGTCGGGGTTGAGCAACGTCAGGGTCTTCTTGGCCGAGTCGACCTTGCGGTCGCCGATCCGGTCCAGGTTGTGGAGGATCTGGCGCTGCAGGTTCGACTCGTCGACGACGTCCATGTCGATGATGCCGATGGTGCCGACGCCGGCGGCGGCGAGGTACAGCGCAGCGGGCGAACCCAGACCACCGGCGCCGAGCAGGAGCACCTTCGCGTCCAGCAGCTTCTGCTGCCCCTCCTCCCCCACCTCGGGCAGCAGGAGGTGGCGCTGGTAGCGGTTGCGCTGGTCGGGTGTGAGGGTGCGGGGGGCGGACCAGGCCCGGTCCTCGTTCTTCCACTTGTTGAAGCCACCGACCATCGAGACGACGTCGGTGTAGCCGAGCTCGGTCAGCGTGTCGGCGGCGAACGCAGACCGGGTGCCGCCCGCGCAGTAGACGACGAGCGGGGTGTCATGGTCGGCCACCCGGTTCTCGATCTGGCTCTCGAGGTGCCCGCGGGGGATGTGCACGGCGCCGGGGAGGGCGCCCTGCTCGTACTCGTCGGGCTCGCGCACGTCGAGCACGACGGCGCCCGCCTCGGCCGCCGCCTGCTCGGCGGCTGCGGTGTCGACCTCGCGGATGCGTGACTTCGTCTGGCTGAGGAGGTCTCGGAACGTTGCCATGGGTGAAAGCCTACCTCCCAGGTCGGCTTTCGTCATCGGCCCCGCCTGCACGTCTGGGGCGGCACTCCGTGGAAGGCTTGGCAGCCGTGACCGCCGTCGCCTCCGAGCGTGCGCCGCATCGAGACGCAGCGCAGCGGGGTGGGTGGGGGGAGTGGTGGGCGGCGATGGTCGTTCCGGTGGCCGTCGTCGCCGCATGGGTGCTGCTCAGGTGGAGCGGGACGGCGCCGTTCGGCTCGGACAACGACGAGTACCGCCTGGTGGCCGAGGAGCTGCTCCGGTCCGGGCGGCCCCTCGTGGCCGGCGTCGAGGCGACGAAGTACCCGCTCGGCTACCCGCTCCTCCTCGCCCTCCTCGGCCTCCTCGGCCTCCCCGTCACGAGGGCGGCGATGGCCCTGAACGTCGGGCTGATCGTCGGGTTCGGCGCCATGGTCGTGACCCTCACCCGGTCCCTCGGCCGCCGCGGGGCCGCCATGCCGGCTGCCGTGTACGCCGTCGGCGGTGCCGGGCTGTGGGGCAGCGTGTTCGTGACGATGCCCGACATCGCCTTCCTCGTCGCCTTCGCCGCCGTCGCCTGGTGGCTCACACGTGTGGCGACCACCCGGGACGTGTGGGTGCTCGTCGCACTCGTCGTCGCCGCCACGATGCTCAAGTCGGTCGGCCTGCTGGTCGGGTTGGCCGCATCGCTCGCGCTCCTCGCCGCACCGCAGCTGCGGCGCCTGGCGTGGGCACCCGGCGCAGCTGCCCTGGCCGTCACCGTCGCCACGGCGGCGCTGACGGCCCCGCACCCCGAGCACACGACCGGGTACACGAGGACCTTCTTCCTCGTCGACCCGACGGATGCCCAAGCCGGGGAGGTGTCCGTCGTCGGGCTGCTGCAGCGGCTTCCGGACCGCGCTCACCTCGTCCTCCGTGACGTGGAGGTGGCGGTGGTCGGCCCCCACCTCGTCCGACCGTGGTCGTGGTTGTTGGTCGTCGCCGTGCTGGCGGCCGGAGCCTGGGCGGTGTGGAGCAGGCCCCCGCTCCGGGCGTTCACGCTCGCCTTCGTCGTCATCTGGCTGCCGGCCATGGCCCTCTGGCCCTACTCGTCCGTCCGCTTCGAGCTGCCACTGGTGGTGATCGCCGCCCTCGGCGTCGGCCGGCTGGCGGCGGCGACGCTGCGTCGGGGCGGGCCGTGGGGAGGGGTCGTCGTCGGCGCTGCGCTGGCGCTGCACCTGTGGGGGCAGGGCGCCCAGGTGGCTCGGGATTCGACGTTCGAGGAGGCGACGCTCGGCGCCGTCGGTCGCGACGCTGCGACCTCGGCCACCTGGGGCGCAGCCAACATCCCGGGAGGCGACGTCGTTGCCTCGTTCGCCTATCGGGAGGTGGCCTACCGACTGGACCGCCCGGTGGTCCCGCTCGGCTACACGAGCGACCTCGGATCGCTGCTGGACGAGGCCGACGGCGCGGGTGCCCGCTGGCTCGTCGTCATGCCGTCCCTCTACCGGGCCCGCGGAGAGCTCGAGGAGCGGTTCCTCGCCGCCTTCCCCCAGCGCCTGCACCTCGCCCACGACACCCCCACCGTCGACACCTACGAGCTGCTGCCGGGCTGACCACGGCAGAGCCGGGGGCGACGGCGCAGGCGAGTGGCGGGGGCGAGTGGCGGGGGCGAGTGGCGAGTGACGAGTGGCGAGTGACGAGTGGCGAGTGGCGAGTGGCGAGTGGCGAGTGGCGAGTGGCGAGTGGCGAGTGGCGAGTGGCGGGACGCAAGTCCGGACCTGGAACCTCGGGAGGCGCGTCGCTCTCCGGGGGGGTGGAGCGCACGCGCCGGTGGGAGCGCAGCCCACCCGGTCCCCAATCTGCGAGGAGGCGGGCACCACCTCCGAGCGCCGTGGGGGCGCGCCGCCGATCGGCGCGCCGGGTCAGCCGGCGGTCTCGGCGGCGTCCTGGGCTCCTGCGAGCGCCACGATCCGGGGGAGGGAGTCGCTGATCGGCTGGCGCACGACCGCGTCGGCGATGCGGTCGAAGGGGGTCGGTTCGGCGTTCACGATCACCAGGCGGGCTCCGTGCTGACGGGCGATCGGCACCATCTGGGCGACCGGGTAGACGCCGAGGGTCGAGCCGATGCTCAAGAGCAGGTCGCACGAGCGGGCCGCCTCCATGGCCCGGTGGAGGTCGCCTTCGACGAGCGACTGTCCGAAGGAGATGGTCGCCGACTTGAGGATGCCGCCGCAGCGGCGGCCCCCGACGAGCGCGACGCAGGCGGGGTCGACCTCCCCGGCGCGCACCCGGTCCAGCGCCTCGGCCATGGGGCCGCCGGCTCCGCACGACAGGCACACCCAGCGGTGCATCGTCCCGTGCACCTCCACCACCGTCGCCGGGTCACTGCCCGCACGTTGGTGGAGCTCATCGATGTTCTGTGTGACCAGGGTGCGCAGACGGCCCTGCGCCTCCAAGGCGACGAGGGCCTGGTGGCCCGGGTTCGGCTCCGCCCTCCATGCCGGCGAGCTCAGCCGCAGCTGCCACGACGCCCTCCGCACCGCCGGGTCGTCGACGTAGCTGCTCAGGGTGGCCGCCTTCTCCGCCATGGGGTTCTTCGTCCACACGCCCTCGGGGCCCCGGAAGTCGGGGATGCCGGAGTCGGTGGAGATCCCCGCACCCGTCAGCACCACCACCCGGGCTGCCGCTCCCAGCAGCGCCCCTGCCGTCTCCGAGGGGTCGAGCGGTCCGTCATTCACCTCAGGCATGACCCGAGCATCGCAGCGCCGCCGGGTCTTGACGACGGCGCCGCCCGGTGCAACGCTGCCGCACCACGAGAAGCATGAAAATACACGTGAAATCACTCGCTCTTCCCCCTCCACCCACGCCGTGCCCCGGAGGAACCATGCCCGCCACCCTGCCCGCGCTCCCGGCCGAGACCCTCACGGTCCGCCCCTGGCCCGACCCCGTGATCGACAAGCTCGGCCACGATCCCCGCTCCACCTACGTCGAGCGGTTCTGGCTCGGTGTCCTCGGTCCGAGCACCACCTGGCTCCTGCGTCGCGTCGCAGCAGGGCTCGAGGCCGAGCCCGCCGGGTTCGAGCTCCCGCTGGCCGACACGGCGAGGGCCCTCGGGCTCGGCGGGGAGGGCCGGAACTCACCGTTCGTCCGGGCGCTCGCCCGCTGCTGCCAGTTCGACGTCGCCCAGCCCGCCGGCGAGGGCGTGCTCAACGTCCGTCGGCGCCTGCCACCGCTCAACCGCCGTCAGCTCGTCAGGCTGCCCGAGGGGCTCCAGGCCGAGCACCAGCGCTGGATCGAGGCCGAGACACGGGTGGCGGACGTGGAGCGCATGCGCAACCGCTCTCGACGCCTGGCACTCTCGCTGGTCGAGCTGGGCGAGGACCTCGAGGCCACCGAGCGGCAGCTCCACCGCTGGCGCTTCCACCCGTCGATCGCCCGTGAGTCCTCGCTGTGGGCCTGGGAGCAGCACCGACAGGCGCGAGCGGACGGGAGCGGCGACGAGGGCACGACCCACCTCGTGCACCACAGCCTCCTCGCCCAGCGAGCAGAGGCACTGGCCCGGCGAGCTGCGGCCGGTGCACCCGCCGGGGAGGACGAGAGTGACGACGGGCCGACAGCGGCGTGAGCGACCAGCCGGGCGGAGGTCGGCCGGGCACAGTCTGACTCAGCATGGAGGAAGCGCTCGAGGAGTACTGCAGTCATCCCTCGTGATCCTCTGATGCGGGGCTGGGGTGGGGGCCCTGCCTAGGATCCACCGCCGATGGGCGACGACATGGAGGGCGATCACGATGGCTGAAGAGACCGTCACGAGGCTGGTCGACGACCTCGATGGCAGCGATGCGACGCAGAAGGTGCTGCTCGGCCTCAACGGCGAGTGGCGGGCGTTGGATCTGAGCGAGGACAACCACGGTGCGCTCATGAAGGCGCTGGGGACCTTCTGGGAGGCTGCGCTCCCGGTGAAGGGATCGGTGGGGGGCCGCCAGAGCAGTGCGCCCCGCCGTGAGGCCAAGCCGAAACAGCGTGACTACGACCTCGGCATCCTGCGGGAGTGGGCAGCCGAGAAGAAGGTGGCGATCCCCTCCCGAGGTCGCATCCCGGGCAGCACCGTGGAGCAGTACCGAGCGGCGGTCAAGGACGGTTGGCAACCGAAGGCCGGCTGATCCCTCCGAGCCGGCGCTCGGGGCGATGGAGGATCGAGCGCTCGGCCTGAGGGTCGTGCGGGGCGCCGCCCCGCACGCGCCACACCCGCCCTCTACGAGCCCCAGGTGCTGAGCAGCTCGACCAGGGTGCGCACGCCGAAGCCGGTGGCGCCCTTCACGAGGGGGCCGTCGTCGTCCTCGCTGGTCGAGGGTCCGGCGATGTCGAGGTGGACCCACGGGATGTCGGCGACGAACTCCTTGAGGAAGAGCCCGGCGGTCAGCGCCCCGCCGTGGGGGCCGTTCCCGATGTTCTTCATGTCGGCGATCGGCGAGTCGAGGTGCTTGCGGTACTGCTGTGGGAGGGGCAGGTGCCACACGGGCTCACCGGCGCGGTCGGCGGCACCGCTGACCTGCGCAGCGAGATCGTCGTCGTTCGTCATCAGCCCGGCGATGCCCTTGCCGAGGGCGATCATGCAGGCACCGGTCAAGGTGGCGAGGTCGATGATCGCCGCCGGCTCCTCCTCGGCCGCCAGACTGAGCCCGTCGGCCAGGATCAGGCGCCCCTCTGCATCGGTGTTGAGCACCTCGACCGTCGTGCCGTTGCGGATCGTGAGCACGTCGCCTGGACGCATGGCCCGGCCGCTCGGCATGTTCTCTGTCGTGGGCACGAAGGCGACGACCCGCACCGGCGGCGCCACCGCCGGCAGGACCGACATGGTGGCGAGGACCGCCGCTCCGCCGCCCATGTCGGTCTTCATCGTCATCATCCCCTCGCCCGACTTGAGCGACAGGCCGCCCGAGTCGAACGTGATGCCCTTGCCCACCAGGGCAACGGTGGTGTCGGCTCCCCCGGGGGGGTCGTAGGTCATCTTGATGAGGCGGCACGGCTCCTCGGAGCCGCGAGCCACCCCGAGCAACCCGCCGAGGCCGAGCTCGGCCACCGCCTGCTCGTCGAGGATCTCGACCGTGAGGCCCTCGCCCGTGACCTCGCGCTCGGCCGTCTCGGCCAGATCCCTCGGGTGGAGGTGGCCGGCCGGTGTGTTCACCAGGTCCCGTGCCAGGCAGGTCGCAGCGACGACGGCGCCCGCCCGGGTGACGGCGTCGGCCGAACCCGCCCCACTGCCGACGATGGTCACGGCCTCCAGCCGGCACGGGTCCGGGTCGGACTTGAAGCGGGTGAAGCGGTAGGCAGCCAAGCCTGCACCCTCGGCGATCGCGCCGGCCGCGGCTGCCTCGTCCCCACCCGGGGGCAGGGCGTCGAGCAGCGTGAGGGCCAGGCTCGTCCGCTTCCAGGCCGAGCGGACGGCGCCAGCCGCAGCGCGACGGAGCACGTCGGGCGTGACCTCGGCGGCGTCACCCACCCCCACCGCCACGAGCGTCTCCCCGTGCGCACCGGGCACGGTCAGGGCCTCGCCCGGCTTGGCGGTGAAGCCGCGCGCCTCGAGGTGGCCGACGTCGAGACTGCGGGCGTCCCCCACCACCGTGGGGCCGGTGGCGACCGGGATCGCGACCACCTCCACCTCACTGGGGACGGTCGCGCTGGTCGAGCAGGTGACGGGCATGGGAGCTCCTCGTGCGGTGGCAGGGCGTCAGGCGGGGCGGTCGCCGGCCTCCGGCGCGGCGGGCGGCACGGCTGGCAGTGCCGTGCCGGGGAGGGAGGGGGACTCGTCCTTGGCCAGGCGGTGGTGCTCGCCCTCCTGCCAACGGGCCAGTGCCCAGAGCAGGCTGGAGAGGCGGTTCAGGTAGGGCAGCACCGACGAGCCGTCCTCGGCCACCGCCACCGACGCCCGCTCCGCCCGGCGCACCACCGTGCGGGCCACCTCGAGCAGTGCCGACGCCCGGGTCTCGCCGGGGAGCACGAAGGCCGTCGGCATCTCGAAGCGCTCGGACAGGGAGGTGGTGCGCTCCTCGATGGCGACCACCATCTCCGGCGTCACCAGCGAGCGGCCAGGCTCCAGCTTGTCCCGCTTGCCGGGTGCGGCGGCCAGCTCGGCCATGCACACGTAGAGGTCGCGCTCGACGTGGACGAGCACCTCGTCGAGCTCGGACCCCGGCTCGGCGTCGGCCCGGGCGACCCCGAGCGCGGCCTGCGCCTCGTCGACCGCCCCGTAGGCCTCGGGGGCCGGGTCGTCCTTGCGCACACGGCCGCCGTGGAGCAGCCCCGTGGTGCCGTCGTCACCCCTGCCCGTCCACACCCGCATCCCCGAGCACCCTACCGACGCCCCCACGCGGAGCCTCGTTGCCCGCGCCCCACCCGAACCGGCGGCGGAACAGGCCCGGGCCGACCCGATGCGCCGCCGGGACGGTCACCGCGCCGGCGCTCGGACGGGACCCATCCGGGACATCCGATGGCCGGGCGGCGGCAGGCCATCGGTAGCCTGCGTCCATGGACTACCTCGACGCCGGGCGCGAGCGGGTGGTCGTGTTCGACGGCGCCTTCGGCACCTACGTCCAGGCCCAGGACCTGGGGCCAGACGACTTCGGTGGCCCGCACCTCGAGGGGTGCAACGAGCTCCTGGTCGACACCCGGCCCGACCTCATCACGTCGATGCACGCCGCGTTCCTCGAGGTCGGCTGCGACGCCATCGAGACGGCCACGTTCGGGTCGTTGTCGTACACCCTCGGTGAGTACGGGATCGCCGAGCGGGCCTTCGAGCTGAACGAGGGGGCTGCCCGGCTCGCTCGTGCGGTGGCCGCCGACTTCTCGACGCACGACAGACCCCGCTGGGTGGCCGGCTCGATCGGCCCCGGCACCAAGTTCCCGTCCCTCGGCAACATCCGCTTCGCCGACCTGCGCGACGCCTACCAGGAGCAGGCTGCCGGGCTGCTGGCGGGCGGGGTCGACCTGTTCCTGGTGGAGACCGTCTTCGACCTCCTCGGCGCCAAGGCGGCCATGATCGGCTGCCGGCGGGCCATGGCGGCGGCGGGGCGCGAGGTCCCGATCCAGGTCCAGGTCACGATCGAGCTCACCGGCCGGATGCTCCCCGGCACCGAGATCGGCGCCGCCCTCACCTCGCTCGCCGCCATGCGGCCCGCAGCGATCGGCATCAACTGCGCGACCGGCCCGTCGGAGATGGACGAGCACCTGCGCCACCTCTCCCGCCACAGCACCGTGCCGATCAGCTGCCTTCCCAACGCCGGCCTCCCGTCGGTGGTCGAGGGGAAGATGCACTACGACCTCACGCCCGAGCAGCTGGCCGACCACCACCACCGCTTCGTCACCGAGCTCGGGGTGTCGATCGTCGGTGGGTGCTGCGGCACCACACCCGAGCACCTGAAGGCGGTCGTCGACCGGGTCGGTGGCCTGGCCCCGGCGGCCAGGACCCCGACGCTCGAGCCGGCGGCGGCATCGATCTACACCTCGGTGCCCTTCGAGCAGGACCTCAGCGTGCTCATGGTGGGCGAGCGGACCAACGCCAACGGCTCGAAGAAGTTCCGGGACGCCATGCTGGCCGACGACTGGGACACCACCGTCGCCATGGCCAAGGAGCAGGTCAAGGAGGGCGCCCACGTCCTCGACGTGTGCGTCGACTACACCGGCGAGAACGGCTCGTCGGACATGGACGAGGTGCTGTCCAGGTTCGCCACCCAGTCGAGCCTGCCGATCATGCTCGACTCCACCGAGCCAGAGGTGATCGAGGTCGGCCTGCAGTGGATCGGCGGCAAGCCCATCCTGAACTCGGTCAACCTGGAGGACGGCGACGCCCCCGGCACGCGGCTCGATCGCTTCTTGTCGCTGGCCCGGGAGTACGGCGCGGCCGTGGTGTGCACCTGCATCGACACCGACGGCCAGGCCCGCACCGCCGAGTGGAAGCTGCGGGCGGCCAAGGCGATCCACGACCTCGCCGTCGACCGCTACGGGCTCGACCCGTCCGACCTGCTGTTCGACGCCCTGGCGCTGCCGCTCTCGACCGGCATGGAGGAGAGCCGTCGGGACGGCATCGAGACGATCGAGGGCATCCGCCTCATCAAGGAGCACCTGCCCGGCGTCTCCACCATCCTCGGGCTGTCCAACGTGAGCTTCGGCCTCACGCCCGCCGCCCGGCACGTCCTCAACTCGGTGTACCTGCACGAGTGCCAGCAGGCAGGCCTCGACGCCGCCATCGTCCATGCGGCGCGCATCCTCCCCCTGAGTCGCATCGACGAGCGGGCCAAGGAGGTCTGCCTCGACCTCATCTACGACCGGCGTCGCCCTGCCTCAGCAGCGAGCGGGGAACCGGCGTACGACCCGCTCCAGGAGCTGCTGGCCCTGTTCGAGGGCGTCACCTCGGGGGCCGTGGCCAAGGAGGACCGCAGCGGCTGGCCCATCGCCGACATCTTGAAGGCCCGCATCATCGACGGCGACCGCGACGGCCTCGACCCCGACCTCGTCCGGGCCATGGCCGAGGGCAACGCCCCGCTCGACATCGTCAACGAGATGCTGCTGCCCGGGATGAAGGTGGTCGGCGACCTGTTCGGGTCCGGGCAGATGCAGCTGCCGTTCGTGCTCCAGTCGGCCGAGACGATGAAGTCGGCTGTCGCCCAGCTCGAGCCCCACATGGAGAAGGCCGACCAGGGCGGCAAGGGCCGCATCGTGCTCGCCACCGTCAAGGGCGACGTCCATGACATCGGCAAGAACCTGGTCGACATCATCCTGACCAACAACGGCTACGAGGTGTTCAACCTCGGCATCAAGGTGAGCATCGCCGACATGGTGGCCAAAGCGCTCGAGGTCGAGGCCGACGCCATCGGCATGAGCGGCCTGCTCGTGAAGAGCACGCTGATCATGCGGGAGAACCTGCAAGAGCTGAACACCAGGGGCCTGGCGCAGATCCCGGTGCTGCTCGGCGGTGCCGCGCTCACCCGCACCTACGTCGAGCGGGACCTGCGAGGCGTGTACGAGGGCAAGGTCTTCTACGGCAAGGACGCCTTCGAAGGCCTCCACACCCTCGACCGGCTCGTCGAGCTGAAGCGCTCGGGCGGGGTCGACGAGGCGTTCGGGCGGGAGGCCGGCGGACGTGACCTGCCGCCACGCCGGAGCGAGCGCGTGCTCCCCGAGGTGGACGTGCCGGCCCGCTCGCCCGAGGTGGCCGCCGACAACCCGCTGTTCACGCCCCCCTTCGTCGGCTCGCGCGTGGTGCGGGGCGTGGCCCTCGACCGGATCGCCGGGTACGCCAACGAGACCGCCCTGTTCCGCAACCAGTGGGGCTACCGCCCGGAGAAGGGCGAGTCGGACGCCGACTTCAAGGCGCGGATCCGGCCCATCTTCCGGACCCAGCTGGGCGAGGCCACGGCCACGGGGATCCTCGTGCCCCAGGTGGTGTACGGCTACTTCGCGGCCAACGCCGAGGGCGACGACGTCGTGATCTGGAAGGACGAGACCCGCTCGAGCGAGTGGCTGCGCTTCTCCTTCCCCCGCCAGCGGGAAGCCCCGTTCCTGTGCATCGCAGACTTCGTGCGGCCGGTGGGATCTGGCGACGAGGACCACGTGGCCTTCCACATCGTCACGATGGGAGCTGCCGTCTCGGAGCGGGCGGCGGAGCTCTTTGGCGGTGACAGGTACGCCGACTACCTGCTCCTCCACGGACTCGGCGTGGAGATGGCCGAGGCCCTGGCCGAGCTGTGGCACCGCCGGATCCGGGAGGAGTGGGGCTTCGCCGACCAGGACGCCCCGGCGCTGGCTGGGCTGTTCCGTCAGCAGTACCGCGGGGGCCGCTACTCGTGGGGCTACCCGGCCTGCCCCGACCTCGAGGACAACGTCAAGGTGTGGGAGCTGCTGGGCGGCGACCGGATCGGTCTCGAGGTCTCCGAGGAGACCGGGTACCAGTTCCAGCCGGAGCAGACCACCTCGGCGATCATCCTCCACCACCCGAGGGCCAAGTACTTCGTCGCCCGTTGACGCTCCGCTCGGCCGAGCCTGTGACGCTCCGCTGAGCGGAGTACGTTGAGCCCGTGTTCGAGCGCAGCCCGTTCCCCTACCAGGGTCCCCTGGCACCCGATCAGGTCGCCGGTCGGGACGAGCTCAGCCGCGACCTGGCCGAACGCCTCGTCGACCGGAGGCTCACCGCCCTCCTCGGTCCACGGCGCTACGGGAAGACGAGCCTGCTCAAGCGGGTCACCGCCGACCTCGCCGGCGTCGGGCCCGACACCGTGTGGATCGACCTCTACGAGCTCAGCTCGATGGCCGACCTGGCAGCTGCGGTCGACCGTGGCCTGGCCGCCGTCAAGGGGCCGGTGCGCCGCACGCTCGACTCGGTCGCCGGGACGCTGTCGCTGCACCTCGGGGTGGTCGGCGTCGAGCTGGCCAAAGGAGGTCGTGACCGGCCCGACCCCGTCCTCACCGTGCGCAACCTCCTCCAGGTGCTGGTGCGCACGGCCGAACGGCGCGACCTCGTGGTCGTCTTCGACGAGTTCGCCGGTGTCGCCGGCGTCAAGGGTGCAGCCGGACTGCTCCGCACCGAGCTGCAGCACCACTACCAGGCGCTCGGCATCGTCTTCGCCGGCTCGCAGCCTTCGCTGATGCGGGCGCTGTTCACCGACCAGGCCGAGCCGTTCTTCGCCCAGGCCGACCTGCTCGAGCTCGGCCCGCTCGCCACCGAGGCCGTCGTCGCCGCCGTCGAGGACGGCTTCGTCAGGACCGGCCGGAGCACGGGCGACGTGACGAGCCGGCTCGCCGCCTTCACCGAGGGGCACCCCCAGCGGGCCATGCAGCTGGCCGACGCCGTCTGGCGCCTGACACCCGAGGGCGCGACCGCGGGGGACGAGACGTGGGAGGACGCCCTCGCCGACGTGCGCTCGAACGTCGACAGCGGCTCGGAGCGGCTCTTCGCCCTCATGCCCTCGGGTCACCAGAAGACGCTGCGGGCGGTGGCGTCGGGCGGCAGCATCTACGGCACCGCGGCAGACGTCGTCGACCTCGCCCCGGGGACGGCGAGGGCGGCGGTCGACGCGCTCATCGGGAGCGGCTACCTCGTCCGGCGCGACGGTCGCCTCGTGGTGGTCGACCCGCTGCTGGCCGACTGGGTCCGCCGCCGCTTCCCGGTGTGAGCCGCACCCGGCCAGTGCCGCCGCCTGCTCGGGGCCACACCTCGAGCCGCGGCGTCCTCGGGTGCCGGACCGTACCGCCGCCAGCTCGGGGCCACACCCCGGGCTGTGGCGTCCCGGTCCGTGGTGCCGACCGGTTCCGCCGTCTGCTCGATGAGGAGGGTGGGCGTCAGCCGGCGAGGACGGCCCGGGCCACGAGGTCGGTGCCGAAGGCGGTGAGGATGGCCAGGTACAGAAAGCCCGTGGCCGCCATCACCGCTGAGTAGTAGCGCTCCTTCAGGGCGGCACGGGTCACGACGCAGAGGACGATGGTGCCAAGCGCGCACGCCACCCAGAACCACCCGAGAAGGCCGTTGTAACCGTCGGCGATCGACCCCGAGAGCACCGACAGCATCCCGGTCGGGAGCAGCAGGGCGATCACCTCGACGGGCCAGATCAACGTCAGCCAGCGGACGAGCTCGAGCAGGGGCTCGCGGGCCATGCCCGGCTGCACGAGGTACCAGTGGCCGAGGAGCATGGCGTCGGTGACGGCCCCGAGGAAGGCGGCCCCGATGAGCGTGCGGAGCACGGCCAGGGCGGGCCCGCCGCCTGCGTCGAGGGCGGCGGCGATCAGGCCGACGACGCCGATCACCGGTGCCACGAGATCGATGGCGGGCGGGAACTCGCGCTGTGCCGCCACCGCCTCCGGCGCCGCAGGAGGTGGCTCCGAGGAGGCACCGGTCATGGCCGCCACCCGCTCGGCCTTGCGCACCTCCTCAGCCCGCTCGCCTGCGACCCCGGCCTTGCGTCGGATGACCGAGGCAGCGAAGGCGACGACGCTGGCCACGACGACGCCGGCCGACGCCACCTCCCGCACGAGCACCGGTTCGAGGGCGCGTCCGGTGACGAGCGCCAGCCCGGCGAGCACGCCGAACGTCCCTCGCAGCAGCCAGCCGTAGCCGATCCCGACCTGTCGCCGCCGCGTCGTGACCCAGAGGAACAACAGGCCGCCCGTCGCCCACTGCAGGAGCACGGTGGCGATGTCCAGCCGGATCACGGACCGAACGTACCGGCGACCTCCCGGCTCGCCCCAGTCGCAGGCGGGGCGCCGGAGCGGGCGGTGCGGCTCGCGGTCGCCTGCAGGAGGCCGTTCGCGCACACGGTCCGCACCACCGACGGCGCGCACCGTCCTCGGCGGCCCCGGTGACCCGGCGGGTCGACCGACCGCCCGAGGTGACGACGCCCTCACCCGTCCGACGAGCTGGGCGGCTCCAGGCCCTCGCACCCGGCCGGTCGACCGAGACCGGCGACGAGGTCGGCATGCCTAGAGGAGGCCGACGACCGTGGCCCCGTCGACGCCGATCGCCGTGCCGCTGACGTAGCCGGCGGGTTCGGAGCACAGGAAGGCCACGACCTTGCCGAAGTCCCCGGGATCCCCGAGGGGGCCAGAGCCGGGACCGACCCCGAGGGAGGTCATGCGGGCCGTGGCGTGTTGTCCGGGGCAGGCGAGGTTGACCGTGATCCCGTCGGGAGCGAGGTCCTGAGCCGCCGTCTTGGCCCACGCCCACAGCCCTGCCCTGGCGGTGTTGGAGAGGGCGAGCCCGGGGATCGGCTGGCGGACCGAGATCGACGTGATGAAGCAGATGCGGCCCCACCCAGCCGCCCGGAGGTGGGGCACGGCCGCCCTGGCCAACCGCACGGACGACAAGAGGTTGGCGTTCACCGCCGCCAGGAGCGCCTCGTCGTCGACCTCGAGGGCGCTGGCCGGGGGCGGACCCCCGGCGTTGCCGACCACGATGTCGATCCGCCCCCACCGGGCGACCGC
>JAABUN010004460.1_pt1 | contig 19053 bp, 21 predicted proteins | sample 5559311 | NCBI WGS metagenome assembly JAABUN01 (sample SAMN10711877, study PRJNA513370) | rock metagenome | isolation source: Antarctica rocks | place: Antarctica: Victoria Land, Siegfried Peak sud | reverse complement strand
TAGTTCGGCAAACGTTTGTATTGGCTTGGTCAATGTGGCGACGACGGCATCAGTTTAGGGCAAAGTTGTGTCATTATCGCCGTCGGCAACGGCGCTATGCTAGATAACTGCGGCTGTAATACTAGAGCTTGCGTGCAAATTCTCCTCGGTGAAGTGGAGGGGCTTGAGGCCGAATTACAAAGGGCGCTTGAGGAAAAACTATCTCTTCATCCTTGGGTCTATGAGCCTTTGTCAACCACTCTGGCTGATCTTTTTCAAACTCAAAGCCGCTATGAAGAAGCTTTAGCTATCTATCGCTACTGGCTTGCAGAAACCCCCCGCAGTTGTTGGCCTCGCCTCGCCCACGGTGCGGTTCGCGCACTCGTCGCTTTGAACAGAGGTGACGAGGCGCGTACTATTGCCAGGACTGCGCTAACTGTGGCAAATGACTCGCCATCTGATCAAGCCTCTGCTCAACTGGCCATGGGCGTTGCTTTGTGGCCCGAACAAGCCGCCAAACACTATCTTAAAGAGGCTTTGAAAACACTCACCAGAAGTGCGGTGCCGTTGGCAACAGAAGCTGCCCTACACCTTGCTGCTCTCTATCACCTTGACAACGATGATCTCAAGACTCACGAGGTACTTTCGCAGACCCAGTTGGAGGGATTGGGAGCTAGTGGAGTTGGGCTACTGGGCGGTCAAGCACTTAAAATCGTTGAGCCTATTTATGGGAGGACTTCTCAACTCAAAGTGTTTCTCCTTGGAAAAGCAGAAGTGTTTAGGGAAAATCACCTCATTGCTTTGCGGCCTCGCGGCACTGAACTACTAACTCTTCTATTAGCCTATCCTCAAGGTCTATCGAGTATGAGCCTAAACGACGCTATGTATGGCGATGAGGCTGGTGGAGCGCTTCGGGTCGAGCTATATCGGCTCAAAAAGGCTCTTGGAATCGATGTTGAGCCTTCACCTTATCGCCTTACGGTTTGTCTCGAGTCGGACTACCAGGAAGTCGAGAGTCTCTTGAGAAGTGCTCAGGTAAGAGAAGCGGTAAGCCGATACCGTGGCCCTTTGCTACCTCAATCACAGGCACCAGGGATTATCAACTTGAGAACTGCACTTGAGATTCAGTTGGTCGAAGCCGTGCTATCGAGCAGAGACACTGAATTGCACTGGGAGCTATCACAGATTATACCGGATGATTTGCAGCTATGGGAGGGCTTACTACAGCTTCCGGAAGGCGACCCCCGCCTTTACGCCGTGAAAGCTCGAGTAATCCAGCTTCGGAAAAACTGGGATGAGAATCGGATGCTATGAGTTACCGACGTGTTACCACGACCAGAGTTTTGACGGTAACGCTTAGGTACAGCTTCCTTGCTAGGATCATCGACGAAAGGAGATACAAAATGGGAGTTATACAAAATGTCCATACTGGCGGCAGCGCACCTGAAAGAGCGATGGCAGAGCGTATTGCAACGCTAAGGGCTCGCTCACTTGCCAAGATTCTCGAGGCTACAGCGTTTTTTGATGAAGCAGGGCAGCACTACTGGGAATCAGAGTATATAGCAGAGCAGGAAGCGTGCCTTAAAGCGTCCGTTGAAACTGCTCGCAGAGCATTTGACCTTCTCAGGCAGGCAAGGAAGGGGCTTCTTGAGTCATCTCAAGAGGACATCCTTTTTGAAGATGCCCATGAGCTGTCGCCAAGGCTCATCAAAGCCCGCGAAATGCGCCTAGATGAGTACGAGTATAAGACTAGGCGCTTCTTGGGCGAACGGCTCGCTTATGACCGGCGGATAGTCGATCTCATCGACCACCTGCTTATAACCGAAGAAACCGCGCTTCAAGGGCTCGGGCAGGGCAATTTAAGAGCTATTTACGTCGCGGTCTCTTCAGCAAGCAGGCAGTTGGTCGAGGTCGCTGCCGAGCATATTCAGCGGATCACCGCAGCCTCCCGTGTGACCCACGAGGTTGCCTACACAGTAGAAATGGTCTGGGAGATGGAGAAACAACCCAACTTGACGCTGGGGCATGAAGGTTCCATTCTCACGCCTTCCAAAACGCACGAAAGATTACCCTCTAGCTAAAACTGCGTAGACATATACTTTCTGAGGCAGGTGTAAGGGTGGGAAGTTTTCCCCTTCACCCTTACATTATTTTGAGGTTACCGCTATCTTGCTACGTTCTCGAAAATTCCTATTGGTTTATATTGGACAGCTTTTTTCCTTGCTAGCCGATAACGTCTATCTTATTGCGCTGCCGTGGCTTGTGCTGCAAGCCACGGGGTCAACCTTGGCACTCGGCTCTGTCTTCGCTTTAGCTGCTATACCGCGCGTCCTGCTTTTGCCCTTCGGCGGCGTTCTAGCAGATCGTGCGGGCCAACGCCGCATCATGTTGACGGTGAGTTTTTTTCGCGGCCTCGTTTTGCTCGGGCTAGCTGCACTCCTTGCCGGAGGCGACATCTGGGCACTTTACCCCGCCGCACTTCTCCTCGGCGCGGCCACAGCCTTTTACTATCCCGCTGAAGGGTCCATTATTCCGCGCGTCGTAACAGATGAGCAGCTTGCGCCTGCCAACAGCCTGGTTCATGGGACAACGCAACTATTAGGTATTATAGGCCCCGGACTCGGAGGCGTCATCGTAGGAATCCTAGGCGGCGAAGTCGCGCTACTAGTGGCAGCCGCGTCCTACGGACTAGCCTCAACGGTACTCTTTTTCTTACACCTAAAAATACCAGAAGTGGGCGAGCGGCCCAGTTTCTTTAAGCAATTGTCTGAAGGTGTTTACACTGTTTGGCGTGACCCTACTCTGCGGTGGCTCATCCTTGTTATAGCGTTTAGCAATTTAGGGTTTACAGGCCCTTTTTTTGTAGGCATACCCGCGCTTGTCCACAATGTTTTTGGGTTGGGCGCTGAGGCTTTTGGTACACTCGCGGCAGCATTTAGTATGGGATCGCTTTTGGGAGTTTCTCTGGCTGCGTTGATGAGCCGGTTTGAGGCCAAGGGCAAATTAGTGGTTGTGGCCGCTTTGCTTACCAATGTAGCGCTGGGGTTCCTCGGCGTTGTACCTCAGTTTGTGTATGGACTCGGCCTTCTGCTGATTGCTGGCGTTGGGTCGGGCATTTTGAATGTTTTGTTGATTACCCTTATCCAACTTAGAACCCCGAAGGCGCTTCTCGGACGTGTCATGAGTCTGATCTTGGTTGGCTCATTCGGCCTATCACCGCTTTCGCAATTTTTAGCCGGAGCCTTTGCTGAGCGTTTCAGCGTTATTTTACTCTTCCCTTTGGGGGCGTCTATCAGTATTATCGCCCTCCTGTTTGGAAGTCGCTGGATCATAAAGCTCCAAGCGGGTGCTAAAAACGCTCCTAGCGTGAGTTGAAAGCCTTGAGCGCTTCTTTATAGCTGCATTACATCTACACTTGTGTCCATCCTTTTACACTATCACGGGTTATGCGTTGGCTCACCGTCTACCGCGCTGCTGAGGTTTAGACTGATGAATGGCTCCACTACCGTTCCATAATTCAGCCGGATGTAAGCCAGCTTCCGGCAGCTGTGGGCAATCCGAGTAAACTTGATATATCGGCACTAAGATTTCTGTAGTGCCATCCTAATAAAGGAGCTTCCTGTGGCAGAAACACCTGTAGAACCACATAACGAACTTTTCGACGCACCCGTTCCCGTCTGTCCGGTTCGGGGTTCGGTTCTCTATCCGACGATGGTGATGCCCATCGACGCGGGTCGCGGCGTCTCGATTCGGGCGATCAACGCCGCTTTGGACCGCAACCGCACCATCCTGATCGTCAGTCAAAAAGACCGCGAGACCGAAGAACCTACCGGCGACGACCTCTTCGAGGTCGGCACGGCTTGTAACATCCTCCGGATGAAACGCAACCCCAACGGCAGCGTGCAGATGCTCGTCCAGGCGTTCGCCCGCGTCCGGGTATCGCGCTACACGACCGGCGAACTGATCGAAGCCGAGGTCGAGCCGTTCGATGTGCCGGTCGGGAACGAAGTGACGCTCGAGGCCGCCTTCCGCGAACTCAAGGAAAAATTCAGCGACATCGTCGAGGGTGGCGTACGCAACATCCAACCCGAGGTCGCGCAGTTTGTCATGAACTTAGAAGATGCCGGGCAGTTCGCCGACTACGTGGCGTATCATTTAGACTTTCGGCTCGAGGACAAGCAGGGCGTTTTAGAATCCGAATCGGTCGAGGCGCGCGTTCGCCGCGTGCTGGTCTTGATCGACACCGAAATCGAACTTGCCGAAACCCAGCGCCGCGTCCAGCGCGAGGTCAAAGACGAAATCGACCGCAACCAGCGCGAGTACTTTTTGCGCGAGCAGATCAAAGCCTTGCAACGTGAACTTTCCGGTTCGGACGACGGCGACGACGAAGCCGAAGCGTTCCGCGCCAAGCTCGAGGAACTCAAGCTGCCCGAAGACGCGATGAAAGAGGCCGAGCGCGAACTAAGCCGCTTCTCCCGGATGCACCCGGACTCCGCCGAGGCGTCGGTGATTCGTACCTACCTCACGACCCTGACCGAACTACCGTGGAACACCCGCAGCCAGGACAAGTTGACGCTCGAGGTCGCCGCGCAGATCTTGGACGAAGACCACTACGGTTTAGACAAGATCAAAGACCGCGTGGTCGAGTACTTGGCTGTCCGCAAACTCAAAGCCGAGCGCGCCGCCAAAGGCGAGATGAAAGAAGAAGAGGTCAACAAAGGCCCAATTCTGCTCTTCGCGGGGCCTCCCGGCGTCGGTAAAACCTCGATTGCCAAAAGCATCGCTAAGGCGTTAAACCGCGAATACGTCCGTATTTCACTCGGCGGCGCACGCGACGAGTCCGACATCCGGGGCCACCGCCGCACCTACATCGGCTCGATGCCGGGGCGTATCATTCAAGGTATCCGGCAAGCTGGCACGAAAAACCCGGTGTTTCTGCTCGACGAAATCGACAAGCTCGGGTCGTCGTATCAGGGCGATCCGTCGTCCGCGCTGTTAGAGGTGCTCGACCCGGCTCAGAACAGCTCATTCGTCGATCACTACTTGGGCGTTCCCTTCGACCTCTCCGAAGTGCTCTTTATCGCGACGGCGAACTACGTACAGCAGATTCCCGAAGCGCTCCTCGACCGGATGGAACCTTTAGAGTTTTCCTCGTACATCGAGCAGGAAAAGATCGAGATCGCCAAACGCTACTTGCTGCCGCGTCAGGTTGAAGAAAACGGCCTCAAACCCCGGCAGATCAACATCTCCGACGGCGCGGTCGCTAAGGTCGTGACCTCGTACACCCGCGAGGCGGGCGTGCGCAACCTGGAGCGCACCATCGGCACCTTGGCACGTAAAGCGGCGCGGCGTATCGCTGAAGGTGACGCCAAACGCGTCAGGATTGGGGAGCGGAGCTTGGAGCCGTTCCTCGGCCCGGAACGCTTTACGCCCGAGTCCGAAGGTGAAGAAAACCTCGTCGGGGTGGCGACCGGGATGTACTACACGCCCGTCGGCGGCGACATCTTGTTCGTCGAAACGTCGATTACAGGCGGTAAAGGCGGCTTAGTCCTGACCGGGCAACTCGGCGACGTGATGAAAGAATCCGCGCGGGCGGCCCTTACTTACGCGAAATCGAACGCCGAGCGCTTCGGGATTTCACAAGAGCGGCTCGAGTCCGAAATCCACATCCACTTCCCGGCGGGCGGCACACCCAAAGAAGGCCCGAGCGCAGGCGTCGCCATCGCTACGTCACTTATCAGCGCCCTGACCGGCATCGCCGTTCGTAAAGACGTCGCGTCAACAGGTGAAATCACCCTGCGCGGACGCGTCCTGCCCATCGGCGGCCTCAAAGAAAAAGTCCTGGGCGCAAAACGTGCAGGCATCAAGCACATCGTCTTCCCGGAGAAAAACGTCCCTGATTTGGGCGATATCCCGGCGCACCTGCGGCGCAGCCTGGAGTTCCACGAGGTCGATAGCCTCGACAAAGCCCTCGACGTGTTTTTAGTCGGCGGGTTGGAGGGGCTCGAGAAACGTGGCGGCGGGGGTAGTGGTAACACGCCGAAAAAGTCCCGGCGTAAAAGCGAAAACGGTCCGACCGCACAGGCGTAAACACAGCATTTGAACATGAAGGCTCACCCCAAAAGGTGAGCCTCTTTTAGTTGCCTGTGAATTATGTCTTGAACAGCATTTGAAAGATGAGATAAGCTGCAACGGTAAAAACATTAGGAGGCAATATCTGTGAAACGTTTGACCACCGCTTTTTTGCCAATGATGCTTCTAATCATAATGGCGGCTTGTGCACCAGCGGCTGTACCTGCGGCCCCTGAGGTCGTCTATAACGGGGCATCAGCTGATGTTTATGCAGCTGTAGTTAGGGCTGTCTCTACCTCTCCTGGCATCCCCGGTTCTAATGGCTGGATCATTGACCAAAGCGATAGCGCAGGAGGATTCGTATCTGCACAAACCACAACTACGGGCTACAGACTAATTGGAGGCACATACAAAGACATTCAATCTATCAGCGTAGTCGTCTCACCAAATGGTGATAAGCGCACAGCCGTTGTTATTCAATTCACTCCAAAAGCCGATGAGCTAGCGCAACGGGTTAAGTCTACGTTGAACGAGCAGTTTGGCGAACCTGTTTCGACCACTCAAGACGACCCCTCTTGACAACTTTCTAAAGAGCCAGAGAAGAAGTTCGACTAAGTAACGGCCTTCAGTAGAAGACAGCTAGCTTGGTATTAGAAATAATAAAGCCCCTCGAGCCGAGGGGCTTTATTATGCACTTGACCTGAGCAAGTTTAGTCGAAGTGATAGTTTGCGCCAAAATGAAGGTTTGCTCCGAAGTCCGGATTGTACCCAGATACAATGACCAACGCGGGTTGCAGCTCTGCAGATAAAGCGACGTCACTGTCAACGAAGTATTCTAGACCGCCTGTAGCGTGAAATTCATAATATTGGGCGCTCAAGCCGAGCGCCAAACCGCCGCCCGGATAGGGTGCAAGCTGCCTCGTCTAAGTAGTTTAGAACGTCTACCGCCAGCTCGGTGCCGCCGGTAAAGCCAATATTTTGCGCCGAGACGTCACCTCTTGGTTCCTAGACTGCACACCACTACCGGCTAAAAGAACAAAATCGAACGAGATTTCACGATCACGGACGGAGAGGTGTGTAACTTTTGCGCTCCGGGATGATACCCTTACAAAAGGTTTTTGATACTTACCGTTTTAGGAGGCGTTCATGGCGCGTACTGTACCTACCGAAGGTACCCCTTCAAACCGGCGCGTTCAGTTCTTAAAGGCGCTGACCGGCGCGTGGTCGTGGCTGTTTTTACTTTTAGTGCTGATTTTTTTCGAGGTGTGGGCGCGGGTCTCTTACGGCAGCACCTTTTTGGGCCGCGTGTACAGCGTGCAGAGTATCTTGCTGGCGACCACGCAGATTTTAATGATCGCGCTCGGCCTGACGTTTGTCATCATCTCGGCGGGCATCGACCTTTCAATTGCTTTTACGGCGGGCTTAGCGGCGGTGACGATGGCAGTCGTCGTGCGCGCGCTCGCCGCGCAGCCGCCGCTCGTGGGCTTTCTTGCCGGATTTATTGCAGCACTCGCCGTGGCGACGCTACCCGGTCTGGTCAACGGCTGGATGATCTCGAGGCTCAACGTACCGTCTTTTATCGGCACGCTGGGGATGTACGGGATTGCCAGGGGGATGGCCTTTCTGGTCGCGGGCGGCGGCACGGTTGCGATTCGCAACCCGGTCGTCACCGAGTTCGGTAACGGTCGCGTCTTCGGCGTCGTGCCGATTCCAGTACTCGTCGCTGGAATCTTTACGCTCTTCTTTCACTATCTTCTGTCGCAGACCAAGTTCGGGCTCTACACCTACGCGATGGGCGGCAACCTCAACGCGGCGGTGCGGGCAGGCGTCAACACGAAACGCCATACGCTCATCTTGTATATGCTGAGCGCACTTACAGCGGGCGTGGCGGGCGTGATCTATACCGCCCGGTTTTCAGCGGGTGCGGTCGATGCCGGTGAACCCGTCTTGCTCTACGCGGTCGCCGCTGTATTTATCGGCGGGGCAAGTTTGACGGGGGGGAGCGGGACGATCAGCGGGACGGTTATCGGTTCGTTGATTATCGCAGTGATTCAGTTCGGCTTGGTCTTTATCAACGTACCGCCTTACTATCAGTTTGTGGCAGTCGGTCTGGTGATTATCGTCGCGGTCTTGATCGACCAGTCCAGAGACCGTTTGGCGAGGCTGACATGACGGTACCTAAAGCAGTAAACAAAACTTCGCAAAAGACAGCCCTGTTAGAAGTCAAAGATGTCAATAAGCGCTTCGGCGGCACCTACGCGACGCGGGGCGTGTCCCTCGAGCTGCACGAAGGTGAAGTGCTGGCCCTAGCTGGGGACAACGGTGCCGGAAAATCAACGCTTATCAAAATGATTTCAGGCGTTCACACCCCCGACAGCGGCGAGATTCTTTATAAAGGCGACTCGCTCCGGGGCCGGTCACCGCAAGAGGTGCGCGAGGTCGGCATCGAAACGATCTATCAAGATTTGGCGCTGGCAGATAACCTGGATATCGGTATCAATCTATTTTTGGGTCGGGAGAAGATGACACGATTTTTAGGCGTGCCGGTTTTAGACCGCAAAACCATGCGTGCGGAGGCGAAAAAAGCCCTGTATGACCTCGGCATTGTCGTCGATGAGATGAACCGTCCGGTGCGTGATCTGTCGGGTGGCCAGCGGCAAGCGACTGCGATCAGCCGCGCGGTGTACTGGCAGGCGAAGGTGCTGATTATGGACGAGCCGACGGCGGCGCTGGGCGTTCCCGAACAGCGCGAAGTAATGGATTTGATCCATCGCCTCAAAGACCAGGGGGTCGGGATCATCTTTATCTCGCACAACCTGAACGACATCTTTAAGGTGAGCGACCGAATCGTGGTTTTGGAACGTGGGCGCAAGGCGGGCGAACGGCTGATCTCCCAAACCGACGCCGACGAGGTCGTCAAGCTGATGATGGGGGCTGAGGGTCTCGGGCAACGCGCGCACGCATGACGCAAGCTAGCGTTCGGACACTCGCCGTCCTCACTTCCGGCGGGGACGCGCCCGGTATGAACATGGCAGTGCACACACTCTCTGAACACGCAGAACGCGCACACTGGCAAGTTTTAGGCGTTCGTGAAGGATTCCAGGGACTTTTACGCGCCGATTTTGTGCCGCTCCACACGCAGGAGACGGTACGGTATGCCCGCTACGGTGGGACTTTTTTGGGTAGCTCGAGGCTCCCTGAATTCGGTACTTTTTTACCTGAATTCAAAAATGTTCTTGAAAAGCACCATATCAGTCATCTAGCGGTCATCGGCGGCAACGGTTCGTTTCGCGCTGCGGCGCGGCTCAGTGATGTTCTGCCTGTCGCGGCGCTCCCCGGCACCATCGACAACGATGTGGTGGGCTCAGAACTGAGTATCGGCTTCGATACGGCGGTCAATACCGGCCTGAGTTTGCTCGACGGGATGCGCGATTCGGCGGAGTCTCTGCCCCGGCTGTTCGCGCTCGAGACCCTCGGCGGCGACACCGGTTTTTTAGCGCAGGCAGTTGCCGAAGCGGGCGGAGCCGACCTACTGCTTGTGCCCGAGCGAGTACGCGCCGAAGACGAGATTTATACACGGCTACAAGAGGTCAAGACAGAACGGCGGTACGCGCTTATTGTTGCGTCTGAAGGTTATCCCGAGCTGATCGGTGTGTTGGAACGCGTTTCCGAAAGGCTCGAGACCCGGATTCGCGTCAGCCGCGCCGGACACGCGCAGCGTGGCGGGCGTCCGAGTGCGGGCGATAGACTTTTAGCGAGCCGTTTAGCTACCGCCGCGTTTGGACGCTTGCAAAAAAATCAGAGCGGCGCAGCACTTTGGCAGCGCGGGCAAGCCGTCACCGCACCGTTCGACGAGACGACCTTGCACAAACCTTTTGCGACCCTCGAGGATAGAGGGTGAATATCACGACACAACAGCTTGAGGCAGATCGTGGCATCTTATACCATGCAACGTACAGCTACTAACGATTTGAAATCGGCAAGCTTTGTGTCTAAAAGCACCGTCGTGATCGATTTGGGCGGGACGAATCTGCGCCTTGGGCATATCGGCGCGGACGGCCCGCACCCGGCGGGACAGGTTTTACCGACTGAAAGTTTACGCCAAACCGAACCTATTGAGTTTCTGGCTGCTGCAGTGGCGCAGTACGTACAGCAAAACGAGTTAGAGCTGGCGGGCGTCGTGATCGGTGTGCCGTTTACCCCCGACCGGGAGCTGAGCACAGCGGTCTCGAGCCCCAACATCCGCAATTTAGAAGGGGTGCCGCTGCGGGCAGGTTTGACGGAAAAACTCAGGTGTCCGGTACGGCTCGAGCGCGACATCAATCTTTTAGCGCTCGGGGAGTGGGCAGCAGGTGCGGTGAAAGGTGTGGCGTCGGTGTTCGGGATGTTCGTCGGAACGGGGGTCGGTGGGTGTTATCTAGAAAACGGTCAGCCTTACCGGGGTTCGACCGGGGCGGCGCTCGAGTTGGGCCACATTCCCATTCGCGCTGAAGGGAAAGTTTGCGTCTGCGGCAACGTGGACTGCGTTGAGGCGTATGCGTGCGGGCATATTTTGAAGGGCATTGCTGAAGAAGCGCAGCTCGAGGTCGGCACTATCTTCGACCAAGGTTTAGCACGCCCCGACTTGGAAACGGTACTGCAGACTTTTGTTGACGACCTAGCACGGACGCTTTCAACCGGCGTCAACCTTTTCCATCCGGAGGTGGCGCTCGTTGGCGGCGGCGTGGTCGAGATGAAAGGCTTTCCCAAAGAGAGATTCAGAAGGACGTTTTACACGCATCTACGGCGTCCGGTGCCCTCTGAGACGGTGGAGCTGCAGTGGGCTGAGCTGGGCTCGAGGGCGTCCCTTTACGGCGCTCAGGTACTTTTAGGGCGTGCAAATGGCTAGCGGTGTTATCGTCAGCGTCGGTGAGCTGCTCGTTGAGATCATGCGCGAGGACAAAGGCACGCCGCTGTCTGTTCCAGGAACCTTTCGTGGCCCGTACGCGTCAGGGGCTCCGGCAATCTTCGCCTGGGCCGCTGCGCGTCTCGGCGCGCCGGTGCGGTTTGCCGGAGTCTGCGGCGACGACCCTTTCGGAGCGATGTGTCGGCAGCATCTTCAAGACGCTGGCGTTGACCTCTTTGTGCGCACTGACCCTATCCACGAAACAGGCGCAGCGTTTGTCAGCTACAAAGGAGACGGCGACCGTGAGTTTCTTTTCTACCTGCAGCACGCGGCGGCGGCGCAGCTCTCGCCTGCCGACGTCACGCCGGAGCTTCTGGTTGGTATCGGCTGGCTCCACGTCACCGGCTCGTCTCTGGGCGTCTCCGAGTCGGTGCGTCAGGCCGTATTTGTAGCGGTCGAGCGGGCGAAAGCGCAGGGCGCAACCGTCAGTTTCGACCCGAACGTTCGCCCTGAGCTTTTTCCCGGTCAAAACCTCGCCGAAGTGTGCCGCCCCGTCTTGGACGCAGCCGACGTCATCTTGCCGAGCCTTACTGAAGCGGAGCAGCTGACCGGTATCGCCGACGCGGAAGCCGCTTGCCGCGCACTTTTGGCCGGTACGCGCACCGTCCTGCTCAAACGGGGGGCAGCGGGCTGTACACTCTATTCGGATGGGCAGGTGCAGCACGTCCCCGGCCTCCCGACTCACGAAGTTGACCCGACCGGTGCTGGCGACGCTTTTGCCGCCGGGTTCGCGGTAGCGTCGCTTAGAGGCGCGGGGGCGCTCGAGGCAGCCCGGTTCGCCAACGTCGTCGGCGCGCTGTCGATAGCCGCGTTCGGCCCGACCTCCGCGCCCCTCTCTTACGACCGGGTAAAGGCTTACGTATAAAGTTATAGGTGTAGTGAAAGGAACTTCGATGCAGATCAGCAGACGTAAATTCGACAACCTTCAGGCGTGTGCGCGGCCCTCGGGGATTATCGCGGCGCTGGCGATGGATCAGCGCGGGTCGCTGAAAAAGGCGCTTCAAGCAGACGGGCAGACCTTTAGCGACGCGCAGTTGGGGGAGTTCAAAACGGTCGTTACGAAGGTCTTGACGCCGCACGCGTCGGCCATTTTGCTCGACCCGCAGTACGGCCTCGCGGCGAGCCGCGCCCGCGCCCAAAGCGCCGGACTCCTCCTAGCCTATGAGCAGAGCGGCTACGACAATTCACAACCGGGACGGCTGCCCGACCTTGCGCCGGGGTGGAGCGTACGCCGTCTGCAAGAAGCCGGGGCGACCGGCGTTAAACTGCTCGTCTACTACAACCCTTTTGAGGGTGAAAAGATCAACGGCGTCAAACACGCCTTTGTCGAGCGGGTCGGGGCCGAATGCGAAGCGGTCGGGTTACCGCTTTTTCTCGAGCCCGTTACCTACGACGACGCGCTGCCGGACGCGACCGAGTTCGGGGCGAAACAACCCGCCTACGTCTGCGAAACCATCCGCGAATTCTCCAAAGACCGTTACGGGGTCGATGTGCTCAAGGTCGAGACGCCGGTTTCGGGCAAATACGTCTCCGGGCTCAGCACGCCGCCGCAAGCGGCGCTCTTCAGCCGGGACGAGGCGGCCGAACAGTTTCAAAAAGCAGCTGAGCTCGCCAAACGCCCCTTTATCTACCTTTCCGCCGGGGTCGATATGAAAATCTTTGCCGAGATGTTGGAGCTTGCAGGGGAGCACGGCGTTCCCTACAGCGGCGTGCTCTGCGGACGGGCGACCTGGAAGGGAGGGGTTTCGGTCTATGCCAAGGAAGGGAAGGACGCTATGACCCGCTACCTGGAAGAGCACGGCGTCGCCAACATCGAAATGCTCAACGGCGTAGTTGAACGCTACGCCAAGCCCTGGTTCGACACCTACGGCGGGATGGATAAGCTGACGATTACCGAGCAAGGCTAACAAAGGCTCGAGGGGAGTGGGGCGGGTCGGTGAGGGCGGTCATAGGTAAGTTTACTCAGCAGAATAAGGTTCATCTTAAAAGCGCTTGAACAGATAGATTTTGTGCATGTCTTTCGGCAACCCCTCGAGCTTCGCCAGCACTTCGTAGCCGTGCTTGGCGTAGAATTCAGGTGCTTGAAAGCTCATCGTATCGAGATAAGCGCCGACGCAGCCTTGCGCCTTTGCGTAGTCTTCGGCTTCCTTTAGTAACCGGGTTCCCAAACCTGTCTGTCGGTATGAAGGTTGCACAGAGAGAACGTCGATGTGCAACCAGTACCAGTGGATGTTGATGATGATGCCTGCGGCAACCTGTTCATGCTCGTCTCGGATGACAAACACTTTTTGGTGCCAGTTACCCACGTCGGAATTGGCCTCGTTATATTGGACGAGACTATCAACAATCTGCTCTACATCCTTTGAGTCAACGGTATCTATAACCTTATCCATTAGATTCGGCTCCGTGCTGCGGCGAGGCTTGGTGAAAGGCGAAACGCAAGCCGCAGCAGATTCAAGGCCAGAACATGACGCAGCCCTGAAGGTGCGACACGAGCGGCGTGTAGCTGACGACGGATAAGCGCTTCTTGGCAGAAATCTGTAAGTTTTTGTTCTGTCTCGAGGTGTAGCAAAAACTGCAAGGGTCTTGACATGGTTGATACCAGCTAGCTTTCTGGCACAGCTTAAACGAACCTCTACACTGAGGCAGCGTCTAGCCGAACCAAGACACGAAGGGAAGACCGACCGCTTAGGGGGGTCGGAGAACCGTATCCGGTGCAGAAATTAGCAGGCAACGAAAAGCATCATAGGACTCACTGCACAGTACAGCGATAGTTATGGCTACGTCAAACCTTAACGCTGCTGCAAAAACTAGGATTTCCTCAAAACCTCGAGCGCCCTACGTTGCCGGGGCTGGTAAGATAGCTCCCAACCTCAAAAGGAGCTGATGACATGCCTGACCAAAAAGACAAAGCGCAAGACAAGAAGGCGATGGAGCAGAAAGAAGAGCAGGGCGAGGACTTGTCAGAGCACACTGTTCACGAGCCGCAACCGGGTAAAAAGCCCAAGCTCGAGCGGGATGAAGACGGCAACGTCACCCAAGACTGAAGGGGGCAGCTTCAACTACCTCAAATGTTGGGCGGTGCCGGGGCTGCCGCTCACCAACGTAGCGCAGCGATTTTAGAAGCTCGAGCCGACTTACGGTAATAAAACCTGAAACTACTCCGCCGCGACCCGCTGAACGTTCGGGTCGGTAAACACGTCGAACTCGTCATGGCTGGGGCTTGAGAATTCTGATACGACCGCCCCTTCGTCACCCGCTTGAAACCAGTGCCAGGTATCGGGTGCAATCGTATACTGGTCGCCGGGGCCAAGTTCGATTTCGTGAAAGACCGTGTAGTATTCGGCGCTCTTTTCGGGTACGGTCGCCTGAACCGCCGCGCTGCTGCTGGCTTCAACATCCCCGCCTTCGTTTTGGCCCTCGACGTAGAGCCGAACTTTACCCCAGCGGCAACGAAACGTCTCCATCTTGCCCTCGCCGTGTTCGGTAGGCGGGTGGCGGTGCTGCGGGCAGGTCTGGCGTGGCAACAGTACGAGTTCTTTGGCGCAGTAGCGCTCGTTGTTGACGTACACGACGAGGAAGAGTCCCTGCTTTTCAAAATCGCCGAGTCCGAGTTCGGCCACCTCCATGTTTTCTAGCTCGGAGGGTTGCAACACGGTACCGGAACGGTTTAACAGCTCGAGGGCTCGTTGCCGAAGGTCCGAATTCATAGCGTGCTCCTAAACAGGGCGTCCGTGTGGCGCTGTGCGAGAGGCGGAGGTTAAAGCAAAAAGTGTACTACAAAGCGCGTTCATCATAGCCTCGAGCCGCTCGGGTCAAGCTGAGCTACGCCTCAATCTTCTCCACATCCTGTACCACAGCATTTCCATAAGAGATTGCCACAAGCATCACCTTGCTTCTCTGCAATATACGGATACCTGCTACCAATTCCGGTTGATGCTTGATCAAGCTGGGGCGGCGTCTTTAGCCAAAGGTGGCGTTACGAGCAGACAAAGCCTGTCCCCGCCGCTACATCTTCAAGGCGACGCGAAGCCGTTTCCAGTTGCGAACACCTTAGCGAGTGAAAAAGATACGGACTCGAGCGCTATAGACGATTACTGAACGCACCTCTCTCCAGCTCCGCGCCGACAGGCTCGAGATCCCTGAAATTCGCTTAAAACGCCAAATCGCTCTTGCGAAACTTTTCTTCTAAAAACCGGCCGTTGATTAAGAGTCGGTCAGTATCGTTGCGGTGAAGGTCAACCGCGATGTCTTTAAGCGTGGTGTCGAGCAGCTCGAGTTGACCCAAAAGCAGTTGCTGCGCCGTTTTGCCGTCTTTGACGGTATGTAGTCTGGCAAAAGCTGGGGGCAAGTTGAGGTAAGTCTCGAGCGTTTCCGGTAGGTACTCGAGCGCGGTTTGTTTGACGACGTAGGCGTGGTGAGTGTACGCGCCGCCGGAAAGGGTAGGTAGCACCTTGAGCTTTGGATGCTCGTCACGCGGCCCAACACCTCTTTAGAAACCCGGTTTTTAACGCTGGCGACGAGCCCCTCCAACTCTCCTCTAATCTCTGCTGCGTCGAGCTGACTTTTGAGGTGCAGGTCAATCGGCCGATTTTTAGGCGTAACGAGACACCCGGCGGCGTAAACTCCTACGACGATAAAAAACCAAAACTGCTGGATTACACCGGTGAAAAAGAGGAGCAACCCGGCGAGCCCGAGGAGCGCCCCGACGATGTTGGGCGTGCTGTAGAGAAAAAACAGCAGCCGTTTTTGCCGCTCACTCATAGCCAGCTGCTCACTGATAGCTGCGAATCTGCTTAGAGACGGCGCTCAAGGTTTCGCCCCGCCCGTCGAAAAGCCGTCCGCCGGTCTCGTCAGCCACAGCCTCTAAACTGCTTTGGTCAGCCTCACCGAACAAAATAGGAAAGGTTTCGACGCCTTGCATCGTTTCGGGTAGCCCACGGTAAAAACGTAAAAAGTCACCTTCGGTCGCGCCTTCGTTGTTCTCGCCGTCGGTCATCAGCACGGCCGAATAGTAGCGGCTCGGGTCGTCTTGATAGGCGCGTTCAGCAAGGTTATACGCCTCTTCTAACGCCGAAAAAATAGCCTTACCCCCGTCCGCAGAGAGTTCACCGACGTAGCTCTGAATAGCTTCAATCTGAGCGTTGCGGGTCGCCTCGCTTTGAATAGAAAACTCTTTTACGTCGTCAACGCGGTTGTTAAAGGTCACGAACGTCAAACGTTAACGGTCGGAAAAGCGGGCGAACTGTCCTGTTAGGTCTTCGTCTAAACCGGTCAGGTCATAGAGCGCAGACTGGGCTTTATATTCCTGAAACAAGCATTTTTAGAGACCAGGCCCACCTCGAGTCCTCCGACATTTCAGGCCGTCGCCGCATCCCGGTTTACGATCTGCTGAGCGCAGGACCGGGTCACGAAGGCGGCACCGTTGTCAGCCATATCGATATCGGCCCGGAGTTTGTAGGACCGCACGGTACTTACCGCATGTCTGGCGAAAGCATGTCGCCGCGAGTTGAAGACGGCGACACCGTGCTTGTCAGGTTGCAAGATTATGCGCCGCCTAAAAATACCGTTGTTTGCTGGATACCCGAAGAGGGTATGGTCTGCAAATATTTAGCTGGTACGGAAAACGGCTACTACGTCCTCACGTCGATCAACCCGTCCTACTCACCCATTCTGACGCGCGAGATTCGTATTTATGGGATTGTCGTAGAAGTCCGGCAGCGTATCAAGGTCGTCAACGGAACCCGCTAAGGGGCGAACTATGTCATAACCCGCCGCGCCGGGTCGGATTATCATTATATTGCGAAACAAATTCGACTTTAGGAGATAAAAAAATGAAACGATTTTAAGTATTTTACTCGCAGCTGCAGCTTGTTCCGGTGTAGGTTTTGCACAGAGTGGCTTTGCAGGCGCTTCTTTTTCAGGGCTCTACTTGCCTACAGGCGACGTCTATGTCAGCAATATTCTTTTAGGTTTCCTTGGCGGGCAGGTAGGTTCTTATGATCTGCTAGGGCCGGTTGGAGCCAGAGCAACCGTTGATTTTAGCATTACTCCCCTTTCGGGAGTTTTTAGCGGTTCTGCGGATGTGCTTTTTGCTTCGGCTGGAGACACCAAAGGATACGGCGGTGCTGGACTTGGAATTATTAGCCTTTTAGGAGTAAGCGCCCCTTTTGGTAAAGCTTTCGTCGGCGTTGATTTCTCCGTTTCCGATACGGTCAGTTTGTTTGCTGAAGCTGCGCCGATATATGTTTTTCAGTCCCAAACTCTCGTATTTGGCGGTCGTTTCGGCGTCAATTTCGCTTTCGGAGAATAGGAGAAAGTACATGAAATTCACCCGCTTTTTACCCTTTACCCTCACCCTCTTGCTCACTGCCTGCGGTGGCAACGGCCCAACGCCCCCGACGCCGCCTGTAGCGCCACCAACTGAACCTGCTCCTACGCCAATCACACCTGTGCCTATTCCTACGCCACCCCCTACCCCTACGCCAACACCGCCCACGAGTGACGTACCTTACTACGGCGAGTGGCGCGTTATCTTTACCGCTGATAGTGGCGTCGGCTTTACGCACACGCTGAACATCACCGAAACCGCGCCTGGGCCGCTTATAAATGGTGGGTACGGATTGCAACATCTTTGCATCGGTGACGGTGCAGACCCGTGCGAAGGTCAGCCGAACTACGCAAGTGGGTTTGGATTCATCGGAAATTTACCTTTAGATAATGGCACTACGCCGCTTAGTTTGGCGATCTCAACGCAATACGATGCGAGTGACGACCCCGAACTGAAAATCTTTTCGGTAGAAGATATGTCGCTGACCACAGACTCACAAGGCAGGCAAGTTCTGCGGGGCGATGCGGCGTGGCTTTACCACTCGAACACCTCTGACGATGGAACCACCGGCACGATTGTAGCAACGAACATCGGTGCTCCTTTAATTCTTACTTCAACTCAAACGCCTAGCGTAAATAGTCTGTCGAAAGAATACAAGCAGTTTCGTCTTAACCGCTAACCCCATGACCGAGACCCCCGAAGACCCCGACACCGACCTCGAGCCTTGGCTCATCCCGGAGCAGGAATGGGTGCTGTTTGTGGTGGGGACTGACGCAGGTCGTGAAGTAAGCCCAAGCAGGAAACTCGAGGATGGAGTAGATTAGATGAACGATGACTATTGGCACCGCGCTCTTGGTGATTTTTCTGCTAAGCATTGTTTTGGCAGTGCCGCTTGTATGGTGGGGCGTTAGAAGTGCCAAGAAAGACCGCGAAAGAATCAGACGAGAGCACAACGAGCGCGTCAAACAACTCGACCGAGAGTGGCACACCCGCTAGGCCACTTCGTGAGATTGTATATTTTGATCTCGACAGGGTTTCTTCATATTTGTCACAGTTAAACGACGGTCTTAGAGATTATCGCGAGAGCATCAAGAATGAGTCAAAAGCCGAAGACTCGCGTGGTTTTGGTGTGAAGGTTGGTGATGGTATTTGGCCGCTCGGTTTCAACGCACATAGCGGAGAGACGAATAAGCTTGATGCTACAACCCTAATTGAGCGGAAGCACGATCATCACGCTGCTCTGACGTTCCTAGAAGATGCCCTCAAACAGCGTGACGTGATTGGCGACCTTGCAAGCGGCAAACCTTTTGTGCGTCATAGCGGAAACCCTATTTTAATTGACTACCCTTTTTTAGCTAAGCGCTTCAGCGAGGTTGAGAAGCTACAGCAAGCACTCCAAACTTTAGCGAATCCAGAGGGGCAAACGAGTACGGGTGGTCGGAAGTCGAAAAAAGCTGACGCTTCCGATCCGCGGTTCAAGCACTTCGCGACAGTTTTAGAATCTAGCGAAGAACGTATAGAGATATATTTTCACAACCCGGTTGTCGTCGCGCCTCTGCTGCGCGAAGCGCTGCTTATACCCGCTGAAATGATTCAGCACTTATAACCTCGAGTGCTAGGGGTTAGTGGGTAAGGAACCAAGCGAGGTTGTGAGCAGCAACTTTACGGCAAACACTGGCTCTAATGCTCCAAAACGAGTTGAGCTGACCCGTTAAGAGATGTCTGG
>JAABUN010004458.1_pt1 | contig 19063 bp, 14 predicted proteins | sample 5559311 | NCBI WGS metagenome assembly JAABUN01 (sample SAMN10711877, study PRJNA513370) | rock metagenome | isolation source: Antarctica rocks | place: Antarctica: Victoria Land, Siegfried Peak sud | reverse complement strand
CGTCAGCTCGTGTCGTGAGATGTTGGGTTAAGTCCCGCAACGAGCGCAACCCTCACCCCATGTTGCCAGCGTCAAGTCGGGCACTCTTGGGGAACTGCCCGTGCAAGCGGGAGGAAGGTGGGGATGACGTCAAGTCGGCATGGCCCTTACGCCTGGGGCTACACACATGCTACAATGGACGGCAACAAACGGTACCGAGACCGCGAGGTGGAGGCAATCCGAGAAATACGTCCTCAGTTGGGATTGCAGGCTGCAACTCGCCTGCATGAACGTGGAATCGCTAGTAACCGCAGGTCAGCTAAACTGCGGTGAATACGTTCCCGGGCCTTGTACACACCGCCCGTCAAGTCACCTGAATTGTCTGCAGCCGAAGCCGATGGCCTAACCCGGTTCGCCGGGAGGGAGTCGTCGACGCTGTGGGGAGTAAGGGGGACTAAGTCGTAACAAGGTAGCCGTATCGGAAGGTGCGGCTGGATCACCTCCTTTCTAAGGATTAGGACCCCGGTTTCCTTTCGAGGAAGCGGGGACATCCTAGGTCGGTCCGATCTGGAAAACACTGCGCGCTTTTGCTGTTTGTTTCTTCTTGCTTACTGTTCGGTTGTCAAGGTGCATAGCCTGTTTGGATGCACCTTTATAATTTTTTCTGTCCGTTCCTCGTTTGTTGCTTTCCTCCGCGCTCGCTACCGGGCTTGGGCGCGCACCTGTGTTGCGGGCCTATAGCTCAGTTGGTTAGAGCGCACCCCTGATAAGGGTGAGGTCAATGGTTCGAATCCATTTAGGCCCACCACCTCCCCTTGTCCGTCCCGTTCGTTCTATCTTACGTGTTTCGTTTGGATGCGTCAGGGGGTTTGTTGGGGGCTTAGCTCAGTTGGGAGAGCGACTGCTTTGCACGCAGTAGGTCAGCGGTTCGACCCCGCTAGCCTCCATTCTCTCATGTTTGTTGAGTGGAATAAGCGAACTCAAGCAAACGTAGGATTATGACAGGATAAACGTTCTCGTGGCAGCCTGATGGTTGCCGCGCGAGGCAAGCAGCAGTGGTGAGGAAAGTGCTCCAAAGAGAGGCTTTCCATACGCACGTATGAACGCAGTTCACGCTTGGTTTAAACCAAGCGTATGAGCGAGCGAACCATGCTGCACTTTGACAACTGCATACAGGAAAGCAAAGAAGTATAAAAACTTCAAGGGTAACACACAAGCGCGCATGTGTACGAGAGCGCACTTTCAGGTTCCTATGGGAAGCCATGGGGTCTTGGAGGTGTGCGAAGAGTAGAGAAGAGAGTCTCGAAAGAGGTAATCAAGTTACAAAGGGCGCGCGGTGGATGCCTTGGGGCAGAAGGCCGATGAAGGACGTGGTAAGCGACGATACGCTTCGGGGAGCTGCAATCAAGCGATGATCCGGAGATTTCCGAATGGGGTAACCCGCCAGGATGCTAAGTCCTGGCACTTCCATCTGAACACATAGGATGGATAGAGGGCAGCGGGCGAACTGAAACATCTTAGTAGCCCGACGAAGGGAAAGCAATAGCGATTGCGTGAGTAGCGGCGAGCGAAAGCGCAACAGCCTAAACCGATCAGGCGTGATAGCCGGCAGGCGTTGCCTGGTCGGGGTCGTGGGACTTCCTTTTCTATCTCTGCCGAGATAGAGACAAGTCAGAAACCTTGTTTATAGCCGAAGCGTTTGGGAAGACGCACCAGAGACGGTGAGAGTCCGGTAGGCGAAATGAACGAGGCTTGTTTAGGAAGCGCCCAAGTACCGCGGGGCACGGGGAACCTTGCGGGAATCTGGGAGGACCATCTCCTAAGGCTAAACACCTTCTGCCACCGATAGCGAACGAGTACCGTGAGGGAAAGGTGAAAAGCACCCCGGGAGGGGAGTGAAAGAGTTCCTGAAACCGCGTCGCCTACAAGCAGTCGGAGCACCATGTTCGCACTTTGTGCGAACGGTGTGACGGCGTGCCTTTTGCAGAATGAGCCTGCGAGTTAACCTTTGTTGCCGCTTAAGGGAAGTACTCCCGTAGGCACAGCGAAAGCGAGTCCGAACAGGGCGCCGTCACGATTTATTCGTGACACAGGTAGCAGGGGTTAGACCCGAAACCGCGTGATCTACCCATGGTCAGGTTGAAGCGGGGGTAACACCTCGTGGAGGACCGAACCGGTGTATGTTGAAGAATGCTCGGATGAACTGTGGGTAGGGGTGAAATGCCAATCGAACGCGGAGATAGCTGGTTCTCCTCGAAATGCATTTAGGTGCAGCGTCGCGTGTTCTCGGTCGGAGGTAGAGCACTGAATCGGCTAGGGGCCTTACCGGGTTACTGAACCGAATCAAACTCCGAATGCCGATCGAATAAAGCGCGGCAGTGAGACAGTGGGGGATAAGCTTCATTGTCGAAAGGGAAACAGCCCAGACCCTCTGCTAAGGTCCCTAAGTGACGGCTAAGTGTAAAAGGATGTGAAGTCGCGTAAACAGCCAGGATGTTGGCTTAGAAGCAGCCACCATTTAAAGAGTGCGTAACAGCTTACTGGCCGAATGCGATTTTGCGCCGATAATGTACGGGGGCTCAAGCCGTCCACCGAAGCAAGGGACTTCGGACTTTGTCCGGAGTGGTAGAGGAGCGTTGTGTGCGGGGTGAAGCAGCAGCGTAAGCAGTTGTGGACTGCACACAAGTGAGAATGCAGGCATAAGTAGCGCGAAGACGGGTGAGAATCCCGTCCACCGGAAGCCTAAGGTTTCTTCAGCAAGGTTCGTCCTCTGAAGGTCAGTCGGTCCTAAGGCGAGGGCAAATGCCGTAGTCGATGGCTGTCAGGTTTATATTCCTGAACCGGGCGTGGAGGTTGATCCAAACAGGACGCTTTTTCTGGGGATGATCTGGTTGTTGGTATGCCAGTTTCGCAAGGACGAGGCAACGCCTTCGGGCAGCGCCGAAGTCATCCGACGAAGGGGCCGAGAAAAGCCGTTTGGGGACAAAACGTTCGACCGTACCGCAAACCGACACAGGTAGGCAGGTAGAGGATACCAAGGTGTTCGAGATAACTCTCGTTAAGGAACTAGGCAATCTAACCCCGTAACTTCGGGAGAAGGGGTGCCCCCAGCAATGGGGGCCGCAGTGAAATGGCCCGAGCGACTGTTTACCAAAAACACAGGTCTCTGCTAAGTCGAAAGACGACGTATAGGGGCTGACGCCTGCCCAATGCTAGAATGTTAACAGGAGAGGTCATCCCAGGTTCGCCTGGGGGCAGCCTTGAATCGAAGCACTGGTGAATGGCGGCCGTAACTATAACGGTCCTAAGGTAGCGAAATTCCTTGTCGGGTAAGTTCCGACCCGCACGAATGGCGTAACGACTTGGGCGCTGTCTCAACGAGAGACTCGGCGAAATTGTAGCATGCGTGAAGATGCGCATTACCCGCAACAGGACGGAAAGACCCCGTGGAGCTTTACTACACCCTAACGTTGCTGGCCGGCCTAGTTTGTAGAGCGTAGGTGGGAGCGTTTCGGCGCGCCAATGGAACACCACCCTGGCTATGTTGGTCAGCTAACCCGAGCCGTGATCCGGCGAGGGAACCGCGTTAGGCGGGTAGTTTGACTGGGGCGGTCGCCTCCCAAAGTGTAACGGAGGCGTCCAAAGTTTCCCTCAGGCTGGTTGGAAACCAGTCGTTGAGTATAAGGGCAAAAGGGAAATTTACTGCGAGACAAACCGGTCGAGCAGTTGCGAAAGCAGGGCCTAGTGACCCTTTGGCGGCGTATGGGTGCGCCAAAGATCATCGGATAAAAGCTACCCCGGGGATAACAGGCTTATCTTGCCCAAGCGCTCACAGCGACGGCAAGGTTTGGCACCTCGATGTCGGCTCGTCGCATCCTGGGGCTGGATTCGGTCCCAAGGGTTAGGCTGTTCGCCTATTAAAGCGGTACGCGAGCTGGGTTCAGAACGTCGTGAGACAGTTCGGTCCCTATCCGTTGCGGGCGCAGGAGATTTGCGGGGGGCTGTCCCTAGTACGAGAGGACCGGGATGGACTGACCTCTGGTGTACCGGTTGTTCCGCCAGGAGCAGACGCCGGGTAGCTATGTCGGGTTGTGATAAGCGCTGAAAGCATCTAAGCGCGAAGTACGCCTCAAGATAAGATCTCCCACAGAGTTAATCTGGTAAGGCCTGGGGTAGACGACCCCGCTAACAGGCCAGGGGTGTAAGCGTGGCAACGCGTTCAGCCAACTGGATACTGATCGGCCGAGGACTTGATTCTTTTTCGGATTCCGATTTTCTATCGAGCGAGCGACTTTTTGTCGTGCGCGCGCGCGCACATAGGCTCTTGCGTGTTGTCCTTTGCTTTCCTTGTGTGCAGTTGTTTAAGTGCAGTGTAGTGCGATGGCTGTTCAAGGTCGTTCGAGCGCCTGTGTCTTTGGGGCCGACATGATCTTTGACAATTTGGGATTGGCAGGGTATGTTTTCTCGCGTACGCGCACGCGCGTGTACGCACAATGCCAAGCCATATCGATTTCTCTGGTGGTCTTAGCGCGGGGGACCCGCCCGTTCCCATTCCGAACACGGAAGTTAAGCCTCGCAGCGCCGACAATACTGAGGGGGCAACTCTTTGGGAAGATAGGACGCCGCCAGAGGAAAATGGAAAAGCCCTCCGGTCCGCGTGTGGTACGCACGCAAACTGGGGGGCTTTCTGGTTTGGCACTATGCGTGCGGGTTTTTACGCGGGCGACCTCGCTTGCGAGGCGGAGCCGTCTCCGCTTGTGGCTGGTTTGCCCGCGCTATCGCCGCTTTCGCCCCCCTCATCTCGCCTCCTTTGCGACCAATCTCTGCATAGAAGCCTGTCCCCCGGGACTGTTTAACCGTTTCGCCCCCCTTACGGCCAATTTCCTGATAAAAAGCAGCACCATAGCGCTCCCTAACTATCTCACCTCCTTTGCGACCTGCTTCACGGGCCAACTCGGGGTTTGCCGCAAAGCCTCCTTCTTTGCCATGATCAGGCGGGTTGCGGTGAGTAGCAACGGTACGTTGCGTTGCAGTCGTTTCTGGCTGAGGAGCAAGTTTTTCGTCTGCCATATCTCATACTTCCTTTATGGTGACGTCTTTTACAAGAAGCCATTTTTTCCTTTGTCAAAGACGATAGTTAAGCAACTGGTTTTACACACGCACTTCCGTTACGGACTACTCATGGAAGGCATCAGAAACGACATTCCCGACACTTTCATCTCCCGAATCCACCGTGACGTTGACGTTTCCTTTGTCCTCGTCAACATTACTCTTGACCTTTGACAACGTTTCACCCACTGTCGAGGCCACGTTCGTTGCTGAATCCTTTACACTACCAGCAAGGTTCGTTGCTGAATCCTTGACCTGGGAGGCAATGGTAGTAGTCTGTTCTTTTACCTGGTCATAAACGTCTGCAGCTGAGTCTTTAATTTCGAGACCTTTGCGCTTGATCGTGTCGCGCGTTTCCTCCCCACTATGCGGGGCGTAAAGGAGCGCAAGCGCAGCACCTAAAGCACTCCCGACCAGCAGACCTACCAGAAAATCGCCTTTAGTATCCGCCATTTACCGACTCCTTTCCAACAGAAGCAGTGGTAATCACTGCACTACCTGGTTGTTATTTATGATGGTTGATGAAGATGCGAGCGGCATTACGTTCCTCATATCTTCTGCGCTTACATTTTTCTGTCATCGCCCGCGACGACTTTGCTGAAGATTCGCAAATGTTTCAAGACCACGCAACACGCCCGCCGCAAAAGAGTTGAGCGTGACGATAGGAGCTTGAACAGTGCGCTGAACAGCCGTTGCTGTTTTATCCACCTTGTTATGCACGCTAGCGGCAACCTCTTCGCCTTGAGCAACGATGAATTCGGTGCGGTCGCCAATTGCACTAAGTTGGTCATTAGCTATTGTAAGAGCAAGGTCAACTTTACCAAGCAAGGGTTCAATTTTCGGCGTCATCTGTTCGATCTTAATGTTTAATTTCCAGAGAACGAATGCCATAGTTCCCAAAACACCAAGAACGACAAATGACAAGACTATAAACCAGCCTACCAGAATGCTGGAAGCCACTCCATTGATCTGCATGAGGCGACTACTCCTTGACACGGCTTGGCAGGAAAGGATGCCTGCTGACTACTCTCGCGCTTGGGTTTTCGACTACATCAACGTGCCGCCGTGCAATAGTTTTCCCCACGGCACGCCGTCACACCTTACCCAACGTTCCCGGTTGGTAAACGGCCTCTGTGCCCTTGTGCATGCCACGGAAAAAACTACTTTTGGTTGATGACTCGCGGGAGAGCGTCCGCTAGGGATGTGTGTAGCAACTTCTGCGCAATATCTTCCATCAATCGCTGAGCCATGTCTTCGCGGCCGATCTGCGACGTGTAAACGAAGGCATCCTTTTTGCGGTCGCCAGTACGCTCCTGGGTGAGAATGCCCTTCTTTGCCAGCTTCGCCATCGTCAGCATGATGGTGGAATAGGAAAGAGTGCGCCGCTCGTAGATGACGCGGAAGACATCAGTGGTCGTAACGGGACGATTCAGCTCCCACACTATATCCATGATCTGCGCCTCTAGTTCGCCGAGGCTGTGACCGCCCAGCCCCTTGCGGATCCCTAGGTAGTCTCGCGTTTCCGTTTGATCGGACATGATCGCCGCCGTTTACCCTTCTGTTATTTGCCCATCCGCGCGCAGGTGCGCAAAGATGTACGCCCGTTGAAAACAGGGAGCGTCGGGCGATAGGATTATCGTATATTGCTACAAGTCATTATACAAATGGGTGGAGGGACGGTCAAGGTGAGAAACCCGGATCACGCAACCGGCTCGCAGAACCGGAAAAAGGAAGTTGATGGGCAATCGTGCGGGCGTGAAAGCCACAGTGCTGATCGGAAAAGTAGCAGCAGCTGCTGCGCCCTCGCTGCCCCCGACGCGGGGAGCAAGGCGCAAAAGGCCGTTTCTTTCCCGACGCTGTCGGTGATTGTCCCCGCCTACAACGAGGAGACGACGATTGCCTGCGTGTTGGATCGGGTTCGAGCCGTGCCGGTCGTTTCGCAGATCGTCGTGGTGGATGATTGTTCCTCGGATATGACACCCATAATTGTGGATGAGTTCGCGGCGGGCATGCCCAACGACCTGGTCCAGGTGGTGCGCCATGAAACGAATCGAGGCAAGGGCGCTTCCATCGTGACTGGTTTGAGGCACGCAACGGGCGATGTGGTCGTTGTGCAGGACGCGGATTTAGAATACGAGCCGGAGCAGTTCGCCGATTTGCTCGCGGTGATCGCCTGCGGCCGGGCGAGCGTGGTCTACGGCTCGCGGTTTCGAGGGACGGTCGCGGGGATGCGGCTGCCTAACCTGATCGCAAACAAAATCCTTACGTTGCTTGCAAACGTGCTGTTCAACGCGCGGATCACGGATGAGGCCACCTGCTACAAGATGTTTCGCCGTAAAGTTCTCGAAGAGTTCACCCTGAGGTCGCGCCGCTTCGACTTTTGCCCGGAAGTAACGGCCAAGGTGCGCAAGCGCGGCTACAAGATTTATGAGGTACCGATTCGCTACCACGGCCGCACGCAGGCCGAAGGCAAGAAAATTGGTTGGAAAGATGGCGTCGAGGCCATCTGGGCGCTGATCAAGTACCGTTTCGTGGATTAATAGGGGATGTTCCCGCCGCCGGAGGCGTCTTGGGGCGTGGAGCGGGCTTTGTCTCGGTTGCCTTGATGACGAGCAGGGACATGTCGTCCTTTGGCGGCCCGCAGCAGTCTTCGGCGGCCGTGAAGACGGCGTAAGCGATCTGGTCGGCGGTTTCCTTGCGGTGGGAACGAACGATTTCCTTGACGCGCGTATCGCCGAAGCGTTCCGGGTTGCCCGCCTCGGCCACGCCGTCGGAGCAGAAAAAAAGCAGGTCGCCGGGCGCAAGCGTGTACGTCACCTCGTCGTAGGTGGTTTCAATCAAGCCGAGCAACGGACCGGTCGGGGGTATGTCCTTGACGACGCCCGACGCGCCGCGCACGAGGAAGGCGGGCGCGTGGCCGGCGTTTACCAGGCGAACGCGCCGCGTTTGTGGGGAAATCCAGGCGTAGATCATCGTCGCCAAGCGGTCCGGGCTGGTTTCCCGGAGCAGCGAATGGTTGGTGCGCTCCATTACGGCGGCCGGCGTGGGCGAATGGCGAAACAAAACGCCCGAAACGAACTTAACGGCGGCGACGAGGATGGCGGCGGCGATGCCGTGGCCGGTCACGTCGGCCAGCTTGCAGGTGACTACGTTTTCCTCACGGTAGTACTTCACGCTCCAATAATCGCCCCCGACCGCGCCGGCCGGGCGGTAACGTCCCGCGAAATCCCAGCCGGGGACCTTGGGCACAACGCCGGGCAACAGGCGCTGCTGAACTTCCTTCGCGCCCGAAAGATCATCGTGTAAGCCGGGGTCCACCAAAAAAAGATCGGCAATCGGCGTGTTGTCCTCGTCCACGACTTCAACGCGGGCGTTTGCGGCGCGGGCGTTCGGGGTGTCGCCCAAAAGGGCAAGAACCTGCGCGACCGTCTTGTCGGGGGTGACGCGCGGATAAAGCGGACGCGGCGTTTCAGCAGGCATGGGGGCGGCTTCCTTTAGCGGGTATCCGCGGCATGAGCGAGGACCACCTCGCACGGCGCGCGGCGCGCGATTTGGGCGTTAAGGGATTCCCCGGCTCCCGCTGCCTCGTTCTCGCCGCTGCCTCCACCGGGAGAAAGGGAAGCGTTGTCGGGTCCGGCCTCGTCTCGGCTTGTCGTTAAAACAAGCACGTCGGCCTTTTCCTCGCGGGCCGCGCGCAACGTCTCGTCCAGCAGGCCGCGCCCCTTGCGAACCACGGAAACCGGCTGCAAGCCGCACGCGCGCACCGCGTCGGCCGCGCGCGCGAGAACATCGTTCGCAGCGGCCTCCTCGTCGGGCAGGGCGGCCGAAAGGGCGAAGGCGCGCGGCACCTCGATCACGTAAGCGAGCACGACGGCCGCAACGGGCGTGTTCGACCCGGCCGCCCCGCCGCCGCCGCCCGCGAGCCGGCACGCGAGCTGGACCGCGCTTGCCCCGATGGGCATGTCGGCGGCGGCGGGCACGAGGATGCGCCGGTAAATTTTGGGAGGTAGAAGAACCTGCCGCAGCTGCCGAGCGCCGCCCAGCGTGATCCGCAGCAGCGCGTACAAAAGGCCCAACGCGATCAGGACGACGAGCAAAACGACCGCGTATTCGTCGGGGTGCAAAATGTGCTGCATCTCAGCGTTCGCGCCTTTCAGGATCACTCGCTTCGGCCAGGACCGGTAAACGATTCACGAGCACGTCGCAGCGCGCGCGTGCCAGCGTCGCGTCGGTGATGGCGAGCAGGTCGGCGTCGGGCGCGGGCGGCAGGGCGAGCGTAATTGCTTCGGCATTGGTTTCGGCCGCGACTTCCAAAAGGCGGGAAGCCGGGTCGCGCGTGCGCTCGACGCGCGCAACCGGAACAAGGCCGGCGGCCCGCACGCCGCTTTCCAAACTGTCCAGCGTTTGTCGCGCCCGCGTTTCTTCCTCGCCCAGCGCGGACAACAGCGGCATGTGACGCGGCACGACGAGTAGATAGGCCAGGTGAACGGTTGCCCCGTGATTTTTGGCGAGCCGGCAGGCCACGGCGACCGCGTGCGGGTCCGCGTCGGTGCCGAGCAGGCCGGCGACGATCACGCTCGGCGTTCCCGTTCTCGCTTCCTGGCCCGTTCCGGCCGCTAGGGGCGTTCGTGACAAACCCAGGCTGGCGCGGGCGTCCTCCACGCTCGCGGCGATGGGCAACTGGGAGCCTAAGTTCGGGATGCCCCTGAGCACGCGCATCACTTCGGGCGGAACATTGGCGACCACCATGCGCGCGCTTTGGGACGCGCCGGCCTGGGCGACATGGGCGGCGGCGTCGCGGAACGTTTCCGCCCCTTCGGGCGTGAGGGCGATCAAACCGCCGCAGTCCACCACGATGCCGGCCGGATGATGCTTCAGGCGCAAATTAACGGCCGACTCCAGCGTCCGCCAATGGTTGCGCCGCAGCACCCCCGATAAGGCGACCACCTCGTCCCGAATTTCGATGATCACTGGTCCTGCGCTCCCTGAGCGGACTGCGCGAGGGCAAGCGCGCGGGCGTCCTCGGCGCGCGCCTGGGCATTTGCAAGCGTCCGGTCGGCCTCATCGGCGAAGTAGCGGTAACTCGTGATGACCACGCCCGGCCGCGCGCCCAGCGTTCGCCGAATGCCGGCCGCCGACGTGTTGTGCAGGAGCCGGTGCCACGATTTTTTGGCGGCCACGAGTTCGGGGATCACGATGGTTACTTCATCATCGTCGCGCTCGGCTCCGACCTCGTCCACGTACTCGACCAGGGGCTGGCGCAGGTTCCGGTACGGCGATTCCAAAATCACGAGCGGCACGCCCTCGACGTATTGCTCCCATTCTTCCTTGAGCGTGGGCGTGTTCGTCGGGTCAATCTCAATGTACACGGCGCGCGCATCGCTGGACAGCGACCGGGCGTATTCGAGAGCCGGGAAAATCCCCTTGTGCAGGCCGGGCACGAGAACCAGAACCGTGTGATGAATAGGCTTGTTCAGCACGATGCGCTCGAACGCCGTACTGGTCAGGCTGCGGGCAACGTCCGCGTAGTGCCGGTTGATTTTGCGGAACCCGACCACCAGAAGCGGGACGAGCGCGATCACGAGCCACGCGCCGTAATGGATCGGCGTGCCCGGTTTGTCGCCTTCGTGCGTGCCCCACGGCAGCACGATGCCGGTCGGGTCGCCCGCGTTGAACTTGGTCACGGCGATCACGACCAGAACCACGCCGGTCGCCAGCGCGCCCAAAAGGTTCATGGCGATGGAAAACTGCCAGCCCGGCGTCCGGTCGCGCAGCCAGCGGCGCACCATCGAACCCTGTGAGAGCGTAAAGGCGGTAAACACGCCGACCGCGTACAGCGGCAGCAGCGAGGTGACCGAGCCTTTGAACAGCACGACCAGGGCGGCGGCGAGGCCGGCCAAAATCAGGATGCCGTTCTGGAAGACAAGCCGGTCGCCCAGATCGCCTAATTGCCGGGGCAAAAAACGGTCCTTCGCCAAAAGCGAGGCGAGCCGGGGAAAGTCCGCGTAGGCTGTGTTCGCCGCCACGACCAGGATGGACGCGCTCGCGGCCATCAAAACGTAGTAGTACCAGCCCAGGCCGCCCGTAAACACGCGCCGCCCGATCTGCGAGATGACCGTTTCGTAGCCCTTCGCGTTTTCGGGAATGGCGGGCAGGTGAAACTGGTTGGCGAGGTAACTCATCCCGATGAACATCGTGGTCAAAACGGAAACCATGACGATCAGGGTGAAGGCGGCGTTTTTCGCTTCGGGCTTTTTGAAGGCCGGGATGCCGTCCGAAATGGCCTCGATGCCGGTCAGCGCGGTACACCCGGACGTGAACGCGCGCAAGATCACGAACAGCGTCACCGTGCCCAGAGCCGCGTTCGGCCCGCCGTGCTCCTTGAGGGCCTCCTCGGCCGCCCGCGCTACCGTGAACGAACCTTCGGGCGTGGGCGGCACGCCGCTTGTCGCCAGCTGGATCAGGCCGAGCACGATCATCAACATCATGGAAAAGATGAACGAGTAGGTAGGAAAAGCGAAAGCCGCGCCCGACTCCTTCGCACCGCGCAGGTTGGCGAGCGTCACCAGGCCGATAAAGAAGAGGCACAGCGGCACCACGTAGCCGTGCAGGCCGGGCAGGGCGGAAATGACGGCGGCCACGCCCGCTGAAATGGACACGGCGACCGTTAAAATGTAGTCCAACAGGAGCGACGCGCCCGCGACCAGCGAAGGCAGCGTGCCCAGGTTGTCCTTGCTGACCAGGTACGCGCTCGCGCCGCCCGGATACGCGAAGATCGTTTGCCGGTACGACAAAGACACGATGATCAGCAGAACCGCGATGGCAAGCGCGATGGGCCACGCCAAGCCGAGCGCAGGCGCGGCGGCCCCGGCCGTTGCGCCGTAAACCATCAGGACGCGCAAAATCTCCTCGGTGGCGTACGCGGTCGAGGAAAGCGCGTCGGACGAAAAAACGGCAAGGGCAAGCCGCTTGGGAAGTCTGGTATGGGCCGCCTGCGCGGTCGCAAGAGGTCGTCCGAGCAGCATTTGCCGAACGTTAATTGCCATGGTGGGAAACTCCGGCATGCGCTCGGCCGCAAAAGGAGAGGGGGAGTGGGGAGGCGGGGAAAATCACGGCGGGGTGACGGCAGCAAGGAAAGAGGGGGGCGAGTAGTGAGCGCGAGCGCACCTCAAGTATACAGACCGCCAAAACGCGAAGTCAAGAAAGCACGCGCGCGCGCGCGGCTCCACAAACGGCAAAACGGCAACGGGAGGCAGTCATCATGACTGCCTCCCGTTGCTGGCTTTCCGGCTCGATGGTCGTACGGACTTTTATTCGGCTTTTCGCGTAATTCAGTTGTCGTTATTTTGTTTTGGCGCGCTATGCAGTTTTGAAACGGTATGCGGTTGTCGTTATTCGGTTGTCGGCTCGCTATGAAATTTTCGCGGCATTCGGTTTTCGCGGTATTTGTACCGCCGTCACGGACCCGTCAAACCAACTGGAATCATTGTCGTCAAAAACGTTTTCGCTCCTCAGGGCGGGCGCGGGCGGCGTGCCGGTTCCGCGTTGGCGCGGCGGCGGAAACGTTCGTACAATCAACCGTGACCCTGCTCGTCGTTTCGGCCGCCGCCGCGCCGCTGCCTGCGTGAGGCGCGCATCCCTTTTCCGGTCCGCCCCGGTTGTTGCCGCGTCAGCAGCGTCGGCCGCGCTTGCCGTTTACGCACTCGCGGTCGAACCCTACTGGCTTCAGATCACGCGTGTCACGCTGCGCCCGCCGCGCCTGCCGGCCGCGCTCGACGGTATTTCTATCCTGCTGCTCGCCGACCTGCACATGGCGCAATGGGGCCGGCGCGAACGTCTGCTGGCCGGCCTGCTTGACGCTTTGCCCGTTCCTGACATGGCCGTGCTCGCGGGCGACCTGCTTCAAGGCGCGAACGGACTGGTTCCCACGGCCGAACTGATCGAGCGGCACGTTCGCGCCCGCGCCGGCGTTTTCGCCACCTGGGGCAATGCCGAGCACAAGCCGAACCGGGCGGCGCGCGATTGTTTCCGCGCACGACTTGAAGCGGCCGGCGTGCGCGTGCTGGTCAACGAGAATCGGCTGCTCACCCTGCGCGGCGAAAGCGTCACCGTTGCGGGCGTGGACGATCCGTATTACGGCTGTGCGGATTTGCCCGCCGCCCTCGCCCGCCGCGATCCAAACCGGTTCTGCCTGCTCGTCGCCCATTCGCCCCAACTCGTTCTTCAAGCCGCCCGGACCGGCAACGTTGACGTGATGCTGTCCGGCCACACGCACGGCGGGCAGGTGCGGCTGCCCTTCGTCGGCGCGCTCAAAACCCAGAACCCGCTCAGCCGCAAAATTGACGAAGGCGTTTTCGACCGCGCCCGCCTCCAGGCCATCCTGGGCGACCGCTATCCGGCCGGCTGCGAAATGCTGCTGTACGTCACGCGCGGCATCGGAACGGCCCGCTTCAAGATGCTGCCCCTGTACCCACGCTTCATGTGCCGCCCCGAAGTGACTTGGATCACGCTGCGAAGCCCGTCCAAGCCGTTCGGGCCGAGGGATTGAAATCCCTCGCTCGAAAGTGCGGCCGTCCTGCCGGACGGAAGAACAGGCAAAACGTTCGTGACAGGAACCGTCCGCGAGGACGGACGCTTTTTGCAGCGAGGGATTTCAATCCCTCGGAACGCCGCGAAAATCATCATGACCGGAACCCTGCTCAACACCGCCGCCGTTGTTGTGGGTACGCTCGCCGGGCGGCTTCTGGGCGGCCGTCTCCCGGCCCGCGTTCAGGAAACGCAGATGGCGGCAATCGGCCTGGTCACGCTCGTGCTGGGCGCGCAAAACGCGCTTTCGGTTTTCGCGGCCGGCCACGGCCCGGCCGAGTTTCTGGCCGCCCTGCTCGCGCTCCTGGTGGGCGGCTGGGTGGGCGAGGCGTTCGGCCTCGAAGAACGCATGAACGCGCTCGGCCGCATCGCCGAGGCCCGATTTACAAAGCAGAACGGCGGCGAGGGCAACTTCGCCCGCGCGTTCGTCACGACCTCGATCCTGTTCTGCGCCGGGCCGCTCACCGTTCTGGGCTGCTTCGACGACGGCCTAAAAGGTGACATCCGCAAACTGGTCGTCAAGAGCGTGCTTGACGGCGTGTCGTCGGCCGCGTTCGCCGCCGCGCTGGGCTGGGGCGTGCTGCTATCGGCCGGAACCGTGTTTTTCGTGCAGGGCGCGCTCACGCTCGCGGCCGGCCTGCTGCGCCCATTTCTGTCGCCCGCGATGATATCGGCCATGACCGGCGCGGGCGGCGTGTTGCTGCTCGGCCTGGGCCTGAACCTGCTCGGCGTCACCAAAATCCGCACCGCCTCGCTGCTGCCCGCCCTCGCGCTCGCTCCGCTTTTCTGGCGGCTGCTGCACGCTCTGGGCGTTTGAGCACGCGAAACACTGGTCGCGGGGGCGCGTCCAAGCAGACGGTTGTACGAGTTGCAAAGGAGAACTGCGTTCATGATGCCTCGTTTTATGCTGCTGTCGTTCGTCGCGTCGGTCGCCGTCGGTGCCGCGCTGCTCGCCGGGCAGGACGTGGCTGGGCTGCCGCCGCCAACGTCGCCTTTGGGAGACGCACTCGCTTTACCAACGTCGCAAGCGACTGTCGCCGCGCCGCCGTATGTGGTGACGGATTTGGGAACGCTGCCCGGCGCAAACGAGTGCCAAGTTCGCGCGCTGAATGACCGGGGGCAGGTGGTCGGGCAAAGCGGCGACCAGGCCTTCCTTTGGGAAAACGGCCGGATGCGCGTTTTGCCGCCCCTGCCCGGCTACACGCTCCAGCCGCGCGCCATCAACAATCGGAAACAGGTCACGGGCGTCGCGTGGGGCGCGGTCAGCGCGGACATCGACCGGCAGCGCCGCGCGTTTGTTTGGGACGAGCGGGGCGGCACGCGCGATCTGGGAACGCCCGAAGGCGAAATCACCGAGGCGTTCAATATCAACGATGCCGGCCAGGTCGTCGGAACCTCGTTCGCGCTGGAAATGCGCGGCGGGCAGATGCGGCAGGTACGCAAGCGCGCCTTCGTGTGGACGCCGGGCGCCGGGTTCCGCAGCCTGGACGCGGCTTCGGCGGGCGGCTTTCTGGTTTCGCCTGCGGCGCTGGACGAGCGCGGCCGGGTGGTCGGCTGCTGGTGCGGCGGCGAGCCGCCGGAGGCGGTGGGGATCACGTCGCCGCGCCAAATTCCCGACACCGACGGAGCGTTCCCGCTCCGGGCCTTCGTATGGGACCCGATTTCTTCGCTCCGGCAACGCGGTGAATGGGTACGCCCCTTCCTTCCGGGCGCGTGGGGAAGTTCGGCGTTATCCATCAATACGACCGGGACGGTGCTCGGCAGCCTGACGCGCTACGAAAATCAGCAAGCGACGAAAAGCGTCTATCTGTGGCAAAACGGGCGCGTGACCGAGCGGGGAGGCTTGGGCCTGCCCGGCCCCATTTCCCTTCGCGGCGCGCGCCTGAACGCGCGCGGCGAGTTCGCGGGCACGTACGAGGAATCGGTCGTGTACGCCGCCGAATACGTGGGCCAGCGGCAGCACGCCTTTGTGTATCGAAACGGGCGCGCTTTGCTGCTGGACAAGTGGCTGCCCGCGCTGCGTGATTGGAAACTGCGCGAGGTGATCGGCGTCAACGAGCGCGGCCAACTTCTGGTAAACGGTGTCCGAAACGAGATAAACCGGGCGTTGCTTTTGACGCCCCGAAGAACGCCGTAGGAGAACCTTCATGCCCCCGCAGACCGCAAGCGTGCCGCCCGACGACATCATCACGGTTTCCGTTTCGCACGAGGAAGAAATCGCCGCCGACCGCGCCGACCTGTTCGTGGTCATCACGGGCGCCACTCTCGTGACCGGAAACGCTGCTTTGAATAAGGCGCGCGAAGTGCGTCAACTCGTCGCCGATTTGGTCGGGGCGGGCGTCGCCGAAGGAGACGTTCACCTTCAAGGCGTGTATGCGCAGGTGGCGAGCGGCGTGCTGGGCGCGGTCACGTCCCAGAAAAACACCACGCTGCGCACGATTGCCTGGGGCTACCCGGACGACGCCGAAAACGTTCGGGCCGCGTGGCTCGACGACTGCATCGGGCGCGCGAACGAAAAAGCGCACCGCATCGCGGCCGGCCTGGGCGTCACGCTGCGGGGCGTCAGCGCGTTTTCCGAAACGTCCGTGGACGAGGAGGAGCCGCAGCGTTCCGCGCACGACCTGGATGCACTTGCCTTTTCTCGGCGTCGGGCCGCGCCCTTGACTTCGGAAGACCTGGGCCTGGAAGTGTCGCACGCCAAGCGGGTCGAACTACGCGTCACGGTCGGTTATCACGTTTCCCGCTTCGCCGCGCCCGCGAGCGTGCCCGAATAAACCCGCTAAAACAAAAGCGCGCTCAGGACCAGCACGAGCAGTACAACCGGGACGCCGAGCGCGCCAAGATTGCGCCGCCGTTCGGAAAACAAGGCGGCCCAGCCCAAACCGGTCGTAAGGGCAACGGGCAGCAGGGCGGGCAGGAAGTAGCGGCCCTGCGCCTGAAACACGGTCAGCACGAACCGGGTAAAAAACGGCGCGAGGCACAGCGTTCCGGCAAGAAAAAGGATGACGGCGCGGCGCTGCCCCGGCTCCCCGCCGCCGCTGCCTTCTTCGCCGCGCAGCCAGCGAACCATTCCCAAATAACCGCCGAGCGCGAGAGCGAGCACGAGCAGCAGCGGGCCGAGCGGCGGGCGCAGCGCATTGGGCGACGACAGGAAAAACCAGAAGGTCGCAAACGAACGTACCCCCACGACGCGCAGGTAATCGGCCATCGTCCAGCCGCGCGCCTGCATCATTTCGGCGGGCGTAAAGTTCGGGCCGGTCTGGGTGTAAATGGAAAGCGCGAGCGGGTCGCCATACAGCCGCACGTTTCGCAGCAACCACGGAGCCGCGATTAGCAAGGCCAGGCCGAGCGAAAGGGCGAGGTGGGCAAGCGCCGTCCGCATCGTCAGCAGCCGCGCGCGCACGGCGATGCCGTGCGCGAGCAGCATGGCGGGTGCGAGCGTCAGCACGGAAGACTTGGTCAGCAGCCCGACGCCGAGCAGCGCGCCAGCGAGCGCGGCCCCCTTCGCGTCCTGCCCCACGGCCGCGAGCCGCCCCAGCCGCCAAAACAAGGCCGTGCAGATCAGCGTGGTCAGCGCGTCGTTGTTGATCGCCCCGCCGAGTTGCGCCTGGGTGGGCAAAAAAGCGACGAAGGCGGCTGCCCCCAGCGCGATCTCGGCCCGGTCGGGGAACAGGTCGCGCGCCGCCCGGAATGCGAGCCAGATCGTCAGCAGTTGCAGCGGCACGGCGACAAGGCGCAGCGCAAAGACGGACCCGCCGAACAGCAGGTAAACCGGCGCGCACAGCAGGTAGTACAGCGGCGGCTGATGCGTCTCGAAGCGTGCCGGGTCGCCCGCGACGAACCGGACGAAGCCGCGTTGCTCCACCAGCAGCCGCACATAATCGCGGTGAGCCGCCTCGTCCGGGTTCGCGTCGAACGGCATGCGCAGGGCGAACAGGACGGACAGCGCGAACGCGGCGGCAAGGACGACGAAAAGCAGCCGCCGGGCGGCGTTCCACGAGAGTGCGGGGCGCGGAGGCGTCGTTGCCCAGAGTGGGCCAGGCTCGTGCCCGTTCGCCATCATGCGAGCGGATGAGCGCGGGTTGGCGGGTTTGTGCGGTTGTCGTTTGCTCATGGCCGCGAGTCCACGATTTGATAAACGTCCACGCCCCGGTCGGAGAAGGCCAAACGGAGACGCCCGCTCTCCACGGCTGCGGGGAGCAGGCGACGCCACGTTTGCGCGTCTGGTGGGTTCGGGGCGTTGCGGCGGTTGACGAGAAGCGTGGTGTAGCCGCGCCGCCCGAAGTCGGCCAGCCAGTCGTCGGCGTTCTTGTACTCGTCCCACGGGAGCAGACCGGCGGCGTGATTCGGCGTGGCCCAAACGTAAGCGCGGTCCAGATAGAAGCCGCGCACCTCGTCGAACAAGGCGACTTTGGCCTGCTTAGGCGTTTCCCGGTTGATGAAATTAGTGGCTTGGGCGAGGCCGGGCAGGCGGCGGTTTAGGTACGTTTGGCGCGTTTCGCGCCCCGTCATGACCGGCAAAACGGGCGCGGCGATGAGCACGGCCGCAAGGTACAGCCCCCAAACCACGGACGCGACAACGAGCGCGGCCCCCAGCCAGCGCGCGAACCGCGTTTCTTCCCAGGCGATCAGCAAGACCTCGGCGGCCACGATGGCGAAGGCGGGCAGGGCGGGGATCAGGTAGCGCGTTTGCTGCATCAGGAAAAACCAGAAGCCGAACACGCCCAGCCCGAACAGCGCGAGCAAAACCGACGGGCGTGACAGCCGCCGGGCGAGCAGCGGCGCGGCCAATACCAGCCCGACGTAAACCGGCGACAGCCCAAAAATGACGTATTCGGTGAACACGAACGGGCGGCCCGCCGGGATCAGGCCCGCCTCCATCGTCGCCTGCCACGGGGCGAGCAGCAAATCGAGCGGCGTTTTGCCGAAGCCGAACGCGGCCTGATCTTTGGCGTACAAGGCGGCGTTTTCCGCGCTCCAATACCGCCCGCCGAAGATGCTGTAAAAAAACGGGTAGACCGGGCTGCCCGTGTAAAGCCACGACTTGACGAACCAGGGCAGCGCGAGCGCGAGCGACGTTGCGCCCCACAGCAGCGCGTGCGGGATCGTCTGCTTCGCCCACTTCCCGGTCGTGACGACGTGCCAGCCCAGAATGGCGATGACCAGCATTCCCCAAAAGCCAAGCACGGTCAGTTTGGTGCCGAGCGCGAGGCCCATCAAAAGCGCGGACGTGACAAGCCAGGGGACGGAGTCGGGAGCCGCCCTCCCCCCCGCAGTCTCGGCCCTCACCTCCGTCCCCTCTCCCAGGTTTGGGAGAGGGGTGCCTGTAGTTACGGCTCCTCCTTTGCTTGCGCGTGAAGCCAAGAAGGACCTGGTGGCAGGCACCCCT
>JAABUN010004457.1_pt1 | contig 19071 bp, 17 predicted proteins | sample 5559311 | NCBI WGS metagenome assembly JAABUN01 (sample SAMN10711877, study PRJNA513370) | rock metagenome | isolation source: Antarctica rocks | place: Antarctica: Victoria Land, Siegfried Peak sud | reverse complement strand
AAGGCGAGGAAGGTCAGGTTGCCTTCGGAGCTATTGCTGTTGGAGAGGGTCATCAAGATGATCGGGCTCGGGAACAACGTCTTCACGAGCGCGAAACCGAGCCCATATAGAGCGCCCATACCCAAGATTCTAAGGAACATCATGTATCTCTATCCTCTCTCGATCGTGGCGGCGCGATTTACGAACACGCCGAATATCGGCCCGAGCAACACTCCGGCCACTAGCACATATACAAACACCGACAACGCCACAAAGAAACTCCCCAGAAATACGCTGGGCCGCATCAACATGGAAGCCTCGACCGGGTTCGTGAACGAGAACCCCGAGAGCGTCACCGCCATCAACGCCCACATGAATAACGCCGCGAACGACCCACCAATGGCTCCCTGAAAGAACCCGGTCTTTACGCCATTCAAAACAACGGAACCCTTGTCGGCCCCATAGCGGACCGCCCGCCGACCAGCCACCACTGTCGCAAAAACTCCGCTCAAGGCCGAGCACACAAACGCCGCGATCAGGAAGCCGCTCAGGCGGTATGGATCCACCATAACCAGCGCCGGTACAGCGGCCAGCACGAATCCCCACAGCACGCCCAGCAGGATCAGTCGGTTTCGGACGGGAGCTATCATTGCACTGAATGTAACCCGGCGGCGGCGAAACTTCAGCAACACCGTTCACGCCGCCGGGGGTTTGCGCGAGCTTTAGGCTACTCCACGCCACCTTCATCGTCCTCGGCGTTCGGTTCGATCCAGACGGTCTTCTGGTTTACGAACTCACGGATACCAAGATATGAAAGTTCGCGACCATAACCAGAGTTCTTTATGCCTCCGAATGGAATCTCGGGCGTGGACTCGGTCATGCGGTTTATGTAGACCATCCCGGCATCTATCTCGTTTATGAACCGCTCGCTCTCTTCCTTATCTTGAGTCCAGGCCGAGGAGCTTAGGCCGAAGTCCGTGTCGTTGGCTATGCGAAGAGCATCGTCAATGTCGCGAGCCCGGAACATCGAAGCGACGGGACCGAAGATCTCCTCTCGATGCGCCGGACACCCCTCGGGTATCTCCGAGAGGACCGTCGGCGGGTAGAAGTTTCCAGGCCCGTCGGCAGGTTCGCCACCTGTCAGGACTTTTGCACCCGCTTCGATGCTGGCTCGCACCTGTCCGTCCACGTCTTCAAGCATCTGAGGTGTTGCGAGAGGTCCCATGTCAGTGTCCTCGGACATCGGGTCGCCGACCTTCAGGGCGGCCATCGCCTCGACGTAGCGACTCTCAAAGTCCGCGGCGATCTCCTCGTGGACGATGATCCTCTTGGCGTTGATGCACGACTGGCCGTTGTTGAGCGTTCGTGCCGTAACCGCCACGTTCACGGCAGTATCTAGATCCGCCGATGGCATGACGATGAACGGGTCACTCCCACCGAGCTCCAACACCGTCTTCTTTACCTGAGCGCCAGCCTCGCTTGCGACTTCCCGACCGGCGGGTTCGCTGCCGGTAAGCGTCGCGGCCTTGATGCGCGGGTCGTCGATAACGGCCTGGACTTTTGATGAGCCGATCAGGAGCGTCTGGAACGCACCTTCCGGGAAGCCCGCACGATGAATGACGTCCTCTATAGCCAGGGCGCACTGCGGCACGTTCGAGGCGTGCTTCAGAAGCCCGACGTTGCCTGCCATGAGAGCGGGAGCCGCGAAGCGGAAGACCTGCCAGAAAGGAAAGTTCCACGGCATGATCGCCAATACCGCCCCGAGCGGCTGATACCGTATGGATGTCCGAGCACCGTCGAAATCCAGGCTCTCCTCCTCCAAGAATTTCTCCGCGTTCTCAGCGTAGTAGCGGCAACCCCGAGCGCACTTGTTCGCCTCGCCGACGGCGGAGACAAACGTCTTTCCCATCTCCATCGTCATGATACGGGCGAAATCCTCCGCCTCGTCCTCCAGTATGTCCGCAGCCCGAAGGAGCATCCGCGACCGCTCCTCGAAAGAAGTCTTACGGTACTCGCGAAAAGTCTCAGCCGCGAGCTGAACTTTCTGCTCTACTTGCTCACCGGTCAGTTCCTCGAAAGTCTTGAGTTCTTCACCCGTCGCCGGGTTCACGGTCGATATCGCCACGTTTCGCTCCTCCAAATAGCCTACTTTGCCCTTCAGGAATTATATATGGTCTTGCGAACTGCCAGATCCAAACCGCTCCTGGTTCAACAGAGTTTTCTGGAAATTCTTGTGGAGATCGGAGTTCCGGCTCAAGGTCCGTCCGTCGAGCTCCGCTACTTCCTCTACTCCCCGCACATTGTTGACGCAGTAGAGTGGTCCTTGCAGGTCGACGGGCAACTCGCCCGCTTCGGTCATCCCGGCTTCCAGCAGAGCGCGACGAGCTATGCCACCGAGGACTGTTCCGTCCAGTGCCGGGGTTCTAGCTACGCCATTTACCAACCCGATCACGTTGGATATCGTAGCTTCTATGAGTAGTCCGTCCCGCACAAAAATAGCTTCGTCGCATCCGGCAGCTTCGGCTTGGTGGAGGGCCAGAACGTTTGGGAGATAGTTCAGGGTTTTGTGGGCGGAGAGTGTGCTGCGGGTGTCGGGGACTGAGATCGCACGTAGCGAAGGGCGCGGCTCGGGTAAGCTGGAGGTCGTCATTATCACCGTTGGCACACCGACTTTTTTGGTGGATGGACCACGACCACCGACTCCTCTTGAGACGATTATCTTCAGGACGCATTCTTTGATATCGAGGGTGGAGATCAAACCATAACAAGCTCTCTCTAACTCTTCCGTAGAAAGCGGTTCTATGTGGAGAGCCGCCGCATCCCGGAGCAGTCGGTCCAGATGCCAGGAGAGTAAGATCGGATCTCCCCCACACACTTTGATGGTGGTGAAGACTCCATCGCCGTAGTTGAGACCTCGATCCGAAACAGAGATTTGCGCTTCGTCCTTCGGCAAGTAAACACCGTTCAGATACACGAGGTTCATGGCGGGGAGGCTCCGAGGCTCTCCAAAAGCGCTGCGGCTTTGGAGACGGACTCTTGGTATTCGCGGGTGGGGATCGAGTCAGCAACTATTCCGCCGCCAGCCTGGGCGTAGGCGGTGCCGTTTTGCAGCAGAATGGTGCGGATGATGATGTTCATGTCCACCGAATCGGGGCCGAGACAACCGAACGAGCCTGTGTAGAGTCCTCTTCGGACAGGTTCAAGCTCCTCAATGATCTCCATGCATCGCACTTTGGGGCAGCCGGTTATGGTCCCGCCGGGGAACATGCCGCAGAGTAGATCCACTGCGTCCTTATCCGGTGCGAGTTGGCCGGTGATTTCGGAGACGATGTGGACGACGTGGGAGTAGGTTTCGGTCGACATGAGTTCTTCTACCTTCACGGTGCCGTAGGCGGAGGTGCGTCCGAGATCGTTGCGTTCGAGGTCCAGGATCATGGTGTGCTCCGCAAGCTCTTTGGGATCCAAGAGCAACCCATCGGACTCAGATCCCTTCGGATAAGTCCCGGCGATGGGCCGCGTGGAAGCCGTGCGCCCCGAGAGCCGAACTAGCAACTCCGGCGAACTCGAAACCGCCGCAAAACCCGGAAAAGACAACATCCCACCATACGGAGAAGGATTCAAAGCCCGCAACGCACCGTATAACGAGACCGGGTCATCATCGAAAGGAACCTCGAATCGCTGAGAGATATTGACCTGAAACACGTCCCCAGCCTGGATGTACTCCTTGACCATCCTAACCGCCCGCTCGTACCCACCACTCCCCATGCCAGACCGGGCGACCAGACCGGGTTCGCTCCCACGAACGGGTAGTTTTTGTAGAGATCCCACAGTCCGCAGAATGTCCGTCGGGTCTTCCCCGGACGGTACGGAGACCCAAGCCTCACCGTCACGAACACCCACCGTATAGCGAGGCAGGATGAACTGAGCCGTGGGAAGGTTCAGGTCGTCTTTGGCGAGGGCGGGCAGACGCTCCAGATGCCGAACCGCATCGTACGAGAGATAGCCAAACAATCCCGAACCGCCTTCTAGCGGATGCACGTCTCCATCGAGAATCGCCAGATATTCTCGCAGAGCCTCGAACGGCGAAGTGTCCTTCTCGACGACGAGATGCCGTTCCGGCTCGAAGGCCAGGACGGAAGCACCCCATCCGTCGCCTTCCAGCAGGACGAACGAGTCTTTGCCGGGAACGAGCCCGAGTACTTGAATGAGAGCGGCGAGGTCCAGGCCGTCGCTCGCCGGGAAGCTGTTTATCTCCCGGTTCGTATGTCGGTTACGCTCGGAGGGGTTGGATGCCTGCTTCACGGACGCAATACTATCCCGTCGCCCGGACCGCGTCATTGCGCACCGGCGGTTACAATTGTCCGTCCATGAGCGATACATTCTCAAAAAGCCCGCAAGAGCTACGAGATATCTTGCAGCGGCGAGCGCGGGAGGAAGGCTTTGATCTCGTTGGGGTTACGAGCGCGGAGCCATTGCGGGAGGGCGGCGAGCGTCTGAAAGCCTGGCAAGAGGCCGGGATGGCTGCCGATATGGGGTATATGCAACGTCCCGTCGAGTTGCTCTCCAATCCCAGGAAGCTGCAGAAGAGTGCGCGTAGCGTTGTCTCGCTCGGCGTCTCGTATTATCCGGGGGATCATCCCGAGGATTCGGACGGTGGCGGGCGGGTGGCTCGGTATGCGTGGGGCAGGGATTATCATGTCGTTATCAAAGAGCGATTGTTCCGGTTGCGCACGGAGTTGGAAGAGGAGTTGGGAACAAGGATCAAGGCTCGGGCGTTCACGGATGCGGTGCCGTTGTTGGAGCGTTCGGCGGCCCAGCACGCGGGGCTAGGCTTCTTCGGTCGAAATTCGTGTGTTATAAGCCGGGAGATCGGGTCGTACTTCTTTATCGCGGACCTGATCGTGGACCTCTACCTGCCACCGGACGAGCACGGAACCGGCACTTGCGGACAATGCACCCGTTGCATGAGCCGCTGCCCAACCGGAGCGATAAAAGCCCCCGGAGTCGTGGACGCAAGGCTCTGTATCTCGTACTTGACCATCGAGAATAAAGGGGAGATCCCGCGCGAGCTACGTCCGCTCATCAAAGACTGGGCCTTCGGGTGCGATATCTGCCAGGAAGTCTGTCCGTACAACAAAACGAAGGCATCGCAGAGCCGGTGGCCGGAGTTCTCGGCTCAAGCGGGTACGGGTCCGTATCTGGATCTCCTGCAAGTGTTGAGGATTCGCACGGACGAGGAGTTCGAGGATCGATTCTCAGGAACGCCGCTGACGAGACCGGGGCGTGAGGGTTTAGTCAGAAATTGTTGCGTGGTCGCGGGGAACCTCGGGCTGCGGGAAGCTGTACCGAGTTTGATCTGGTGCTTGAAGAGTGATGAATCCGCGCTCGTGCGGGGACATGCGGCCTGGGCTTTGGGTGTTATCGGAAGGAGTGAGGCTGCGTTGCGGGAGGCGGAATCGGTAGAGAAGAATGATTGGTGCCGGGATGAGATACGGTTTGCGTTGGAATCGGGGGAACCCTGCGGCTCCGTGGGTTAGAATAGGAAAACGATGTCGGACACACCCAACTATTACAAGGTTCTAGGCCTATCTCGCGCCGCTTCCCAGAGTGAGATTCGGGACGCTTACCGCAGTCTGGCTAAGAAGCGGCATCCAGACCAACCCGGAGGCAGCGCCGAAGATTTCTCGCTTCTGCAAGAGGCCCACGCTACCCTGGTGGACCCAAACCGCCGCCGCCATCACGACGAAGCCCTGGACCTAGCCCACGCTGCGGATCAACTCTCTGGACTGGACTTTGGCTCCCTGGATGACGAACTCTCGGCCCGCCGCCAACAGCGCGACGCAAGTGGCCCCAGTTTCGGGGAACGCCTGCGCGGAAGATTTCGCCGTAAAAGCGAGCCGTCTTCGGAGCGTGCCGGCAACCGCACCACCGGCCAGGGACGCTCGGACAGCCGGGTCCGGGGACGGTACGAGGTTCGGGAAGGCCGATGGCACGAACCACAAGACTTCGACCCGGAACCCCTGACCTGGAAGAGCGCGATGTTCTGTCTGTTCGGAACCCTGCTGGCGTTTGTGGCGGTTGGACAGTTGGGTCTGTGGGCCTCGCAGGTCGCGAACCCCGGCGCTCTCGAAGGACTTACGGTACTCGAACCCATCATGTTCGTGCCATACACGCTCATTGGCTTGATCGCCGCCTACTTCACATTCAGGTACGCTGGTTACGCAGGCCTCGCGCTAGCGTTCGTGGCGATGCTCGTGGTCGGACAACGCGGCGGACCTGGCGGAAGCGGACAGCCGGAGAACCTGCTCCAGTTCGGGGCATTGGGAATGTTTCTGCTGCTCGCTGTGATCTACTTCGGCAAACGCCGCGACGATAACGCCCGCCGCCGCTGAAGCACCTCCCGGACCCAATCCAAGCAAACTCCTCCACTTCTAATATTTTCAAAGGAGAGAACTATGTCCTCCACATCTGAGATGCAGAACTTCATCGCCGCATTCGAGGAACGCCTGGCTCCTGTCGAGAAAGCCACGAGTGAAGCCTGGTGGAACCTGGCGACCAATGGCACTCCGGAAGCCCAGAAGGCTCTGACCGAAGCTGGCATCGCCTACAACAATCTCTTCTCCGACGAGCGAGAGTTCGAGATGGTCCGAGACTGGCACCAGGGCTCCGACGGTCTTGAAGCAGGGTCGTTGCTCCGTCGACAGGTCGAGGTTCTGTACAAGATGTTCGCCGGGCACAACGGTGACGCGGAGACGCTTGACCGGATCCAGGAGTTAGAAGCGGCGGCTAACACGACCTACAACAACCATCGCGGTGTCGTGCGCGGAAGAGAAGTTGGGGAGAACGGCATCCGGGAGATCCTCGCCACTTCAGACGACGCGGACCTACGCCAAGAAGCCTGGGAAGCCTCGAAGACCGTCGGGCGCGAAGTCGAGTCTACGGTGCGCGAGTTAGCACGCCTGCGGAACCGTCTGGCGCAGGATGCCGGATACCCTGACCACTTCCATCACTCCCTGGATCTCCAGGACATAGAATTCGCCGATCTGGAGGAGATCATGTCGGACCTCGAAAAGGCTACCGACGAACCTTTCGCAAAGCTAAAATCCCACCTAGACACCGAACTTGCCGAACGGTTCGGGGTCGCGGATGTCATGCCGTGGCACTTTTCGGACCCATTCTTTCAGAGCTGCAAGGGCGACGGATCCGGAGGAGACACCGATGGCTTCTTTCAGGAGGCGGACATAGACACCCTCACCCGCAGAACCTACGATACTTTAGGCCTCGAAGTGCGGGATGTATTCTCCCGCAGCGATCTTCGGGAGCGCGAAGGCAAGAGCCAGCACGCTTTCTGTCTAGGCGTTGGACGGGATTTACCCTACGACGTGCGAGTGTTGGCGAACGTCCGGCCCGACTCGTACTGGATGGACACGATGCTGCACGAGTTCGGGCACGCCGTCTACGATAAACATATCAACCCTCAGCTTCCGTATTTGCTGCGAACCTACGCACATCTATGCGTCACTGAGGGAATCGCTCTGATGATGGGCGCCCTGGCCGAGGATACGGGGTGGCTCTCCAAGACCGCCAAGTTCCCGGAGTCGGAGTTGGCGGGGATCCAGTCAGAAATACTCCAACGAGCCCGGTGGGATCGGCTGGTCTTCATCCGGTGGGCGCTGGTCATCTTCCACTTCGAGAAAGCTCTGTACGCGGACCCGGAACGAGCGGACCTGAACGATGTCTGGTGGGATCTCGTCGAGCGTATACAGCTAGTGAAGCGTCCCCCCGAGCGCGACGAACCGGACTGGGCCGCCAAGATTCACGTTGCCGTAGCCCCCGTCTACTACCACAACTACGTCCTCGGCCACCTCATAGCAACTCAATTGCGCGAATACGTCGAGACCAACATAACCCACGGCCCATTCCACCAGAGCGAAGTCGCCGGACGCTACCTGCTCGAAGCCGTCTTTGGGCCCGGAGCCCGCGATAACTGGCGCGACACCGTCCTGAGAGCGACCGGAGAACCCTTGAACCCAAGGTACTTCGTCGACTCACTCCAATAGCCGCCTGAAGTTACTGCTAACCGCCTGACCAGATCTACCCGCCCTCGATCAGGCGGAGTCTTACGCCCTCGAATCTCCCATCGCGGGGACTTGCGGCACCGACCTTCAGTTTTCCTTTTCCGTAGAAGGCTGGCACGTCCAGGGTCGTCTCGAAGTAGCCCCAGGTCTGGGTCCAGTCGTTGCTCTGCACGGCTTCCCGCACTATCTCCTTGCCCGTAGAGTCCAGGACAACGATGTCGTTGGAGGCCTCGGGGTTGCGCGAGTAGCCGCTAACGGTCAGCGTCTTGCTGGCTGTGGTTACCGTGCGAGGCTCCGTTACGACAGTATTGCCGCCTGTTAGCGGTGGCGGTGTGGATAGGTTCGCGGCGGGTGCGGGTGCAAAGTCCACCACAAGACGGGCTGGCTTGCGAAGCTCAAGCACCCGGTAAGTGAAGGCTTCCTCGGAGACGATGTCCACGAACATGCCACCTTCGGGAGCCCGCACGACGTGGAAATCCTTCAGCATCGGGCTGTCGAAGGTGCCGTCCGAGACTTGGGTCGAATCCACCGAAGGGAAGTTCACCCTCAGCAAGCCATCGCCCGCCGGGCTACTCAAGTTCCATTCGGGGACTTGCCAGGCGGCTTGATCCCCGGCCCCCAGGTCGATGACCGTTCGTTCGTAGCCCTCGTGTTTGCCAAAACGCACGGCCAGCACGCCATCGGCTCCCTCCCTACCTCCACCACGCGCCTGTGGAGCATCCGTGAACGGCGATGTCTCGACGGTGGCCTCGGTTTTCGGGATCGTTTCTTCCTCCGGGGACGCACCGACCGTCGCCTCCGGCACGCTGCCGGTCGCCTCAAGAGCCTGAACCGTCTCTTCTTCGTTGCCCGCCGTCTTGGAGACAGCCATCGTAGCCGAGTTCTTAGAACAACCCACCAGGACCAGAAGCACGGATATCAGGACAGCGAGATAGAGGGTCGTTGGGAGCGCACGTGCCGACATTCCCGTGGTTTTTTCCTCCCCAAGCATGCGCGGGATTATACGGAAGCCTTGTTTCGCCGAGTTTGAGTTGATGTTGCGATTCGGTTAATTTACGCGGTTTTGACGGGCATCGAGGTCTTCCGAGACTCGAATCGTGTTTCTATGTCGCCAGGTATGGCGTTGTGCCGTACTCAAATATACTTGCGGTTCCACAATCAAGCGACTCCCCGAGCTCCATTCTTAAGCGATCCACAGCACCCTCGAAGCCGAGTTCCGGCAGGAGATCCCGCACCGGTCCCGGTCCTGTCACGGTGACTTCGACGTTGGAATCTCCGCTATTCCACAAAGCGTTATCAAGAAGTCCCCGAGCCACTTGGGGACTTGCGGCGACAAAGGGTCCAATGCGATTGAGAGGACCGCCGCTCCGCACCAGGTATCCCTTGAGGACACCGGAGGAGTCCTGCGCAACCAATCCCTGACCGGGGTGCGAGCGCAGGGTGGCGAATATTAGTGGTGACCGATCTCCACCGTGAGACCAGAGATCCAGTCCGTAAACCTCGGCCAAGTCACCCATCCCAAGAACCTTCACCCGACATTCGGACTCCGCCGACTTGATGGATCGTTCGCCTCCGCTCGCTTTCAGTCGATAGATCCTTCGCGAAGCCACCGCACTGAAACCGAGAGACCTATACAAGCCTTCAGCCTTGCGTGTAGCGTACAGCCGGATAGTGCGCGTTCCACGAGAGCGCAGATACGCTACAGCCCACCGGGAGAGCCGACTCCCCAAACCGAACCCCCGATAATCCTCATGGACCGCCAGGTGACACAGAATCCCCACACGTCCCAGCGGCACCGCCCCGACCATACCAACCAGTGCGCCGTTGGAGGTCTCAGCCACGGCCCATCGGGCCTCTTTCGTGCCACGCAGCAAATCGAAGGAACGAGGATCTCCCGACCACCGGACCACCGCCCGAAAACGCAAGATGCGGCTGAGATCCCGCTCGGTCATGGCCCTTATTCGGGGTCCATGACGACCGTTCAAAAGTACGGAATTCTCCCATTCTAAGTTTTGCTTGCTTCCTGGAGTAGACAAGATATCCTCGGTATTCCCTTGCGTCGGTGGTGATGCTTCCGCCAAAATCTCTCCATTATCGAAGAGGATAAAAGCCCCCGAACAGAACCCCGCTAGAGGGAATGCCGGGGCTCGGACGGTCGAAGACACCGCCCAGCAGCGAAAAGGAAGAGGGACGAATCGAAGATATATCTCACCATCTGGAGATCGTACAGCATTATCAGCCACTCCGAAACCGGGCCTGTGGCGTGTAATCTAGCTTGCTTACTGAGTAATCTGCCGATAAGTACATTATTATTGCAAGAACGGTCCATTTTGTTACAATGCGCTGATCAGCATGAAGAGTTCATAGATAAGGAGCGTTCCAAAGTTGCCAGCTACGCTACAGCCCGGTCTCACCAATAGGCTTACAAAGTATCTCCGTACCACGCAGCAGTTGATCGAAGAGAGCCGGGATGCGGTCTCCAGCAAGGAGCTCGGAGACTATACTGGCATCAATCCGGTGCAAGTGCGCCGAGATTTGAACGCGATAGGCTTCTCCGGCACCCGCGGGGTTGGCTACCAGTCCCACGATCTCGTCGAGGCCGTTAGAAATATCCTCGGACTCCGCCAGACCTATAACATCGCGCTCGTCGGCGCAGGCAACCTCGGGAGCGCCATCGCCAGCAGCACCATACTCCCCAAGAGAGGCTTCGTGATCCACGATGTCTTCGACAACGATCCAGGCAAGGCCGGTCGCACGGTCGGCAACGTCGTCGTCAAGCACATCGACGAACTAAAGAAGAGCGTCGCCGCCGCCGATGAGATCATCGGCATCATCGCCACCCCCTCATCTTCGGCCCAACAAGTCTCCGAACAGATGGTCGACGCTGGCATCCGAGTGGTCCTGAACTACACCGACGTCCTGCTACACGTCCCCAACGACGTGGACGTACACCGCATAGACCCAACAGCCCAACTCATGCACACGCTCTACTATCTCACCCAGGTAGGAGAGGCTTCGTAGTCTAACCATACAGCGGGTCCAATTTCGCGGTTTTCAGTCCTCTGGAGACCGCATTTTTCTTGCCGACACTCTCTGAAGACGATTCGGAATTACGCTGATTGGATGATCCTTGGAAAAAGAAGAAGAGCCTAAGGCGGAACTTAGGGGTGATAGGTGGGGAAAGGGAAAGGAGGAGTACCGCCCCAGGCTCTTAAATTGTGTCGGTTTCTGGTTTCGCACCAACCGACTAGGAAGATATTACTGCGCTCGTCACACTTTGTAAAGGTCTTGGAACGTGAAATCTATAAACTTTCCGCAAATAACTGCAAAATGCATATAGTTATGTAGTGTGGACGACGTTTTAGGCTTACATAAGGTGTATGAGCGTTCACTGGATGTATTTTTCAACTGCTAGGCGGACTTCAACTACTTGTTTTACAGCGTCGAAGAGCACGGTTGGGGTTGAACATCGAGTGGTTGCCGTTTCTGGGCTTATTGTATTGGGTGGGTCAGGATTCTTCGTCGATCACCTTTTGGTAGTCTTCGGGTGAGAGGAGATCCGCATCGCCGGTTACGCTGAGTTTAAGGATCCAACCATCCCCATAAGGGTCTTCGTTGATCTTCTCTGGTGCGTCGTTCAGCGCTTCATTGACCTCCACCACTTCGCCTCCAACTGGCGCGTAGAGATCTGAGACAGCTTTGACGCTCTCCACGGCCCCGAAAGTATCTCCAGCCTCCAGAGTCGTACCGGTTTCGGGCAGCTCGACAAAGACCACGTCGCCTAGTTCATCCTGGGCGTGCTCGGTGATGCCAACGGTCGCGGTATCTCCTTCAGTGCGGACCCACTCGTGGCTTTTGGTGTATTTGAGATCCTCTGGTAAGCTCAACTTCTTCCTCCCTTACTGCTTGTCGCGTTTGTAGAACGGCAACGATACGATCCTGGCCGGTACGGGCCGCTCCCGGATCTGGACATCGAACCTATCCTGCACGTCCGGCTCGACGAGCGCAAGTCCGATTGCCTTGCCGAGCGTTGGGGACTGTGTACCGCTGGTGACCACCCCGACCCGACGCGCCCCATCGGTCAGGGTGTAGTCGTGACGTGCGATCCCGCGTCCCTCCATCTCGAAAGCCACAAGCTTCTTGTCCAAACCTTCGAGATCCTGGCGTAAGAGTGCCACCTGGCCGATGAAACCCGGCTCCTTCGTCAGATGCACCGCGAACGAGATGCCAGCTTCGAGCGGCGAAGTCTCCGCATCAAGCTCGTTGCCGTAGAGACACATACCGGCCTCCAATCGCAGCGTATCCCGCGCCCCGAGTCCGACCGGGGTAGCACCAGCTTCTATCAACTTCCGCCAGATCCCCGGCGCATCGTCGGACTTTACGTACAACTCGAAGCCGTCCTCGCCCGTGTATCCGGTGCGGGAAAGTATGGCCTCGGCTCCATCCACTTCTCCCTCGACAAAACGATAGTATTTGATGGCTGCGAGATCCGTATCCGTGAAGTCTTGTAGTAACTCGATAGCTTCCGGCCCCTGAAGGGCGAGCAAAGCCCAGTCGTCGGACTCGTCGATGATCTCCACCTCCAAGTCTTCGGTATTCTCCCGGAAATGTTCGAGATCCTTCTCGCGGTTGGAGGCATTCACGACGATGAGGTAGTCGTCCGGGCGCTTGTAGACGAGTACGTCGTCCACGGTTCCGCCATCTTCGTAGAGGACAGCGGCGTAACCGGCCTGTCCCTCGACCAATTTAGAGACATCACGGGTCACGAGGCGTTGCACGGCGGATTCGGCATCCGGGCCACGGAAGACTACCTCGCCCATGTGCGAGACATCGAAGAGACCGGCGTGGTTTCGGACGGCTTCGTGCTCGGTCTTTATGCCGGTGTACTGTACGGGCATCTCCCAACCGGCAAAGTCCACGAGCTTCGCTCCGAGGGATTTATGTTCTTCGTAGAGCGGGGTGCGGCGCAGGTCAGGCATCTGCTACCACCGCGCTTTCAGGTTACGAGCGGCGCGGGTCTCGTCGAGGCGGCGTGTCGGGGCGTGCGTGGGCGCGGCTTCGAGGTCTTCGGGGCTGGTCTCGGCCAGCTCCAGCATCGCACCTATAAAGTCGTCGAGAGTTTCTTTTGACTCGGATTCCGTCGGCTCTATGAGCATGGCTTCTTTTACTACGAGGGGGAAGTAGATCGTGGGTGGATGATACCCGTGGTCGATCAGCCCCTTCGCTATATCCAACGCCTTCTTGCCCTCCGGTGGCTGCACGACGACTTCGTGCTTGCACAGCTCGTCGTAAGGGATGCGATACGTACCGCGCAGTTTCGCCCGCACGTAGTTGGCGTTCAAGACGGCCATGTCGGTCACGTCGCGCAACTCCGGACCGTGCATCTTGATGTAGTTCCAAGCCTTGAGCAACACGCCGAAGTTCCCGTGATAGGTCGTGACGCGCCCGATAGTCTTCTCCGGGGCGACGAATACGTACTCTTCGCCATCCTTTCCGACTACGGGATCGGGGCGGAAGGGAGCAAGATGCTCGACGCAGGCTATCGCGCCGGAGCCGGGTCCGCCGCCGCCGTGCGGGGTGGAGAAAGTCTTGTGCAGGTTGTAGTGCATGATGTCCACACCAGCAGCGGCGGGCCGGAAGCGGCCCATGTTAGCGTTCATATTCGCGCCGTCCATATACAGGAACGCGCCGACTTCGTGCAGGACTTCGGCTATTTCTGCGATGTTCCGCTCGAAGACGCCACAGGTGTTGGGGTTCGTGATCATGAGCGCCGCAGTCGTCTCGTCTACCATCGAACGCAACTCATCCACGTCCACGCAGCCATGCTCGTCCAGCCCAATTTCCTTGGACTTGAAGTCCGCCATCGAAGCGGTCGCCGGGTTGGTCCCATGTGCCGTAGACGGCACGAGAACCGTGGTCCGAGCATCGTCTCCGGCGTCCTCGAAGAACTTCTTGACCATCAGGATGCTCGTCAGCTCGCCCTGCGCCCCGGCTAGCGGCTGCAATGAGACCGCCGGTAGACCGGAGACTTCGGCCAGAAACTCTTGCAGTTCGTACATGACCCGCAATGCGCCCTGAGCCTGGCCCTCGGGCTGCAAGGGGTGAAGTCCGGCGAAGCCGGGGACGGCGGCTGCTACTTCGTTGGCGCGGGGGTTGTGCTTCATGGTGCAGGAGCCGAGGGGGTAGAACGTGGTGTCGATACCCTGGTTCTGGCGCGAGAGGTTGGTGTAGTGACGGATCACGGTCGGCTCGTCCACCTCCGCGAGGTTCGGTTTCTCTTTGCGGAGCGCGGCCTTGGGGACGATGTCCTCGATCTTCTTTGTCTCCGTGTCGGACTTGGGGAGGGTGAAGCCGCGGCGGCCTTCGCGGCCCCGGTCCCGGATCAGGTTGTTAAGCATTCTGCACCACCTCCACGAAAGCGTCGAGTTCGTCTTTTGTACGTTTCTCCGTCACCGCAACGAGCATTGCTCCGTCGCCGAGATCCAAGCCCCCAACGATCCCTGTTTCCAACAACGCCTCGCTCACCCGACCCACATCCGGAAACTCGACGGCGAATTCCCACAGAAACGGAGCCTCCGGATAACGGAGCTTTAGCCCGGCTTCCTCCAGATTTTCAGCGAGATAGTGGGCTTTGGAAGTCGAAAGCTCCGCTACTTCGCGCAGTCCTTCCGGTCCCATTAGGGCGGTGTAGACGGTTGCGGCGAGGGCGGTTAGAGCCTGGTTGGTGCAGATGTTGGAGTTGGCGCGGGCGCGGCGGATGTCCTGCTCGCGGCCCCGCAGGGTGAGGACGTAGGCGAGTTTGCCGTCCGCGTCCACGGTCTCGCCGCAGATGCGGCCCGGTAGCTGGCGCACGTACTCGGCTTTAGTCGCCATGTATCCGGCGTAAGGTCCGCCGAAGAGAAGCGGCATCCCGAGCGGTTGAGCCTCGCCGACCGCTACATCCGCGCCGAGGTTACCCGGAGCTTCCAGGACTGAGAGCGAGATCGGGTCGCACACCGCCACCGCGAGCGCCCCAGCCGCGTGAGCCGCCTCAGATGCCGCCGATATATCCTCGACCACCCCGTAGAAGTTGGGACTCTGGACGAAGACGCCAGATACGTCTTCCGGGACGCTAGAGAAGTTCGTCGTTCCATTCTCGAAAGGCAGTTCCACGACTTGCACGCGGTAGGTCTCTATTACTTCGCGGTAGCGGGGGTTCAAGCCCTTCGAGACGGCTACCTTTGGGTCGCGTTTGGTGAGTCGGGCGGTCATGAGGGCGGCTTCGGCTACGGCGTTCGCGCCGTCGTAGACGGAGGCGTTCGAGACTTCCAGTCCGGTAAGTTCCGAGATGATGGATTGGAACTCGAAGATGGATTGCAGGGTTCCCTGGCTTATCTCCGGTTGGTAGGGGGTGTAAGAGGTCAGGAATTCGCCCCGGGAGATGATCGCGCCTACGGAAGAAGGTGTGATCCTATCGTAAGCCCCAGCCCCCAGGAAGATCGGCATCCCAGCCACGTTCTCCCTCGCCAGATCGTTCACGTCCCGGAGAGCCTCGTACTCCGAAAGGACGGGCGGCAAGTCTAGATCGCCCTCGAATTTCGGTTCTACGTCGGCGAAAAGTTCGTCCAGAGTCGAGACCCCGACGGCTTCCAACATCTCCTGGATGTCGGCATCGGTGTGCGGTGTAAATCGCGCCACGCGGCAATACCCCCTTATCGGGTGAGCGTTCTATTTTCCGCCCTGTCCCAAACCTGAGAGTGTTACCCCGTCGGCGTCGTTCCAGCGAGGCTGGATCGAACTCTCCAGGACGCCCTCCGATCCGCGGTCCTTCTGCCTGAGAGATTCAGCCCGCGATCACACGAGCCTTTCACCTTCGGCGGCCGTCGGAGTCTCCTCCACGGCACTCTCCCACGGTCATCATCGAGCACGTTAAAGGTAGCACAAGCTTATGGAGATGTCTCCAGTCTCGCGAACTTGATTGTCGTTCGCAGCTCAGCCAATACTAGACTCTATGAAGTATTACCTCCTTCAGCTTCGATAAGAAAAGGCGCATATCAAAACGGTCAAGTGCATGAAAAGCGACTGCTTCATGTAGATTTTGAAGGAGCAATGCCTCCACCCCAACAACTGAGTTCGCGTAAGGCTCGTTGCCTGCTCTTGTGTAGCGATCCTTTTCGAGTTCTCCGATGACATCCAGATCTGCCACGGTTAAGGTAGCGGGGGTAACGACACCCAAGCTTATAGTAGCCTCAATTATAGGCGCTTTGCGGTACCGTCTACGCTCCGTCAACTGCTCTCCCACCAGTCAGATGAACATGTGTATTGTAGTACGCAATATAACACTGTTAGTTGCTGCTGCACCGTAATCGCATTAGCTAGCTAGACAAGTACCTTCCACGATTTACGATTGTGCAATCTCTAGGTTAATAGTGACCGTGCGTTTTGGCGATCACTTGAACAACTTTACGTTCCTTCATACTATCGTCTTTCTCTGGTCTGCAGCTTAGGTAAACGTTTCGGCGTCTACTCGCACCGCATTCTTTGCGGCGAAGTGCTCGCTAATGTACTTCTCTCCTTCATCGCAGAATAGGGTGACGATCGTCTTCAGCTCCGAGTAGGACTCGCGGACTTTTCTAGCGGCAATGAGGTTCGCGCCGCTACTCGGGCCAACAAAGAGACCGTGTTCGCGGGCGAGTCGGCGCATCTCCTCCACGGCTTCTTCGGAGTCTACGGTCAGAGCATCGTCTACTAGCTTCTGGTGGCGCTGGAAGATGCCGGGGACGAAGCCGTCGGAGATGCCTTCTATGAGATGGTCGCCTACTTCGCCGCATAGGATGGTGGAGGACTCGGAGGGCTCCATCGCGAAGAGTTTGACGGATGGATTTACTTCCCGGAAAGCCTGGCCCACCCCGATCAGGGTGCCGCCGGTGCCAACGCCCATTACTACGGCATCCGGGATGGTATCGTCGGGCAACTGAGCCAGAATCTCCGGCCCGAGCCACGTACGATTCTCCTCTACGTTCCACTCACTCTCGAACTGCGAGGGGCAGAAGTAGCCGGGCTCCGCGCCCATCTCTTTGGCTTTAGCGAGGGCTTCGTTGACGTGGAAGTGTCCAAGCTCCATTACCTCCGCCCCGAAAGCGCGACTGATGGCGATCCGCTCTCCGCTCAATCCCTCGGGCATGACAACGAGCATCCGGTAGCCCTTGACGGCGGCGACCATGCTGAGGGCGTTGCCCGTGTTGCCGCTCGTGGCCTCGACGATTGTATCGCCATGACGCAGCAGACCTTCGGCTTCGGCTCGTTCGATCATGTACTTCGCGATCCGAGCCTTCACCGACCCGGACGGGTTCAGATACTCCAGCTTGCAGTAGATGCCTTCTACCTGGAGCAGTGGCGTACCGCCGATTGCGTCCAGAATATTCGTTGAAAGTCCTTCGTTCATCCCTACCTCCTACTCAGGAGTAACGTACGCTCCAGAGAGACCACCGTCAACTAGAAAGGTCGAGGCGTTGACGTACGAGGACTCGTCCGAAGCCAGAAAGAGGACGGCGTTGGCGATCTCGGTAGCTTCGGCGAAGCGTCCCATTGGCAAGTGGATCATGCGCCGGGCGGCTTTCTCCGGGTCCTTTGCAAACAACTCCTGCAAAAGCGGCGTATTTACCGGCCCCGGACACAACGAGTTGACTCGAATACCCTGCCGGGCGAACTGCACCCCGAGCTCGCGGCTCATCGCCAGAACTCCGCCTTTAGATGCGGTGTAGGAGATCTGCGAAGTAGCAGCTCCCATCACCGCCACGAACGAAGCCGTGTTGATGACCGAACCCCCACCGCGCTCCAGCAGATGCGGTATGCCGTACTTGCAACACAGGTAGACGGACTTCAGGTTCACGTCCTGCACCCGCTGCCACACGTCGTAGTCCGTGGTCAGGATAGAGTCGTCGTCCGGCGGGGAGATCCCAGCGTTGTTGAAGAGTACGTCTACCCCACCGAACCGCTCCGCCGCGTCAGCGTACATGCGCTGAACGTCATCCGCATCTGTCACGTCGGCCTGGATGTACATTCCGCCGGTCGCCGTAGCGGCTTCTTCTCCGGCGGATTCGTTTAGGTCCACGATGCAGATGTTCGCACCTTCTTCGGCGAAGCGTCGGGCGGTTTCGAGGCCAATGCCGCTCGCGCCGCCGGTTATTACGGCTGTCTTGCCTTCGAGGCGTCCCGGCATCTTAGGCCCCTTCCGTGGAGATGTAGACGTTCTTTACTTCGGTGTAGTGGTCGAGGGCGTGCGGGCCTAGCTCGCGTCCCACGCCGGACTGTTTCATGCCGCCGAAGGGCGTGGAGACCCGGACGGAAGTGTTTGAGTTTATGGAGAGCACGCCGGTCTCTATACGACGGGCTACTCGTAGGGCGCGAGCACCGTTCTGCGTCCAGATCGAGCCGGAGAGACCGTAGACCGTGTCGTTGGCCTGACGGATCGCATCCTCTTCATCATCGAACGGGATGACCGATACAACGGGACCGAAGATCTCCTCGACCGCCGCCCGGTCGTCGTTCGCCACCGGAGCCAACACTGTCGGCGGATACCAGAATCCAGCACCCTCCGGCGCGGACCCGCGAATAGCAACGGGCGAATCGTCTACGACGTAGGAGGCCACGCTCTCGCGATGATCCGCACTGATAAGCGGCCCCATCTCCGTCGCCTCATCCAGCGGGTCCCCGACGCGCAACCCTTCCACAACCGGCTTCATCAAGGAGATAAAGTCGTCCAGCACGTCCTTCTGAACCAGGATACGTGACCGGGCGCAGCAGTCCTGGCCTGCGTTGCCGAAGACGGCACTAGGTGCTGCTGCGGCGGCCCGTTCGAGGTCCGCGTCGGCGAAGACTACGTTGGCGGATTTGCCGCCGAGTTCCAGCGTGACGCGCTTTATGGTCGACGCGGCGCCTGCCATTATTCCCTTGCCGACGGCGGTCGAGCCGGTAAAGGCGACCTTTGCGACGTCCGGGTGCTCGACGAGGCGTTGTCCGACCTCGCGGCCCG
>JAABUN010004456.1_pt1 | contig 19081 bp, 8 predicted proteins | sample 5559311 | NCBI WGS metagenome assembly JAABUN01 (sample SAMN10711877, study PRJNA513370) | rock metagenome | isolation source: Antarctica rocks | place: Antarctica: Victoria Land, Siegfried Peak sud | reverse complement strand
GGAACTTTTATACGAATGTTGTAGCCGGTTTAATTGCTTATACATATCAAGAAAGGAAACCGAATTTACAGTTGAGAAAGGACTTGGTTTTAACCTAATCCTTATCTCGAACTGACGTTAAATTAATAACGTGGGCGACCGGCTTCGGCTGTAAAGTCAAAGTGACGGGCGAAACCGAGTCTTCGATTGCAAGAATCGTCGAAGCGTTGACACAGGTTCCCGCCGCCGTGCAGACTTTATAGCCCATCAGACGAGCTTGCGGAGCGATGCCGTGCAAACGTCGGTCGTCAGCCGTATTCGGTATGCCGTCCGCGCCCGGCGCGAATCCCAAATAACCGGCAGCGTCAGCCGAAGCGTGCGAACCGTGACCGAAATCATCAATCAAACCGCCGCTAAAAGATAAATAGTAAATAACTTTTTTGTTTGAATTGGTCGCTGCGGTCGGCGGCAAAATGCCGAGACGCGGCGGAGTCGGGTCGCCGCCGAACATCGCGTGCGACCAATCAATTCCGGTATCGAGAACGGCGATATTAATTCCTTGACCTTCAAAGCCTTCCCGATGATCATCAAAAGGAGTCAACTCGGCAATTTGTCCGTAGTTTGCCGGAGCGTTGACATACGGAACGCTTTTATCGAGTAAGACGCGCAAAGTGTCGTTGTTTTGAACGCTTTTAACTTCCGGCATATTTTTTATCACGGCGATTGCCGCCGCCGGGACTTTGAGCGTGATTCCGTTGTAAACCAGATTGAAACGAAAATCGGCGCGTCCGGCGGGCGAGCCGTCGTAATTCGGAATATCCACGCCGTCAATTTCATAGCTGATGCCTTGAGCCTGAAGCGATTCTAAAAACTGGTCTTGTTTGGCTTTCACCGAATTGCGGTAATTTTGCAGCTGCTCGCCGGAAACTGAACTGCCTGATTTTTCAGTGTTCGCTTTCCAAACAGCTGCCGGATCATCCTTCAATTCGACGATAACCGAACGGGCAATACCGGAAGCATCTGCTTTTGAAAACAAATTTGTGAATACCGATGCAGCCAATACCGCAACAAGTATCAATGCGCTTACAAAAGTAAACATTCGTAAAAGTTGACTGTTCGTCCGATTTTTTTGCGTTAAGTTATTTGAACTATATTTTTTCATCTTCTTTTCTCCTGTAATCCAATGTTTTCCCGAACTTCCGATTTGATTTTTAAAGCTGCTAAAAATGGAAGGCATCAAACTTGAAAGAAAATAATCTGTTGTTAAAACGAAGATACTGAATTCAGGTTGAAAAATACTTGTAGTAAGATAATTAAGACTTGAGGCAATCTTGAGGAGAATACTGTAGATAAGTATGGATAAATTATTTTTGAATAATTTTTGAATAATTAACGAAAATGAGCTTAAAAAATTTAGCCGGAAAAAACGATAAAATTACAAATTTTAAAAAGGGAAGAGCGGAAGTAAACCCTTCTTACACCTCCGCTCCGTTAATTCGTCAGATTCCCCCAAACCCAACGAAAGTTGTCAAATAATAAATAAAAGGATGAAGTTAATAAACGTCCATCCTTTTATTCAGCAGGATTATCCTCCGGTTGTAAACAATTGTCGGAACTTATTCAGTTTGCTAGCCAGAGTTGCGCGACTCAGCGTATTATTCGGTTCGACTCTCGGTCCCGGCAGAACGGTAAATTGTCCAGGTCCGGTTTGAATAACCTGCGCTTCGTAAGTTTCGAGTATTCCTTTATCAATCGCCAACTGCACGTAGCCGCGCAAAGCTCCCGGAATCTGCGAGTTATCCGAAATCACGACACCGTTAATCGTCACGTTCGTGTTCGCTTTGGCGCGCGCCGCTTCATCGTGACCAAGAGCGCGAACGAAGGCGACTGCCAAATCGAGACGACTGATATTATTTAACGGATCAAAAGATGTTCCCGAACTGCTTAATAAGCCTTTCGGAACGAAATTAAAATCTCGCAAAGTTGAACCGTTCGCCGTTAAAGATTCGGCGATGCGGAGCAAGTCGCCCGTTACGTCGCCAAATTTGGGAGCGGCGAATGCCGACTGCCGCAGCGGTGTGTTCAGCACGAGCGAGCGGGCGAAATCTTCGCGGTTGACGATTGAATCAGGACGGAAAGTGCCGTCGGAATAAGTGTCAACGACGCGGTTTTTCAGCGCGAACTCGATTGCCGATTGCTGCGCGTGTCCCTGAATATCGCCGATGAACGGCAGAATAAACTTGATTTGCGAAATCGTTCCGCGCACCGGACCCGGAAGAGCCGCGCCGGAAGTCGGGGTGCTTGCGCCCGGAGCCGCCGCTAAACCGCGCGCGCCCCGAATTTCCAAACGCCACGTTCCGGGCTGCGGATTTTGAACGACGACCTGTCGAACTGTGCTGCCGAGAATCGGAAGTTGGATGCCACTCGAATAAGCCGTGCCGTCGGGCGCGAAAAGGACGATGCCGACCGTGTTCGTGTATCCGGTTGAAGGATTGGTCGTCGCCGTGCCGAAAACGTCGAGAACATTCATATTCGGCTCGACCGTAAACGTCGTCGAATTTACCGAACCTTCTCCCGGCAATCCCGCCGGATTGTAGTTGATGTTAAAAGTCTGCTGCGCCGGACGTTCTTCGCCAAACACGGCGTTAAAGCTCGTTTCCTGAAAATTAGCGTAACTGCGCGAACGATTGAAAACCTTGTCAACCGCCGCATATGCATTCAGATAACCGGCTCCGACTTCCCATTCGGCGCGTCCCGGCATTTTTGAAGCAGTCTCCTGAATAATTTGTTTGATTTCGTCCGGCGTTAAAGTCGGGTCGGCATCAAGCATTAGTGCGATTGTTCCAGCAACAAACGGCGTTGCCATCGAAGTACCGGAAATCTGCGTGTAGAACGGAATCGCCGAAGCCGGAAGTTCCGCGTCGTCAGTCGTTCCGTTGGCAGTTAAATTGGAAGTCGCTCGAACGGAAACTATATCGGTCGTAAATTTACCGGCATTTGAAGCAAACGAGCGTCCGGTTCCCGGCGCGGTTATCGTCGGCACGTCAAAATCATCATTCGGGTCGGCGTTGCCGAGCCGTTCCGCGCGCGGCGTTCCGCGTGAGGAAAAACTCGCCAAATCGCCTTCCTTCGTTCCGGCGGCAACGCCGATCACCCAGGGAGCTTTCGCCAAAGTATTCCAAGTGCCTTTCGCCGGACCCGAATTCGCGCCCGCGAAAACAACCGTGATATTTCGGTCATACGCCGCTTTGCTGGCGATGTTCAGCGGATTGTTCGGATTAAACGCGCCCGCGCTGCCGTAGGAATTCGAAACGACTTTGATGTTGTAGCGAAATTGGTTAGCCAAGCCCCATTCCCAAGCGCCGACGGCGTTCAGAACAAAAAGTCCCGCGCCGAGTCCCGCGCCAATAATTTTCGTTCCCGGCGCGACGCCCGCGTAAAGTCCGCCCGAACGAACGCCATTGCCGCCGATAATTCCCGCGCAGTGCGTTCCGTGTCCAACCGATTGGTCGGTATTCTGTACATTTTCAATCGAAACATTCGGCGTAAAACCGCTGACGGTCGTCGTCCCGGCTACCGTCTGGACGTTTTGAATGACCTGCGAGCCGAACTGCAAATCGGCGTGCGTCGCGTCAACGCCCGAATCAATGACCATCACGGAAAAATCGCCTTTGCCGGAGACCGGCATTCCGCCGTTGAGCTTCGTCATCTGGCTGTCAACTCTAAGTTTTTCGACGCCGGCGACGACGCGGGCTTGGTGCATATAATAATAAAGCTGGTCATTCGACCAAATCGAACGCACCGCCGGATTATTTTCCAGAGCGCGAACTTGTCCTGCGGTCATCGGTTGAGCCACCATTCCTAAATTAGGAAAAGTTTGACCGCCCGTAACGCCGATGCTTCGCAATATATTCAAATGGTTTTCGTTTAAGCCGGTGTTTGTATTAAACGAAACAATCACCATTCCAACATCGGCATCATTGCCAAGGGTATTCAATTGACTGCTCAGTTGCGGACTTACCGTCGCCGCCTGCGATTGAAATACGATAACGCCCATCATCATAAAGGCGAAAAATAAAGTCGAAATTTTGTGTAATATTTGATTGGCTTGTGTGTTCACTTTTGGTATCTCCTCTTGCTTTCGCAAAAAATTATATTTGTAATCTAAACTAGTAGGAGAGTAACCAATGTGGTTTGAGAAAAACTTGAGTATTGAGAAAAAAAATTAAGGGCGCGTCGAGAGGCTATAAAGTCTAGCTTTTGAGCATCAAGAAAGAAACTTGAGGCGCACTTGAGAAACCATATTTCACAAAAAAAGAAACGAATCCCTGACTCATTCTCATCTGCACCATATTAAATTTTTGAAGGCTTGGCGACAAAAAATTGTGTCGCCGAAATTGAAAAGTTTCAGCGACACAATTTTTATTTAACAAATTGCAGAACAATTTATAAGGCTATCTCGCGTTTCAAAATTTTATTACGCTCCAACACAGGCTCCCTGATTAGTACCTGATGTAACCAAACAGTCACATGTCAAACTTGACGGGCAATTGGAAGTCCCGCCAAGAGTGCGACAATTGACACCGGTGGTTAGGTTAATGGTGTTTTGCACGGAGCAGGTACAAGAACCGCTACAGGCACGTGATTGAGCATCAACCGCCCTCGGCGCGACCAGAGATGTTATCAGCGGCAAAGCAATCATCGTCCCTAAGCCGACTTTTCTAATCACCTCGCGGCGCGACATTCCGCCGAAGCCGGAAACAATTTCTTCTTTGTTGGAAAGGAGATTTTGTTCCTTTAACTGGTCTAATGCCAGCCAGACCAAATCTTCACTTGCCGGTGAATTTAATTTTCCCCCGACTGTTTGGCTGATTTCCGAAACACTTGTTTTTCCGTCGCACAACTGCCAAACAAGTGCCGAAGTTTCATTCAGACAATATGCTTTGTTTGTTTTTAAGTCGTAGACTAAAATTTCGTCGTTTAATTCCTGAATGATAATACCCAGCCGGCGACCTAACGGTAAAGTTGTTTGTTTCATTAAATGTTTTTCTCCTTGTAAAATTAGAAATAATAGCAAAAAAATATCAAAGACTGAATTTTGTCAGTAACACTCGATTAGAACATTATCTTAAAAATAGCTACTTGAATAATTCTTGAAAAACGCGCTTTGTTTCGAGGGCGGGTTCAACACCGAGTTCTTCTTTTAATAATTTTTGCAGTTTATTATATTGTTCTTTGGCAGCGGCGCGCTTATTTTGCGCCGCGTAGACGCGCATTATCAGCGTGTGGACATCTTCACGAAATGGGTCTTCGCGCAAAATTTCCGACGCAAAGCCGAGTGCTTTCGTCCAACTTTTTTCTCTAAAAGCGAATTTTGCCATACTCTTTAAAATCCGCGAATGCTGCTCGCGGTAAAATCCGCGCAATTCTTCCGCCCAATCTTCATAAATTCCAGCCATGAAATCGCCGCGATAAAGCCGGTGCGCGGCTTCGATGTTTTCCCATAAGCGGTCGTTTTCCTTGTTGCGATGCGCTTTTTCGGCTTCGGCGACAAAATAGCTGAATTCTTCCGTGTCAATCGAATAAGTCAGTTCGGGATTTAACTGATACGAGCCGTCACGATACAAAAGAAAATTTTGCTTGAGCGTCTGGCGGCTGTTGAGAGCTTTGCGAACGTGCGAAATCGTCGGGTGAAAATTTTTCTCAATCGCGTCGAGTTCCGCATCGCCCCAAAACGCTTCAATCAATGTTTCCTTTTCGACGCGGCGATGACGACTGGTTGCGATATAACAAAAAATATCGCGGGCGCGTTTCGTCGTCCACGCATCGGGCGCAAACTGGCGCGACGGGTCGCGGTAAATCTCGACGGGTCCGAGCAATTTCAAAGTCAAATCGACAACCGGAGAATTAAGGGTAATTGGCGCGTGTTGAGTGTTGAGTGGTTCGGTCTTTAACTCACCATTTACCACTTTCCGTTCATCACTATTTTCGAGGCTTTCGCGCAAATCGAGCGGCAGCAGCTCGGTAACTTCTTCATCACGGAACAGTGCCGGATTTTGTTTGATTTGTTCGCGCAGCCAGTATTCATAATCGAAACGCGCCGCCAAATCCAAAACTCTCTGAATGTGCGGCAGCATTTCCTTTCTTTTTCCTTCGGCAAAAAACGAGGCGGCAAGCGCGATTGCCGCCGCCGCCTCGTAATAAAAAAGACTGTGCGAGTGAAAAAATTGGAGAATTTCTTCGAGTTCGCCGACAATTCCGTTTGTGTCTTTTTGTCTCAAGCGCACCTGACACAAAGCGAGTCGGACCGTTTGGCTGCCCGTTTCATTATTATTTTCCCGCCGCGCTTCGAGCAGGTTTTCGAGCAGACTTCTTGCTGTTACCAAATCACCGCGCATTACGGCAAGCGCGGCGCGTTCTTCGTCAAACTCGCAGCTTGAAGTGGCAACGCCGACTTCTTCATAATCCTTTTGCGCCCGTTCGTAAAACTCGGCGGCGTGAGTAAAATCTCTTTTTTCTCGGTAAAAATTGGCGTAAGCCTCAAAAATCTCGCCGCGCAGATGTTTTAAGTTATAAAGCTGGCAGAGTTCGAGCGATTTTCCGAGATGCGTTTCGGTTTCCGAAAATTCGCCGCGGTAGAGATGCAGACGCGCGACGTTTAAATGTCCGATTGCTTCCTGCGGCAATTGCGCTTCGGGCTTATCGTCGCGGAAGATTCGTCTGAACCAGCGCAACGCTTCGCCGAAATCGCCGCGCAAGCCCGGCGGCAATGCAAGATTGTGCGTAATAAGTCGAGTATAGCGTTCGTTTGAATGACTTTCGGCAAGCCCCAGAGCAAACCTAAAATGCCTTTCGGCTTCGTTCCACGCGCCGCCCGCAATCAAACAAAGTCCGCGCGTGTTTTCACATTTCATACGCACTTCGGAATTTTCGCCCGCCAGTTTTTCGGCTTGTTCGAGCAGCTTGAAGGCTTTCGCGCAATCGCCTTTGCGTCTGGCTATACTTGCCAGTGAATGCAGGGCTTCAGCTTCGCCTTCGGAATCTTTTTGCGCGTGAAGTAATTTGACCGTATGCTGCAACAGTCTGTATGATTTGTCCGTTTCGCCTTGCAAACGGGCGACTTCTGCCGCGTGCAGTAAAGCTCGCGGAAATTTATCCAGAATCTCTTTCGGAATTTCTTCGGCGAAAGTGCCGAGCGAAGTTACCGCGCCGCTGTTTATCCATTCGTCGCCGGTGTCGGCAATCGTCCGCGCCGCGCGTTCGTAATCTTCGGCGGCGATTAGGTAAGGAAGTGCTTTTTCCCAAAAACTCCGGGCAAGAAAATACTCGGCAAATCGCACCCGCTCTTTGGCAAGCGCGGCGCGACCGCGTTCGATGCGAAAACGGCGCACCAGAAAATCGCGGAAAAGCGGATGCAACCGGTATTCTTCGCCGGTGCGACGTTCGCCGGCGACGGTTAAAAAAACATTTTGTTTGACAAGTTCCGGCAAAACCGCCGCACAGCGCATTCCTGGGAAAAGCGAGCTGCAAATCTTCATCGGCAGCGAATCGAGCAAAGAGAGATGAAGCAGCAGATTTTGTGTTTCTTCCCGCTCGCGCGCGAAAACTTCTTCGGCAAAGTAATCGAAAATGTCTTTCTCCGATTGCCTGAGCATTTCGCCGAGATTCGGCTGCGCCGCGGTATTTGAAGAGTGCATTTGTTGCTGAGTTACTTGACGGACAAGTTGCAGAGCGGTAATCCAGCCGTGTGTGCGCGCGCGGTATTCGGCGATTTCTTCGGGTTTGAGTTCGAGATTTAAGGTTGTGCGAAACAGTTCGCGCACTTCCTCGTCGGTAAAAAGCAAATCTTCACGGCTGATTATCATTGCCATCGCCTGTGAACGGCGGCGAACAATCGCCAGCGGAGGCAAATCGCGCGTCGTAATTATCAAATGCAGCATATCGGACGAATACTGCAAAAGCCGGTCAACCAATTTATGGACAATCGTTTCCTGTCCGATGTGATGATAATCGTCGAGAATTAAAATGAAAGGCTGTTCAATTGATTCAAGAATTTCATTTAGCAGTAAATCAGCCGCGCGTTCTGGATGAACAAGCAAATCGTCGGTGGCTTCGCTCAAATACGGCAGAATTGTTTCGCCGAAGGCGGGCGCAAAGTGCTTAACACCTTGACAAACATAACCGAGAAAAACAAACGGGTCGGCATCCGTATGGTCGAGCTGATACCAGACGGTTTGACGCGCCTGCTGACGCACGAATTCGGCGACCAGCGTTGTTTTTCCGCAACCGGCATCAGCCGTAATAACCGTCACCGGCGCATCAAGATTTGCCTGTAATTTTTCGGTCAGTCGCGGGCGCGGCAGAATTTCCGGCATTTGCCGCGGCGGAAGCAGTTTTGTCCGCAGAAAAAAATTCGGTCTGTCCATCTTTCCAATTCAGTTCTCGCCTGATTTGTCGTAATCTTGCAACTATTATAAAGGTTTGGCAAGTTGGACAAAAATACAGTTCTAGCGAACCGCTTTTTTTTCAGCAATTTCCCTGAGTTTGGCGATTCTGCCGTATGCGCGTTTGTGAGCCGAGCGAGCCGCGTTTTCCGACAATTTATAATTACGAAAAAGTTCGATTGTTTCCGGCACGGTAAAAGCCAGTAATTTTTCGTCTACTACGTCCAATACGTGCTTTGAACGCAGCCGCCAGAGTGGAAATGGGGGCGCGGCGCGGGCAAGCAGCAACAAGCGCACATTCGGTGTCGGCAAAGACAATAAAGCGTTGAAAAACTCTCCGAACCAATCGGCATCGAAAACCGAATGCAAATCGTCAAGCACGATAAGCAGAGGTTTTTCCGCTTCAATGACGGCGAATCGCGCGGCGAGCGATTCGGTTACCGACAAACTTTCGGTTTTGGCAAATGATGTTTCGTATTGGCATAATGATTTGGATTTGGTTTGACACTGGCGCAGACTTTCCGTCAAATAACCGAGGAAAACTTTCCAATCGCCGTCAGTTGTTTCAACTTTATACCAGGCGACAGCGTAATTTTTCTGTTTCGCAAAGTCGGCGGCAAGCGTGGTTTTCCCCGTTCCGGTGCGTCCCATTACTAACGTCGAGGAAAACTGCGCCAAAGAATTTTCCAGATGCGAAATGAGTCGCTCACGCTCGACTTCCACATTTATCGTTGGTAAAGAAATTTTTTCGCCAAGGATTTTCACAGCATCATTTCTGTGCGCGGTCGGTGTTGAAGAATAATCAAAATTATAATCGATTTCACCTAATTCAATTAAATCATTGGAAGCAAAATTTAACATAATTATACTTTATCCAAGCAAACTTGAGTAAAACTTGAAAAAGGCAGAAAATCATTTGTGTTAATCATGACGGCTGTATATTTTAACCGTTTTGAAAAACAAAAACCGCGAATTTTTTACGTTCGCAGTTTTATAAGTTACTGCTCTAAGTAATGTCCTACTCAGTCGCCAATTTGTTAAGGCGAACCATTGACTGAGCAAGTTCTGCTCGTGTTAGCGGATGATTCGGGTTGAAATTTCCGCTGTCGGCTGATAGTAAACCTTTTTGTAATGCAACCGCAACATAACCGCGCAATTCAGACGGAATTTGAGTGGCATCGAAAACGGTTAAAGGGGTTGATGTCGCAAGCGATTGCAAATTTGCCGCTTTGATGAGCGCGACTGCCGCAACAAGTTTTGTCGCCGCCGCATTCGGGCGAAAAGAGCCGCCGTTTGTAACGTCAAAGAAAAGTTGTCCGCCTGGAAATTTATAGACACTTTCAACCGCGTTGCGGGTCGTTAAATCCGTTACGTCTGTAAAAAGCGGACTTGCCGCGACGTATTGCGGAACACGCCCGCCGCGCACCAACGTTGTCGCCAATTCACCACGCGAAACTTCCCGAGACGGACGAAAATGTTTCTTTTCCGGCAGCATCACAAATGAACGCAAATTGTCTTTAATAGCCGACTGCATTCCCGCTGAAAGACCTTGCACATCAACGAGCGGCGCAAATTCAACCCGTGTCGTTTCTACCGCGCCGACAAAGTTTTGGTTTGTGCCAATGCCGCCCGTGTGCTGTACATCGGCTTGCCATGTTCCGGCTGGCGGCGCATTTAGCGTTACCTTTTCACGTCGTCCGGTAATGACGGGCAAATTCAAATAATTTGATTGTCCTCGCAAAACTCCGCTAGCATCGCGCACGCTCAAAGCCAAATCATTCAGACTGAACAAATTTCCCCACGCCAGATGAACGGTCGCCTGCACCGCGTCGGCGGGAAAACTTACGCTTGTTTGAGAAACCATGCCAGGAACAGCCGTTCCATTAAAATATCGCGGCGTGTCGTTTAAAAATCTAACTTGTCCCTGGTCAAGCGTCGCTCGGAATAAACCCATTTTCCGCGCCGGAAAAGCTGATTCCAAAACCGCCGCATGAACATTCAGCATTCCAGCACCAACTTCGTGCCGAAAATAAGGCGGCAGTGGCGTTGCGGTTCGTTGAAGAATGTCTTTGATTTGCGCCGCGTTCAATAAAGGATTCGCTTCGAGCATCAGCGCGATTGTTCCGGCAACTTGCGGCGCGGAAAATGAAGTGCCGCTCGCAGTTGTGTAATAAGGAATCTCACCGGGATTCAAACGACTTGAATCGGCACCGGCAACAACACCTAGGATACCTGTTTGCGAAGTCGAGCCGCGCAAGCTGACGACATTGACACCAGGAGCAACCAGCGACGGACTAAATTGACTGTTTCCGAAAATCCCGCGCGAAGAAAAGTTTGCAATTCTGCCTCTATCATCGGTTGCGCCGACACTGACAACCCACGGCGCCGCAGCATACGGATTTAAAGTCGCATTTCCCGCGCCCGTATTACCCGCAGAAAAAACGACGTTGATGCCATTTTCCGTCAACATTTTCGTCGCCACGTTGACAGGATCGTTAAAATCAAAAATTGTGTCGGCTGAAAAACTGCAATTGACGACGCGCACGTTATAATTTGCGCCGCGCTCGAGCAAATAATCAAAACCAGACAATACAAAAGTTAAATTAGCATCGCCCGCGCTCAAGCCTAAAATGCGCGCGCCCGGCGCAACACCATTGTATTTTCCGCCAGAAGCCGCGCCACTGGCAGCAATCACACCGGCAACAAATGTTCCGTGTCCGCTTACCGGGTCAGTGTTCTGAAGATTTTCAACTGGCGCGGGATAAACAAAACCGACACCCGCACTTTGTGTATCGGTAAGCCGAACGTTTTGGACAACTTTGCCTAATAAATCCCCGTGCTGCGAATTAACTCCAGTATCCAAAACCGCAACCGTTACATTGCGCCCTGAAACAGGTGTTCCTTGATTGTGGGTTTGCAAATCGCGGTCAACCGCAACGCGATTCAATCCGGTTTGATCGAAATACGGGTCAGCATTGAAATTTAACGTGCGGTTTCTGTAAATCGAGCGAACCTGCGGGAAGCGGGAAACAGCAATTAATTGATCGCGCGTCGTACTAACGACAGCAATCGGTAAACGGCGAAATCTTGTTCCGCCTAAAATTCCGATTTGCTGAAGCCGCGCAAAATCTGCATCGGTCGGGTATTGATGAAAAACGATGACGGCGTTTATGTTGCTGTCATCGGTTGATTGATTAAGTCGCAGTGCCAGTTCCGGGTCAAGGCTTTGCAATCCGCTCGTTTGTTTTTGCACTTGGTCTGCGCCGGTTAAAGTAATGCCGTCTGCGCCTGTCAGTGTAATGCCATCGGCTCCGGTTAATGTTATGCCGTCTGCGCCCGTCAATGTAATTCCACTTGGCGAAGTAAAGTTTGAAATCCTGCCGTCTGCGCCGGTCAAAGTAATGCCGTCTGCGCCTGTCAGTGTAATGCCGTCTGCGCCTGTCAAAGTAATGCCGTCTGCGCCTGTCAAAGTAATGCCGTTTTCACCAACACGTTGGTAACCATCTGCGCCCGTCAATGTAATGCCGTCTGCTCCGGTTAAAGTGATTCCATTTGGTTTGCGCACAACTACAGAATCGGCTGTTCGCATTACTCCGTCTGCGCCCGTCAGTGTAATGCCGTCTGCGCCCGTCAGTGTAATGCCGTCTGCGCCCGTCAGTGTAATGCCATCTGCGCCTGTTAAGGTTATTCCGTTTGTGCCTGTGTAGGTCGAACTATCGGCTCCGGTTAAAGTAATTCCGTCGGCTCCGGTTAAAGTAATTCCGTCGGCTCCGGTTAAAGTAATTCCGTTTGCTTGGTAATTAAGAAAACTATCTGCGCCCGTCAATGTAATGCCATCGGCTCCGGTTAATGTTATGCCGTCAGCGCCTGTCAGCGTAATACCGTTGGATTTTGATACAGTAATTCCTGCTTGGACACTGTTACACCCAAATGAAACCATCAACAAAGTGCAGACAATTATTCGCCAAATCATAGTAAATTTACTTTTTAAACTCATTTTATTTATTTTTACCCCAAACTTGTACAACATTATATCTTGCCTTTGCAAGTTGCATTCCTTTACATATGTCTAACTCTCTACATTCTTTAAATAAATTGTAGAATTTAATGGTTGAGAAAAACTTGAGGATTGGTTTTCAAAAATATAACCGATTCAATTTCCGAAAAACAGAGTAGCAAAATTAGATGATTTGGTTATTTCTCCTAAAATTATTAGTTTAACTAGGTTTTAACTTAAAACGCTTTATTTATTAGGGAAATAATCGAAAAAGTAGGCATCGGAAAACGCTAAATCACAGCTTAAAATCACCTTACAATTATAGTTCAAGTTTAATTCAAGGTTGGTTCTCTAGAATCAAAATTGTTATTGATTGAAATTTTATTAATTGAGTTGATTGGTTGGAGGTCGTGATGAAAGCATTATTTTCCGTATTTGTTTTAGTATTAACTTTGATAACCGCGCAGACTGCGATTTGGGCGGCACCTTCGGTTGACCGTCTGTTGCAGCAGCAGATTGCGAGTTCGCCGCTCGATATGAAACCTGTGGTTATTACTTTTGACCACAAACCGACGAATGCCGACTTTTTGATGCTGAAATCTCTCGGCATTGTCGGAGGTCAAGTTTTGCGCGAGTTGCCAATTATTTTAACAAAAATCAACGGTAATCAATTTAACGCTTTACGATTGAAAAGCGGCATTCGTTCGCTTTACGCCAATCACACTTTCAAAGCCTTCGACAGCCAAAGCAATAAATTTATCGGCGTAAATGCTCTGCAAACCGACGGCGAAGCGACGACGCGCAACGGCGGATTGCCGGTTTCGGGAAAAAATATCGGAGTCGCTTATGTAGACACCGGAATTGACGCTACGCACCCGGACTTAAAATTAGGCGAAAACGTCGTGCAAAACGTGATTTTCCCGACATCGTTTTCACCCCTCGACCTTCCGGCAGATTTCGTGCCGATTTTGCCTGTAGAAAACCAGCCGTTTAGTGATGTCGAAGGCGGACACGGAACTTTCGGCGCGGGCGTTTTAGCCGGAACGGGCGCGGCTTCGGGCGGTTTTTATCGCGGTGTCGCGCCGGGCGCAAAACTTATCGGTCTGCAAGCCGGAAACGATGTCGGGCTGACAACTTTTGCTATCGTGCAGGCTCTCGATTATGCTTTGGCTACGCAATTTCTCTACAACATTCGCGTCTGCAATAATTCATACGGCACGACTCTCGCCGATTATCCATATGACCCGCTCGACCCGATAAACACGGCGACCAGAATGATGCACGACCGCAATATCACGGTTGTTTTTGCCGCCGGAAACGACGGCGACGGAATTGACAAAATTAATCCGTTTTCGATTGCGCCGTGGGTAATTTCCGTGGCGGCGGGCGAAAAACAGGGACTCGGAACACCCGCCGGATTTTCTTCGCGCGGTAACGATAACGGTACTGGAACGGACACGCCGGGACAGCCCGCCGATGAATTTGCCTTGCCGAACCTGAGACCTGATATTACAGGTTCGGGCGTTGATATTAAAAGCACACGCTCAAAAGGTCCGGGCGTGACCAATGTCGCCGGAACTATTCCGGTTTTTGTCGGCGCAAATGATTTGTCGACAATTCCGCCGGCGTTTCTGCCGTTTTACACCACGTCGCAAGGCACGAGCTTTTCAACTCCGCAAGTGTCAGGCGTAGTTGCGTTGATGCTCGAAGCGAATCCGCTTTTGTCGCCGGACGAAGTAGTGACAATTTTGCGTCAGGCGGCAACGCCAATGCCTTATGAAGAAAGGGTCGTCGGCGCGGGTTACGTTGACGCGCATAACGCAGTGCGTCAAGCAATGGCTTTATCAGCCGTCGCGCATCCGGCAAATCTGTTTCCGTCAGACGACCCGAACGCGCCGCAAATTGTTGACGCGACTGATGACCAATTAGGAACGACGGCGCAGGACATTCGACAGGGACGATTCGCATACGATGCGGCGACCAACCAGATTGTTTATACATTGACGCTTGCCGACCTTTCCGTAACCACACCGAATATGCGCTGGACAATGACTTCCAGATTCGGCGCAACCGATGTTTTCGTAACCGCTTCGGTCAATGAACTCGACACGACTTTTAAATACGGCAAGATAACCATGCTTGCCACCGGAACTCGTAATCAGGAAACAATCGGTGATGCCGATACGGGCGAACTTCGCGGCAATCAAATAATAATTCGCCTTGGATTAGATAAAATTAATGCCGCGGTCGGAGTAAATGTTGCGGGAACAACTTCGACGGCAACGCAGGCGCAGGCGCAAATTATAATCGGCTCGTCGCTCACTGGCGGACTGCTGCTCAGTTCCGATGTAGCTTCTGGCTCGGATTTTACAATTAACGGTCAACCGAATCCTGACCCGACACCGACGGCTTCGCCAACTGTTACGCCAACGCCTTCGCCGACAGCAACTCCAAGTGCGACACCTTCGCCGTCTCCGACCACAACGCCGACACCCGAACCGACTCCAGTGCCAAATGAAACCGGTAAGTTTGAGGAGCGTTATTCCGGTACGCTGAACGTCGGGCAAAACGTCATGGAAATTGCCTTTACCGTTCGACGCTCGACACTGGATTCGCAAATTAATCAGAATCACGGCAATCAACCGCTCGTTTTAGAACTACTGGACGGTAATCGTAATTTAATCGCCACTGCGACAAAAAATAAAATTGCGTTGGATGGATTAACTAACGGAACGTATTTTTACAGAGTTCGAGGTAATATTAACCGCGCGGTTGATTTTACAATTAAAAGCGTTCAGGGCAAGTAAACAGTAAAAATTTTCTGTTTAGATGGGCTTTGTTGCATAAATTACTCATTTGTTTTCAAGAGTTTAGAAAATACAAAAACCAGAAAATTGCTGTTTTGGCGTTATTTTGGCATTTATTGATTACTTAAACTATTGAAAAATAACAAATTATTTATGCAACAAAGCCGTTTAGATGGAAAAGGTTGTCGCCTTTCTGACAACCTTTCCTTAATTATAAATACTTGGCATATAGGGAGAAAACAAAAGCGTTTGACCTGCGTTGCAGAGATATGTTGAACCGATAAGTAATTGCCGGGCAGTATATTTTCTTCCTGCAATTTTTGCAGACGCTTTCCAACCAAATTCGTTATTCAGTTCGTCCAGCGATTCATAACTCTTCGCATTCGCAGCTTTTATTTCGTATTCTTCGACAATCTTTTCTTTAATTTTTTCTCTTTCGGATTCTGTCTCAATGATAATAACCGGAACGGAGTCGTTTAACAGATACCGAAGCTCGACGAGTCCTAAACGGACAGATTAAACTTTCGGGTTAATCTCCAGATTTAAGCTGACACGATTAAGTAAAATGTCTCAACGATTTTAACAAATCTTATAAAGTTTTAACCATAATTTACCAATCTGTTTTTACCTTTGATTTTTCGCCGCGCATTTTTTAGTCTTTAGTTTTATTATTTGACGAGAAAAATATAATTTATACCTTGTGTGCAACTTAAATTGAAAAGTGTTCCAAAGAGCCATCTCTTGTAAAATGATTTTACCCAAAATCCATTTTCGCACGAGATAAACTCTATGGAACGAGATATTTTTATCATTTCTGTTTATTGTTTGGTAGCCGACATTATGCAAATTATTGAAAAAAGCTGTAAATTTCGTTCGCGCGGCTTTCCGCCGAAGTTGACTGACTCGGAAGTAATCACAATAGAAATCTGCGGTGAATTCTTCAAACTGCACGAAGATACCGAGATTTACAAGTATTTCAAGCGACATTATCCGCACTTTTTTCCTTCCTTGTCCGATCGCACGACTTTTGTCAGACAATCGGCTAATCTGTGGCAAGCCAAACTCTTCATTCAGCTGCTAATTACTGAATTAAGCGAACAAAGGAGAGATTCAGTTCAATCAATTGACACATTAGCATTGCTCGTCTGCACTTATACACGCGGCGGGTTTCGGGACAAACGCTTTCCGGGCGTTGCCAAGTTCGGACACTGTGCCGCCAAGCAGTTGGACTATTACGGTTTCAAACTCGGTGAGCCATTCGCCAACATAATCGGCATCGAATCAATCAGATAATCAAGCGCGCGCGAAGGCTTTGCTGATTGCAGAGTTTCAAATAACTGAGCAAAGAGGGCGTGAAAATTCTCTTCTGGTAAGTTTAGCCGTCGGTTAAATGCCTGATAGTTGGGAAGAGCGGGAAAGCAGTCAAGCCAGTAACTTTTTGTAAATTGATAAATCCGCTTTTTCTGGTAAAGATTATTCAGATGACCGAAAAACTAAATGGTGATAATTTCCTGGTCAGTAAAGACGGGCTTGAAGTTCGACAGGCGTTGATATTTCAAAGAGCTTTGATTATCGTAGATTTGGCAGACAAGTAAATAAACGACTCTGCACTTCTAGTGCAGAGGTTTGAAAACGGAACGCGAATAAAATTCGCTTGATTATTCTTTTCAGACTAAGAAGAAGAAAGCGTAATAAATTCTTGCAATAAAATTGCAAGGTTTTGACCTGCGTGTTTCAAAGAATAAATCTGAATGAGTTGGTTTTCCATCGCAAGAAAATTCTACTAATTCTTGCTTGTCTGCTCATTCTCTACTATTGATTCACATAAGTTGTATAAACTCACGCCCTAAAAAGCGTTGATCAGCAAAGCGTAAAATCAGAAAAGTGAATTTCCAAAAATTGCTCTCTCGAATCCGTTAGTGCAAAACGAGTGCCAGTTAAAAATGCGTCGAATCGCGGGATTTTAGCGCGGAACAATTGATATTTGAAAGATTTTCACCCGTTCGCCGCTAGAGCCACTCGGCAAGTGGTAGGTCGAACGCGCCGCCGGTCTGCTCAACAGACCACTTGACCCGCGCCGCAACCCACGAATTTGAGTGATTGGCGAAGACGAAACGGCTTGCGGCAAAAAAGCGGTATTCTCAACCGACCGCCCATCTTGCGAAAATGGAATCTCGCGCGGGCGTACAACAGGTTTGCAGCAATGAAAAAGCCAGTTGAATCGAATCGGCTTTTTTATTTTGGATTGAAAATAAATCTGAATATGAAAAGCCGATTGTTAATCAAAACAATCGGCTTTTATTTTTATGAAATTTTATCGGTAGTTCAGTATTTAGCACGAATCTTAACACTTCTTTCCAATCCGTCCGCGACTTCTAAGACTTTTAATCGCAAATCTTTGTCGAGATTCGGATTATCGGCTAAAAATTTATTGACGATTTGCAAAGCATGTTCGCTTTTTTGCCCGCCGATGAAAGCGGAAAGCCAGCCGTTGACGAAAAAGATTTTGCGGTTGCGTTTGAGATTTGGTAATTCCTTCAATGCATTTTCTAAAAACGGCAAAGTTAAATCGGCGTGTTTTATTGAATTAAACGGCACGAACGCGGTTTCGATATAGCTTTCGGAAATTTCTTTGTTGCCCGTAAAATCGTTGAAAAACTTCTGTTTGTTTTCCGGCGTTGCAATTCCGGCTTTCGCGGCGTAAGCGTAGCGTTTCGCTTCGTCGCTCATTTCGTTTTTTTCCCAATACGTAAGCACATCTAAAGCATTTTTGTCGCCTAAAGTAATTAGCTTAGTAATAATATCGAACTTATCTTTTGTTTTAAGTTCCAAATCTTTAATTTTGAGCTTTCCTATTAAAATAGTCCTCAAAACATTTGACGCTTGCTCCGAATTTGCCAAACTTATAAATGAGCGGTAGAACGTAATACGTTGACCGAGCGTGGGCGCACCCTGCATTTTATTCATCAAAAGCGTTTCGAGTTGCGGCGCAAGTTCGTCGCGCTGTTTGTCGGACAGGTAATAATTCATCGCGGTCGAAACTCTGCCTAAAAGCGTTTGAATCGTGCTTTCGTCCGTTTCGACGCTGATGTTTTTGATGACGAGCGCGACGTAATCGGCGGGCGCGAGTTCGGCTTCGCGCACGCTGTCCCACAAACTTCCCCACATCATCGCGCGGAGAAAATCGTCTTTTTCGTTTTGGATATTTTCGAGAACGTAAGCGCGGCTTTTCTCGTCAAGCAGAAAGATGCCGTAGCCGTAATCTTGGTAGTTTGGGAAAACAAAATTTGTTTTGGTTTTAATTCCCGCCAAACTCTTCAAACTTAGCTTAACTCCTATAATTTGAACTACTTTTCCATCTGGAATTTGAACTTTTTTTCCATCCAAAAGTTTAACTTCATCAAAAATACGGGAAACGGTTAAATCCTGCACTTGTTTTGAACCGTCTTCGTAAATAATTAAGACCTTTGTTTTCTCTTTCCAAAAAGCCGAATTTTCAAGACTTGGTTTTTGTGTCAGAAAGTAACCTTCCGAGCTTCGCAACTTTCCCCAAATAGTTTTGTAAGGCGGAATTTCCATTATTCTAAAAACCGGCATTCCGCGTTCCGTTACCCAAACATTCGCCCAATCTTTCAAATCCTGCTTGCTCGCCGTTTCAAATTCCTTCACCAAATCCGTCCATTCGGCGTTGGCGAATTCGTGTTTCTTCAAAAATGCGCGGACTGCGGTTTGAAATTTATCTTCGCCCAGATAGAACTCGGCTTGGCGCAGAAACGACGGGGCTTTGCGATAGACGATGTTGCCGTAAGCGGATTTTGCCGCCGAGAGGTTCGGGATTTCCTGATAAATCGGCG
>JAABUN010004455.1_pt1 | contig 19082 bp, 19 predicted proteins | sample 5559311 | NCBI WGS metagenome assembly JAABUN01 (sample SAMN10711877, study PRJNA513370) | rock metagenome | isolation source: Antarctica rocks | place: Antarctica: Victoria Land, Siegfried Peak sud | reverse complement strand
GGGACGATCTGCCGCCGTTGCCCTTCCATCGCCGGAACCAGCAGTGGCGCTATGCCTGGCTCGCCTGAAACTGTCGGGGAGAGAAGGGCCGGGGGGTGGGGCTAGCCGCTCGCTCGCGACACGCCGAATAAAAACCGCTGATGTCCCTACGACGAGGAGTCGCAAGGTGCGATCTGGTCGCCAAACGAGTTGCGGAGGCTTGAACAGGGTTGAACCCAGGACATCAGTTATCGCCCAGCGGGGCGATGGCCGCTGCTGCGGCCGGGCGAGGACAAGCCGTCGCCCCTACGAGAACGGACACCGCAGTGAAGGAACGGGCGACCAGGCAAGACCGGGCGCCGCAGCGAGATCCGGTGCCGCAACGGGATCGGGCGCCACAGCGGGAATGGAGACCGCAGGCAGAGGGAAGGGGTTCGATGGCGGGGTGGAGTCACACCTCCACGAGGTTGATCCGGATCGTGGCGTCGCCGTGGCGGGCGCTGTCGGCGGGCCGAGCGGCCTGCTCGTCGATCCCGGTGATCCGGACGCGAACGGTCAGGCCGCGGCGGTCGTAGTCGATGTCGCGAAAGTCGACGGTCGTGCCGGTCGCCCACGCGTTCCAGAGGTCGTCGATCTGGTCTTGGCCGTCGCGGCCGTGGCGGCCACCGTCGCGCTCGACGAGGCCGTCGCGAGCCATCACCGTCAGGGACCAGCGCCGCCGCCGGGTCGGGGTATCGAGCGGCTCGTACTCCGCCCAGAGCCCGGCCAGTGTCGGCGCGGCGTCGCTGACGCCACCCCAGATCACCCGGAGTTGCACGAAGACCGAACTGAGGGCACTCCCCGGGATCGCCCCGGAGAGGGTGGCGTTGCGGTCGTTCCCCGCGATCGCCTGCGTACCGACCACCAGCCAGGTCGCGCCGGAATCGAGCGACGCCTGCAACTGGACGGTCACCGGAGCGGAGACGACCGGGGGGCCGCCCTCATCCGGCGCGGCGAAGACCGCCCCGGCCTGCCGCCAGACCTTCGACTGGTCCCGCTCCCCACCGTCGAGAAGGCTCGTCAGGTACTCCCCGGAGGCCGCGTAGGCGGGCCGGTCCGGCCCACGGGAGATCAGTCGGGCCAGGTCGCAGGAGGCCGAGCCGTCGCGGAAGACGAGCAGGTCGGTGTCGGCGGCCCCGGCGGTCGGCATCGGCCAGCACGCCGTCGTCCCCACTCCGGCGGGGCGCCGCGCGATCCGCCACCAGGCCGACCCGTCGAACGCCCAGATCTCGGACAGACCGCGCCAGGTCTTCAGGGCGACGATCAGCATCCCGCCCGCGACGCACGCGCCGTAGGCGACCGAGGCCGTCACACCAACCGCCTGCCAGCCCTGGCGCTGATTGCCAGTTCCCGGGTCGTACTCCATCACTTCATGGGCGAGGAACGTGTAGAGCTTGCCGCCGAAGGAGACGAGGAACGGGAAATCGTTGTCGCTCGTCCAGAAACCCGGAGAGAAGAATGGCTCCGGTTCGCCCTGCCACCGGGCTGGCACCCGGGGAGTGATCACGGCGCCGGTCGCCGGGTCGACGACCGCCGGGCGAGCCGGTTCCCAGCGACCACCGAGCAGCCAGAGAGCCGAGCGGGTCGCGATCGCCAGCCGCCCCTGATGAGAGCCGATCGCCACGATCGGGGCGTCGAGCGTCCGCGTGTCGATGTCGGTTCCGTCGCTGATCCGCAGGACGTGCAACTCCTGCGGCCGGGCGCTGCCGTAGACCATCACTCCGCCGTAGCCGGCGACGGTCGACGCCCGCTCTCCCGCCAGGAAGGACGAGATGGCGGTACCGGGCGCGGCGCCCGGATTGACCAGCTTCATATCCGACGCGGGACCGAGCGCGACCGCGATCCGATCCCCGCCGCCGGGCAGGATGTACGAGGCGAGCTGGGCACCCTTGCCCCCCGCGAAGTCGGCGACCAGCGACAGTCCGCTCCAGGTGCTGGCCGTGCCGGACGGGCAGCGGTAGAGCCGGCCGTCGATGAAGACGTAGGCGCGGGTCGTGGTCGCCGTTCCGAGCACGACGTGTGGGCAGAGATCACCGGCCAGGAACGACGCCCGTGGAATGAAGCCGCTGTCGGCAAAGGTCGCGATGGCCGGCCACGGCTCCACGCCCTGGCCCCCGAACGCGCCGTGGACCGAGAGGCCGTCCCAGCCGCGGTCGCGCTCCATCTGAAAGGCCCGGCGCTGGCCGCCGAAGAAGTCCCGCAGCACGACCCGCCGGGCGCGCCCCTCGGCAACGCCGTCGCTGGAGCGGTGATAGCCACCGGGCGCCAGCATGTAGCCAGCCCCGGCAATCAGGACATCAGTCGTCTGCGGCATCGTCATCCTCCCGTTTCGATCTCTGCATGCCGCCCAGACCGTGCAAACCGGTCCGATCATCCCGCCCATCGAGCCAGTCCGGACCGTCCGGACCGAAGCCGTCCTCGAACCGGTCGGTCCCCTGGAGTGGGCGGAGCAGGTCCTCCACCTCGATCAGGAGCGACGACCCCCTGCCGCCAGCCAGCTCGCCGAGGAGCATCAGGTGCGAGAGCGTCGGGCAACGCTGACCACGCTCCCAGCGACTGACCGCCGAGCGATTGACGCCCAGACGGGTGGCGAGTCCCTGCTGCGAGAGACCAGTCCGCAGCCGAACGCGATAGATGACGTGGCCGAGCGCCACGTCAAGGTCCGGCATGTCGGAGGAGGTGGGTGGCCGAACCGGTACCCGCCGGAGCGACTGACGGATTCGCCGATCCGAGAGTCGAATGCGGTGCGGGTTGAGCACGGGAACCTCCGGGGGTAGAACGCGAATGGACACTGCGGTGGTCGGGAGTCGGGTTCAGCGCGGCGTCCGCCACTCGGTGTGGTGCGGCAGTCGCCGGCAGCGGCAGTTGGGATGCAGCGGAGGCTGCGGGCCATCGCCCTCGTCCCAGAGCGAACCATCGTAGGGGCCGCATTCCGGGCAGGCGCGACCGTCCGCCCGGACGGTGTAGACCTCGACCGTGACCGGGATCAGCGCCGCGACGACGGCTGCGACGACCTCCTGCGCGACATCCCGGACCGCCGGCCAGACGGGTGCGGAAAAGACCGGCAACGTCTTGACAGGCTGATAGGCAGGTGGCGTGGTGTTCTTGGGACCAGGTTTCGACCCACCGCCGTCGCCACCCGTGAAGCCGATCGGCATCCGCGCGCTCCCTCATAATTCAGTTCAGCTCAAGTTGCGGCCGGCAGAACGCCGCCCCGCACCTGCCGCATCCGCGCCCGGAGCTCGCGCTCCATCTCGGACCGGATCGCGGCCGCCGTCGTCAGAATCAAACTGGGCGAGTGCCCCCGCTTGCCGTCCTCGACCGCCCGGCGGTGCAGGGCGTAGAGCGCGGCCATCGCCACGACGAGCGACTCGTCGCCGTCCCGGACCTCGACCGGGTCGACATCGTTGGACGGCATCAGGCGGGTCGCGAGGTACTCGATCTGCCAGGACCCAGCGCTCGCGGGCTGATCGAGCCGGATCGCGCCCTCCCACCAGCGCCAGCGCTGGCTCCCCGGCGGGGCGTCCTCATCGCTCCAGTTCCGTGGGACGGTCGCGCCCGTCCCGTCGATTACCCGGACGATCCGGCCACCGGACTGGGAGGCGGCCGTCAGCGGGATCGTGATGCTCCCGGTCAGAACCGCGACCACCGCCGTCCGGTGTGCCGGGAAGCGGGCGCTGTAGTCCCGGATGGCTGACGCGAAGGCATCGTTCAGCGTGTCGTCGTCCCAGACAGGCGGAACGGCGGAGTCTTCGAGGCGGCGGCGCAGGGCCAGCCGCAGGGATTGGCGGGTCGTCATGGCGTTACCTGTTCCTTCTATTGAACGGGGAGATCAGCAAGTCACCCTGGAGCCGAAATGTGTCCCCTCCGTTTGGCGCCTCGGTGAGGGAGAGGGTCGCGGCCACGCATCCTGTATGGACGACGGCTTGTCCTCGCCCACGCCGCCAACGAAGCGAGAGGCGCCATCGTCGGGATCACCCCGGGTTCGATTCCGAAAATTCGGTCGTCGGTGCCGGTTATCGCCCTGCGGGGCGATGGCCGCTGCGGCGGCCGGGCGAGGCAAGCCGTCGCCCCTACGACGGGGCCGATGCGGCGACCGGGCGAGGACAAGCTGTCGCCCCTACGACGACCGACGCGATCGGCCCCCACGGATCAGTAAGCGAACCCGAAGCGCCTCAGCACGACAGACGAAAGCCCCTCTCCATCCGCAGATGGGGAGGGGTTGGGGAGGGGTCTGCTCAGGAGCGCTTCAGGGCGCCAGGCGAAAGCCCCTCTCCATCCGCGGATGGAGAGGGGTTGGGGTGTGGCCAGCCCCGTTACGGCAGATTCCTGACGAACTCGTCGGAGAGCCCAGCGAACCGGGTCGTCTCGCCGACGATCCGGTCCAGCTCACCGTCCGGGTCGCTGGCGCCGAGGGTGCCGATCGCCGAGCGGCGGCTCCGGATGCCGGCCGAGACCAGCCGGACCTGGTTCTGGATACTGGCGGCGGTATCGCTCGGCAGGATGTCCGGCCAGATCGTCTCCGTCCGGCGATGCCCACCGATCTCGGCCCCACCGAACCGCTCGCAGAGGTCGAGCAGCCGGCGGTTCCGAGCCTCGAAGGCCGTCTCCCAGCCCCGCCGCTTGCGGTTGACCTGCTGGATCAGCGGCTGGATCTCGACCTCCAGCGCGACACCGGAGAGATCGCGACCGGAGTCTCCGAAGGCGGCCCTCGGCGTCTCGCTCAGGTCATGCAGGCTGCGGTAGAGCAGATTGATGTAGTCGACGTGGAGCCCGATGCCGCCGCCCCCGAGCAGGTCCAGCAGGTAGGCGCGGGCACCCTCCGGCAACTCCCACTTCGCGCCCGGACCGACGTTGATCCCCTCCGACGACTCGACGTTCTCCAGCACGGCGATCGGCGCGCCGGAGAGATCGAGGATCCGGCCGAGAACGCTCAGCCGCCGGTTGAGTTCGCGGCAGACATCGATCAGATCGATCAGATCCGAGGTCCCCCACGACAGGTGCGGCCGAGGGTTGTTGGCCAGGATCAGGTAGGGGATCCAGCCATAGGGATTGGCACCGTCGCGAATGACCTGCCCGGCGACGGTCACGCGCCAGCGTGTGTCGGTCCACTCCTCGACGACCTGGTATGTCTGCTCCGGGTCCAGCGCCGTCGTGGGGACGGTCCGGTCGGGACGCAGTCGCTCCGTCGCGTCGACCAGCCGTGGCGGGCCGGGAGACGCTCCATCAAGTGAACGGTCCCTGGGCGACAACCCGGTCGGGAACAGCGTCGCGATTACCGCACCCGGCAACCCGTACCCGTGCGTCACCCGCACCAGGCGGCGCGGGTTGTCCGGCGCCCACCAGGCCAGCACGGCCGCCGGGTCGACCGCCGCGACGACCGGAGCTCCAGCGCTATCACCAGCTCCGGCGTCCCACGTCACCTTCATGACCGCATCGCCGAGGACCGCCGCCTCAATCGCCAGATCGAGATCCAGTTGCCCAAGCCCGAGCCGGCCCGAGAGCTCCACCAGCAGCATCTCGGCCCGATGCGCGGCCGCCTCCGACGCCGTGTCGCCGGGAATCAGCGGCGGGACCGAATGGATCACCGGCGCCGGGAACAGGTAGCTGGCAACTTTCCGGAGCAATGTTCGGGCGTAGTTGACCGTCAGACGGGTCTCGCCGCGGCGGGAGCGCTCCAGCCACTGGTCGCCCTCGTAGAACGCGAGCGCCTCACGGTAGCGGCCGAACCGGGCGCTGTCCGGGTCGTCGACGGATGGCAGCGTGATGATCCGCGGGTGCATGGCGATGTCTGCTCCTTGGCCGCGCCGGGGCGGCGGATGAACGCGACGACCCGCCGGACGGGCGGTCCGGCGGGTCGTTGCGAGGGGACGACTAAGTGGAACTGGCCGGGGTCACAGCGGTTCTCCCGATATGCCCTTGACGTCCTTGAAACGGAACATGCTGCCCTCTCCGGGCATCTGTGGAGCCGACGCCGCTTCAGCGGGTGAGCGAGCAGGTTCGCCCCGGCCGGGGGAGCGGTCTGCTCCGCCGTCCGAGCCCGTCCGTTTCAACCCGAGCTACGGGGTGACACCGATCAATCGGGCCATGCCCAACTCGCTGTAGAGCGCGAGGCCGCAGTACCACTTCAGGCGCCAGCGGGTCGCGTTCTTGCTCTCCAGCGCCCCGATCTCCTCGACCTGGACCCCGCCGTGCTCCAGCCCGGCGACGCCCTCACTGCCGAACCGGACCGCGAACAGGCTGGATGTGTTCGGCAGCGACGTCCCGACGACCTCGTCCTCCCGGATGAAGTCGTCCACGAGAAGCGGGATGCCGTCGTAGAACAGCGCCCGGCGGCCGAACGCATCCGTGTCCGTTTCCAGCAGGTTGCCGGAGGAACGTCGCAGCCCGCTGAGCTTGCGGCGCGACCGCTTGCTCAACAGGATCGCGTCCGGCTTGCCGGGCCGAACCCGGTCGATCAGCTCATCCATCAGGTCTAGCGTCAGCGCCCCGCCATTGGTCCCGGCGGTGACGATCTGACCCGGCGCGACCAGCCGCGCCAGCCCGTCGAACGACTTTAATCCGCCGAGCGAGGTCCCGTGATAGAACGTCTCGCTGTAGGAATGGGCGATCGCCTTGGCACGGTTCGCGACGACCTCCGCCTCAAGATCGTTGGGGTTGGCGTAGGTCTGCTGGAGGAAGTCATCCACGTCGGCATCGCCACCGAGGATCCGGAGCGCCGTCGTGACCTGCGTGAAGGTCGGTGTCGCCTCCGTCCACGTGTCGCCGACGTCGTAGTAGGAGACCGGCGGCATGGTCGCCTCCCGGTTGTAGGTAATCGCCGTCCCGGTCACATCGGTGAACGGTAGCCGCATCAGCAGTTCGCTCTCGCGGACGATCGTATCGATCACCCCGCGCACGAGCAGGTCGTTGGTCAGCTTCGCCGCTTCCACCTTTGTCAATGCCATGGTTACCGGTCTCCCCTCAGTCGTCTCGATGCGACGGGTCGTCCCGTCACGTCAACTGGCCGGCGCGAATGGCGCCGGCCGGCATCCCCGTCCCTGTTTGCGTCTTGCCGTCCCCGCCCCTGTGCTTGCCCTCCGTCTGGTCGCCTGGACGCTCCACCGCTCTACCCACCGACCCGCCGCGCCGCCGAGATCCCCCGGCGGATCAGCTCGCCGGATGGCAAGTCGCCGGGGTCGACCACGAACGCCGCGGCCCCACCGGCCGGCACCGCTGGCATCGATGGCACCTCTGGAGCTACTTGGACGACCGGTGGCCCGGCCACCCGGACCTGTTCGACCACCCGCTGGTACGCCGCCCGGGCTGCCGCCACGCTCGCGAGGACCTCGCTGACCGTCGCCCCAGTGATGAGTTCGGGGATCAGCCCGGTGTCCGCCGCGACGATGAAGTCACGGACCAGCGCCACGTCGTCCGGTGTGTTGTCCGGCACGGTCGGCGTGTCGTCCGGCGGGGATTCATCAGGGGTCGCGAGATCGACCCCGATCTCGTCGATCGGGGTCTGTTCATTGGTGTCCATGAGGTGATTGTTCTCCTGTGTGAACGACTGAGTGCTGTTCGGGTTGTCGGTTGTGGGAGCAGACCCCACCCCAACCCCTCCCCATCGTTGTTCGCCTGCGGGCTCACCGATGGAGAGGGGCTCTCGCCTGGCGCGCTGAAGCGCTCCTGTGTCGTTGACGAGGTCGCTGGCCGGGATGGTGAAGCAATGCATCGGGGTGACGGCTAGCGAGCCCGACCGCCGCAGCGGTCCCGTCGTAGGGTCACGGGCTTGCCCTGACCGGCCGCCGCAGCGGCCATCGCCCCGCAGGGCGATAACTGCCTCGCCGCCAAGTGACTGGAATCGAACCCGGTGCGACCCGGACGATGACGCCTCGCGGCGCGGACAAAGCAAGCCATGTCCCTACATGACGTATCGCAGCCGTCGCCCACCCTATGAATCACCGCTGCGATCGTCGTTGAGTCGGAGCCAGCTCGGTCAGTGCCCGACCGCCCGGCGAGGCCGCCAGTCCAGCCGGTCCAGCACGGAGACCAGCGCCAGGCTCAGCACGAGGTCGTCGTGGCCCCGGCTCGGCGGCACCTCCCAGCGCAGCCGCTGCCCAGGGCCGGGCAACACCTCGTACTCGACGTTCGCCACTTCCTCCCAGAACCGCCGGGTGTCGGCCGACCCATCGTCGGCGTACTCCTTCAGGCGTCCGCTGTCGATCAGCGCCATCAATGACCAGCCAAGGTCGCTCTTCGAGGCCTGCGTGAAGATGAACGGGACGACCACCGGGTCGCCCGGTGAGCCAGCCCCCGAGCGCCCATTCACTCCGCCGCCCCGGCCAGACCGGAACGAGGCGCCGAGGAATGACGCCAGGCCCGCGCCAATCCCCGTCGCATCGACGACCACGACGCTCGCCTGCCAGACGGTCCGGGCGAGGTCGGCGATCTGCGCGTGCAGCGCCGCCTGCCCGATCCCCGTCCAGACCCGTCGGTCCACCACCCGGTAAGTCGGTCGGCCGCTGCCGCGCTCGACGGCGATGACCGTCAGGGCGGTGCTGTCACGGTCCCGGCCACTGGTTGGGCCGGGAAGATCGGCTGTCGTCGCCTCCTTGTCCGTCGCCTCACCACCGACATCGATCAGCAGGGCGTAGCAGTCGCCATCGATTCGCCGTCGTTGCCGGGGGTGATCGCCGCGGAGCTGCTCGCGCCGCTCGGCCGGCAGCAGTTGCCCCTCCCCTTCAAGCTCTTCGAGGTCGTATTCGGTCCGGATCGCCGGGTGGTCCGGGCCGAACTGGGCGATTCGGGCCCGGACCCGGTCGCCGTAGGCCGGAAGTTCCGCGGCGACGACCGGCCACGGCACCCGCCAGACTCGCCGCCCCGCTGTCCGCTCGATCTCGCTCAGATGCCGGATCTGCCGGGAGAGCAGGCCGTGCCGGCTCCACGTCGTCCCGGCGAAGACGGTCGTCGCGTTGGTGCTAGCCGCCATCGGATCGAAGACGGCGTCCCAGAGCTCGGGCTGGATGTCCTGCGCCTCGTTGGCGATCAGGAGCAGATCGGCCGTCTGACCCCGGACGTTCGCCGACGGCGACGCGCTGAGGAACCGGGCCGACGCCCGTCCGACCTGGACGACGTACCCCTCCCGCGTCGTCAGCGTGCCGATCAGCCGGGCCGGGATCTCCGCCCGGAGCCGCTCCAGCAGCCGGTCCCGCGCGAGGGCCGCCTGAGGGGTGAAGGTCGGGCAGGCCAGCACCGCGTTGCCCCCGCGGAGCTGGTTGCGAATCAGCACCCACGCCAGCAGTTGGGCCAGCAGCTCGTCCTTGCCCGCCTGCCGGCTGAAGACCAGAACGTGCTGCTCGCCGTGCCCACCGCGGACACTGTTGGCGATCGCCCGGACCGGCGCCCGCTGATACCGCCGCATCGCCCAGCCTGGCAGCGCCAGGTCGGAGAACCGGGTCGGGTCGCTCAGCATGCTCCGCACCCGGTCGCGCAGGGCCGCGTCGTCAGCCGGGCTGTTCAGGCCAGAAGACCCGAACTCCGCGACAGCGTCCCGCGTTACCGCCATTCAGATCTCCTTTCATGTCATCGGGCTCTCGAGTGGTGGTCAAGGCGTCAGGTGGTACCGGCGTGCTGGCATTGCGCGACCCCAAACGGACCGTGAATCCGGCGACACTCAGGGACGATGAGCCTGCACCCGCGGACCGGAACGGCCTGGATACCGCTCAATGGACGATGAACCGGTGAGCGACTGAGCGTGAGAACATCGTCCCTGAGCCTGTGCCTCCAGGCCCAGGCATCACTGTGAGGCGACTGCCATACCCCCGGTCACGTCGCCAGGCGCGTGACTGCGTCGATGATGACCGCCCCGGTGACGAGGAACAGCAGACCATTGAGTCTCCCCTTGATCTCGTCGAGGTCGTCCGCCATCCGCTCGACCATCTGTCGGGTCAGCGCCTCATAGGCCGAGGCTGGTCCGAGCTCGATCGGCGGTCGGGACCCATCAGATGGTCCGTCGTATCCGGCCCGTGCCGACCGACGTGTCGTCAGGCTCGTCATGGCTCGTCCTCCCGTGTCAGCTCTGTCTCCTCGTCGTCGTCCGGTCGTTCGACATCTCCGAACCGATCGGCCAGATCGCCAAGTCCCGCCAGCAGCGCCGCCCGGACCGTATCCTCCGCCGGAGCCACCGGCGAACGGGCTTGGGTTGCCCGGACGATCGTCGTCGCGACCCGCGACAGGTGCGTCGCGAGTTGACGGGGGTCCTCCTCTTCGGCCAGCAGCCGGGCCATCGCGAAGCGGAGGGCACCGATCTCCCGGCCGAAGCCAGCCGTCTCAGCCGCCGCGTCGAGCAGCCGCCAGAGCGCCGGGTCCAGCAGCCCGTCATAGTCACCCGTTGCGACTGCCAGTCGCAGACGCTCGACCGCCCGTTTCCGCCTCTCGTCTCGTTCCGGCGTTTCCTCGTCCTCCCTGTCCTTGCTCTGCGCTCTGGGGGTCGTCCCGCCCATCCGTCGGCCCGCCGTCACCACCCCATTGCCTCCCCTCCGGCCAGGGCCTGAAGTAGATCATTTGTTCTTATTCAGACCCCTCATCTATAAGACCGGATTTTCAGGGGAAAAGTGAGACACTTTATTGCCGTGCATTCTGGGCAACACAAAACGACCAAACGACTCTGTTGGAGACGATCAATCATTTATCAATGACTAGCACGAACAATTCATCCAATGAGCGTTCTCGTTCGTCGGCCATCTCGATACATGAGGCAATATGTGATGGTCTGCATTTTTGTAGCGTTTACTACAAAATTCGGCACGAATTGGCCTTGGAGGGAGTCAAGGCGCTGGGGACACCCCCGCAACCCGGTCCGAGTCGAGCACAGAGAACATCGCGCCAAGGCGTCGAATGAGGTGGCGTGCTCCGGCATAATCTGGACGACGACGTGATCGCCTTCGACCCCGCCGAATGACTCGCCGCTGGGAGAGTTGCCGAACGAACACCCTCTTCTGGTCCGGCCCCTCCGCCTCGAGGTGGCCGCGGATCTCAAGATTGCGGTCACGGCGTGACTCACGGGAAATGGCAGTGGCGGCTCCCCCTCTCCATCCGGTCCAGGCAGAGTCACCCGCAGACGAGGGAGCCAGAGCGAGATGGGGCAGGGGTCGGGAGTGGGGCGTACTGCTCGCCAGCGACAAGAATCATGGGCACTGCTTTAGGGTCACCCGGATCGACCGCCGACAGGGCGATCCCAGGCTCGCGGCGGAGACTCTTCCCCTTCTGCTGCCTGTCCGTCTGGCTGACCAGCACGCGGGCGCCATCCCAGACGAACCAGACCGGCGTCGACCAGGGCTACAGGAGGACTCCTCAATCGTGGCCCAGCGCCTCGATCAGGGCAGGGCCAGCCGGAACAAGTCCCGCAGGTCATCGAGGATCGCGTCGAGTTCCCGCCGATCCAGCTCGTCCAGCGGGTTGCCAGCGTGCTGCCGCATGTAGTCGGTCGCGATTACCCCGCGTCGGACCAGGATCGCCTTGCAGACGCCGAGCGTCCGCGCCTCGTAATTCAGCAGCGGCAGCAGCCGGTTGAACAACTCTCGTGCCCGCCGCTCATCCCCGGCCGCGAGCGCCTCCCAGATCAGGACATGGACGTCCGTCACCTCGCAGGCCGGCATCGTCCCGCAGGCACCACGGCGAACCTCGTCCAGCAGATACCGGCCGGCAATGCCACCCATGACGCCGTGGAGGTCAGTCCCGGCGAGCGCGATCTCGGCCGAGATCGCGTGTCCCGGCGGCATCGTCTCCTCCTTGACCCATGAGACATGCTCCAGCTCGCGGACCAGCCGGGCAACGAACGCGGCAGGGAGCCGGGTGCCGTACGGTGGGTCGATATTCTGGACGAAGATCGGGATCGTGACCGCTGCTGACAGCTTCTGGAACGCCGCAAAGATCGCTTCGAGCGACGCTGGCGGCCCGGACGGGGGCAGCGCGATCACGGCGTCGGCGCCGATCGCGGCTGCGTGTCGGGCGAAGATGATCGAGGCCTCCGCCGACCCCGTCGAGACGCCGATCACGACCGGAATCCGGCCAGCTACCGTCTCGACGAGCACCTCGGCGACCGTCCGCCGCTCCTCATCGGTCAGCGTCCAGGCCTCGGACGCGGCGACCGGCGCGACGATCCCATGGGCGCCGGCATCAACACAGAAGGCAATTTCCGACCGCAGGCTGGCGAGGTCGAGCGCGCCGGTGTCGGTGAACGGGGTGCAGGGGATGGTGAAGACCCCACGCCAGGCGGGAGATTCGGTCACGCGTCCAACCTTTCAGCAGCGCTCCGCCCAGTCACGGTCGGATCGCGTCGGGTGTCTCTATTCGATCATACTGGTGATCCACTCGTCACGGAGCGTCGGCAATGGCCGATCACCGCCAGACCTGGACAGAGAAACGCGAACGGGAGAACGATGGACTCGCCGATGACGGAACTAACCCGCCATTGGCTGCTGGATGGCGTCATCACCGGGCCAGCGCTTCAGCGATCCAATACGCGGACGACTGTCGCGATCCATTCGGACCAGGGCCGGTTCGTCGTCAAGACGTACGATGAGGCCCCGGCGCTCGGGCTCGTGCATCCCTCCGCAGCGGAGATCGACCAGCACCTGTCGATCTTCGACCACCTCGCGGATACCGGGTTCGGCCATGCCCCCGTCCTGCTCAGGACGCGCTTGCAGGAACGCTTCGCCCACTCGGACGGCAGGATCATTTACGTCCTCCAGCAGATCGCGGGCAGCATCCCACCCGATACGCCCGGCACCTGGGCGGAGTTCGGTCGGCTCGCCGCTCGTCTCAATGCCAACCCCGACTACCCCCACGCCTACGGCATCCCCGTCGCGGGGACGATCGCGGAACTGACGAGGCAGGCGCGGGACTACCCGTTCGAGCACGAGTTCCTCGATCTGGTCGCGACGCTCGGGGTGCTCGCGAACCAGCCCACCGGTCTGATCCACGCCGAGATCAACCCGGCCAACGCGATCCTGTCGCCGGACGGGCGGCTCACCCTGCTCGACTGGGATCAGGCCGGCACCGGCCCGTGGGTCCTGGAGGCGGGCTACCCTCTGCTGGCCCACTTCCTGACCGAGGACCTCGCGTTCCACCGCGAGTCGGCCGCCGCGTTCTACGACACCTACACCGGCGGCCGGGGGCTGACAGCGGATCAGCGTGAACTCGTCTTCACCGCCGCCTTGCTCCACGCCCTGCGCTATCTTCGCTTCGGTGACCCGGCGCGGCGATGGGCCAGGATCCGGTTCGCCCTGGCGCACCGGGATGAGTTTCTGGCGGCCATGACCGAGATCCTGGGTCCGTAGCCGCATGACCAATTACAAGCAATCCGGACGATAGGAGACGAACGCAACGAGCGCGATCTGGCATAACGATGGAACGGGATGGCAACTGATGGCGCCTTCCGGGTTCCCGCGGAGGCCGCCCTGCATGAACTCGTGGAGCAGGCGCCGCACATCCTCCCCCTCGCTGGCAACCCTCGTCTCGTCGTGATTGGTCGAGAAGTCCTGCTTGGCGCCAACTGGGCTGACCTCGTCGCGGTTGAGCCTTCCGGACGTTTGGTCATCCTCGAAATCAAGCTGGCCAGGAACGCCGAGGCCCGTCGAGCTGTCGTCGCCCAGATTCTTACCTACGCCGCCTACCTGCGAGGGATGGATCCGGTGACGTTCGAACGCGACATCGTGGGAACACAGCTGCGGAAACGGGGGTACGACGATCTTGCCCAGGCGGTCCTTACTGACGATCAGGAAGGACCGTTCGATGGCGAGACATACGCGGCGACGCTGGCAACCAGTCTCCGAGAAGGACGTTTTCGGCTGCTAAAAGACAGCGTGAACATCCTCGATGTTGTGGCGCTAACCACGGACCAGCCCGACCACGCCCTCCGGAGCGGAGAGGTTGTGACCGTCGTCGAGATCCTGAGATCGGGACCTTGGAAGTCAAGTTCTACGACGACGAAGGACGTGTCCTTTCTAGCGGCCCTCGGTCTGCGCTAACCGCAGCTGCGTCCCATCCCAGTGGAACCAGACAAGCGGCAGCCTCGACGAGCGCGGACTAGGTCTCTGACACGTCGACGCCCCGTCAGGCGGTCGCCGAGAGGACGAACTCGCCCGATCGTGAGAGCGTGACGAATTCGGGTCCGAGTCCGGGCGGCAGCTTCTTGGCTTCCTGGACTCCACGCTCGAGCGCTCGTTTGTTGTCCAGACCAAGGGCTTCGAGGATCGGGTTATTGACTTCGGTAACCTGCTTGCGCGGGGTGTGAAGTTTGGTCCGGCGCATGGCGTCCTCGAGCAGCGCGGCGTCCGGGATGAAGTCGAGCGCCGGCATGGTGAAGCCGCGGAAGACCTTGAGAAGCGTTTCCATCGTCTGGTCAGGGAGATACCGCAGGTGAATCCGAGTCAGTTCCAGGAAGATGCCGTGGTGGGCAATCTCGTCCCGCCCCACGATCTGGAACGCACCGGCCGCCCCGATCTGGTGACCACGCTGTCGCTCCTCGGCTGAGGCCCGTTCCGGGAGACCATACTCGCTACGGATACGCTTGCGCATCTCGTCGTAATTGAAGTAGGTGGCCCGTTCCTGCACCATCGCATAGCACAGCACGCCCAGTGGCGTTTCCAGACCGGGATGGTTCTCCCGCATCGTCCAGCGATGGGAGATCACTTCCTCGATGTACTCCTTCAGCTGGTGTTCGGTTCGCTGCTCGGAGTGCAGGAGGACCAGCTCCCAGGCCCAGCCGTGCTTGAGTTCCTCCATGCCCCAGGCCAACTGCAGATTGCGCCGGACCCGATCGTTATGGAAGAGTTCGAGCCCGTCCTGGACGTAGTCCCCGATGTACTCCTCAACCCCGAGGTACGCCTGAATCATGGTGACGGTATCCGCGCTGAGCATGTGACCATACTGGTGCATCTCAGCGATCGGCAACTCGTTGGGAACCCAGTTCCGAACCTTCATCGCTTTGGTGAAATAGTTCTCGAACTGCTCACGAGACGCCTTCTGGATAGCGAGCATTCGGCCTTCATGTGTCCATGGTCCATGCACAACCAATGGCATGATGGAGCCAATGGCCTCAGTCGTCGACATTCTCATCATCCCCTGTTCAGATCTGTGCGCTGGAGTCTCATTGTCCATACAAACCATCTGGGATGCACGCGATGTACCAACGGTCGGTATTCGCTCGGGAACATGATGATCCAGAACATGCCGCGGTGCCCTGCAGCAGGATCGTCCGGTTTGGAGAGGACTTCCGAGGGTTCGTCACTTACCAGGTAACCAAGAGTGCCCTATGAGCGATGACAGGGGCCGCCGACGGTGTGGCACTCATCACGATCATGCCTGATCTCGGTCTCTGGTGGGGACACGTTGGGATGGACATCGAGACCGTGAAACCGGGCGTCTCCGTGAGCGCGTTCCCGGACCACGAGGGCGGTGCCTATGCGCTCGTCGGGCGTACGGTCGGGCACCTCCTCGTGCTTCACTACAAGCCCGTGCATCAAGATTCCGGAATGATCGCGCCATATTTTGTTATGGCGTTTCCGCGCCAATCCGCTTCGCTTCCTGTAGCCGCGTTCCTGTCGCACCTCTGGGAATCGAGCCCGTCTCGATCGAGTGAGGACGCAAGCCGAGTGGAACAGTGCCGGAGTCCGCCGCTGGTCCCTGCTCTGGCCGTATCATTGAGACCGTCCCGATGGGCAGCAGCGGTGCATCCAGAAGGGAAGGGGGACGGGCATGCGCAACCTGCTGGGACGGCTCAACGGCCGCTCACCCGAAGAGCTCAGCCGGGCTGGTGAGCATGAGGACTCAGGCGTCATGAACTCTGGTGAACGGTGAGCCTGCCACATCCCGAGCGGGCCGTTGTCGATGAACGAAAGCTCCGGGACTATTATCTGAGTCCGAATCACCCTCGCGGCCGGCACAAGGCTCTGGTCTTCGCCGCCGTCCTCGGCCTCACCGCTCAGGATGCTGAGAAGCTTCGCGCGGCGTTGATCTCCGCGGCACACACCGGGTTGGCGATCGCGACGGATGCCGACGAGTATGGCCAGAAGTACCTGATAGACTTCAGGATGACGACTGAGGCAGGAAGCGCCACCGTGCGCAGCGGCTGGATTGTGCGTTCAGCCGAGGACTTCCCGCGATTCATCACATGCTGGGTACTGTAGGGGGCGATATGGATAGAGGCGTGGACATCCTCGACGTTGTGGCGCTCACCTGTGACCTGCCCGATCGGGGCCTCCAGCGGGGACAGGTGGGGACCGTCGTCGAGATCCTGGAGCCGGGCGTCTTCGAGATCGAGTTCTCGGACGAAGTGGGCCACGCCTATGCGCTCGTTACCCTTGCGGCTGAGCATCTCCTCGTGCTTCGCTACGAGCCCGTGTACTGAGCCTTCGGAATGATCGCGCCAGATGCAGTCGTGGCGTGTCTGAGTCGGTCTGCTACGCATCCCCTCGTCTCACTCCTGTCACCCCTCCACGAAATGACTCCTGTTCCATCCAGTGAAGACACGGGCTGAATTGGGATAGACGGGAAGGGAGACGACCGTGCGCAACCTGCTGGGACGGCTCAACGGCCGCTCACCCGAAGAGCTCAGCCGGATCGCCCGGTTCTGGCAGGTCCCAACGGAGTCCGCCGCGCCCAGGCACCGCATGGTCGGTGGCCTCTACCGCACGATGACCGACACGCGGGGTGGCCGCGACGCCTGGGCGCGGCTCGATGACGAGGAGCGCCAACTCGTCACGCTGCTCGCCCAGACCAGCGAGGCGTCGCTCGCGATCGGCGACCTCGCCCGCCGCCTCGGCGTCGCCGAGACCACCGCCCATGAGATCGCCGCCCGCCTCTACCGCGCCGGGATCATCGCTCGCGTCGGCGACGATGACCCACTGCCGATCGGCGACGTCCCCCGCCTGTTCCTCCCCATCGAGATCAGCCAGCTCTTCCGCCGGATCGGCGATGAGCGCGAGCTGGGCGACGTCAGCGCCCGGACCCTCCCGACCCTCCTCGGCCTGCTCGACGACACGGAGCTGGAGGAGGCCGCTGGGTACTGGGGCTTCAAGGCCATCCCCGGCCTGCACCGCCGCGCCGATCTGATCGCCCGGATCGGCGAGGGCGTCGCTGATCCGGACCGCCGCCGCGCCGTCGTCCAGAGCCTTGCCCGGCGACCGGATGCCATCCGGCTCTGGGACGCCGTCCTTCCGCCACGACCGGGTCCCGACGCCCCGCCGCCCCTCCCGAACGTCCAACGCGTCACCGTTCCGCTGACCGACGCGGTCGCGGCGGCCGGCCTGACCCCACCGGAGAACGACCCAGCCGCCGAGCTGCGGCTCCGCTCGACGCTGTCCGAGCTCGAGTCCCGGCTGCTCGTCTGGCACACCTATGACGCCAGCGGGCAGCGGCTCCTGTTCGTCCCGGCCGAGATCCGCGACCCAAAGGCCATCGCCGCCCACGGGATCGAGCGCCCGGAACCCATCGCGACCGATCAGGTCCAGCCCGACCCCTGGCATTCCCCCGACAGCCTCGCCTGGGACCTGCTCACCGTCGTCCGCGCCCTCGGCAGTGCCGATGCCCCCACCGTCGCGACGGTCGACAGCCTGCCCCGTCCCTGGCTGCGCTGGGTCAACAGCCGGCTCTGGTGGCGTGGCGATGACAGACCCCCGGCCGGTTACCTCGCCTTCCTCGCGGCGCTCGGGCAGGACGAGGGGATCCTCCGGGTCACCGACGGTCCTTCGGGCGCCGCCCTGACCTCGACCGCGGCGATCCGGAGCTGGCGGGACCGGTCCTTCCCGGAGCAGACGGCCCAGCTCCGGCTCCGCTGGCTCTCGACGACGGGCTGGCCGGAAGGTGCCGCCCGCTCCGATCTCGCCATCGAGGGCGCGGACTGGCGTGGCTTCCGTCGTCGCCTGCTGGCTCATCTCGGGGAACTGGTCGCGACCGACCAGCCGACCGTGCCGACCGCCGGAGACGAGACGCTGCCAGGCGCGAGTGCCGTCAGCAGCCCGGACGCGGGGCCGTGGTACGCCGTCGAGGAACTCGCCCAGTGGCTGGCCGCGCTCGACACCGACATCCTCGGTGACACCTTCTCCGCCGCCAGCGCCGCCTATACCGGCACGACCGAGCCGGAGCGCCGCCGGGCCGCCATCACCGACACCATCGCCGGCACCCTGACGACCGCCCTGGCCTGGTTCGGGCTCGTGGAGCTTGGCGTCGGTCCCCGTGGCCGCCGGCTGGTCCGCGTCAGTCCGGCCGCGCTCGCCCCGATAACGACCGAGCGTCCCGACAACGCAATGGTCGCGACCACCCGTGATGGAACCAGCCGCGAGGCACCGATCAGCCTCGCCATCGACGGCACCATCCGGCTCCGGCAACCGTCCCCGGTCCGGGTCTGGTCGCTGCTCACCTTCGCCGACCCACAGACGCTGGGGGAGGTCAGCACGTACCGCCTCACCGAAGCGGCGCTTGGGCGAGCCCTCGCGGCCGGCTTCGAACTCGGCCAGGTCAGCGACTTCCTCACCCGTCAGTCCCGCCGCGGGCTGCCCGAGCCAGTCCTGGCCGATCTTCAGGGCTGGTCGACCGGCTTTCGCCGCGTCCGTCTCGGCTCCGCGCTGACCCTGCGGCCTGACGACGCTGAGCAGGTCAGCGAGATCGTCGCCCTCGCGAGCGCCGCCGGCCTGACCGCCCACCCGCTTCCGGACGGCTCCGTCGTCATCCCGCTCCCCGGCACCTGGCGCTCCCCCGACAGCGACACCGCCGTCGCGGCGCTGACCGAGCGGCTGCGTTCCGCCGGCTTCCAGCCGTCCGGTGTTGCGTGACCTCACCCGGTTCTTGGCATCATGCCTTTCTCAGACGCAGAATTGCTCTCACCGATCTAATCAGAATCTGCAGTGAGTCTATGGCGACTGGTCCTCTTGCTATCATCGAGGTGCGTGAATTGACACGATTGACGCACTCTGAAGAGCCCCTTACACTAGAGCGGTTCTCACGGTACATGTCCGGGGACGGCGTAGCCACAGTGGCGATAGTAGGCGGTCAACTCGGCCGACGTCACGCGGTCGAGTGCCGCC
>JAABUN010004454.1_pt1 | contig 19084 bp, 19 predicted proteins | sample 5559311 | NCBI WGS metagenome assembly JAABUN01 (sample SAMN10711877, study PRJNA513370) | rock metagenome | isolation source: Antarctica rocks | place: Antarctica: Victoria Land, Siegfried Peak sud | reverse complement strand
CTGGAGGTGGGTTCGATCCAGGACGTCACCCCCAGCCCGCACAACGGCTGCCGCCCGCCCAAGCGCCGTCGCGTCTGACCCGGCGAAGCCACAAGGAGACCCCGAGAACCATGGCGAGATACACAGGCCCGGACTGCAAGCGATGCCGCCGGGAGAAGACCAAGCTCTACCTCAAGGGCAGCAAGTGCGACACGCCCAAGTGCCCCATCGAGATCCGCCCCTACCCGCCGGGTGAGCACGGCCGTGCGCGCACCAAGGAGAGCGAGTACCTCCTGCAGATGCGCGAGAAGCAGAAGTGCGCGCGCATCTACGGCGTCCTCGAGAAGCAGTTCCGTGGCTACTACGAGGAGGCGAACCGTCGTCAGGGCAAGACAGGTGAGAACCTGCTCCGAATCCTGGAGTCGCGCCTGGACAACGTCGTCTACCGTGCAGGCTTCGGCTCGTCGCGCGACATGGCCCGCCAGGTGGTGCGTCACGGCCACGTGATCGTGAACGGCCACAAGGTCGACATCCCGAGCTTTCGGGTGAGCGAGAACGACATCGTCGAGATCCGGCCGAAGTCGTGGGAGATGACGCCTTTCATCATCGCCCGCGCACAGGCCGGCGACCGTACGCCGCCTGCGTGGCTCGAGGTGCAGTCGGAGAAGATGCGGGTGCTCGTGCACTCGCTGCCGGCGCGTCAGGTCATCGACACCCAGGTGCAGGAACAGCTCATCGTGGAGCTCTACTCCAAGTGACCGGTGCCCGGCGCCACCCCGCGGGGTGGCGCCGGGAGCCGAGCCCCGTGCCGCGCTCGCGGCGACGGCGGCAGACCCCGGTTGGCGGACAGATGCCTGCCGGGTGCCCCTCAGGGGCATGCAAGGGTCAAATATCGGGCCCTGCAGGAAAGGAAGAACACCGTGCTGATCGCCCAGCGCCCCTCGCTCTCCGAGGAGCCGATCTCCGACTACCGCTCGCGATTCGTCATCGAGCCGCTCGAGCCCGGTTTCGGGTACACCCTCGGCAACTCGCTCCGCAGGACCCTGCTCTCCTCGATCCCGGGTGCTGCCGTCACCAGCCTGCGCGTCGACGGCGTGCTGCACGAGTTCTCCTCCCTCAACGGGGTGAAGGAGGACCTGACCGAGATCATCCTGAACCTCAAGAGCCTGGTCGTGTCGTCTGAGCACGACGAGCCCGTGGTGATGTACCTGCGCAAGCAGGGCCCCGGCAGCGTCACCGCTGCCGACATCGCGCCACCAGCCGGCGTCGAGGTGCACAACCCGGACCTTCACATCGCCACGCTCAACGGCAAGGGCAAGGTCGAGATGGAGCTGACGGTCGAGCGTGGCCGCGGCTACGTCTCCGCCGTGCAGAACAAGTCTGGCGACGCCGAGATCGGCCGCATCCCGGTCGACTCGATCTACTCGCCCGTGCTCAAGGTGACCTACAAGGTCGAGGCGACCCGTGTCGAGCAGCGTACCGACTTCGACCGGCTCGTGGTCGATGTGGAGACGAAGCGGTCCATGCAGCCGCGCGACGCCATGGCCTCCGCCGGCAAGACGCTGGTCGAGCTGTTCGGTCTGGCCCGTGAGCTCAACGTCGAGGCCGAGGGCATCGACATGGGCCCCTCGCCGACCGACGCCGCGCTGGCTGCCGACCTGGCGCTGCCGATCGAGGAGCTCGACCTCACGGTCCGCTCCTACAACTGCCTCAAGCGGGAGGGGATCCACTCGGTGGGCGAGCTCGTCGGCCGTAGCGAGGCCGACCTCCTCGACATCCGCAACTTCGGCGCGAAGTCGATCGACGAGGTCAAGGCCAAGCTGGTCGGCATGGGCCTGGCGCTCAAGGACAGCCCGCCCGGGTTCGACCCCAGCGCCGTCGTGGACAACTACGGCGACGACGACATGTCCTACGCCGAGGACGAGCAGTACTGAAGCCCCCGGGCTCTCCGCCGCGAGGGCCTGCTCATCGAGGAGACTGAGAACTGATGCCTACCCCCACCAAGGGCCCACGTCTCGGCGGCGGGCCGGCGCACGAGCGGCTGATGCTGGCGAACCTGGCCACGCAGCTGTTCGACCACCGGTCCATCACGACCACCGAGGCCAAGGCCAAGCGGCTACGTCCACTGGCCGAGCGGCTGATCACGTTCGCCAAGCGCGGCGACCTGGCCTCGCGTCGTCGCGTGATGACGGTGGTGCGCGACAAGTCCGTCGTGCACTTCCTGTTCACCGAGATCGCGCCGTCCATGGCCGAGCGGCAGGGTGGCTACACGCGCATCACCAAGATCGGCCCCCGCAAGGGCGACAACGCCCCGATGGCTGTCATCGCACTGGTGCTGGAGCCGGTCACCGCCAAGAAGGCGACCGTGAACGAGGCGGAGGCAGCCACGCGTCGTGCCGCCAAGGACTCGGACGCCAAGAAGGCGAAGAAGGACGCGCCCGTCCAGGACGTCAGCGAGACCGACGAGGCCTCGGCGGACGACGCTACCAGCGCCCCGGAGTACGGCGAGGGCTCGCACGCTCCGCTCGAGGACGGCAGCGCCCCGAAGGGCTTCGACATCAAGGGCAACGCCAGCTCCATGAAGTACCACGGCCCTGATACGCAGTGGTACGACCAGACGGACGCCGAGGTGTGGTTCTCCTCGGAGGAGGCCGCCCAGGCAGCTGGCTTCGACAAGGCCGGCGCCTGACCGCCGACGCCATGAGCACGACGCAGCCCGGTTCCTCCGAAAGTGGGGGAGCCGGGCTCGTGCGTCTGCGGCTCGACCTCTCCTACGACGGAACAGGTTTCGCAGGCTGGGCGGTGCAACCAGGGCAGCGCACCGCCCAGGGCGAGTTGACGGCGGCGCTGGAGCGGGTGATGCGACTGGGCGAGGTTCGGCTGATCGTTGCCGGACGGACGGATGCGGGGGTGCACGCCCGGGGACAGGTGGTGCACCTCGACGTCCCCCAGGCGACGTGGGAGAGCCTGCCAGGTCGATCCGCAGGCAGGGTCGAGCCTGACCAGGCGCTGCTGCGCCGGCTGGCAGGGGTGCTCGCGCCTGACCTCGTGGTTCGCGGCGCACGCCTGGCGCCGGCAGGTTTCGATGCGCGGTTCTCCGCGATCTGGCGGCGGTATGCCTATCGTGTTGCTGACTCGGAGGGCGTGCGCGACCCGCTGACCCGTGCGCACGTGCTCTGGCTCCGCCCGCGTCGCGTGCTCGACCTGGATCAGATGACGGCGGCGATGACGCCGTTGCTGGGGGAGCACGACTTCCTGCCCTTCTGCCGGCCCAAGGCGTCCGGCACGACGATCCGCACGCTGCAGGACCTGCGTTGGGAACGGGACGCGGCCGGCCTGGCGGTGCTGCACGTCAGGGCCGACGCCTTCTGCCACCGCATGGTCCGTTCCCTGGTCGGGGTGTCTCTGGCAGTGGGAGAGCAGGACCGAACCGCCAGCTGGCCGTGCGAGGTGCTGGCTGCCGGGAAGCGCGACGGCTCGGTGCCGGTGGCACCGGCACGCGGGCTGACCCTGGAGGAGGTCGGCTACCCGGCAGACACCGGGTTGGCTGAGCGGGCGCGGGTGTCGCGGGCGGTGCGCGTGCCTCTGCTCTCGCGCGCTCCGGACGACGGTGGCAGAGTCGGATCATGACCACGAGCGACGACTTCTCGGACAGCGTGTACCAGCCGGACCCCGACGGCCAGGAGGGCGAGCGCGAGTACGACTTCGACAACGTGCTCGGGGAGCCGGACGGTGACGCGATCATGGAGAGCGGCTATTCACCACCGGAGAAGCCCCGGGGCATGGACTTCGGGACGACGGCCGAGGAGCAGCTGCAGGGAGAGTCGCTCGACCAGCGGGTCGCACAGGAGGAGCCCGACGTCTGGGAGCAGCACGACGGCTCTGACGGGCTGGGGGACACCACCGACACCGACGGCGAGCTGATCGACGACCAGGTGGGAGGCCCGCGGTCGGGGCGCCTGGTGGCGCCCGACGAGGGTGGGCGCACCGACACCGAGAAGGACATGGTCGCCCACGACGTAGGGATCGACGGCGCCGCCGCCAGCGCCGAGGAGGCTGCGATGCACATCGTCGAGGACCCCGACCTGTCCTGACCGCAGAGCTCGCGCGCCTCCAGGTGCCGGACGGTCCACACTGGTGGGCGTGGGCCACGTCGATGCAACGCGATCTGCTTCTCGCTTCCGGACGGTCGCCCGTTGCTGGACGAGGTGACCTTCCGTGTCGGTGATGGTTCCCGCACCGCTCTGGTCGGGCCGAACGGCGCCGGCAAGACGACGTTGCTGCGCATCGTCTGCGGCGACCTCGTCCCGGACACGGGAGCGGTCACCCGTTCGGGCGGTCTCGCGGTCATGCGCCAGTTCGTGGGCTCGGTGCGCGACGAGACGACCGTACGCGACCTCCTCGTGGACGTCTCGCCCCCGCCGCTGCGCGCGGCCGTCCGAGCGGTCGACGACGCCGAGCTGGCGATGATGGAGCGCGAGGACGAACCGACCCAGATGCGGTACGCCCAGGCGCTGGCCGACTACTCCGACGCCGGCGGGTACGAGACGGAGACGCTCTGGGACACCGTGACGGTGGCGGCGCTCGGCGTGCCCTACGAACGGGCGCGTTGGCGCGAGGTGGGCACGCTCTCCGGCGGCGAGCAGAAGCGGCTCGTCCTGGAGGCCCTGCTCAGGGGCCCGGACGAGGTCCTGATGCTGGATGAGCCCGACAACTACCTCGACGTCCCGGGCAAGCAGTGGCTCGAGGAGCGGCTGATCAGCTCGTCCAAGACGGTGTTGCTGGTCAGCCACGACCGAGAGCTGCTGCACCGCGTCGCCACCCGGGTGGCGACGCTGGAACCCGGTGCGGCCGGGAGCACGCTGTGGGTGCACCCCGGTTCGTTCGCTGGGTGGCACGACGCGCGGCAGGAGCGATTCGCGCGCTTCGACGAGCTGCGCCGTCGCTGGGACGAGGAGCACGCCAAACTGCGGACCCTGATGTTGATGTACAAGGGGAAGTCGGCTTTCAACTCGGACATGGCCTCGCGCTACCAGGCCGCCCAGACCCGCCTGCGTCGCTTCGAGGAGGCCGGACCGCCGCAGGCCCGCCCGATCGAGCAGAAGGTCACCATGCGCCTGCACGGCGGGCGCACCGGCAAGCGCGCCGTCGTCGCCGAGCAGCTGGGGCTGACCGGCCTGATGTCGCCGTTCGACGCCGAGATCTGGTTCGGCGACCGGGTCGCGGTGCTGGGGTCGAACGGATCTGGCAAGTCGCATTTCCTGCGGCTGCTGGCCGCCGGCGGCTCGGACCCGGACCTGGAGCACGAGCCGGTGGGAGAGGTGCAGATCGAGCCTGTGCCGCACACCGGTTCGGTGCGCCTCGGCGCCCGGGTGCGCCCGGGGTGGTTCGCCCAGACCCACACCCGTCCCGACCTCACGGGGCGCTCCTTGCTGAACATCCTGCACCGCGGTGACGAGCACCGAGCCGGCATGGGACGCGAGCAGGCGAGCCGTGCGCTGGACCGCTACGAGCTGGCGGGAGCCGCGGACCAGACCTTCGGCACGCTCTCGGGGGGCCAGCAGGCCCGGCTGCAGATCCTGCTGCTCGAGCTGTCCGGTGCGACGCTGCTGCTGCTGGACGAGCCCACCGACAACCTCGACCTGGAATCGGCCGAGGCTCTGGAGGTGGCGCTGGCGGCGTTCGAGGGGACCGTCCTGGCAGTGACGCACGACCGGTGGTTCGCGCGCGGGTTCGACCGCTTCCTGGTCTTCCAGGCGAACGGCACGGTGCAGGAGGCGCCGGAGCCGGTGTGGGATGAGGGTCGGGTGCTGCGCCAGCGCTGATGGGGCTTCTCGCACACGCTGGACCCTGCCGCAGACGAGTGCGCGGGGAGACGTTCCGGGTGCTTCTGCAGCCGTGACCAGAGGGCCGTTTTGACCCGGCCCGAGCAGCACGGCTACTCTAACGAGTCGTTGTACTGCTGTGGTAGACGAAGCAGCGACGGACAACCTCCCGAAACGGAACGAAGGCTACGACTGTGCGCACGTACACCCCCAAGCCCAACGACGTCGAGCGTCAGTGGCACGTCATCGACGCGACTGACATCGTCCTCGGCCGGCTGGCGACCCATACCGCCACGCTGCTGCGGGGCAAGCACAAGCCGGTCTTCGCCCCGCACGTGGACACCGGTGACTTCGTCGTCATCATCAACGCCGAGAAAGTCCACCTCACGGGCAACAAGCGTGAGCAGAAGCTGGCCTACCGGCACTCGGGGTACCCCGGCGGCCTGAAGGCGATCGGCTACACCGACCTGCTGAACGACAATCCGGCCAAGGCCGTGGAGAAGGCCGTGCGCGGCATGCTCCCGAAGAACAGCCTCGGTCGTCAGATGCTGCGCAAGCTCAAGGTCTATGCGGGCCCCGAGCACCCCCACACCGCGCAGCAGCCCACGAACTTTGTCATCACCCAGGTCGCGCAGTAGCCACGCACCTGCCGTTTCGCAGTACTAGCTGAGGAGAACCGTGGCCGAGCCCACCGTGCAGACCCCGCTCGAGGACGTCGAGGACGCCCCGAGCAGCTACACCAGCACCACCCCCGGCACCAAGGGGGCCGGCACGTCGATCATCGCCCCGGCAGGCGCGACCGGCCGGCGCAAGCAGGCCGTGGCCCGTGTGCGGCTCGTGCCGGGCGGCGGCTCGTGGACCATCAACGGCCGCAACCTGGACAACTACTTCCCGAACAAGGTGCACCAGCAGCTGGTCAACGACCCGTTCAAGCTGCTCGAGCTCGAGGGCCGGTTCGACGTCATCGCCCGCATCGGTGGTGGCGGGCCCTCCGGCCAGGCGGGTGCCCTGCGCCTGGGGATCGCCCGTGCGCTGAACGAGATCGACCTCGAGGCGAACCGCGCCAGCCTGAAGAAGGCCGGCTTCCTCACCCGTGACGCACGGGTCAAGGAGCGCAAGAAGGCCGGTCTCAAGAAGGCTCGCAAGGCACCTCAGTACAGCAAGCGCTGACCCGCGAGGCACCCCGGCGGGTGCGGTCAACGGTTCTACGGCCTCGGGAGTACGCTCCCGAGGCCGTACGCGTTTCCTGGCCGTATGCGTTTCCTGGCCGTTCGCGGTCTCCGGCAGCAGCCATCACGGGCGTCTGCGTGCGTCCACCAAGGAGGTCCCGGATGGGTCGTCTCTTCGGCACCGACGGTGTGCGGGGCGTGGCCAACGTCGACATCACCGCCGAGCTCGCGCTCGACCTCGCGGTGGCCGCTGCGCACGTCCTGGGCGAGGTCGGCCAGTTCGACGGGCACCGACCTCGGGCCGTGGTCGGCCGCGACCCCCGCGCCTCGGGCGAGTTCCTCTCGGCAGCCGTCGTGGCGGGCCTGGCCAGCGCCGGGGTCGACGTCATGGACGTCGGCGTGCTGCCGACCCCTGCTGTCGCGCACCTGGTGGCGGAGCAGGGCGCCGACCTGGGCGTCATGCTGAGCGCCTCCCACAACCCGATGCCCGACAACGGCATCAAATTCTTCGCCGCCGGTGGTCACAAGCTGCCGGACGCCATCGAGGACGCCATCGAGTCGCACCTGCGGGAGCAGTGGAAGCGGCCCACCGGCGCGGCCATCGGCCGGGTGCTGCCCTCCGCCGCGGGTGCAGCTCTCTACGTCCAGCACCTCGTCAGCACCCTGACCCACTCGCTGGACGGGCTGACTGTCGTGGTGGACTGCGCCCACGGCGCCGCCAGCGTGGTGGGCCCGCAGGCGCTGCGGGCAGCAGGGGCGTACGTCGTGGTCATCGGTGCCGAGCCGGACGGCCTTAACATCAACGACGGCTGCGGCTCGACCCACCTGGGTCCGCTGCAGGCCGCCGTGCTCGAGCACGGGGCTGACGCAGGAGTGGCCTACGACGGCGACGCGGACCGCTGTCTGGCGGTAGACGGCTTCGGCCACATGGTGGACGGGGACCAGATCATGGGCGTGCTGGCGAAGTCGCTGCACGACCAGGGACGACTGGCCCGGTCCACGCTGGTCACCACGGTGATGAGCAACCTGGGCCTGCGGCTCGCGATGGACAGCGCGGGGATCAGCACCGTGCAGACAGCGGTCGGGGACCGCTACGTGCTGGAGGAGATGCGCCGCAGCGGCTTCAGCCTCGGCGGGGAGCAGTCAGGGCACGTCCTGCTGACTGATCACGCCACGACGGGTGACGGGGTGCTCACCAGCCTGCACCTGTTGGCCGCGGTGGCAGAGCAGCAGGTACCGCTGGCACAGCTGGCGTCGGCGGTGCGACGGCTTCCTCAGGTACTCGTCAACGTCCGGGGCGTGGACAAGTCCCGGGCCGGCAGCGACGAGCAGGTCGGGGCAGCGGTGGCTGCCGCGCAGGAGCGCCTGGGGCACACCGGGCGGGTGCTGCTGCGTCCCTCCGGCACGGAGCCCCTGGTTCGGGTGATGGTGGAGGCTGCCGAGCAGTCGGACGCCGACGCTGTGGCCAACGAGCTGGCCGAGCTCGTCCTGGCGCGGTTGGCGCTCTGACAGCACCCGCCCCTCAACGGTCAGATCTTGCGCAGCCGAATGGCTCGCACCGAGTGGTCTGCCCCCTTGCGCAGCACGAGCCGCGCGCGTGCCCTGGTGGGCAGGACGTTCTCCACCAGGTTGCGTTCGTTGATGTCCGTCCAGATCTGCTCGGCCCGTGTCTGTGCTGCGTCATCGGACAGGCTCGCGAAGCGGTGGAAGTAGGACTCCGGGCGGCTGAAGGCCGTCTCGCGCAGGCGCAGGAACCGCTCCACGTACCAGGAGCGCACGTCGCTGGTCCTGGCGTCGACGTAGATGGAGAAGTCGAAGTAGTCGCTGACAGCGAGGCCCTGTCTGCCGTCGGCCCGTGCGCGCGCCGGTTGCAGCACGTTGAGCCCCTCGACGATGAGGACGTCCGGCTGGCGGACCACGATGTCGGCGCCCGGGACGATGTCGTAGGTCAGGTGGGAGTAGAGCGGAGCCCGGACCTCTGCAGCACCGGACTTCACGTCCGCCACGAACCGCAGCAGCCGTCGGCGGTCGTAGGACTCAGGAAAACCCTTGCGCAGCAGCAGGTCCCGTCGCGCCAGCTCGGCGTTGGGGTAGAGGAAGCCGTCGGTTGTGACCAGCTCGACCCGGGGGGTGTCGGGCCAGCGGGACAGCAGCTCACGCAGGATGCGCGCCGTGGTCGACTTGCCCACGGCCACCGACCCGGCGACACCGATCACGAAGGGGGTGCGCGCAGGGCCCTCGCCCAAGAAGGTGGTCGTCGCCGAGTGCAGCTGCGCCGACCCGGCGACGTGCAGGTTGAGCAGCCGTGAGAGCGGCAGGTACACCTGCTCGACCTCGGCCAGGTCGATGCGCTCCCCGAGGCCGCGCAGCCTGGCGACGTCGGTCTCGGTGAGCGGCAGGGGTGTCGAGGCGGCGAGGGCGCTCCACGCCGAGCGGTCCAGCTCGACGTAGGGAGAGGTGCTCGCGCCCTGCTCGGAGAACGCCGGGGTTGAGGGCACGCACGGCATTGTGCCCTGCCGCCCGTGGTTAGGCTCAGCCCATGTGCGGAATCGTGGGTTACGTGGGCCGGCCCGGTGCCGGCGCGTCGAGCGAGCGGGGTGGCGCGCTGGACGTGGTGATGGAGGGGCTGGCCAGGCTGGAGTACCGCGGCTACGACTCCGCGGGGGTGGCGCTGGTGACCACGAGCGGCCTGGCGACGCGCAAGAAGGCCGGCAAGCTGGCCAACCTCGTGAGCTCCCTGCAGGAGACCCCGCTGCCGGAGGCCCTCACCGGCATCGGCCACACCCGGTGGGCGACCCACGGTGCACCGACGGACGCCAACGCACACCCGCACCTCGGCGGGGACGGGCGGCTGGCGCTGATCCACAACGGCATCATCGAGAACTTCGCGGTGTTGAAGGCGGGCCTGCTCGCCGAGGGCACCGAGTTCAGCTCTGACACCGACACCGAGGTCGTCGCTCACCTGCTGGCGGTGGCCTACGACGACGCCAAGGACCTCACCCAGGCGATGTGCCGGGTGTGCAACCAGCTGGAGGGAGCGTTCACGCTGCTCGCCGTGCACGCGGACCAGCCGGACACCGTCGTCGGAGCCCGGCGCAACTCCCCCCTGGTCGTGGGTCTGGGCCAGGGCGAGAACTTCCTGGGGTCGGACGTGGCCGCGTTCATCTCGCACAGTCGCGAGGCCGTCGAGCTCGGGCAGGACCAGATCGCCACCATCACCCCCGATCTGGTCTCCATCATCGGCTTCGACGGCTCGCCGGTGCAGGGCAAGGCGTTCCACGTGGACTGGGACGCGGCGGCTGCCAAGAAGGGCGGCTTCCCGTACTTCATGGCCAAGGAGATCCACGACCAGCCCAAGGCCGTGGCGGACACGCTGCTGGGGCGGACCGACGCGCAGGGGCGCATGGTGCTGGACGAGCTGCGGATCGACGAGGACGTGCTGCGGGCGGCGACCAGGGTGGTGGTGCTGGCGTGCGGGACAGCGGCCTACGCCGGCCAGGTGGCCAAGTACGCGATCGAGCACTGGACCCGCATGCCGGTGGAGGTCGAGCTCGCGCACGAGTTCCGCTACCGCGACCCCGTGGTGGACGAGCGCACGCTGGTGCTGGCGATCTCCCAGTCGGGGGAGACGATGGACACCCTGATGGCCGTGCGGTACGCACGCCAGCAGGGCGCCACCGTGATCGCCATCTGCAACGTCCACGGCTCCTCGATCCCGCGGGAATGCGACGCCGTGCTCTACACGCACGCCGGGCCCGAGATCGCAGTGGCGTCCACCAAGGCCTTCCTGGCGCAGATCACCGCCTGCTACCTGCTCGGGCTGTACCTGGCCGAGCTGCGCGGGGGCTCGCGTGCCGAGGCCGTCCCGGAGGTGCTGCGCGAGCTGGCCCTGATGCCGGAGAAGATCCAGCGGGTGCTGGACGGGCTCGACCACGTCCGCCAGATAGCCCGCTGGATGGCTGATACCCGCTCGGTGCTGTTCCTGGGCCGGCACGTGGGGTACCCCATCGCGCTGGAAGGGGCGCTCAAGCTCAAGGAGCTCGCCTACATCCACGCGGAGGGATTCGCCGCGGGCGAGCTCAAGCACGGCCCGATCGCGCTCATCGAGGCCGGCCAGCCGGTCTTCGTCATCCTGCCCTCCCCGCACGGCGCCGACTCCTTGCACGGCAAGGTCGTCTCGAACATCCAGGAGATCCGTGCGCGGGGTGCACGCACCCTCGTGATCGCCGAGGAGGGCGACGAGTCTGCCGAGGCCTATGCCGAGGAGGTCATCTACGTACCCGCCTGCCCGCCGCTGCTGGCACCTCTGCTGACGGTGGTGCCGTTGCAGGTGTTCGCCTGCGAGCTCGCTGCGGCGAAGGGACTGGACGTCGACCAGCCCCGCAACCTCGCCAAGTCCGTCACGGTCGAGTAGCCGCGGTGATCATCGGGGTCGGGATAGACGTCGTGGACGTGGACCGCTTCACCCGCCAGCTCGAACGCGTACCGGGCCTGGTGGAGCGGCTCTTCACCTCGGACGAGCAGGGTCTTGCCCCCGCGTCGATGGCGGCCCGCTTCGCTGCTAAGGAGGCTGTGGCCAAGGCGCTGGGCGCGCCGGTCGGCCTGCGGTGGACAGATGCGACGGTTCGCCGCCTCGAGGGTGGGCGACCTGTGCTCGAGGTCAGCGGCACCGTCGCCGCGCGGGCGGGTGAGCTGGGCGTGGACTCCTTCCACCTGTCCATGAGCCACGACGCCGGCATCGCCTCGGCAGTCGTGGTCGCCGAGCGCGCGTGGGCAGCGCCCTCAGCGGTGCCCGCCCAGGGGCCTGCGTGATCCGGGCGCACCCCGTGCAGGCGGTCCAGCGGGCGGAGCAGGCGGCGATGGCAGGGCTTCCCGATGACGAGCTGATGCAACGGGCCGCGGCAGCATTCGCGGGGGTGCTCACGCACGAGCTGCGGCGGCGCACCGGGGGCGTCTACGGCCGTCGGGTGGTGCTGCTGGTGGGGCCGGGCGCCAACGGGGGAGACGCCCTGTGGGCCGGGGCCCGGCTGGCTCGTCGGGGTGCGGCCGTCCAGGCTCTGCTCACCTCCGCGGCGACGCACCCCGGCGCGCTGGACGGACTGCTGCTGGCGGGTGGGACGGTCCTCGACGCCACCGCTGCAGACCGGCTGGGACCCGCTACCGCCGCCCTCGCGGCAGCCGACGTGGTGGTCGACGGTCTGCTGGGCATCGGCGGTCGGCCGGGGCTGCGCGGTCCGGCGATGACGCTCGTGCAGCGGTTGGACCCGTCCGTCGCGGTGGTGGCGGTGGACCTGCCCAGCGGCCTGGATCCTGAGACCGGTTCCGTCCAGGGCACGTTCGTGCGCGCCGACCTGACCGTCACCTTCGGCACCGCCAAGCCCTGCCTGCTGCTGCCGCCCGCGAACCGGGCCACCGGACGGCTGCTGGTGGTCGACATCGGGCTCGACCCGGCCGAGCTGGGATCAGCTGCAGTCCGACGCCTCGAGGAGGGCGACGTGGTCTCCCGGTGGCCGGTGCCCGGCCCCGAGGACGACAAGTACTCGCGCGGCGTGCTGGGCGTCGTCGCGGGCGGGGCGACCTATCCCGGCGCGGCGGTTCTGTGCACCGGAGCTGCCGTGGCGTGCGGGGCAGGGATGGTGCGTTACCAGGGCCCGGAAGCGGCAACCGACCTGGTGCGGGCGAGCTGGCCGGAGGTGGTGCCTGGGCCCGGTCGGGTCCAGGCGTGGGTCCTCGGCCCGGGAGTGGACCCGGCCGACGAGGGTCAGGCAGCGACCGTCCGCACCGCCCTGGGCGGCGAAGAACCCTGCCTTGTCGACGCCGGGGCGCTGCAGGTCCTGACCCAGCAACTGGCGGACGGGAAGCCACCCGGCGGCGCGCTGCTGCTCACCCCGCACGCTGGCGAGCTGGCCCGGCTGCTGACGGACCTGGGAGAGCCCGGCGGTGTGACCCGGCAGCAGGTCCAGCAGGACCCGCTGCGCCACGCCCGCGCCGCTGCGCGTGCCACCGGGGCGACGGTACTGCTCAAGGGAGCGACGACGCTGGTGGTGGGCGGCGATGGGGTGCTCGCACAGGCAGACGGATCAGGGTGGCTGGCCACCGCCGGGTCCGGTGACGTCCTGGCGGGGATCTGCGGGACCCTGCTCGCGGCCGGACTGGACCCGCTGGAGGCAGGTGGCCTGGCGGTCCTGGTGCATGCCCGGGCAGGGGACCGCGCCTCAGACGGTGGGCCGGTGCACGCCGGGGCCCTGGTCGCGACGCTTCCCGAAGCGCTGTCCGAGCTGCTGGCCCGGTTCAAGGCCGGCCCGCGTCCTCGTGGGAGGGTCCGAGCAGGTCCATGAGCCATCCAGCGACTGCGTGCTCGACCGCCGGAAGGTCCTGTTTCAGGCTGTGGTCCCCGCCGACCACGACCACCGTGCGGTTCTGGGCTCCTGGCGGGGTGCCGAACCGGTCGTTCGCTCCCTGCACCACCAGCACCGGCAGCCCGGCCAGATCCAGATCGTCGAGCTCTGCCAGCCGGGTGACGCCGGGCCTGCCCGGGGGGAGCAGCGGGAAGGCCAGGCACAGCACAGCGGTGCTGGCCGTGCGCTGCGCCGTACGGCAGGCCACCCTGGCGCCGGACGAGCGCCCCCCGGTGATCAGTGGGAGCCCCCCCAGGTCCCCCGCCCGCAAGTGCTTGACGATCGCCAGCCACGAGGCGTCGAGATGGGACGCCGGAGCCGGTGCCCTGCGTCCCGCCACCCGGTAGGGCTGCTCCACCAGGGCGACCAGCAGGCCGTGCCGGTTGGCCACGCAGCAGATCGCGATCAGGTCGGGTGCCCCGATCCCACCCCCCGCGCCGTGCCCGAGCAGCAGCACCGCCCGGGGTGCGCTGCCGCCGTCGGCCGTGCCGTCGGCGGCGTACAGGTGGACCCGTGCGTGGCCGTGCGGGGTCGCCACCTCCTGCTGGATCGGTGCCGTCGTCACGACGGCGATCGTAGGGCGGACGTCGCACCCAGGGTGATCTGTCCGACACGCCGAGCACGCGGCTGTACCTGTGGGACGCGGCAGGGATGAGCCTTTGCCACACTGGGTCTCCCATGAGCAGCAGCCCGACGAGCGTCGCGACCCCCGCCGAGGTCGTGATCGATCTCGATGCCATCGCGGCGAACGCAGCAACCTTGTGTGAGCGTGTACCCGGCCGGGCGCTGATGGCCGTGGTGAAGGCAGACGCGTACGGGCACGGTCTCGTCCCCTGTGCCCGCGCCGCCCTGGCCGGTGGGGCCACCTGGCTCGGGGTCGCGCAAGTGGCCGAGGCCGTCGCGCTGCGCGAGGCAGGCATCGTCGCACCCGTCCTGGCCTGGCTCTACGCGCCCGGCAGCGACCTGTCCACCGCGCTCGCGCGAGACATCGACCTGTCCGTCGCGGCACCTTGGGCGCTCGAGGAGGTGCTGAACGCGGCCCGTAGCACCGGCCGGAGGGCTCGGATCCACCTGAAGATCGACACCGGCCTGGGTCGGGGAGGCAGCACGTCACGCGACTGGCCGGAGCTGCTGGCCGCAACTGGTAAGGCGGTGGCGTCCGATGCCATCGAGCTGGTCGGCATCTGGTCGCACATGGCCTGCGCGGACGACCCCACCCACCCGACCGTACGACGCCAGCGGGAGGTCTTCCTCGACGCACTGGCAGCGGCCGAGCGGGTGGGCCTGCGCCCGCAGCTGCGCCACCTCGCCAACTCGGCCGCGACCCTGACCAGCCCGGACACCCACTTCGACCTGGTGCGGCCGGGGCTGGCCCTCTACGGTCTCTCGCCGGTCCCGCAGCTCGCCGGTCCGGCTGCGTACGGGCTCCGTGCGGCGATGACCGTGCGTGCGCGGCTGGCGCTGGTCAAGGACGTCCCGGCGGGGACGGGGGTGTCCTACGCGCACGCGTACACGACGCCTGCTGCGACCACCCTCGGGCTGGTCCCGCTGGGTTACGCCGACGGGATCCTGCGGCACGCCTCGAACGCGGGACCCGTCCAGGTGGGCGCGTTGCGGACTCGCGTGGCTGGACGCGTCTGCATGGACCAGTTCGTGGTGGATCTCGGGCCGGGTGCCTGCGTTCGCGCAGGCGATCTCGTGACGATCTTCGGCGACGGCGACCAGGGCGTTCCGACGGCGCAGGACTGGGCGGACGCCGCCGGCACCATCAGCTATGAGATCGTCACCAGCATCAGCGGCAGGCTGCCGCGGGCCTGGTCAGGGACCGACGCACGGGAGTGGACGCGATGAGTGGGCGGACGTCCCTGATCTCACTGGGGATCGGTCTTGCGGCGGCGGGTGTCGGCGCGGCCGCCGGGGTGGCTGCTGAGCGGTTCGCCGTAGGCCGTCCGGTGCTCCGCAGGCCGCCCCAGGAGGGGGACGAGGTCCCGCTCGGCTCGCTGCGGGAGGTGCCGCTCGTCCTGACCGCTGACGACGGCACCCAGCTGCACGTCGAGGTGGACGAGCCGCAGGAGCCGGACCCCGACGACCTCACGGTCGTGTTCAGCCACGGCTACGCCCTCAACCTGGACTCCTGGCACTACCAGCGACTGGCGCTGCAGGGTCGGATCCGCACTGTGTGGTGGGACCAACGCGGGCACGGGCGTTCGCAACGCGGGCCGGTCGGCTCGGCGACCATCGACCAGGTGGGCGCCGACCTCGCCGCAGTGATCGAGGCGACGGCGCCTACCGGCCCCCTGGTGCTGGTCGGGCACTCCATGGGTGGCATGACGGTGCTGTCGCTGGCCGCGCGCCAGCCAGAGCTGTTCGTGGACCGGGTGCTCGGCGTCGCGCTGATCTCGACCAGCTCCGGAGGCATGCAGGACCTCGACCTCGGGCTCGACCGGCTCGGGACGCTGCTGCACCGGGCAGCTCCGGCGGCCCTCAGCCTGCTCGCGCGCAGACCTGGTCTGGTGGAGCGGACGCGTCGGATCGGCAGCGACCTGGAGGAGGTCATCGTCAAGCGGTGGTCCTACGCCTCGGAGGTGAGCAGCGAGCTCGTCGACTTCACCGCACGGATGATCGCCTCCACCCGCATCGAGGTGGTCAGCGACTTCCTGCCCGCCTTCAGCCGCCACGACAAGAAGGAGGCGCTGGAGTCCCTCAAGACCGCCCAGACCCTGGTCTTGGTGGGCGACAAGGACCTGATGATCTCCCCTGAGCACAGCGAGGCGATCGCAGCCGCGCTCCCGGACGCCGAGTACGCCCTCGTGCGGGACGCGGGGCACTTGGTCATGCTCGAGCACCCGGAGATCGTCACGCCGCACCTCGTCGCGCTGCTGCACCGGGTGCGGCAGCAGCTCTCGTCGGAGCCCGAGAAGGAGCCGGTACCGGTCCGCGCCCGCACGATCGTCCGCCGACGGCCGCCGACCCGGTCCCGGAGGCGGCGCAGGCCATGAGCGCGGCGGTGCCTGGCGCTGTGCCCGTGCCCACGCTCAGCGCACACCTGGTAGCGCCGACCGCGGCGTCCATGCGCCGGCTCGGCTCCGCGCTGGCGTCCGTGCTGCGAGCGGGTGACCTGGTGCTTCTGACCGGGGATCTGGGGGCGGGCAAGACCACCCTGGCCGCCGGGATCGGCGCCGGGCTCGGCGTGCGCGGTGCGGTGACGTCCCCGACGTTCGTCATCGCCCGTGAGCACCCTCCGCTGGGGCAGGGTCCGTGGCTGGTGCACGTGGACGCCTACCGGCTCGGGGGCCTGGCGGAGGTCGAGGGGCTCGACCTGGAGGCATCGCTGGACGAGGCGGTGACGCTGGTGGAGTGGGGGACCGGTCTGGTCGAGCAGCTGGCAGCCGACCGGCTCGAGGTGCTGATCGGCCGCAGCAGCGGGCTCACCGGCGGGCACGACGAGGGCGCGCAGGATCGGCGCACGGTGGAGCTGCGCGGCTTCGGGCACCGCTGGGTCGGCGCCGACCTCAGCGTGCTGGAGCAGGCATGCTGCTAGCCCTGGACACCTCGGCCGCCGTCAGCGTGGCCGTCTGTGACGGTCGCGACGTGCTGGTCGAGCGCTCGGTGCACGACCCGCGCCGGCACGCCGAGCTGCTCATGCCGATGGTCGAGGAGGCGCTGCGCTCCGCCGGGGTGCAACGCGGCGACCTCACCATGATCGCTGTCGGGCGCGGGCCGGGGCCCTTCACAGGGCTGCGGGTGGGGCTCGTCTGCGCACGCACCCTCGCGCTCGCGCTCGGTGTCCCCGTGCACGGAGTCACCAGCCTGGACGCGCTCGCGTTGCAAGTGCACGACTGCGGCGCGGTGCGGCCTGGGCAGAGCTTCGTGGTGGCCTCCGATGCCCGCCGCCGAGAGGTGTACTGGCGTCGGTACGTGGTCGCAGCGCATCAGAGCGGGGATCTGCCGGTACGCCCGTCGAGCGACCCGCAGGTCTGCCGTCCGGCGGAGCTGGCGCTGGCGGGTGATCGCTGCTTCGGCCGCGGCGTCGTGCTGTACCCGGACCTGCTCGGTCCCGCGCCGCAGAGCCCGCTGGACCCCGGTGCCGGTGCCGTGGCGCGCACAGCGGTGGCCGAGCTGGCACGCCGAGATCCAGGCTCGACGGCCACGACGGAGCCCTTGTACCTGCGACGCCCGGACGTCAGCGAGCCCACCTTCGGCAAGAGCGTGCTGGGCTCGAACGTGGCAGCGACGCAGGAACGACGGCGTTGACACCTGACCAGGTGGTGCTGCGTCCGCTGCGGTGGTGGGACATCGCAGCCGTGCACGCGCTCGAGGTGCAGCTTTTCCCGGACACCTGGTCGCAGGAGGTGTTCTGGTCCGAGCTGGCCGCACCCGGCCGGTGCTACGTCGCAGTGCAGGACCCCGGCGGAGCTCTTCTCGGCTACGCCGGGCTGGCGGTCACCGGCACCCAGGCCGACGTCCAGACCATCGCCGTCGCCCCCTCGGCACAGGGCCGCGGACTCGGAGCCGTGCTGCTCGACGCTCTGCTGGCAGTGGCGCAGGACGCCGGCGCGATCAGCGTGATGCTGGAGGTCAGGGCTGACAATGCCACCGCCATAACCCTTTACCGCAGAGCGGGGTTCGAGCAGATCTCCGTCCGCCGGCGGTACTACCAGCCGGGCGACGTCGACGCCCTCATCATGCGGTTGCGCCCGGTTCAGCGGACGCCGGAGCACCGCGTGTCGTAGTCCCTGTGTGCGAGCACGACTCAGGCGGCTGGCGTGTCGGGCTGACCATCGCCCCGGCGCGTGACGGGGTGGCCCTCGGCGTGGCCGTACCCGGGCAGCGGTTCGGGCTTGACTGTGACCGTGCCGGTGAGGGTGGTCCAGGTGATGGTCCCGTCGGGGTGCATGCGGGATCGCCACAGGCCCAGGGTCTTCCAGCGGTGGCAGCGTCTGCTCTTGGGGTTCAGATTCGACACGGCCGTGGGTCCGCGGGGCCAGGGCTCGTCGTGGTCGAGATCGCAGCTGCAGGCTGAGCGGTTGCAGGTGGGGGCGGTGCACGTGGGGTAGTACGCGCGGACGTGGTCAGCGATAGCCGTGGTCGGGGTGTACCGGTCCGTGGCCAAGGCCGCGCTGCCGCTCGCGCCGCCGTTCGCAGCGCTCTTGACGAGGGCGCGGCGTACGGCGTCGTTCAGGGTGCTGGGGGTCCAGCCCTTCGCTGGTGCGGTCCCGACCCGTACGAGGCGTTGCAGGGTGCCGTCAGCGCCGGCCAGCAGCACACACGTCGGTGTCCCTGACTCGACGGCGTGCACCGCTTGGGCCCGGGCGGGGCCGGCGCTGACCGGGATGGGTACCCCGAAGCCGCGGATCTCACCGGGGTCGGCGGCGGCGGGTCCGTGTCCGAAGAAGGTGTCCGCGTGCAGCACCAGCCCCAGCTCACGAGATCGCCCCGGCTCCGGCCGCGCACGCCGCACTGGCGCGGCGGCGTCGCTGCTTTCGGCCTCGCCTGCGCTGCCTTCGCCGCCCGCGCCCTCGCCTGCGCTGTGTTCACCCAGGACGGCGCGTTCGACCAGGTCGAACAGGGCGCCGACCTGGCGGCGGCCGGCGCTGATGTGCTCCCCGCGCGGGTCGGTACTGGGCCGGGCCTCGCCCAGGTCGCACAGGGTCCGGCTCAACCACATGATGTCCTGCGTCGGGCCTGTCACCTTCAACATGGCCAACCCCGC
>JAABUN010004453.1_pt1 | contig 19088 bp, 19 predicted proteins | sample 5559311 | NCBI WGS metagenome assembly JAABUN01 (sample SAMN10711877, study PRJNA513370) | rock metagenome | isolation source: Antarctica rocks | place: Antarctica: Victoria Land, Siegfried Peak sud | reverse complement strand
TCCCGCCGCAGGACCGGGCGGCGAGCATCAGCGCGGCGAGCAGCTCCTGGGCGGCCGGCCCCCAGATGTCCTTGGACCGTTCGTCATCGACGGTCAGCACGAAGTGCCCGGCCAGGCGTTCGGCGTCCTCCACACCCGTCAGGTCCGCCAGCGGATCCCACCACCACGTCCGGGGGAGGTAGGCGATGCGCTGCGGGTCGAACGTCCACACCCGCTGCTGGGTCTGTTCAGCGCGGACCGCGGCGGTCGCCGCCCACACATCGGCCTTGTTGCTGGTGGCGATGACCGCGCCGGGCGCGGACAGCACCGCCGGGATCGCCAGCGCCGTGGTCTTGCCGGCGCGGGGCGCCATGTAGGCCAACACGACGTCCTCCCAGCTGCTGTACAGGACCCGGCCGGTGTCGGTGGCCTTGCCGGCGGAGCTTCGGCCGGTGTGCAGCCGGCCGAGCGCCAGGCCCAGATCCGCCGCCGGCAGATCGGCCGGTTTCCTTCCGGTCAGGGTCGGCCGCAGCCGGCCGGCCGCGACGGCCGCGGCGGGACGCATCAGGTGCGCGACGTCACGGCGGCGGGCCAACGACCGGGACGGGTCATCGCCGCGCGGCCGGCGAGCCGCCCACACCGCGACGGCGACGGCCAGCGGCCCGGCGACCACCAGCAACAGGGCGGCCGCGAACGACCACACCAACGACGTGGCGACACCCGGCCACAGGCTGGCTGTCCCGTCGGTCAGCACCTGCACGACCAGCAGCGGGCTGAACGGGGCGAGCGGGGTGCCGGCGCCCTGCACCGCGGCGGCCAAAGTTCCGCCGGCCCACGTCGCGGCGCTCGCGAGCAGCAGCGTCCCGCCGGCGGCCGGGACCGCCCAGGCGGCGGCATTCGGACTGCCGGCGCCTCCCGGGCCCACCGGGCGGCTCACCGGGCCTTCCCGGCCGGCTGCGCCGGCACCGTCCGGCCGGGTAAGCCCGGCAGGACCGTGCCGGTCACGGTGGACGGTGCGGCCCACCGCTTGTTGGTGTCGTGCACCGCCGCGTCGAGCTCGGCGCGGGTCAGGTCGACGTGCACCGGGATCCCCGGCCGCTGACCGGACTTGATCAGGAACTTCCCGACCCCCGGCGGCAGGCTCGCGACGTCCCAGCCGGGTGGCGTCGACCAGCTGCTGACCTGCCGGCGTTCGGCCCGGCTGAACGCGACGATCTCGCTGAGCTCGTCGACCTCCTGTGCCGGCAGGCCGGCGCAGACGACAAGGCCGGCCCGTTCGATGAAGCCTTTCGCCTTGTCCCGGTCCTGCGGGTTGCGCAGCGCCCGCAGGTCCGCCATCGAATGGGTGATCATCGCCTGGCCGACACCTGAGTTGCGGTTCAGCCGGGTCAGCTCGTCGACCTTGTCGACCATCCCCTCACCCGAACGCAACACCCGCCACAGCTCGTCCAGGACGATGAAGAACCGGCGTTGCGGCGCCAACCCGGCGTCGGCGAGCGCGTTCGCCGCCTCGACCGCCCCGAACCCCTCCGACCAGCAGGCCAGCAGCACAGCGGCCTGCAGCGCGGTGTCGTTCGCGGAGATGCCAGACACGTCGACGCAGACCGCGGTCGCGTCCAACCGCAGCCGCACCGTCGTCGGCCGGGCGAACACCGACCCGAGCGGACCGCCGACCAACGACAGCAACGAGCGTTGCAACGGGTCGACGACCTGCCGGTAGGCACCGACCTTCCCGCGGTCCAACGTCGGGAGCCGGACGCTGTCCGGTGCCTGCTCCAGCACGGCGATCAGGTCCGACAGCAACGGCGACGGCGCCGCGCTGTCAGCGTGCACCGCGCTCTGGTGCCGGTCGCTGAGCAGCCGCAACGCGGCGCTCAGCACGGTGCGTTCGGTGTCGCTCGGGGCGGTCCCGCGCACCAGCGTGATCAGCGCCTCGACCATCAGGCAGCGCCGACCGTGCGCCTCCCCCCGCACCGCGCCAGCCGGCCCGGTCAACCCGGCCGCGGCGAGCTGGTCGGCGGCGGCGTCCAACGCCCCGACGTCGAGCACGTTCAGGGCGCCCAGGCCACGGCCGAGCCGGATGACCTGGCCGCCGAGCGCGACGACGGTGTCGACGTAGTCCGGTTTCAGGTCCCCCAAGATCAGCGGGACGGTCCCCGAACCGGCCAGGCCGATCACCATCCGGCGCACCAGCGTGCTCTTGCCGAGCGCCGGCAACCCGAGCAAGAACATGCTCGGGTTCAGGACCAGCCGCGCGCGCTGGAACCAGCTCAACGGGTCGCAGCAGACCGTCGCGCCGGTCAGCAGGTTCCGGCCCAGCGGCACTCCGATCGTCGGGCTGCCGCCGCCGACCGCGAACGGGAACAACCCGCAGACCTGCACGGTCGTGCCGCGCCACTCCGGCGGCGCCTCGACGTAGGACACCCGGCCGCGGCCCGGACCGCGAAACCCCCGCGGCCCCGGCTTCGGGGCGACGGGACGCGGCGGGACGGGCGCTTTGCCGCTGTGGGATGGGCGGTGGTGACGGCGGCGCATGACGGTCTCCTCGAGACGGCAGTGAAGCGGGGTGGCAGACGGGCGGGTCAGAGGTTGTCGCGGACGAGGTCGGGGACCGCGACATGCTTGGGCAGCACCACCCCGACCCCCAGGGCGGCGGTGAAAGCCGCTGCCTGGCTGAAGAAGCAACGCCGCAGGCGCAGCTGGCAGGCCGGGCCGAGCTGGTCGATCAGCTCGGCGGCCTGCCCCAGCTGGGAGGGGTCCTCGACGGTCGCGGTCACCAGCAGCGAGAACCGGACCAGGCCGGCGCCGGCGGCCTGCTCGGCGGCGCACTGCCGCGCGGCGACCAGCGACAGCGTTTCGGTGGCCCGGCCCTCCCCGGCCCGGGCGTTCGCCCGGCCGACCGCGGTCCGCACGTCGGCGTCGGCGACCCGCGCCGCTGAGGCCGGGTCGTGCGGCCGGTAGATCAGCGTCACCCGCTTACGGGCCAGGCCGTCGTTGGCCTCGAGCAGCTGCTCGAGCACCCGCGAGGTCACCGCCCCGCGCGGCGGTTCCACCATTTGCCAGGTGATGCTCGCGCCGCTGTCGTGCCGCAGATGGTCCCAGGCCTCGACCTGCGCGACCGGGCCGGCGTCCTGCCAGTCCACCAGCGCGGGCCGGGCCTGCGCGCCCCGGCTGCCTGGGTGGGTGGCCACTGAGTGTTGTGCCCGGGCTCGGTCCAGCAGTCGGGCGGCGGCCGGGTCGTAGGCGACCCGGACGGTCTCGGCGACCTGCCCGACGGTCATCGCTGTCCCGGTGCCGGCGCCGGCGCTGCGCAGCTGGTGCAGCAGCAGTGGCAGCCGGCGGCCGATCTGGGCGGCCATCTCCTGCTGGCTGCGCACCGACACGTTCGCCTTCGCCGGTGCGCCAGCGCCGGGCGGCACAGCCCCGGCCGGGCCGCTGGTCCGGCCCAGCACACCTTCGCCTTCGGTGTGAGCGACCCGGCGGGCCGAGAACGTCAGGGTCACGTAGGCGTTCACCGCCGCCGAGCCGTGCGGGTAGCTGCCGGCGGCTTCGGTCAGCACCGCTCTGGACAGCGCCGGCGCGGTCGGGCTGAGCATCGCGTCGACCTCGGCCGACAGCCGCGACCCCGAGTCCGGGGCGGTCTCGATCGTGACCGTGCACGCCTCGAGGTTCGCCTCGTGACCGAGCTTGGCGAGCCAGCTTCCCCAGCACGCCACCCACTCATCGACTGTCTCGACGTCGACGAGCTGCGAGCCTTCCGGGTCGCACCGGATTATTACCGCGTAATGCTTGGTCGAGGGCAGGTGGATCAGCGCGAACCGCTCGCCGTGCGAGCTCACCGCCGACAACAGCTCGCTGTTGGCGAGCAACCCCGGCAGGCGAGCGCTACCGAACGACACCGGGGCGACCAAGGAAGACAAGTACAGGTGTTGCCGGCGACGCCGGCCGACCCGCCACGCTCCTTTCGCGACCAGGACCTGCCAGCCGTTGCGGCCGGCACGGTTGCGCCACGCCACCGGCGCGATCCCGACCGCGCATCCCACGCCGGCGACCATCGCGGCGAGCAGGCCGGCGCTGATCTGCACGAACATCACCAGCACCAGGGCGGACAGCGCAGCGCCGGTACCGATCAGACCCAGCCGCGGCAACCCCGGGCTCATCGGCTGACGCCAGTTGCCGTAGGTGAGCGGGCCGTCCACGGCCGCCGGGCGGCTGACGGTGCCGGCGCTCATCCGCGCGCCCCGGCGCCGGCCGGGCCGGACGGCGCGTCCATCCCCGCGGTGCTCCCGCCCGCGGCGGCGCGGGCCGCCGCCGCGGCTGAGCGGCCCACCTGGAACGCGGCCTGCGCACCGGCGGCCGCACCCGCACCTGCACCTGCACCTGCCTTGCCGGCTCCGCCCGCCGGCGCGCCATCACCGCCACCGGGTGATCGCCCGGCAGGCCCGGGACCCGCCGACGGACCGTGCCCACCGGGCGAACCGGAGCCGGACGGCGTCAGACCCGGTTGCTGCCCGCCGCCGGCCGACGGGCTCAGACGTCCAGCACCCGCACCTGAACTCATCCGGGCGCCGCTCGCGAGCAGCATCCCGGCCGCGGCCATCCCACCGCCGGCGCCGGCGCCGGCCGCCACCGCCGCGCCGACCATCGGGGTGGTCAGGCGCAGCATCGCCGGCAAGGCGATGATCGACAGGATCAGCATGAAGAAGCCGGACAGGACACTGGTCGCGTCCTGGCCGTCACCGACCAGCAAAAAGGCGCTGGCGTACACGGTGGCGGCGACCGGCTTGTACAGCACGAACGCCAACAACCAGGCGACGATCCGCTTGAACCACTCCATCCCGGTCTGTGTACCGGTGCCCGCCGCCGCGAGCGGCAGCAGCCCGGCGAAGATCGTCACGACACCGACCCGGACGAGCATCAGCCCGATCTGCGCGATCGAGGCGAGGATCCCGAGCAACGCCACGATCAGCAACAGACCAGGTCCGAGCCCAGGCACCGTCGTGGAGATCAGCGCGAGCTTGGCCATCCGCTCGCCGAGCTGCCCGTCGGTGCTGCGCTCCAAGATCCAGGTGGAGTAGGAGTCGGAGAACACCACCAGCGCGTTGACCGCGGCGACGCCGGCGCCGGACACCAGCACCAGGATCATCAGGCCCTTGAACGCCTCCCCAGCCGGCCGGGACGAACGGGTCAACGCCAGCCGGCCGGCGCAGACCAGCACACTGAGCACCGCGATGAACGCGGTCAGCCAGGCGGTGTTCTCCCGCAACTCCGCGACCGGGCCGGACGTCGCCGACAGGCCAGGAACGCTGACTCCGGTCCAGAACGTCACGATCATCCGGGTGGCATCAGCGAACCCCTCGGCGACCTTGTTCGCCGCGGCGTCGAACACCGATGCGGCGGCGCCGGCCGCCGCGTTCCCCGCCGCCGCGCCGACCGCGTCGCAGGCCGCCCCCGCGGTCGGCAGGTCGCACAGGCCCATCAGGCACCGCCCCACACGACGAAACCGTCCAGGCTCGCCACCGGCTGCGCGGTCGGGCTGGCGCCGCCGTCGGGCTGCAGCTCGAGCCGCCAGTCCCCGCCCACCCACTTCACCGTCGCGGTGCTGACCTGCAGCAGACCACCGGACAACGCGAATCGGCTGACCAGCATCACGACCGCGACGTCCGGGGTGAACGTCAGCATCCGGAACCCGGTGATCTGCCCGAAGGTGCCGGGCGGATCGTCGGCCTCGACGCCCGCGCGGGCGGTGATGAACGCCTCCCGTCCGGGGCCGGGCAGCACCTGCCGGTCGACGACCTGCCGCCACCCTTCACCCGGCGTGATCAGAAAGCGGGTCCCCAGCTGCACCGCCGCGATCAGCGCGCCGGTCTGTGATCGCTCGTAGCCGCTGAACACCGGTCCGTCGACGTCCGCCGGGCCCGCGGTCGGGCTGAACGGCAGGGCGACGGTCTGGAACGTCCGCCAGCTCACCGCCGGCGGACTCAGCAGTGGCTCGACCGCCGCCGTCAACGGCGCCGGCAACCCGAGCACACGTGGCTCCGCGGCGGCCGGCAGCGGCCCGGTGAGCACCGTGCCGGCCGGTTCCGCCGGTCGGTTCCCGCCGAACAGCGCGACGGCGGCGGCGCCAAACAGGACGAGTACCACCAGGCCGGCGGCCGCGACCGTGCCCGGCCGCCAGCGGCGCTCGCCGGGCTCGCGGGAGTCGAGCATCAGATGAGCACGTTCACGAGGCTGGTCGCCGACGCGCCGAGGATGCAGGCGCCCATCACCCAGCCGAGCTTGCCGACCGACTCGCTGCCCTCACCGCGCCGGTGCGCGAACGCCATGCTGCCGGCCACGAAGAACACCCCGACTACGCACAGGAACGTCACCCCCCAGGCGATCCAGCCCAATATCGTGGTCAGGCCCTCCGTGCCGGGCGGCTGAATCCCGGTCGGCTTCTCGATCGCCAACGGCAAGCTCAGGGCGACGTTCAACAGGACGTTCATCGCAGTTCTCCTTCAGAGGTGATGCGGGCGCCGATCAGCGCCTGCAGGTCCTTGCACAGCCGGCTCACCTCCGGGTGGACCGGCAACGGCTCGTCACGGGAGGCGAGCCGCCACTCGGTCAGCCACGGCACCTGCCAGCTATGGCTGGCCGCCCCGCACAGCAGGTCCGCCAGCTCGGCCATCCGGGCCGGCAGCCGGCCCGGTGCGTCCGCGACCAGCACCAGCCCCAGCAGAGACGCCCGGGCCTGCTCGACGCCGACAGCGGCGTGCTGACACACCAACGCCTGCGCGTGTTCAAGGCCGCTGGTCGAGGTTCGGGTGACCAGCAGCACCAGCCCGGTGTCCGGCCAGACGCGGCCGGCGTCCACCGCACCCGCCTCAGCCAGCCCGGCGCGCAGCAAAGCGCTGACACCGGCGCCGCCATGCGCCGCCACGACCGAGCACCGGGCAGGCTTCGCGCAGGCCGCCCGAGAGCGCCGCGGTCCGCCCGGCTGCGGCAGCACCGCCGGGTAAGGCGCCGCAGCCGGCTCCGGTACCGCCCCCACGGCCCGGGCCGCGACGACCCGCCCCACCAGGCCCGACAGCGTCGGAGCCGCCTGGCCGGTCAGGAACGTCGCGTCGAGCACCGCCCGCCCGGTCGCATCCCGCATCACCGGCCCGCCGTCGCCACGCACACCCGCAGGTAGGCCGCCACAGCCCGGTCAGCCGGGCCGGCCAGATAGACCCGCATGCCTTCGTACGCGGCGCAGCGGAACGGCTGCGCCGCCAGCTGCGCCAACAAGCCGTCCAGACACCGCCGGGCCGTCAGGACCGTCGCCGCGTCACGCAGCAACGCCCCATCCGCATCCGGCCGGGCCGCAAGGCCCGACAGCATCGTTAGCCGCCCACCATCGCGTTCGTTCACCCGGGCGTCCTCCCAGCCGATCGGGGAGGCGCCGGCGCACCCCCTCTACCTACTGAAGGTGCGATCCGAGGGGGGTCTGTGACAGGCGATCAAGAAGTTTCTTCGGGCGGCGCCGACGAAAGGTCCAGTCAGATCACGCTCTCCGGCGGTGCGCCGCGACGGACGCGGGAAGCGGCTCGCGGACGGCCGCTCGCCAACTCCTCGAGCAAGGCCAGCGTCTCCGGTTCCAGCTCGTCGCCCAGGTCATCGGCGAGCGCGGTCAACTGGCTGGCGATCCGGTCCAGACCGGCCCGGTCGCCGGCAAGCCACTCCGCCTCGAGAGCGTCACGCCACAACATCTCGTTACCCGGCTCCGCCTGACGGCCGGCCAACGCCGCCCGCCGGGCGAGCGTCGCGTCGCCGGCCAGTAGGGCACGGACGGCCAGCTCGTGGGCCGCATCCCCGACGGCGCTGATCATCTCCTGTTTCCCGCGTTCGGACCAGGCGTACCGGCCCGGAGGATGACTCTCGAACGGCTGGCCGCGGACCAGTTCCAGCGCCCTGGCCAAGTCCACCGTCGACGTCGCAGCCGGCCCGGCGACCATCAAGTCCTGCCACCGGTGCCAATCGGTGCGCACCACCTCCTCCAACCGGTAACCCTCGCCTGACACCCGCGGCACGAACTGCGGACCCAGCCACGTGCGGAGCTTCGAGAAGGCGGTGTTACGGGTCTGCTCCACCGCCCGCGCCCCCGGCCAGATCGCTTCGGAGAACCCGTGATGATCCGCGCCCGGGTACAACGCCAGGAACGCCGCGATCTCCGTCAGCTGACGGCGCTTGCCCTCCTCCAACGTCCCTGTGGCCCCTTGCACCACGACCGGCCCCAACACCAGCACCGCAGGCGGGCCGTGAGCCGCCGGTCCGACGCCAGCACCCTCATCGACGTCGTCATCCATGGCGCGTTCGTCGTCCGCACCCACACCACCGTCGGCGGGCAGCTGCCCGCTCGCGGTGTCACCGGCGTCCTGCGAGACGGCCAGCTCCCGGCCGAGATCGGTCAGTGTCAACTCTGGTGACACGGCGCAGACCTGACCGTCGGGCATCGTGGGCGGCCGGGACGCGATCGCCAACAACGCCAAGAGCTCGGTGAGGTCCGGGCCGGTCAGCTGCTGCGGCATCAGCTCCACCGCATACGGCGACAGCACCGCAGTGCCCTCCGGGCTGCCGCCGGCATTACCCAACCGCAGCTGCCACACCTCCGTGGCTTCGCCGATCATCACCGCGGCGACACCTCCGTGCGGCTCGGTGTGCAGCACCGCACGCAACCGGTCCTGCAACGCCGGCTCAACCGGGCCGGCGATCAGCACGATGTCCGGCATCCAGCAGTCACCGTGCAGATGCTCGCCGGGTGTCGCCGTCCGGGCCTGCCGCAAGTCCCGCAGCCCGTCAGCCCGCAGCACCGTACGCACGTCCGCGACATGCCGCTCGAGTTCGGGCAGCACCGCCCGCAACGTTGGCGCGTAACGGACCCGGCCGGTGCCGAGCGCGTCGGGGAGCTCCGGAAAACACCCGACCAACGTGACCTGCACATGATCCGCCCAGTCGCTGGTCGCGAGCTCCGCCGCAAGAGCCGCCAGCACCGCCAACCCGGCCGGTTGTTCGCCGGCGACCGACAGCGCCCCGAGCTGCTCCAACTCGAGCAGCACATGCCCGCCGGCGGCGTCATGGCCGATCGTCACCAAAGCCGGGTAAGGGGCGGCGACGTCCTGAATCTCCGCCGCCGACAGCAACGGGGCCTGCGGGTCCAACGTCCACACCGACCGCTCAGCGGTAGCGGTGAACGGCGCTGGCAGAGCACACTCATCCGCCAGGTACAGCTCCATGTGCTGTTCCTGAACTCGCACCAGGCACAGCCCAGGCAGGCTCTGCCCGGCCTGTCCGAGCAGCACCGACAACGTGCGCAACACCCGGTCGACCCGGACCCGAGAATCCGGGTCCTGCACCGCCCGCAACTCACGCTCGGTCGCCTCCAACGCAGGCGGCGGCATCGGGATCCGCTGCCCAAGCCGCCGTTGACGTCTCTGCCGGCGACGGCGAACATCGAGCAGGACCATCAGCGAGCAGGCCAACAACCCACCGACCCCCCAGGGCGTCCGCACCACCGGGAACACCAACCCGTCCGTGGCCGGGTCCGCCCCAGGCTCGGCAGCAGGCGCTTCGGCAGCAGGCGCATCCACAGTGGGAGCAGCCGCAGCGGGCACGTCACCAGCGGGCACCTCTACCGTGGGCAGGCGGCCTGGCGCGGGCTCCTGCTGCTCGGCGGCAGGGACGTCGAGCAACCAGCCGGGGCGGATCAGATCCGGGTCGGTCAGCCGGCCGCCATCGGCCTGCATCCGCCCCCGGTTCGCCGTATACAACTCGCGGGCGTCGGCGGCGGGACCGAGCACCTCGTGTGCGATGCCGTGCAGCGTCTCGCCAGCTTGCACGACATGCTGGCCGGTCGCGGTGTCTGCCGGCGCGACGCTGGCGTCAGCGGGCAGCACCAGGGTCCAGCCGGCCCGCAGCCAGTGATCACCTGTCAGCGCCTGGCCGTCGGGTTGCGGCCGTTCGTAGTTCGCCGCGGCGATCTCGGTGTAGCGGGCGCCGTCGCCGAGCCGGTCCTGCGCGATCCGCCACAGACTGTCGCCCGGCAGGACGGTGTGCGTCGGTGTGTCGGCATTAGCGCTGACCGGGACCGGCGCCGGGGCTGGCTGGGTGAGGGCCGTCGGCACCGGTGCGGCGGGCAGGATGGTGCTGACGGCCGTCACGGGCCGGGCGTCAGAGCTCGCCGCCGTGGTCATCGCGGGCGCCAGGCTGACGGTGAGCAGGGCGACACCGGCGAGCAGCGAGCTGGCGGCGTGCTGTTGCAGCCCGAGGCCGGGCAGGTGCGGGCCGGGTATTCCACGGAGCTGCGCGGGGATCTCGACCAGGACACTGGCGGCGAAGCTCGCCCAGGCGATCCAGCAGATCCAGGTCAACGCGGCCAGGAACATGCTGCCGTCATCCGGCCGGGTCAGCGCCTCGAGCACAGCACCGACGTTCAGCGCGACATCGGGCAGCGGGTTCCCGCGCATCCAGATCAACGCGGCCGGGATTCCGCCGAGCAGCACCACAAGCACGAGCAGGCAAAGCACGCCGCGCAGCAGGTCGACGACACGCCGCCGCCACCGGCCTCGGCTACGGGCAGGTCCGGATCTCATCAGGGCAGCTCCACTTCTAGGCCACGGGCCAAGCGGGCATCGGCGTGGCCGGTCACAGTCTGCGGGCCCAATCCGATCGAGGACAGGAACGCCGGGGTGAACGTGATGCTGGTCTGCACCTGCACCCGGCCGCCGGTGACGCTGACCGCCCCGTCAACACCGGCCGCCGTCAGGTAGCTGCGCGCCGCGCTGACCGCGGCCGTGGCGGTCAACCGTGGGATCTCGCCCCGAACAGTGCCACCGGGTTGCACCGACTGCACAGCGGCCCGGGCGGCTTCGGCGGCGGCGTCATCGGCCCGCTGCGTCGCTCGCAGCTTCTGCCCACCGTCGACGACCAACCCGACCGCGGTGAACAGCGCCAGCACGGCGACGACCAGAAGCAGCGACACCGACCCCCGCTCTCCCGCCGCGCGAACCCGGCGGAGCCAGCCGGTCACGCCCGTTCCCGGAACGTGTCGAGGCTGGACACCACGGTGTGGCTGACGGTGCGGGCGCCCAACCCAGGGATTGGCAGGTCAGTCAGCCGCACCGGGCAGCTGACGGTGGCGCTGACCGTCGCGGGTTGCCCAGCCGGCACCGCGAACGCACTGGTGTCGACGTCAACGATCACCGTGGTGCACTGCACCGACTGAGCGGCCAGGCTCCGTTGTGCGCTGGCCAACGCTTGGCTGCGGGCCGCCGCCGGGGTACGGGCGATCGAGGCGGCGCGGGCGGCGTCGCCGGCGGCCTGCTCCACCGCCGCGTTCGCCCCATTGACCCGCCCAGCGACGATCAGCAGACCGATGATCAGCAGCAGCCCGGGCGCCCACACCACCAGCTCGAGCGTCACCGAACCCCGCTGCCCTGACCGTCGGCTCATGGCCTGCGCCGGCTGGTGAACCGCTCGACCGGGCCGGCGGCGGTCTGGCTGACCCGCGGCCCCGGCACACCAGGAAGCAGACTGACAGTGCGTCCGCTGACGGTGACCCGGACCTGCTGCCCGTCAGCGACCGGGACGATCGTGAGCTCGGTCAGGTTGTCGAGCTCGCCGGTGTCGGCCAGGAACTGCCGTGCCTGCGTCACGGCGGTGCCGGCCGGGTTCAGCTGGCCGTCCAACCGTCCGGCCCGCACGCCCTGCTCGGCGGCGGCGAGCGCCACGTTACGGCCGTGGAAGAACAACGCTCCCTGGATGACCCCGAAGATCAGCAGCAGCAGAGCCGGGAACAGCACGGTCAGCTCCAACGTCGAGGAGCCCCGGTCCTGCCACCCGCGCCGCCGGCCGGTCCGGGCAGCGCTGTGCGCGCCGTACCGCCAAGGCGACACGACACCAGGACGGGATCGGCGCACAGCGCGACCGTCGCTCGCTGCTCAGACGATCCGGGCGAGCCGACCCTGGACGGCAGCGGTGATCACCGCGACCGCGATCCCCGCGATGAGGAAGAGCCCGAGGCCCAGGATCGTCAGCTCGAGCGTCGTCAGCCCGGCCTCCCGATCCTGGGTGCGCAGCCGCTCGAGCCGGCTGTGCGCGGCGTCGGAGGCAATGCCGAGCAGGCTGAGCAGGGTGAGGTGCAGGGCGAGCATGACGGTTCTCCTTCGTGTGGTGGGTGCGGCACGGACAGTTGTGCGGGCAGCGGTCAAGAGGTCCCCGTGATGGTGGGGGCGAGGCGCAGCACGTGCGGAGCTTTCATCACAGGATCCGGATGATGGCTGGGGCGCCGAGCAGGGCGAAGAAGATCAAGCCGAGCATCGCGACGGGCATGACCATCCGTTCGCTCTCCTCATTCGCCCGGGTCTGCTCCTTGGCGAGCAGCGCGACCCGCAGACCACGGCTGCGTGCGCGCAGCGCGTCGACGACGGCGGTGTCGTACTCGCCGCACATGCGCATGATGTCGGCGACGTCGGACAGCTCAGGCAGCCCGAGCTCCTCGTCAAGGCCGTGCAGGGCCTCCCACGGCGGGACCCCGGAGAACTCCGCCCGGATCAGCTCCTCCCGAAGGCGCAGGAACACCCAGCTGTGCCCGACGGTCGCGGCCTGCGCGAGGGCCTGGTGAGGGCCGGCGCCGGCGGTCCGTTCCAGCGCGATCAGGTCGATGTAGGCACTGACCGCACGGGCGAACTCCTCACGTGCCACAGCGGCCTTGCGGCGCACCTCCAGGTCGGGGACCAGAAACAGCACCGCACCTAATACCAGCCCACCGAAGGCCGGCACGACGATCGGCAGGGAAATCCCCGCGACCGCGGCGACGACGGTGAACAGCGTCGGGAAGACCAGCCCGAGCAGGCCCATCAGCACCTTCTGCCCGAGGTGCTGGACGACCGGCCGGCCGAGCAGGTTCAGTTCGCGTTCCGGTAGGCGCACGAACGGCGCGTCCTGTAACGGCCGCAGCAGCCGCCGTCCGACCCGGATCTCCAGTGAGCTGGTGCCCGCCACCGCCGCGCCCTCCGGCTCGACCGGAGCCGCCGCGGTCGGCGTCAGCTTCGGTGGCTGCAGCCGTTCCAACGCGGCCGCGAGCTGCGGTTGGGAGGGCAGCAGCTCCCGTGCGATCAGGACCACACCCAGACCGGTGGTGGCACCGGCGAGCACCGCCCACATCACCTCGGCGGCCATCAGACACTCCTGGTCGCGGGGCCCTGGCGGGCTGGCACCGTCACTGGGCTGAGCGGGCCGGTCGGCGGCAGGAAACGCGGCGCCGGCCGCCCGGCCGCCATCTGCCTCATCCAGATCAGGACGGAGATGTAGGCGGTGAGCAGCCCAGCGAGCAACGCCTGCCCGAACGGGCTGGTGTACGGCTCGACGTAGGTCCGGTTCAACGCCATGACCGCGAGCACCCCGAGCGTGATGACGGTGACTGCACGGGCGGTACTGCGCGGCTTGGCCCGGTCCGCCTCGATCGCCCGGCGGACCCGGACGTCCTCGGCGACGCTGGCCGCGAGGCCTTCGAGCACCGCGACCAGACCACCACCCGGGCGGCTGGCCGCCAGGATCAGGCTCGCCGCAACCAGGTCCCCGGTGGCGTCATCGAGCTCGTCGGCGAACGCCCGCAAGGCCGCCTCCGTCGGCCAGTGCGCGGACAGCCGCGCGACCAGTGTCGCGACCTGCGGTCGGATCGCCGCCGGCGCCGAGCGCAAGCTCGCGGTGATCGTCTGCTCGATCCCCACGCCTGCACCCAACAACCCGGCCAGGCCGCGGGTCCACTCCTCCAACCCTTCCAGCCGCCCGATGCTTGCGGCTGTCGCCGGCGGACCCAGCAGCTTCGGCAGACCGATCGCCGCGATCGGCACCACCAGCACCATAAGCGCCAGGCCGGTCACCAGCCACGCCAGCAACCCGCCCGCCAGCAGCAGCAGCAGCAGCAGCAGGAGCCGCCGCCGGCCGTGCGGGCCATCCACCGGCCGGAGGACTCGGCGCAGCCGCAACCCCAACACTGACGGCGGCCGGGGTGCGGTCTCGGTGACCGGTCCCGGCCGCAGCTCGGAAACGATCAGCAGCAGCCCACCCAGCACGGCCGTGGCGGCCAGCGCGGCCAGCAGCGCGGTCATGACCTCACCGGCCGGCCACCGATACCAACCGGTCGCAGCCACGCCGGGTCGAACCCGACCCGTTCCAGATCCGACAGGAATGACGGCGGTGTGTAGGGGGTGGGGAACGACCGGCCGTCGGGGTGAGCTTTGAAGATGTCGCTGACCGCGACCATCTGCTGGTGCTCACCCTTGTTCACCTCGATGACCTCACTGACGAAGCGCCGCATCCGGCCTCCGCTTTGCGTGCGGTCATCCACATCGATCTGCACGATCAGGTCGATGTGGTGGGCGATCTGACGGTAGGCGAGCGCCTCGGTTACCTGCGGACCGGCCGCCAACGCGCAGGTGACCAACCGTTCGATCGCGGCCCTCGCATCGTGCGCGTGCGTCGTCGACAAGCTGCCGGAGCAGGTCTGCATCGCCTCGAACATCGCGAGGATCTCCCGGCCCCGGACCTCCCCGACGATGATCCGGTCCAGGTTCATCCGCAGCGCGGCCTCGAGCAGCGCGACCAGGGTGATCTCCCCCGCCGCGGTGTCGCCGGGCCCGCGTTCCCCCGTGCCAGGCCGGGCTTCCTGTGCCGTGACCCGGCGGTGCCGTTCGATCGGCATCGCGTGCAGGTACAGCTCGTACTCGGTCTCGATCGTCCCCAGGTGCTCCCACGGATCGATCTCGTTGCACAGCGCCCGGACCAGCGTCGTCTTGCCCACTCCCATCTCACCGGCGACCACCACCGACTTGTGCGCCCGGACCGCCGCCGACAGGAAGGCGCACAGCGCCTCGTCGAGCATCCCCAACTCGCGCAGGTCCTCCAGGTCGACGTCGACCAGCTTGTGCTTGCGGATCACCACCTTCGGCCGGGGTGTGATCCACGCCCTGGCCGCCAACCGGGCCCGGACATCGACCCCGAGCGCCAGGTCTAGCAGCGGGTTCGCGGGGCTGAACGTGCGCTGCCCCCCGCCGCTGCGCGCGGCCAGGAACGCGATCGTCTCGATCAGTTCCTCGTCGCTGTCCGCGACCGCCGGCCCGAGCTCCGGCTGACGATCGCCGTAGATCATGTACACCCGTTCGCAGCCGGTGATCTCGATGTTCTCCACGTCCGGGTCGTCGACCAGCGGCTGCAACCGGCCCAACCCGAACAGCGCATCGAAGATCGCCCCGGCCAACGCGTGTTCCTCGGCGGGCGCCGGCGGCGGCACCCCCTCGGCCAGCAAGCTGTCGGCATGATCGCGCAGCATCGACACGATCAACGCCCGGCCGATCTCACGCCTGGCCGCCTCATCGAGGCCCGCCCGGTCCCGCAGCTGCGCCGTCAGCAGCTCCGCGGCCTGCTGCCGGAACGCCCGGACCTGCGCCCAGTCCACCGCAACACCGGGCTGCCGCACCCGAGCAGCCCCCGGCCTGTCCGGTTTCGGGGCCGCCCCTCGAGGCGCCCGGCGAACGGGTGTCACATCCTGCGGACGCGACGGTCCGCCCGCGCCGTCCGACCGGGTGACGCGCACCGCGGCGAGCCGCGGCGCCGCTCCGTTCACGCCGGCCGTCGCGTCGTCGTCGGGGTGGAACAGCGGCAGCGCAGCCAACCTGTCCGGCGGCTCCTGGCCGCCGCCCCGCGACTTCACCGGGCCGCCTGCCCGAGCAACCGCGCCGCGACCGGCGACACCCGCCCGCTCGGTGGCGCGATCCGGTCCTGGCGCCGCGCGATCAACTCCTGGCACGCACCGATCGCCCCCCGGGTCGACCGCACCAGCGGCCCGACGGCAACCCGCCGACCCGCGTCCGCGCCGGCCGAGAACACCTGCGCGCTGTCCGGATCCCACGCCAACGACGCGACCACCGGGATCCCGAGCGAGCCGGTGATCTCCCGCGCCGTGTACGGCCGGCCTTCCCCCACCAGCAGCACACCCACCCGCGACGTCAGCTCGCTGTCATTGACCGACAGCTGCTCACGAAGGACAGCCAGCCGGGCCCGGACCGCCGCGACCGCAGGCAGATCGCTGCCCATCACGAGCAGCACCAGATCGGCCTGGCGCAGCAACGGTGTCGGGGCGTGCGCAGCGCCGAGCCGGCCGGCGTCGACGAGCACGTCGACACCGTCCCGCTCCACACCGCTCAGCAGCGAACCGAGCGAACTCCACAACGGGCTGCAGCTGGGGGCCTGCGCCGCATCCGACAGCCCCGGCAGCACCCACCGCTCGACCTGACCGCCGCCGGCGGGCTCGGTGAGCGGCACGGTCTGCGACCACAGGCGCTGCTCGAGCTCGTCCTGGTGGTGCGCCATCACTAACCCGAGCAGCCCACGCGAATGGTCGACGGTGCCACGCAGATATCCGGCCAGCACACTGCTGCCCCCGGCCGGGTCGCACTCGACCAGCAGCACGCGGCCAGGCCACAGCAACGTCATCGCCAACGCCGTCGTGCTCACCCCCGGCGCGCCCTTGGCCGACGTCAACGCGATCAGAGCCACCGGTCAACGCTCCCGGCTGTCGAGCACCAGGGCCACCCGGCCGGTCGCCGCCCGGGCGGCCAACCCCGCGGCCTGCGTTTCGTCGACGGTGAGGTTCACGATCGTCAACCCGGTGTCGTCCGGCCCGGCCGTCGACACGACCTCGCCGCCGATCGTGTCCGGGGTGCCGCTCGGCGGGTCGCCCTGCGCCGTCGGGGTGTCCACGATCCGCACCCGGTCACCGGCCTGCAACGGCACCGCCGGCAGCTGCGAGGACGTCACCGCCACACCCACCAGCGACTGTCCCGACACGGGCAGCACCTCGCCGGTCACCGCCGCGGCGGTCAGCAGTGAGCCGGCGACCAGCCCGACAGCGGCGCGCTGACCGACCAGGGACTCCAGCTGCGCGGCCGGGACCGGGCGCAGCGCACTGTCACTGTTGACGTCCGCCACAGTCAGGTCACTTCGCTCGAGCACTTCACCGGCAGGCACGTCCTGGGCGACGGCCACCACCGGCACCGTGCTGCCGGCGGATTGGGCGAGGTAGGCCGCGGACAGCGCGCCCAGCGCGAGCACCGCGATCCCCGCGGCGAGCCGCCCTGGGCGCCGCCGTCGGCGTGGCGGCGCCACTACCGGTGCCGGCCGGCGGCTTCGCTCGGCCCGACGGCCGCCGCTGTCACGTTGGCCTTCTGAACCTCCGGCGGTCAACGTCGCCCCGGTCGTCGAGCTCGTTCGCCCGTTCGCTCCGGCGCTCAACGGGTGACCAGGGCTTGCAGCTCACCGACGACGATGGCGGTGCTCGAGGACAACGTCAGCGGGATCTGCCCGGATGATCCGCCAGGCCCGGTCCAGTTGATCAACCAATACGACGTCGCGGTGATCGGGTAGGCATTCGCCGGTTTACCGGCGCTGGTGCGCTGATAGCGATGCCCGCAGTCCGGGCTCATGTTGAAGCCGTACCGGTCCTCATAGACCGTGCCCGGTGTGCGGCAGGTTACCGACGTCCCGTCACCCATCGACCACACGATCCGGTCCACCTTGGCCGTCGCGGTGATTGTCACCGCACCGGCGCTACCGGTCAGCGTCTGCGGCCCGAACGTCGTCGGCCCCGGCGTCGTCCACATGTACACCGGCGCCCCGACGGCACCGATCCGGCCCGGCTCGTCCTCCGGCACGATCCCGATGTCAGCGGCCCGCACGTCCATCCGCTGCACCACGATCTGCGCGGCCTGCGCCGGGCTGATCTGCGCGGCGTCTGGCGGCTGAGGGAGCCACATCAGCCTGGTCGAGGCGTCGTTCGCGCTCTCCCCGGCGCACGCGTAGATGGCGCCTTCGGGGTACCGCCCCTGCCAGCTCGGGTCACTGGGCGGCGGCGGCGGCTCGACGCGCGCGATGTAGCACTGCATGACGCTCGACCAGGAGCCGTAGACCGGATCGGAACAGGGCACCTCACGGCCGTCAACTGTCGAGCACACCCGACGACCGCCACCGGTGCGTGGCGGCGCGTCCGTGTCGGTGACCGGTCGCGCACCCGGCACCGTGACCTCGATGGCGCAGGTGCCTGTGTCGACCCGGACGATCTTGCAGTCGGGCTTGCCCGCCGCCGGGCCTGTCGCGGCGGCCGCCGGGTGAACCACGAGCAGTGACAGGAGCAGCCACGTGATCGCCGCCGTGCCGGTCAGTTTCAGCACGGTTCGGCCTTCGAGGTCGCCTCGTAGACATACCATCCGCCGCGTTCGGCGCCCTTAGTGCCCGGCGCGTACTCATACATCGTCACCGTCGACTTCGACCGGTTGACACGGTCCGGGCTGACCACGGACTTGCCGGACCGATCGACGACATCGACGCCCGTGACATCGACGCAGGCCTGCAGCACCACCTTCGGATAGCCGCCAGGCTCAGGGGTCAGGTCCACCGATGTCACGGTCAGCGAGGCCAGCTCTTTGTTGCCGATCAGCCGACCGCCTATTTGACGAGCCTGCCGAAAAATGGTCTCCCGGACCTGGCGCTCCGGGGCCACCGTGACGGTGTCGTAGGGCGCGGAACTGGTCCAGCCAGCCTGCCCGATGCCATCGTCGACCATCAGGAACTCGCGGTACCTCGCCTCCGCCGCATCAGCGGCCAGGTCCGCCGGCGTCCGCACCACCGGCACCGCGCTGGGTGGCGCCACGGACGGGGCGATGCTCGGGGCGGCGCTGGGCAGCCCCGCCGGCCGCTCGTCGCCGCCGGCGACGATGACACCGATCCCCGCCACCGCCAGAACGGTCACGACAACGCCGACGACCACAGCGAGCCGCTCGCCGCGCCCTGAGCCACGCGAGTTCGGGTCGTAGTCGGTCTCGGCCGGCTGTTGATCGATGGACATTGCACGCTCCAAGGTCTCCAGGCCTGACAGGAACTCGCTTCTGTAAGGATCTGTAGCACGATCCTCGGACCCTCCCTGTTCTGGAGCGCCGGGGTGTCGCCCGCCCAGCATGAGGGGTCGGGCGACAACGTCAAGCCGCCCTGTGGACAGCGCGTTGCGGCCACAGCGATCCGCAGCTCGCCGGCGGCGT
>JAABUN010004452.1_pt1 | contig 19092 bp, 18 predicted proteins | sample 5559311 | NCBI WGS metagenome assembly JAABUN01 (sample SAMN10711877, study PRJNA513370) | rock metagenome | isolation source: Antarctica rocks | place: Antarctica: Victoria Land, Siegfried Peak sud | reverse complement strand
TGGAGGAAGTCGAAGTTGAACGCCTGGTTCATCTCCGTCGGCCGCACGTAGCGGGCAGCGCGCTCGGCCGGCTCGACCCACGCCTCGGCACAGAGGATGCGGTCCGGCTTCCCGTAGGAGTCGAGGACCTTGCGCCACTGCTCGTAGATCTCGTGGACGCCGTCCTGGTCCCACATCGGCGGCCGCTTCTCGGCGGTCCGAGGCGAGCCGACCGAAGGGTCGTCCTCGGCGTCGAGGCCGCCGGGGTTGAGGTCGCCGGGGTTGAGGGTCTCGCGGTCCAGATCCTCCGGGTGGCCGAGCAGCTCCTGCTCCTCACCCCAGTCCGGCAGGCCGGCCTCCTTGACCAGCCCGTGGGCGACGTCGACGCGGAACCCGTCGACGCCCCGGTCGAGCCAGAACCGCAGGACCGACTCGAACTCGGCGCGGACCTCGGGGCTCTGCCAGTTGAAGTCAGGCTGCTTGCGGTCGAACAGGTGGAGATACCACTGGCCCGGCGTCCCGTCCGGCTCGGTGACCCTCGTCCACGCCCAGCCGCCGAAGATGGACTTCCAGTTGTTCGGTGGCAGCTCGCCATCTACGCCGGTGCCGTCGCGGAAGAGGTAGCGCTCCCGCTCCGGGGACCCGGGCTGCGCGGCGAGCGCCGCCGCGAACCAGGGGTGTTCGTCGGAGGAGTGGTTGGGCACGAGGTCGACGATGACCTTGAGCCCGAGCTCGTGGGCGCGGGCGAGCATGGCGTCGGCGTCCGCGCGGGTGCCGAAGAGCGGGTCGACGTCGCGGTAGTCGGTGACGTCGTAACCACCGTCCGCCTGGGGCGAGGTGTAGAAGGGCGACAGCCACACCGCGTCCACCCCGAGGTCCCGGAGGTGGCCGAGCCGTCCGGTGACGCCCGGCAGGTCCCCGATCCCGTCGCCGTCACTGTCCGCCCACGAGCGCGGGTAGATCTGGTAGATCACCGCATGGCGCCACCAGGCGCTGAGGTCGATCCGCACGGACGGTGGGGCGGCGAAGGCGGCGGAGGTCGGGGTCGAAGTCACCCCACCAGCGTGGTGCATGCCGGAAGGCCCGGCCAAATTCTCGCGAGTCCTGTCGCACTGCCGGTGCGGCCCTCCCGAGCCCGTCTGGCTCCTGCCGCGCCACGGGATGGGAGAATGCTCGGGTGACCTTCTATGACGAGGTGGGTGGCCACCCGACGTTTGCCAGGCTCGTGCACGAGTTCTACGTCGGGGTGAGCGGTGACCCCAAGCTGCGGGCGCTGTATCCGGAGGAGGACCTCGGACCGGCCGAGCAGCGGCTGCTCGGCTTCCTCGAGCAGTACTGGGGCGGCCCGACGACCTACTCCCAGGAACGCGGGCACCCACGGCTGCGGATGCGGCACCACCCGTATGCCGTGACGCCGGCCCAGCGGGACCGCTGGCTGACCCACATGCTCGCCGCGGTCGATACGCTCCACCTCGACGAGACGCACGACCTGCTGCTCCGGGACTATCTCACCCGGGCGGCATACTCGCTGGTCAACCAGCTCGAAGACGAGACGGCGAGCTGACGTCCGCTCAGGGGGTGGTAGCCACCACGCCGCCGCTGTAGGGCGGCATCGGCGGCGGGCCCGGCACGACGACTCCGTTCGCGTCGAAGACGGCCTTCACCCGCTCGCGGATCTCCCGCTGCACCGCGGAGCTCTCGTTGGCCACACACTTGGCGCTGACCCGCAGGGTGACGGACCCGCCGCTCATTGCCTCGATGCCGACGACGGACGGGTCCTCGAGCAGCAGCGACGTCCACGGCTCGGTCGCGCCGAGGTCCGCGACGACCTCGGTGATGATTCGGGTGACCCGCGCGAGGTCCTCCTCGTAGCCGACCTGGATGTCGACAACCGCCGTCGACCAGCCCTGCGACTTGTTGCCGATCCGCAGGATCTCGCCGTTGCGGACGTACCAGACGACGCCGTTGCCGTCCCGGATCCTGGTGATCCGCAGGGTGACGTCCTCGACCGTCCCGGTCACCGCCCCGGTGTCCACGACGTCGCCGACGCCGTACTGGTCCTCGACGATCATGAACACGCCGGAGAGGAAGTCCTTGACCAGGCTCTGCGCACCGAAGCCGAGGGCCACCCCGCCGACCCCGGCCGACGCCAGCAGGGGGGCGAGCGGGAGGCCGACGATGGACATCACGGTCAGCGCGGCGATGCCGAAGACGACGCAGGTGACGATGCTGCGCAGGATGGCGCCCATCGTCGTCGTCCGCTGGAGGTGGCGTTCGTGGGCCAGCCCGGTGAGGTCCGCAAGGACCTTCCCCGTGCGCCCGCGCAGCTGTGCGAACCGGGCGTCGCTGCGGCTTGCCGCGGTGGCCACCATCCGGTGGATCAGCCGGTTGGCCAGCCAGCGCAGGACGATCGCCCCGATGATGGTCAGGACGATGAGGACGGCCGATCCACCGGCCCGGTCCCAGGTCGTCTGCAGCCAGCCCCACGCCATGGCGAGCCCGGACGCCCCAGGCGGAGACTGCCCGGGGCGTCCAGCGGTGACGAGCTCAGTCACGCTTGGCGTCGCACTCCTGCGCACGCACCGCAGTGCGTGCCGCGTCGAGCTTCTCGACGACGAGCCGGCGCAAGGCCGGGGGAGCGTCCTCGTGGGCGTCGAGCCACGCCTCCGTCGTCGCGACGAGGGCCGGGCTCGCCAGACCGAGCGGGTAGAAGGCCAGCGGGTACTCCTTGCCGATGATGCGCTCGCGGATGGCCGCCGATCGGGTACTCCACACCGGGAGCAGCGAGTCGTGGTACTTCGCGACGTAGTCGCTCAGCACAGACTGGTCGATGGCGCGGTTGAACCCGGCCGAGACCGCCTCGATGGCTGAGTTGGACAGACCGTCCTCCTCCACGGCGAGCCGCCACGCCTCCGCCTTCGCCGCCGGCGTGGGCCGGGCGGCCCGGGCGAGGTAGGCCTTCTCACGGCCGCTGCTCGTGTTGTCGCGCTGGAGCTCGGCCTCGATCTCCGACTCGTCCGCGGCGCCGGCCGCCGCGAGCGCGGTGAGCAACGTCCAGCGCAGGTCCTGGTCGAGCTCGAGTCCTTCGTAGGGCCGCGACCCGTCGAAGGCACCGCGGAGCCGGCCGACGTCCTCCGTGTCGTGTCCGATGCGGCTGAAGGCACCGACGAGCTGGAACTGTCGGTCACTACCGGCCGCGGCCTGCTCTGCCAGCTCGCGGAGCGCGTCCGCGACCTTGCGCTGGGTCGTGGCCCGGTGCTCAGGGGCGCAGTAGAGCGTCGCCGACGTCAGGAGCAGCGACGGGATCTGCTTCGTCGTCTGCAGGATGGTCCGCAGGACGGTCGAGTGGTGCTCGACCGCCACGCAGGCAAGGAGCACGTCGATGAAGTCTCGCGCGGCGAGCTCGCCCTCGCGCACCATCTCCCAGAAGGCACCGAGCACGAGGGAGCGGGGCAGGCTCTCGGTGAACGACGCGGCGTGGGCGAGCGCCGTGGCGTGCGAGCGCTCGTCGAAGCGCAGCTTGGCGTAGCTGAGGTCGTCGTCGTTGGGCAGGATCAGGTCGGGCTGCGGCAGGCCGACGAGGTCGGGCAGCTCGGTGCGCCCGCCGACGACGTCGACCTCGTGCCGACCGGTGCGGGTCAGCGCGCCGTCGGCGAGGTCGTAGCGGCCGACGGCGATCCGGTGCGGCCGAAGGGTGGGGTGGTCCCCCGTAGCCGTCTGGACGATCGCCGCCGACGTGATCAGGCCGGCGTCGTCGGTGGCGACCTCGACCTTGAGGGTGTTCACGCCGGCGGTCTTCAGCCAGGCGTCCGACCACGTGCCGAGGTCGCGACCGGAGCTGGCCCCGAACTCCGCGAGCAGGTCGGCGAACCGCGTGTTGCCCCAGGCGTACTTGCGGAAGTATGACCGCAGGCCCTCGGTGTACGCCTCGCGCCCGACGTAGGCGACGAGCTGTTTGAGGATCGAGCCGCCCTTCGCGTAGGTGATGCCGTCGAAGTTGACGAGGACGTCGTCGAGGTCGTTGATGTCGGCGTAGACCGGGTGGGTCGAGGGCAGCTGGTCCTGCTGGTAGGCCCAGGTCTTCTCGTGCGACTGGAAGGTCGTCCAGGCGTCCTTCCAGCCGGTCGCCTCGGCCTGCGCGACGGTCGAGGCCCACTCGGCGAACGACTCGTTGAGCCAGAGGTCGTCCCACCAGGTCATCGTCACGAGGTCGCCGAACCACATGTGCGCCAGCTCGTGCAGGATCGTCAGCCCGCGCCGCTCGGCGGTGGAGTCGGGCACCTTGCTGCGGAAGACGTAGATCTCCGTGATCGTCACGCAGCCGGCGTTCTCCATCGCCCCGGCGTTGTACTCCGGCGTGAAGATCTGGTCGTACTTCTCGAAGGGGTAGGCCGAGTCGAACTCCTTCTCGAAGAAGTCGAACCCCCGCTTCGTGACATCGAAGATGTTGTCGGCGTCGACGTACTGCATGAGTGACTTGCGCGCGTAGATCCCGAGCTGCACGGTGCCGTTGCGGGTGGCTACCTCGTCACGGACGACCTCGTAGGGACCGGCCACGAGGGCGGTGATGTAGGAGGAGATCCGTGGCGTGGGCTCGAACGCCCAGGTCGCCGCCGGTATGCCGTTCCGCTCACCTGCGTCGGTAGGCTCCGGGCTGGGCGAGTTCGAGATGAGGTTCCAGTGCGCCGGCGCCGTGGCGGTGAAGGTGAAGGTGGCCTTGAGGTCGGGCTGCTCGAACACGGCATACACCCGCCGGGAGTCCGGGACCTCGAACTGGCTGTAGAGGTAGACCTCGCCGTCGACGGGGTCGACGAAGCGGTGCAGGCCCTCGCCGGTGTTCGTGTAGAGACCGGTCGCCTCGACGACGAGCTCGTTGTCGGCTGCGAGCCCCGGCAACGAGATCCGCGAGTCGGCCCAGTGGGACGCCGGGTCGAGGCTCGCGCCGTTGAGGGCGATCGACTGGACCGACTCGGCGACGAGGTCGACGAAGGTCTCCGCGCCGGGCGTCCTCGAGGCGAAGCGGACCGTCGTCGTCGTGGCGAACGTCTTCGGTCCGGTGGTGAGGTCGAGGACGACGTCATAGCTGGATACCGAGATCAGCTCGGCACGGGCGGCCGCTTCGTCGCGGGTGAGGTTCTGGCCGGGCACTGTTTCACTCCTGCATTCGAATGGCTGTCGGGAGGTGACGCCCGCCATGATCGCATGGCCGCCTCGGCGGCAGCCCGCAGACCGCGGCGCCGGGACACCCCCTCACACGAGACGGTTGAAGCGGGCAGTGAGAGGATGCGAGGCATGAGTCCTGCGAAGAAGAAGGCGACACCTCCGACGGGCCCGACGGGGCCGTCGGCCCGCGTCAAGGCTGAGATGTGGTTCGACCCGGCGTGTCCGTGGGCGTGGATGACGTCCCGCTGGCTGACGGAGGTCGAGACGATCCGCGACGTCGACGTGACGTGGTCGGTGATGAGCCTCTCGGTGCTCAACGAGAAGGCCGACATCCCGAGCAGCTACCGCAACCTCATGGACAAGGCGTGGGGTCCGGTGCGGGTCGTCATCGCCGCCGCCGAGGCCCACGGCGACACGGTGGTCAAACCGCTCTACGACGCCATGGGGACCCGCATCCACCTGCGGAAGATCCGCGACTACGACAAGGTCGTCGAGCAGTCACTCGAGGAGGTCGGCCTTCCCGCCACCCTCGCGAAGGCGGCCCATCAGAAGAAGTACGACGCGGCGCTGCGGCGCAGCCACAAGCGCGGCATCTCTCTCGTCGGCACCGATGTCGGCACGCCGGTGATCAGCGTCGAAGGCGTGGCCTTCTTCGGCCCGGTCGTCACGCCGGCGCCCACGGGCGAGGCCGCCGGACGGCTCTGGGACGGCACCCTGCTCGTCGCCGGGACCCCCGGGTTCTACGAGATCAAGCGGACCCGGGACCTCAGCCCGATCTTCGACTGACCGTCACGCCTACCGGAAGGACCGAGGGACATGCGCGTCCACATCGGCGGCGACCACGCGGCATACGAGCTGCATCGGGCACTGGTCGCTCACCTGCGCGAGGCAGGCCACGAGGTGACCGACCACGGTCCGCACACCTACGACGCGGAGGACGACTACCCGGTGGCCGTGCTGCGGGCCGCCGTGGCCGTAGCGCACGACCCCGGTTCGCGCGGCGTCGTGCTCGGCGGCTCGGGCAACGGTGAGCAGATGGCGGCCAACAAGGTCACCGGCATCCGGGCAGCCCTCGCCTCCACCCCGGAGCTCGCGCAGCTGGCCCGGGAGCACAACGATGCCCAGGTGGTCTCGATCGGTGGCCGCTTCACCGCCATCGACGAGGCCAAGGAGCTCGTCGACGTCTTCCTCGCGACGGAGTTCTCCGGGGGTGAGCGGCACGCCCGGCGGCTCGCCATGGTCTCCGACTATGAGACCAATGGGGTGCTGCCGGACGAGGTGTGACATTTTCGGAACGCTTCGCGGGCCGGTCTGTCCTAGGTTTGGTAAAGAACGGCGACCGCTGCAAGGCTCCCGCCTAGGCTTGACGGGTGGCCGCGAGCAGTGATCTCCTGGCGCGCAGACGGGTGACTGCGCGGCGTCTGCCGGCTGTGCTGCGGGGGACCCGGGTGCAGCGGTCCTGGTACCTGCCGACCGTGCGCGGCGCGGGACTGGTCGGCCTCGGTCTGGTCATGTTCGGCGTCATGGCCACCTGGCCCGGCTGGATGCCTATCGCGGCCTACGCGCCGCTCGTCCTCCTCGCCGGGCTCTACCTCCCCCCCGGCTGGCTGCTCGTGGTCAGCACCACCTTCCTGGTCGAGGTCGCCGTCAACAGCTCGATGCGCGGCTGGACCGTGACGGAGTCGGTTGCCCTCGCCTCCCTCGGGGCCGCCGTGTTCCTCATGCTGTCGGCATCCCGCTCCCGCGCGCGGCTCGGCGTCCAGGGCCACCACGGCGAGTCGATGTTCGTCGACCTGAGGGACCGCCTCCGGGCCTTCGGCGAGCTCCCCGAGCTGCCCCAGCGATGGCACGGCGAGGTGGCCATCGAGTCCGCCTACGGCCAGTCGTTCTCCGGCGACTTCGTCGTCGCCACCAGGTCCAGCTCAGGGCGGTGGCTCGAGGTCGTCCTCGTCGACGTCTCGGGCAAGGGGGTCCAGGCCGGCACCCGGGCGCTGCTGCTCTCGGGCGCCCTCGGTGGGCTGCTCGGCGAGATGGAGCCCGAACGGTTCCTCGGCGCGGCCAACTCCTACCTGGTGCGCCAGCAGTGGGACGAGGGTTTCGCCACGGCGGTGCACGTCTCGATCGACCTCTTGACCGGCGAGTACAGCATCGGCAACGCGGGCCACCCTTCGGCGGTCCAGTTCGTCAACGGCTCCGGCAGGTGGCAGGTCCTGGGCGAGACGGCCGGCCCGCTCCTGGGCGTCATCGAGGACGCGACATTCCTGCGGGCGTCCGGTCAGCTCGGTCGCGGCGATGCGCTGGTCCTCTACACCGACGGGGTCATCGAGACCCGCCACCGCGACCTCACCGTGGGGGTCGACCGGATGCTCGGTGCGGCCGAGCGCCTCGTGCCGCGGGGGTTCGCCGGTGGCGCCCAGCGGCTGTGCGCCTCGGCCAAGGCCGGCGAGACCGACGACCGCGCCGTGGTCATGATCTGGCGAGACTGAGCGTTCGCCTCGCGAGACGTCCCGTCCCTCCCGTCGGAATGGCGTCATGCACGGCCTCGTCCGACGCCAGGGCTGCGACCGGCCAGCGGTCGTGCGGCGCCGCTGACTAGCATCCCTTCGTGACGCAGCAGCCTCCGGTGCGGACCTACAACGCCCGACACGGGTCGGTGTCACCGCTCAACCAGACCCGGCTGGAGACTCTCGGTCCCGGTCGGGCGGTGGCCGCCGGACCGCTCGACCTCGAGCAGACCTTCGGACGGCGGGCTCCGTTTGTCCTCGAGGTCGGCTGCGGTCACGGCGCCGCCGCCATTGCCTATGCCCTGACTCACCCGGAGCACGACATCCTCGCGCTCGATGTGCACACTCCGGGCATCGCCCGGATGCTCGCGGCGGCCGAGCTTGCCGGGGTGCCGAACCTGCGGATCGAGCGCGCCGACGCCATGGTCTTCCTCGAGGAGCGAGTGGGGCCCTCGCGGCTCCGCGCCGTCCACCTCTTCTTCCCCGACCCGTGGCCCAAGGCGCGCCACGCCAAGCGCCGGTTCGTCAGACAGCACGCGCTGGACCTGCTCGAGACCCGCCTGGCGCCCTCGGGGCACCTGCTCATCGCCAGCGACCAACCGGACTATGCGGCATACGCGCGGAAGCAGGTCGACGAGCACGGCGCCTTCGTCGCCTCCCTGACCGAGCGCCCGGGCTGGCGCCCGGTCGACGGCTTCGAGGCGAAGGCGCTGGCCGCCGGTCGCCCGGTCACCGAGCTGCGCGTGCACCGGCGCTGAGGCGCCGACGGGTGAGAACGAGACGGAGCGGGCGACGAGAATCGAACTCGCGTCATCAGTTTGGAAAACTGAGGCTCTACCATTGAGCTACGCCCGCGGGTGACCTGGATGTTAGCGGGTCCTCCGGGGCGCTAGCCTAATGGCCGCACTCGTCGGAGCCATCGAGGCTGCCCCTCGGTCGGTATGCCGGTGTTCGAGTGACGGGGTATGGCGCAGCTTGGTAGCGCGTCCGCTTTGGGAGCGGAAGGCCGCAGGTTCGAATCCTGTTACCCCGACCGACTGATCCCTCCCGACACAGCGCGAGCCCGACGGTTCAGAATCTCCAGTGCGCGCAGGTTCGTCACGCGGCGCCTACCGTGCAGGGTACGCGTGGTGTGGTGGAGGTACGCGCAACGGAGTACGCCCTTCCGGCACGATGAGCGCGGTGTGGTCAAGGTGCTCGCGGCGAGTGTCAGGACCGGCCTGGCGGGTGGTCGGTGTCCGGCACGCCACCACGACCGAGGCCGAGGATGTCGTGCAGACCCGTGCGGGCGCCGTCCTTCTCGAGGCCGACGACCACCCGGTCGACGCTCGAGCGCGACGGCCACACGTGCAGCGCGATGAGCAGCAGCGAGACGGCGGCGCCGACGGCGAAGACGAGCCACGACCGCTGCGTGGTGATGAACGCGAGGACGATCCCGATGAGGGCCACGCTCTCGGCCAGTGCCATCCGCAGCATCATCAGCGAGCGGAAGACGCCCATCGAGCGCGTCCCCGCTTCCTGGCTGGGCGTCTGCGCCGGGATGGGACTCACGCGGTAGCCGACCGCCTTGATCAGCGTGTGGGCGCCGAGGCCGATGACGAGCAGCACGACGACCGCCCACAGCGGGGGAGCCGTGAACTTCAGGATGAAGGCCAGCGCCACGCCCATGAAGACGATGCCGCCCGAGATGCCCCCGACGAGGATCTTCAGGGACCGCATCACCGGGGTCGGCCCCGACCTCGAGGGACCGTCCTGGGGTTGCGACTGCGCCGGCGTCGTCATGCGGTCAACCTAGCCGTCATTCGGTCTGCGGATGCTCAGCGGCTAGCATGGTCGCTCGGTGCTGCCGTATGCCGCCCGCGTGCGCACGCGGGGAGCCATCCCGCCGGACACCGTCCTTCGCGTCGTCCATCGCGTCGTCCCACCCACCATGTACGGAGAACCCGCAGTGAAGAGTGCGCTCGAGACCCTCAACCCGACCCGGGTCAAGATGACCGTCGAGGTCCCCTACGAGGAGCTCAAGCCGAGCCTCGACACGGCATACGCGACGATCGGCCAGCAGATCCAGGTGCCGGGCTTTCGCAGGGGCAAGGTGCCGGCCCGGATCATCGACCAGCGCGTCGGCCGGGGAGCCGTGCTCCAGGAGGCGGTCAACGAGGCCCTGCCGGGGTTCTACGGTCAGGCCATCGACGACAACCACGTCCGCCCGCTTGGCCAACCCGAGATCGACGTCACCGAGGTGCCCGCCGAGGCTGGGCAGGACCTCAAGTTCACCGTCGAGGTCGACGTCCGGCCCGAGATCACGCTGCCCGACTACAGCGGCATCCAGGTCGAGGTCGACGCCGTCGCCGCCTCGGACGAGGACGTCGAGGAGCGGCTGACGACGCTGCGCCAGCGGTTCGGCACCCTCAAGGGCGTCGAGCGGGCCGTCGAGAACGGCGACTTCGTCTCGGTCGACCTGAGAGCGACGATCGCCGAGAACGAGATCGACTCGGTCACCGGCGTCTCCTACGAGGTCGGCAGCAAGAACATGCTCGAAGGGCTCGACGACGCACTCCTCGGCATGACCGCGGAGGAGACCAAGACGTTCACGGCGCCACTGGCCGGTGGCGACAACGCGGGCCAGGACGCGGACTGCGTGGTCACGGTCCAGTCCGTCAAGGAGCGCGAGCTGCCCGCCCTCGACGACGACTTCGCCCAGCTCGCGTCGGAGTTCGACACCCTGGAAGAGCTGCGCGCCGATCTGGTCAAGCAGGTCGCGCAGGCCAAGAAGTTCGAGCAGGGCATCCAGGCTCGGGACCGTATCCTCGACCAGCTGATGGACTCCGTCGACGTGCCGGTGCCGGAGAGCGTCGTCGAGGCCGAGGTGCACTCCCACCTCGAGGGCGAGAGCCGCCTCGAGGACGACGAGCACCGCGCGGAGGTCGACGCGAACACCCGCAAGGCCCTCAAGGCCCAGCTCCTCCTCGATGCCATCGTCGAGAAGGATGAGATCCAGGTCGAGCAGGCGGAGCTCGTCGAGTACATCGTCATGTCGGCCCAGCAGTACGGCATGGATCCCAACCAGTTTGCGCAGACCATCGACAAGCAGGGGCAGGTGCCCGCCATGGTTGCCGAGGTTTCCCGGCGCAAGGCCCTGGCCCGTGTGCTCGAGCAGGCGAAGGTCGTCGACACGACCGGCGCCGAGATCGACCTCGACGAGGTCACCGCGGAGGACTCGGCGGCCGAGGACGACGAGGTGCCGGCCGGTGCGGACGAGACAGATGTGCATGACGCGCAGGACGATGACGCCGTCGACGCGCAGGACGATGACGACGCCGTCGACGCGCAGGACGATGACGCCGTCCACGCGCAGGACGATGACGACGCCGTGGACGCCGGGGCCGCGGACGCTCGGGCCTGACCGCTGCTTCGCCGGAGAACGCCGCTGGCCCCGGGCCGGCGGCGTTCCTCGTCGCCGGCAAGAGCTGTGGATCGAGCGGTGTCGCGCCGCCGACCCGGCCGTACCATGAGGGCTCCCCCTCCGGGTGCCCAGGAGACTCGGGGGTCCACAGATGGAGCGTCAGGTGGTGCGGCGATGCGCCTCGGCCTTCGCGGCGGTGATCCTCACCGTGGCGGCCCTCAGCCTGCCGCGGGCGGCTGCGGCTGACGCACCGGACTCCGGACCGCAGGTCGTCTCCGCCGCGGGCAGCTTCTACCCCACGGACGTCCGGCGCCTGCTCGGCACCACGACGGCCGGGTATGCCGTGTCAGCAGGCCGGGATGCCACGGTGCGGGTCGTCGGGCGGGAGGGCATACCGAGCAGCGGGCTCTCCGCAGCGCTCGTCAACGTCACCGCCGCGGCCGGGTCGTCGGCCGCCACCCTGACCGCCTTCCCGTCGGGCCGCCCCACGGCAGAGACGTCCCTGCTGTCCGTACCGGCAGGCAGCACCCGTTCCGCCCTGTTGACCGTGCCCCTGGGCGTCCTCGGCTCCTTCGACATGCGCGACTCGGGCGGCCCAGTGGCGGTCACCGTCGACATCGTCGGGTTCTACGCGGCTGACGACACGGTGGTCGCCAGCCGAGGGGTCGGTGGGGGCTACCAGCCCGTGGAGGCGACTCGCCTCTTCGACTCGCGCGAGGTCCCGTCGCAGGACACCGGACGGGCGCCGGGTGCCCTGCCCGCACAGGGACGCACCCGGCTGAGCGTCGACCTCGGGCAGGCCATCAACAGCCATGTCACCGCGCTCGCTCTCCAGGTGTCCGCCGTGGCCCCTCCGGCGGACGGGTCGCTGACCGTCTGGGGTGGGGGCTCTGCGCCGGACCTCACCTCGGTCTCCTTCAGCGCCGGCGCCGGCGCGGCGAACCTCGCCGTCGTGCCGACCAGCTCCGGCCTGGGCGGCACGCTCGACGTCTCAGTGGCCAATCTCGGGCCGGCTCCGGTCGACGTCACCGTCGACGTCATCGGGTTCTACGACGACGGCCGCCTTGGTCCGAACCTGCGGTTCCGCCCGCTCGCTCCCACCCGGGTCGTCGACACCCGGTTGGGTCTCGGCGCCCCGGCGGTGGGCGCGGGCCCCAGCACCACCATCACCGCGCCCCCGAGCGTCGCCGGGGACAACACGTTCGGGCTGGTCGGCGTGGTCACCACGCTCGCCCCGATCGCGCCGTCGGAGCTGTCGTTCTGGCCCGAGGGATCGAGCCGCCCCGAGGCCGCGGGGATCGCTGTGGGTGCGGGTGCGCAGGCCTCCACACCGGTCCAGACGGAGGTCGGCCGGTCGAAGACGATCCAGGCCCACAATGCCGTCGGCTCCACGGACATCCTCCTCGACGTGACGGGATCCTTCGAGGCATACCCACCGGTGACCGACCCCTCCACCCGGGCATGGGTCCGCCCGGTGTCCAGTTGGCAGGTCAGCGCCGTCGCCCACTGACCCAGGCTCCGCGTGGTCCCCGTCTGCTGCCCGAGCCCAGGGACGACGTGTCCGGACGACGTGTCCGGTCGACGTGCTCGGTCGACGTGTCCGGAGGGCTGTCACGGCGGTCAGTGCGCTCAGGGCGAACACTGCCAGTTTGGGGACTCCCCCGCGAGGAGCGGACGTTAGGGTCATTGACAGGAGCACGCTCAACCCGCTCAAACCCTATGACGATGGAGACCAAGGTGGCTCACAGGAACGAGATCGTCGCCGCCGGTGAAGGCATGACCGGTGGGCTCGACGACCACATCTACAACCGCTTGCTCAAGGAGCGGATCATCTTCCTCGGCTCCGAGGTGCGCGACGACAACGCCAACGCCATCTGCGCCCAGATGCTGCTGCTCGCCGCCGAGGACCCCGACAAGGACATCTGGCTCTACATCAACAGCCCCGGCGGCTCGGTGACCGCGGGCATGGCGATCTTCGACACGATGCAGTGGGTCACCCCGGACGTCGCCACCGTGGCCATGGGGATGGCCGCCTCGATGGGGCAGTTCCTCCTCAGCGCAGGCACCCCCGGAAAGCGTTATGCCACCCCGCACGCCCGGGTGATGATGCACCAGCCGTCCGGTGGCATCGGGGGCACGGCCAGCGACATCAAGATCCAGGCCGAGCAGATGCTGCACATCAAGAGGCAGATGGCCGAGCTCATCGCCGAGCACACGGGCCAGCCCCTCGCGCAGATCGAGAGGGACTCCGACCGCGACCGCTGGTTCGCCGCCCAGGAGGCCAAGGACTACGGCTTCGTCGACCACGTCTTCACCAAGGCGGAGCAGGCCGGCGGTACGCCCGGCGGCAGCGACGACAACCCGCTCACGGCTGGAAAGCCCGAGGACTCGACCGGCTCGGCGCCGGACGAGACGTGACGGCGCCGATACGGACCTTTGGAGAAACCATGACTGTGAACTCGTTCGGACGCTCCGCTGGCGGACTGGCCGTCCCCCAGCCCTCGAGCCGCTACATCCTGCCCCAGTTCGAGGAGCGCACCTCCTACGGGATGAAGCGCCTCGATCCCTACACCAAGATGTTCGAGGACCGGATCATCTTCCTCGGCGTCCAGGTCGACGACGCGTCGGCTGACGACATCATCGCCCAGCTCATCGTGCTGGAGTCCCAGGACCCCGACCGCGACATCATCCTCTACATCAACAGCCCCGGTGGCTCCTTCACGGCGATGACGGCGATCTACGACACGATGCAGTACATCCGTCCCGACGTGCAGACCTTCGTCGTCGGTCAGGCGGCGTCGGCTGCGGCGGTGCTCACCGCCGCGGGCGCGCCGGGCAAGCGGTTCGCGCTGCCGAACGCCCGCATCCTCATCCACCAGCCGGCTCTCGCCGGCGGTGACTACGGTCAGGCGTCCGACATCGAGATCCAGGCCAATGAGGTGCTGCGGATGCGCACCTGGCTCGAGGAGACGTTGGCCGACCACACGGGCCGGTCCCCGGAGCAGGTCAACGAGGACATCGAGCGGGACAAGATCCTGTCCGCCGCCGAGGCCAAGGAGTACGGCCTCATCGACCAGGTGCTCACCTCCCGCAAGACCTCCTTCGAGAAGTAGGCCAAGCATCCGGCATACCTGACACCGGGCCGGCATCCCCTCAGCGGGGGTGCCGGTCCGTTCTGCTGTATGCCGGTCAGCTCCGTCGCGTCGGAACGCACACTATTTGTCAGCCCGTAGCGGAACGAGCCTCTGGAAGGTGCGGCGCGCGGGGCACTCCACGTGTAATAGAGGGCAGGTGCCGCACCGGACAGGTAGCGTCAGCGCCAGCAGGACCTCGTCGGGAACCCGCAGCAGAGCAACTGGAGGCATCACGTGGCACGCATCGGAGACGGTGGCGACCTGCTGAAGTGCTCGTTCTGCGGCAAGTCGCAGAAGCAGGTCAAGAAGCTCATCGCCGGACCGGGCGTCTACATCTGCGACGAGTGCATCGACCTCTGCAACGAGATCATCGAGGAGGAGCTCGCGGAGTCGTCCGAGCTGGGCCTCGACGAGCTGCCCAAGCCGCGCGAGATCTTCGGCTTCCTCCAGAACTATGTCGTCGGCCAGGACGTCGCCAAGAAGGCGCTCGCGGTGGCGGTCTACAACCACTACAAGCGCATCCAGGCCGGCGAGGGTGGCCCGGCCAAGAAGGACAGCGACCACGTCGATATCTCCAAGTCCAACATCCTGCTCATCGGACCGACCGGCTGTGGCAAGACCTATCTGGCCCAGACGCTCGCGAAGATGCTCAACGTCCCCTTTGCCATCGCCGACGCCACCGCGCTGACCGAGGCCGGCTACGTCGGCGAGGACGTCGAGAACATCCTTCTCAAGCTCATCCAGGCCGCGGACTACGACGTCAAGAAGGCCGAGACGGGCATCATCTACATCGACGAGGTCGACAAGATCGCCCGCAAGAGCGAGAACCCCTCGATCACCCGCGACGTCTCCGGCGAGGGCGTGCAGCAGGCGCTCCTGAAGATCCTCGAGGGGACGACCGCCTCGGTGCCGCCGCAGGGGGGTCGCAAGCACCCGCACCAGGAGTTCATCCAGATCGACACGACCAACGTCCTGTTCATCGTCGGTGGGGCGTTCGCCGGGCTGGAGAAGCTCATCGAGTCGCGCAACGGCAAGAAGGGCCTCGGGTTCGGCTCGGAGCTGCACACCCCGAAGGACCTGGCCGACTCCATCCACGAGGTGATGCCCGAGGACCTGATGAAGTTCGGGCTCATCCCGGAGTTCATCGGCCGGCTGCCGGTCATCACGACGGTCAGCCCCCTCGATCAGGCCGCGCTCGTGCAGATCCTCACCGAGCCGCGCAACGCGTTGATCAAGCAGTACCAGAAGATGTTCGAGATCGACGGAGTGGAGCTGGAGTTCACCAGGGACGCCGTCGAGGCGGTTGCCGACCAGGCACTCCTGCGGGGGATCGGCGCCCGCGGGCTGCGCGCCATCATGGAAGAGGTGCTCCAGCCGGTGATGTTCGACGTGCCGAGCGAGGACGACATCGCCAGGGTCGTCATCACCCGCGAGGCCGTGCTCGACAACGTCAACCCGACGATCGTGCGGCGCGAGGCCCCGGTGCGGACCAAGCGCACCCAGCGCAAGCAGAGCGCCTGACGCCAGCCAGCGGCACGGCATACGCCGGTATGCCGTGTGGTGGGCGCTGAAGCCCGCTGCTTCAGTCAGGTTGGCTGACTGTCGTTCTCACACTCAGCGTCGATCCGCTCGGTCGGCGCCGGCGATGATCCAGTCCTCGATGCGGCCCATCTGCTCATGGCACTCTCGCAAGTACCGAGCAACCTCGGTTCGGGCCTCCATCGGCACGGACGCGGCCTCGGCCTCCAGGTCCGGGCCGTGCGGATAACCCTGGCGCAGCTGACGGTAGAAGCCGAGGGGCTTCACGGCGCTGGGGGTCCGCTTGGGGCCATCGACAACGATCAACCGAGCGGCCCGATGAACTTCTCCGGGTGCGGGACCCGGACTGGAGCACGGTGCCGGGATGTGGCGAGAAGCTCGCGGACCGCTGACCGAACGTTGTCGAGGAGGAAGTGCGCCGCGAGGCGCGGGTCACGCTGGGGATCGGCCTGGTCGACGAAGGTGACCGCGACGTCGTCGACCAGCTCGGTCGGGCCCATGACGAAGACCGTTCCGGGCAGATAGACGACCTCGCGCTCCTGCGGGTAGCGCGAGAAGGGCCGAAGGTCGGCGGCTGCGTCCCCGGTGATCGCGAAGAGCCGGTTCACCTCTCCATTGCGCGTCGCCACAAGGGGGTCGGTGGACGTGGGGACGAGCCAGGTGCTGACGACCGTCAGCCCCCGGTGCTGGGGCGGGGCCTCCGGACCCAACCCGCGTAGGGACAGCCCGGTGTGCTTCGGGGCCTCATCAAGCCCACGAAACATCCGGGCGACGCGCGCGTCCTGGTCAAGGGGTTCGGTGCTCATACGAGCTCCCCTCCGAAATAGGGGTTCGGCTCCCGAAGGAGGTCCGATAGCTCCTGCGGTGCTTCTCCGTCAAGTGCGGCGGCGATGGCCGTCCACAGGTCAGCGACGTGCGGGCCGTCGTCTGTCCCGCGGCTGGCCGTTGAGGCGTCTGCCTGGGCTCCCGTTGTCTCAACGTAGAGGGTCACCTCGACACCGTGTAGCAGCCTGCGTCCCGCTGGACACAGGACGGTACCGGGAAGGAAGACGACCGGCTGGTCCCCCGGCTGAGTGGCCACCTCTCGGGCGTCGCGGCCAGAAGCGCCGGCGAAGGCGAGGAGCCGCTGACCGACGATGTCGAGGTCGCGTCGTGTCGCGAGCGCCTGCGCCAGTGCAAGGTGCGGAAGGCGCGTCGTCGCCGTCAGTGCGCGCAGCACTCGCTCCTGGGAGGGAATGGGAAGGTGGTGGCGCATTCCCCGGAAAGACAGCCCTTGCACGACCGGAGCCCCCCGGAGCCGCTGCTCGACCTGTCTTGCAGCTGTGTCGGGCCAGCCCAGTGCCTGGAGGCTGCGGTGCGTCGCGACCCTAGCGAAAAAGGCGTCGTCCTCCTGCTCCGACCGGAGGATCCGCTCCTCCATCTCGGCGCGCTGGGCGGGCTCCAGGGACTCGAGCCAGGCCTGCCGTTGTTGGTCACTGTCGGGCACCTTGCGCGCGCCCGGCACATCGCGGGACTTGACATAGCTCAAGCCAGGCGACTCCCCGTAAGGTGACGGGCGCTGGATATCCGACTGTCCCGTCACTTCGTGAGCTCCTTGACGACGTAGTACCTGTAGTTGCCCATCTCGCGCACGTCCATGACGCGGAACTCGATGCCCCGCGGATACAGGATCTCACCCTCGTCTCCGTAGTGGGAGAGCTTCTCCACGGCGCGGCCGCTCTGGCCTTGGATCTCGACCAGGGCGTTCCCGTCCCCACGGAACTGCTGTGCCACAGCGGCATCTGTCGACGTGCTGACGAACGCGGGATCCCTGATGGTTGAGCCGATCCTGTAGTCCTTGGCTAGGAAGCCGGGTAGATCCGTGCCCCGGAAAGTCGTCCCCGCTTGAGTCGGCAGCTGGCGGAGCCCTTCGTCCGTCCGGGCGATCCGCTGCTGCGCGGCCGCAAGCTCGCTCGGGCTGAGCTCGCCGGGTGAGCGGGCCGCCTTGTTCATCGTCTGGTAGCCATCGCCGGTTGTGTAGTCGTATATGCCCTGTGCGCCCTCCGGGGACAGCTCCGGATAGCGCCGGTTGACCTCCTGTGCCCATTCCGGCGAGCCCTTCGGATGGGTGATGTCCGAGAGGTCGGGCAGCGGGTCCTTGAGCTGAAGCCGGCTGTCAACTTTGCTGAGATCCCCGAGGTCATCCAGTTTGGACGCTGCGCCTGTCAGGTCCTCGGCCGCATCGGCTCCCCGGACGATGCCGGTGGCACCACGTTCGGCTCCGGCGGCGGCTCCACCGGCGCCAAGAGTGGCGATGGTGATGACGATGTCGGGGATGAGGTGGCCGATGGCCTTGGCGGGGTCGTCGGCCCAGGTGTCCCAGTCGAGGATGCCCTTGCCGAGGGCGATGGCCACGTCACCTGGGTGGTCCTTGATGGCGGTGAAGAGGGCCTGGGCGTCCTCGGCCTTGAGCTGGTACTTCGTCGCCAGCTCTTCGGGGGTCAGCTCCCCTGTGGCCAGCGCGGCGAGGTCGGATGTCAGGTCGTTGAGCAGGGTCATCGGCAGTATGGCCAGCTTGCCCAGGTCGACGACGGCCTCGAACACCCCGACGAAGACGTCCCCGACGAAGGCCAGTCCGGACTCGAGCCAGTTGCGGTGTGCGGGCGCTCCCGAGCAGGCGCCCCGGACCTCGTCGGCCGCGGTGTGTCCGAAGCCGTCCAGCCCCGTCCTGGCGTCGGTGTAGGCCTTGACCGCGCTCGCCCGGGTCGGCTCGCCGGGATCGCTGAACGGCAGGATCGTCAGGGTGTAGGTGCCGGAACGTCGCACAGTCGGAGGCGATGGCGTCCGTGTCCTACCGACGAGCAGAGTCGAGGCTGAGAGCCGAATGAGCAACACGCGCACCCTCGTCTACCAGGAGGCATCCGTCTCGGGGATGAGGCAGGACCTCGACACGCTACGGACGGGCCTGCGGAAGCAGCTCCAGGCAGTCTTCGAGTCGGTCGACAGGGACCTTGTTGCCTGGGGGCAGGTGACGGTCTCGCGCCAGGCGGAGCGCCAGTACCAGAGGGACCTCAGGGAGAGCATCAGGAGGGCCCTGGAGGCTCTCGAGAAGCTGCGCACGGCGCTTCACGACGCGGGGGAGCTGGCCGACCGGGCCGAGACCCGCAACATCGCTCTCCTCGCCTGAGCCGACGCCGTGGCACGGGCCGCGAGCTGACTTGACGCGCCGGGGGCGGCGCCGTAGTGTCTGGATGAAACGAAACCGTTTCGTTCTATCGCGACCGGCAGGACGGCATACCCGATGAGCACCACCGAGGCACCAGGGGCGCCCGTGACCCGACCCAGGGTCGAGGGTGAGCGTGAGGCCGAGATCTACGGAGCGGTGGTCCGC
>JAABUN010004451.1_pt1 | contig 19100 bp, 17 predicted proteins | sample 5559311 | NCBI WGS metagenome assembly JAABUN01 (sample SAMN10711877, study PRJNA513370) | rock metagenome | isolation source: Antarctica rocks | place: Antarctica: Victoria Land, Siegfried Peak sud | reverse complement strand
AGTCCTCGGCGTCGGCGCGGGCGGCGTTCATGCCGCGCAACCTACCGGCCGGGGAGATACCGCGCAAGGGGAAACCGCGGCCAACTGCGTAACTCCTAAAGAGTGCTAACAATCGCAGTGCGAGTGGTTTGGACGGTAGAATTTAGTGACTCTAACAGAACCTTGCCGGGCGGCGGCATCGTCCGCAGGATGACGGGGCGAGGTCCCCCCGAGGAATGGCCGTGTCCCGACCCATCCTGCCCGACGCCGTGTGGCACTCGATCGACCCGCTCCTGCCCGCGTACCGGCCGTCCGGGAAGGGCGGGCGACCCCGCATCACCAACCGCCAAGCCCTCACCGGCATCCTATTCGTTCTGCGGACCGGGGCGGCCTGGGAGGACCTCCCCACCGAGTTGAACTGCGGCAGCGGGATGAGCTGCTGGCGCTACCTGCGGGACTGGCAACTCGACGGCACCTGGGACCGCATCCATGCGGTACTCCTGGAACGCCTCGACCGGGCCGGCCGGATCGACTGGTCCCGGGCGGCGGTGGACAGCTCGAGTGTGCGGGCGGTTTGGGGGGGGCCGAAACCGGGCCGAACCCGACGGACCGCGGCAAAAGTGGCACCAAGCACCATGTGATGGTGGACGGCGGCGGGGTGCCCCTGAACGCCACCGCGACCGCGGCCAACCGGCACGATGTCACGCAACTGGTGCCGCTGGTGGCCGGGACCAAGTTGGTCGTGCCGGGCGAGGACGGCGAGGACCGCCTGCCGGGGCGGGTGCTCGGCGATCGGGCGTACTCGTCCGCCGAGCGCCACGCCGTCTTGCGGTGGATGGGCACCGCGCCGGCCGTCGCTGAGCGGGGAACCCCGCACGGCAGCGGGTTGGGCCGGGAGCGGTACGTCGTCGAGCAGACCATTGCGATCCTGCACCAGAACCGGCGGCTCAAGGTCCGGTACGAGAAGCGGTCGGACATCCACAAGGCGCTCCTCACCCTGGCCTGCGTCCGCATCTGCGCCCACCGACTTCTCGCCCCGTGACCGGTTCTGTTAGAGTCTCTTAGTCCCGTCACCTCGGGGGGCGGGCCATGGCGTTCGGGATGGACCTGCGGGTCCGGGGGCCGGCGGCGTGCGACGACGGCGACTCGGCGGCCGAGGTGGCCGACCGGTTCGCGGTTAGTCCGGCCTGGGTCCGGCGGCTCAAGCAAAGGCGGCGGGAGACCGGCCAGGCCGGCCCCCGGCCCCACCCGCCCCGCCGCGGCGAGCTGGCCGGCCGCAACGCCGACCTGCTCGCGGCCGTCGCGGCGACGCCCGACATCACCCTCGCGGAGCTGAAGCGGTCCCCCGGCCTGCCGGTGGCGATCTCGACCCTGGCCGTCGCCCTCGGCCGGCTCGGCCTGACGCGGAAAAAAAGTCGGTCCGGGCGGCCGAGCGGGACCGACCGGACGTAGTCGAGCGGCGGGCGGCGTCCCGCTCGGACGTACTGCCGACCCCGGCCGAACGCCTGGTGTTCGTGGACGAGACGCACGTCCACGCGAGGATGCACCGGCGGTACGGCCGGGGGCCGCGGGGCGACCGGGTGGTCGGCCGGGTGCCCCACGGCCACTGGACGACCCTCACGGTCGTGAGCGCCCCGCGGGCCGGCGGCCGGGTCGCCACGGCGACGGTCGACGGGCCGATGACGGGGGCCCTGTTCGCCGCCTGGGTCGCGGCCGCCCTCGTCCCGGCCCTGTCGCCCGGGGACGTGGTGGTGATGGACAACCTGGCGGCCCACAAGGGCCGCCTAGTCGTCGGCGAACGGCCGGCCGCCCTTGGGGTGGGGCGGCTTGGGCGGCAGGAGAGGCCCGACCCGCACCCACATCCGGTCGAGGAGGTTCCGCTCGCGGCGCTTGCTGGGCATGGCGGACCTCCGGTTCGCCAGCTATCGTGGCCGGGAGCGGCAGGCAGGTCAAGACGGTTCTGAAATAGCCTCTAGTCCTACAGCCGTAGTTGCTACAACAGCCCTCACCAGGAGTTGCGGTGAGGGTGGGACATGTTAGGACGACCGACGGCGGAGCAGGTCCGGGCGTGGGCGGGCGAAGTGGAGGTCGTCGGCAACCGCATCGGCCGGCACTTCGCCCGGAGCGAGCCGCGGCGGCGGGCGGTCGGGTACGTCCGCGGGCTGCTCGGCGACGCCGAGCGGAAGAACGGCTGGCAGATGGCCGAGGCCCTCGGGGAGGCGACGCCCGACGGCGTGCAGCACCTGCTCGCCCGGGCCGACTGGGACGCCGACGCCGTCCGGGACGAGCTGATCGACTACGTCGCCGAGTCGTTGGGCGTGCCCGACGGGGTACTGGTTGTGGACGAGACGGGGTTCCTCAAGAAGGGCGTGAAGTCGTGCGGGGTGGCCCGCCCGTACTCGGGCACGGCCGGGCGGATCGAGAACAGCCAGGTCGGCGTGTTCCTCGCCTACGCGGGGGCGAAAGGCCACGCCCTGATCGACCGCGCCCTGTACCTGCCGAAGGAGTGGACGGGCGACCGGGACCGCTGCGACGAAGCCGGCGTGCCGGACGCCGTCGCGTTCGCGACCAAGATCGCGCTGGCGAAGCGGATGGTCGAGCGGGCCTGCGACCGGGGGCTGCCGGCCCGGTGGGTGGCCGCGGACTCGGTGTACGGGTGCGACTCCCGCTTCCGGTTCGGTCTGGAAAGCCTGGGCCTGGGATACGTGCTCGGCGTGCGGACCGACTTCGCCGTGTGCGTCGGCTTCCGGCAGGTGCGGGCGAAGGCGCTGCTCGCCGAGGTGCCGGCGGCGGCCTGGCACCGGCTCAGCTGTGGGACGGGATCGAAAGGGCCTCGGCGGTACGACTGGGCCGTCGCCCGGACCAATTGTCCGGAGCCGGAGCGGTCCTCGCGGTGGCTCCTGATTCGCCGGAGCGTGTCCGATCCGACCGAGGTTGCGTACTTCGCCTGCGGCGGCCCGCCGGCGACGACGCTCCCGGAGTTGGTGGCCGTGGCCGGGCGGCGGTGGAGGAGTGCTTCGAGCTGGCCAAGGGGGACTGCGGGCTAGACGAGTACGAGGTGCGGAGCTGGACGGGGTGGCACCGGCACGTGACGCTCAGCCTGTACGCCCTGGCCGTCGTCGCGGCGATCCGGAGCCGCCTGCCGAAGCCGGCGGGGCGGAAAAAGGGGGCGACCGGCTGGTCCGGTTGAGCGTGCCCGAGGTGCGGAAACTGCTCCTCAAGCTGGTCTGGTCCTCGCTGCCGTCGGCCGAGCGGGTGCTCGCCTGGTCGGCCTGGCGTCGGCGGCACCAGCACCGCGCGAGGGCGAGCCACTACCGGAAGCGGAAGGCCAAACCACCTGACTGGTAGCTACGGCTGTAGGACTAGGTCGGCAGGGGCCATCTACGTCCCGCAAAACGTCCGGTAGCCGCACTCGTCGGCGGGCGGGTCACGGTACTCCGCCAGATCGGCCCTCGCCTCATACGGCGACGCCAGCGCGTCCAACAGCCGGTGCAGGACCGACAAGTCGTCACGCTCCTCGGCGGCGGTCAGCGCCTCCTCCACCCGGTGGTTCCGCGGAATGACGGCCGGGTTGATGCTCCGCATCAGGGCGTAGGCCGTAGCCTTCGGCCCGCCGTCCCGACCGAGGCGGCCCTGCCAGTCCGAGTACCAGGCCTGGAAGACCGGGTCTTGATACCGGTCGCCGGCGGGCGGCTGCTCCGCCGACAGGTCGCGGAACGTGTTGGTGAAGTCGGCCCGGGACTTGTGCATCCAGCCGAGCAGCGTCTGCACCAACTCCAGGTCCCCCCTGGCCTCGTCCGTCCGCAGCCCCAGCTTCTTCCGCATTCCGGCGAGCCAGTACCGCTCGAACCGCACGGGAAAGTCTTCCAGCACCTCCGTGGCGACCGGGACCGCCTTCTCGGGGTCGGCATCCAGCAGCGGCAAGAGAGTCTCGGCGAACCGGGCCATGTTCCACTGCAGAATGTTCGGCTGGTTGCCGTAGGCGTACCGGCGACCGCTGTCGATCGAGCTGAACACCGTCTTCGGGTCGTAGGCGTTCATGAACGCGCACGGGCCGTAGTCGATCGTCTCCCCGGAAACGGCCACGTTGTCGGTGTTCATCACCCCGTGGACGAACCCGACGAGCTGCCACCGGGCGACCAGAGACGCCTGTCGGTCCGAGACCGCCCGGAGGAACGCCAGGTACTTCTGCGGCGCGTCCGCGAGTTCCGGGTAGTGTCGGTCGATCGCGTAATCGGCCAGCCCCCGCAGGGTCTCGTCGTCCCGGCGGGCCGCGTACTCGAACGTCCCGACCCGGATGTGACTGGCGGCCACGCGGGTCAGGATTGCCCCCTTCCGGATCGATTCCCGGTAGACCGGCTCGCCGGTGGCGACGACCGCCAGGCTCCGGGTGGTGGGGACGCCGAGGGCCGCCATCGCCTCGCTGATGACGTATTCCCGGAGCATCGGCCCGAGTGCGGCCCGGCCGTCCCCGCCGCGGGAGAACCGCGTCCGCCCCGACCCCTTGAATTGGATGTCGACGAGCCGCCCGGCCGGGGTCCGGTGTTCGCCCAGCAGGATGGCGCGGCCGTCCCCGAGCATGGTGAAGCCGCCGAACTGGTGTCCGGCGTAGGCTTGCGCGATCGGAAGGGAGCCGGCCGGCCGAACCTGGCCCGCGAACAGGGCTGCGGCGGCCTCCGCGGACAGCGCACGCAGGTCGAGACCGAGTTCGTCCGCCAGCCGGTCGTTCAGGACGGCCACGCGGGGTGCACGCACCCGGGCTGGCTCGGCCGGGGCGAACAGGGTCTCCGGCAGCCGCGCGTAGGTGTTGTCGAACTGCCAGCCGATCGTGTCGTGCTCCGCAACCGCTGCGGTCGGGGTGACCATGCGCTTCCTCCAGCTATGCTCTCAAACCTCCCAATTATAGCCGGCCGGTCGGGGCAGAAGGCCCGGTTCCTCACCGCCGGAGCCTCGCGTCGCCATCTGAACGTCGGCCGTTTCCATCCCGGCCCTGACCTCCGATAATGCGTGGTGCGGGCCGCCGACCCGAAGGTTTGACTTGCGACGGAGGGATCGGTGCCACGATGAGGACCGGGGATGATGAGGGGGATCGACGTGCCCGAGGGCAAGACGAAGCGTCCGGGCGACTTCCGCGTCGGTTGCGCCGGGTGGACGCTGCCGAAGGAACACGCCGGGCGGTTCCCGGGCGGGGGCACGCACCTCGCGCGTTACGCCGCCCGGCTCCCCGCGGTCGAGATCAACTCGTCCTTCTACCGCCCGCACCGGCCGGCCACCTACGCCCGGTGGGCCGCGTCGGTCCCCGAACACTTCCGGTTCAGTGTTAAGGTGCCGAAGCAGGCGACCCACGACCGCCGCCTGGTGGACGCCGACGATGTCCTCGACCGGTTCCTGCCGGAGGCGGCCCAGCTCGGCGGCAAGCTCGGGCCGCTGCTCGTCCAGCTCCCGCCGAGCCTGTCGTTCTCGGCCGATGTCGGGGAGCGGTTCTTCGCCTCGCTCCGGGACCGGTTCGACGGCGGCGTGGCCCTTGAACCCAGGCACGCGAGCTGGTTCGAGGTGCCAGCCGCCCGGCTGCTGACGAAGTTCCGCGTAGCCCGGGTGGCCGCCGACCCGGCCGTGGTCCCGGCGGCCGCGGAGCCGGGCGGCTGGGACGGGCTCGTGTACTACCGGCTGCACGGGTCGCCGAGAATGTACTACTCGGCGTATGCCCCAGAATATCTCGAAGCCCTGGCGGCACGCCTGTCGAAAGCGGCCGCCGCGTCGTCCGTGTGGTGCGTCTTCGATAATACGGCGGAGGGGGCGGCGACGGCCGACGCGCTCGACGTGCTGGCCCGGCTCCACGCGGGCTGACCGGCCGGTGCGGATTCGGGGTGGCGCACCGTGCCCCCAAGCCGGCGTCGCATTCGGGGTGATCTGTGGCCGTCCACATCGGAACTTCCGGCTGGAGCTACGACCACTGGGTCGGCGTACTCTACCCGAAGGGGGCGTCGAGCCTGGCGCGGCTGGACGCCTACGCCCGGAAGTTCGGCACCGTGGAGGTGAACAACACCTTCTACCGGTGGCCCAAGGACGGGGTGTTCGCCACCTGGCACGACCGGCTGCCCGACGGGTTCGTCGTCTCGGCCAAGGCGTCGCGGGGGCTGACCCAGTTCCGCAAGCTGAACGACCCGCAGCCCTGGCTCGACAAGATGGAGGCGGGCCTGTCCGGCCTGAAGGAGAAGCGGGGGGTGCTGCTGTTCCAGCTCCCCCCGCACTTCCCCCGCGACCTCGACCGGCTCGACCGCTTCCTCGGCGTACTCCCCGCGGGCCAGCAGGCGGCCGTAGAGTTCCGCCACCCGACGTGGGACACCGAGGAGACGTTCGCGGTCCTGAAGCGGCACGGGGCGGCCTACTGCGTCACGAGCGGGGCGAACCTGCCGTGCGTCCTCCGGGCCACCGCGGACTTGGTGTACGTCCGCTTCCACGGACCTGACCATCACCATATGTACGCCGGGTCATATTCCGATGACGACCTGCGGTGGTGGGCCGACCGCATTGGCGAGTGGCAGGCTCGGGGCCGGGACGTGTTCGCCTACTTCAACAACGACGGGTACGGGCACGCCGTCCGTAACGCCCTGCGGCTCAAGGAGCTGGTGGGGGCGTGACAGGGCGGCTCGTCAGACGAGGGCTGCCCGGGCCGCATCTAACCTCACCGCCTCGATCCGCTCCCGCTGCTCAACCGCCCGCTCCACCAGCCGGTCGTAGTCCGGCCCGCGAAGGCCCGGCGAGGCCTTCGAGACCTCGGCCAGGGCCAGCCACAACGCCTTCTTTCCCTCGATCCCGACGGCCACCAGCTCGACCGCCTCGAACAGCAGGAAGTCCCCCCCGGCCGCGTCGTCCATCCGCAGCTTGAGCCGTGCGGCCTTCTCGCCGACCCAGGCCACCGCCGTGCGGACGGGGCCGCCCGCAGCACCCATGCGTTTCATCAAGTCTTCGAGTTCGGCCCGGTCGGCAGTAATATCCGCCCGCAACTGGGCGAAAAACGGCTCCAGGTCCGTGCCGGCGCGGGACTTCTCCAGGTACTCAAGGAGTTCGAGCGCGACGACGGACCCGGCCAGGTGGTCCCGGAGGTACGTCGCAACGTGCTGGTCTGGCATACCTCACCTCTTGGACGGCCACGATGGAACCGAAAGAATATCCAACAGGGACGGGAAAGCGAGCAACCACCTTGCCGACCCCTGTGGCCCTGGTTCGGGAATAGGCAGTTCTTGGCCGTGATCGGGGGCGAGGGGGTAGGCGACGGCCGGCTCCAGCCCCAACTCGAGCAGTCGACCGAGGACTCGCGGTCCTCGATCGGCCGCCGGCCACGGCCGATCACGAACGGCATCACCTCCCCGGCCGTGATCACGCGGCCTGCTCGGGGACATGGGTTTCGGCCGCGATCCCCCTCGGACTGGGCCGCAGGGCGGCGACCAGTTGCTCGACGGCCGGCCGGTGCGCGGGCTTGACCACCCGGGCCAGGGCGGTCAGGAACGCCTGCCAGGCGTCGCCCTTCCGCGGCCGCGGGGCTGCGGCCGGCGGACCGTGCTCAGCCTCGTACCGCCGGCCGAGCTGCACCAGTTGCTTCAGCCGCTGCCGGCCGGCCTTCAGGCCGTGTTCCCTCTCGAACTCGCGACCGAGTGCGGCGAGCAGGTGGACCCGCTTCCCACCCAGCCGACCAGCCGCAGCACGGACCGGATCGACGGGATGGGGGTTTGTTTCGACAGGGACGACGCCCTCGGGTACGCCAGTCTCGGGCGTCATATCGGTGGCCGGCACCCCGGTTGCCGGTTGATCGAACTCGTTCACGCTGAAGCTCCGAATGGGCATAGAATGAGACGCAATGGGTCGCATATATTAGACGCCCGACGAGGGGTTTCGGTCCGCTAAAGTTCGGTCGCGGGCAGGGAAATTGTCGCGCCGAATGGCTTGAAAGTGCAGGATTTGCGACGCCCGAGCCGCCCGGACGAGGTCGCGCGGTCGAGGCCCCGCTTGATCACGACCGCCCGAATGAAGTGCCAGACGACGAGGAGGCCGACCCGTGTGGAAAGGCATGTTGAAGGTGGCGATTGCGACCGGGCTGTATTGCCTCGTCCACAGCGCCCTTGCCAACGACTGGGCGAAGACCCAGGCGGCCGCGATCGTCGGGCAGCGGCACGCCGACGCCCTGTACCGGCCGTTCTACCTCGCCCAGGGGCTGCTGCTCCTCGGCCTGCTCGCGTTCTACGTCCGCCGGCAGTCGGGCCGTGACCTTTACCGGGCCGAAGGGTGGTGCCGGTGGGCACTTCGTGCCGGGCAGGCCGCGGCGGTCGCGTTGCTGCTCTGGTCGGCGCTGAGCGTCGGGCTGAATCACCTGACCGGATCGGACTCCCTCGGGGCGTGGTGGCAGGGTGCGGAGGTGCCGCGGATGCCGGACGGGCAGGAGCCGTCCCCGGCCGGGGACGGGACCATGCGGACCACCGGCCCGCTCGGCTACACCCGGCACCCGCTGAACTGGTCTCTGCTGCTGCTGTTCTGGCTGAATCCGCGGATGACGACCCGGCTGCTGGCGTTCAACCTGGTGATGACGGCCTATGTGGTGCTGGGGTCGGTCCACGCCGAGGCCCACATGCTGCGGTTCTACGGGGACGCCTACCGTGATTACCTGAGCCGGGTCCCGTTCTTCGCGCCGACGCCGTGAACGGGGAAGAGGCGGGCACCGCCGCTACCCCCTCTTCTGCCCGACCGCCGTTTCGCCCTGGCGGCGGTCCTGGCAGCAATCCTTGGCCTCGTCCTCGCGCTTCTGCCCGAGAGGCACACCCCGGACTCACCGTCTCGCTGCGGCCTATGCCGGTCCTGGCCGAGTACGGGGCGATCCTGAGCCACCCGCGGTTCGCCACCTATGGGCAGGCCGTGGTGTTCTCGTGCCGGGCTTGTCACGTTCGCGGCCGGGTCACCGGCTCGTCTTCGCCCTCCCGGCCGGGGGGTTCATCGCCGCCAGGCCGGTGAGCGTGGCCCGCCTCCGCCGGTCCTCCGCGAGGCGCTTTGCCTCCAGCTCCTCCGGCAACAGTGGGGTGCCGGGCGGCGTTCCTGGTGGGCACATGGGTCGGATGGCTGAGACCCTCCGGGACTCCGGCAGTGATGTTCGGGTTCCTATGCTGCGTCGGGGTGACCAACCCGAACGCTTCGGCCCTGGTGTTCGGGCCGTTCACCTGGGATGCCGGCAGCGCGTCGGCCCTGCTCGAGTTCACCCACATGGGGGTTGGAGCGGTGATCTCGGCCGGCGTCGGAGTACCCGGCCCCCGTTGTCCAGGGGGAGCGCAATGCGGCCCCCGACGGCCAGTGCGGGCGATGTCTGCCGGCCGTAGCCTGGGCCGCCCGGGCGATCGACGATACTCTATCCCAGCCGCGGTCGGTGAGCCGTCCGGACCGGCCGCGTCGAGCCGATTCGCTACGCGTCCACCGCCACGGTCCCCACAAGGGCCACCGGCTAGCGGCCGGCACCCCTCCCCCTCGGAGTCATCGGATGAGAACCGCGATCACCTCCGCCGTCGGCCTCGGCCTCGCTGGGGCGGCCGTCCTCGCCCTCGGGTCCGCGGCCGGGCAGCCGGCCGCCCCCGCCCCGAACCCCGACTCGCAGTACCGGCTGGGGCCGGACTCGATTCCGCAGGAGGGCGTCCCGAAGGGCGAGATCAGGGGGCCGTTCACGCTCCCGTGCAACGTCTACCCCGGCACCCAGCACACGTACTGGGTGTACGTGCCCGCGCAATACGACCCGACGGTCCCGGCCGCCCTGATGGTCTACCAGGACGGGCAGGCGTTCAAGCACGAGCGGGGGGACGTGCGGGCGCACAACGTCATGGACAACCTGATCTACCGCCGCGAGATTCCGGTCATGCTCGGGGTGTTCATCAACCCCGGCCGGCGGCCCGACCAGCCCGAACCCACGCCCGCGAACTGGGGCGACCGGGACACCAACCGGCCGACGGAGTACAACTCGCTCGACGACAGGTATGCCCGGGTCGTCACCGAGGAGTTGATGCCGGCGCTGGCGAAGGATTACACCATCTCCAAAGACCCCGAGATGCGCGGGATCGGCGGCTCCAGCTCGGGCGCGATCGCGGCGTTCACCGTCGCCTGGGAGCGGCCGGACCACTTCCGCAAGGTGCTCAGCAACGTCGGCAGCTTCGTCAACCTCCGCGGCGGGCACGTCTACCCGGAGAAGGTGCTGGCGGCCGACAAGAAGCCGGTCCGGGTCTACCTGTGCGACGGGCGGAACGACAACCGCGGCCTCCGCAACGGCAAGTACGACGAGACGCGGGACTGGTTCCACCAGAACGTGCGGCTGATGAAGGCGCTGACGCAGAAGGGGTACGACGTGAACTACTCCTGGGGCATGAACACCCACGGGCAGAAGTTCGGCGGGGCGATCCTGCCGGAGATGATGCGGTGGCTGTGGCGGGACGGGCCGGTGTCGACCGACCCGAACGACAAGGTCGAGCGGTCCTTCCGCCAGCCGGTCGCGAAGAAGTAGGGGCGGTCTCGTCGGCGCAATGCGGCCGGCCGCCCGCCCCATCCGGGAGTCCGTCAGGGCCACCCCGCGGACGACCACCTGCCGCTCAGTCAGGGCGGCGAACCGGTGCCGCTCGAAGAACGGGCGCTGATGCTCACCTCCGCGAACAGCCGCCCGATGCCCGCACGTCAGGCCTCGGTGAGGCGCGCCCGGCTCCATGTCGGCGAACCCGCCGTCCCGGCCGCCCCGCGCGGGTACCAGACCGCTCTCGCCGCTTGTGGTCATGGCCCCGCCCGGCCGCCCCGTGGTTCCGGGGGATGCCGAGTTGGAGGCGGCCCGCCGGCCCCCGCCGGCCGGGGCGGACTGCCGGCCTCGGGACGGCCGCGGTGCCGCCGCAGCGGAACCGCCAGGTGCCGGCCGGGTGCGGTACTGCCGGGCGGCGACGCGGTACGACGAGAGGGCGGCGACCGACCTCGGGTTCGTCCGGGTCGCGACGATCGGGATCCTGCCCGCCTAGGCTCGCACAACCGCCCAGGTTCAATCACCAGACCCTAGCCCGTCACCAACTTCTTGTACGGCTCGCCCTCGTTCAGCGTCGGCCGCTCGGGCCGGCCCTTGTACTGGTACACCAGCCCCATGTGGTCGAGGCCCATCAGGTGCAGGATGCTGGCGTGCAGGTCGTGGACGTGCAGCTTGTCCGCGACGGCCCGCAAACCCACTTCGTCCGTCGCCCCGATGGTCTGGCCGCCTTGGACGCCGCCGCCGGCCATCCACATGGTGAACCCGGTCGGGTTGTGGTCCCGGCCGTCGCCTTTTTCGCTCATCGGCGTCCGGCCGAACTCGCCGCCCCATACGACCAACGTGCTGGCGAGTAAGCCCCGCTGTTTGAGGTCTTTGACGAGCGCCGCGACCGGCTGGTCCATCGACCGGCAGAGGCCGCCGTGGTTCTCCTCGAGCTTGGCGTGGGCGTCCCACTTGCTCCCGGCCCCGTGGTAAATCTGGACGAATCGCACCCCGCGCTCGACCAGCCGGCGGGCCAGCAGGCACAGCCGGCCCATCGTGGCGGTGTCCTTGTGGTCGAGGCCGTAGGCCGTGTTGGTTGCCGCGGTCTCCTGCGTCAAATCGACGGCCGAGGGGGCTGCGGCCTGCATCCGGAAGGCGAGTTCGTAGCTGGTCAGCCGGGCGTCGAGTTCGGTCTGATCTGGGTGCTTGCCGGCGTAGGAGCGGTTCATGCGGGTCAAGAGGTCGAGCTTGCCGCGCTGCTGGACGTCGGCCACGCCGTCTGGGGTGTTGAGGTACGGCACCGGCTCGGCCCCGCCCTGGATGCGCGTCCCCTGATAGACGGCCGGCATGAACCCGGCGCTCCAGTTCCGGGGGCCGTTGACGACCGACGCCTGGCCGTCCTGGAGCACCACGAACGCCGGCAGGTCGCTGTTCTCGGTCCCGAGGCCGTAGGTCGCCCACGCCCCCAGCGACGGCCGGCCGCCGAGGATCGACCCGGTGTTCATTTGGCAGACGCCGGCCGAGTGGTTGATGCCGTCGGCCACGCACGACCGGATGACGGCCAACTCGTCGGCCACGGTCGCCGTGTGCGGCAGCAGTTCGGACACCCACAGCCCGCTTTTACCGTGTTGCTTCCATTTGCGCGGGCTGGCCAGGAGCGGCGACCGCGACTCGCCCATCGGCGTGATGACGCTGCCGAAGCTGTCCGGGAGCGGCTTCCCGGCGAGTCGGTTCAGCACGGGTTTGGGGTCGAACGTGTCGATGTGGCTCGGCCCCCCTTCCATGAACAGGAAGATGACCGACTTGGCGGTGGCCGGGTGGCCCGGCGGCTTGGCCGCGAGCGGACCCGTCGGCTTGGGTTTGTCGGCGGCGCGGCTGTCGCCGGCGAGCAGGGCGTCGAGGGCCAGGCCGCCGAACCCGACGCCGGCCGTGCGGAGCCAGTCACGGCGGTGGAGGGGGGAGTGGGGGGTCATCGTCGCCTCGTCAGTTGTTGAAAGGCCCGAGCCACCTCACCCCCCGGCCCCTTCTCCGAAGCGGCGAGGGGGAGCAGGACGCCGGCCAGCCACCCGTCGGCCCCGCGCTCCGAGTCACGACCTCCTCCTCTCCGCTTCGGAGAGGGGGCCGGGGGGTGAGGTGGCTCGGGCCTTTCACCCCTACTCGACGTACAAGAACTCGCTCGCGTTCAGCAGCACATGGCACAAATCCGCCCACGCGGCCTGCGTGACATCCCGGGGCGTGGCGGCCGGGGCGGCGGCCGGGCGGATGTCGCGGCCCCGCCCCGACCCGTCCCGGAACACGTCCGGCTTGGCCTCGAACCGCCAGTACCCGACCGTCCGCGGGGTCGCCCCCTCGCGGGTGAAGAGCAGTTGGTCGACGCCGAGGGCGGCGTCGGACAGCCGCACGTCGTCGAGCAGGCCGTCGAACCCCGCGTCCTTCCTCGGGCCGCCCCGGCCGCCGAGGGTGAGCGGCAGCGGGTTGCCGAGGCCGCCGGCGACGGCGTGCGGGACCGCGGCGACCAGGAGCGGCTCGTCGTCGTTCGACAAGTCCTTCACGAAGAACGTCGCCCGGCCCGGCGACTTCGCGGACGCGAGGTGGACCGCCACGGCCAAGTAGTAAGGCTTGTTCAGGGCGACGTGGTGGTCGGCGAATACGGCCTCCTCGCCGACGCTGCCGTCGAGCTTCCTACCCACCAGTTGCAGGGCGAGCGTCTGCGGCTTGCGGCGGCTCCCCAGGCCGGTGACGCCCAGCCCCCACCCGGGGTGCTTGGGGTCGCCGTCCCATTTGGCGGCCACGGTCCGCACGGCCCCGGTGGCGGACACCGACCGGGGGCTAACGAATGCCTCGATGGTGAAGTCCGCCTTCGGAAAGCTGTCGCCGAGCGGCACCTCGAAGCCGACCGTGCCGAGCTTGACATCCGCCGCCTGGCCGTCCCGATAGGGTATCTTGCCGGCGACGAATGCGGCCGCCGCCGACCCGGCCTTCGTCGGGTCGACGCGGTGCGCCTGGGCGGCCACGAACGCCGTCGCCATCACGGCCTCGTCCGGCGTCGGCGGGCGGCCGAACGCCAGTCGGTAGGCCCGGTCGACGCGGCGGCCGTCGTCGGCCGGTTCGTCCCGCCGCAGCCGCGCGGCGAATGCCCGGGCGTGGCGTAGGAGCGTCGGGCTGTTGATGAGCAGGAGCGACTGGACCGGGGTGGTCGTGGTGTCGCGGCCGGACGCACTCTGGAAGGCGAGCGGGGCGTCGAACACGTCCAATAGAGGGTCGCGGTTGTTCCGCAACACCTTGGTGTAGACCGACCGCCGGGGTTCGGCGGCCGCCACCCCCGGCCCGCCGGCCTTGGGGTCGAGGTCGCCGCCGACGGCGAACAGGGCGTCGCGGATTTGTTCGGCGTCGAGCCGCCGAACCCCGCCGCGCCAAAGCAGCTTGTTTTCGGGGTCGGCCAGCCGGCCGGCCGCCGGCGCGGGGTGCGTCGTACTCAGCCGGTACGCGGCCGACGTGACGATCATCCGGTGCAGCCTTTTAATGCTCCAGCCGTCGGCGACGAACTTCGCCGCGAGGAAGTCGAGCAGTTCCGGGTGCGTCGGCCGGTCGCCCAGGCGGCCGAAGTCGCTTGCGTTGGCCGCCAGTCCCCGGCCGAAGTGCTGCTGCCAGACGCGGTTGACCAGCACCCGGGCCGTCAGCGGGTGGTCCGGCCGGGCGAGCCAGGTGGCCAGGGCCGCCCGCCGGCCGGTCGTGGCCGGCACCCCTGGCACCGGCGGAACCACCGCCGGCTTGTCGTCGAGGACGCTGATGAACCCCGGCTCGACAGGCGTCGGCCCCTTCTTGGGAATCGTCAGCGGCGGGGCGGTCGGGCCGACATCCGTGGCCGCGAGCGCGACCGGCAGCGGCGGCGGCTTCAGGCCGTCGGCCTTCGCCAACTCCCGCCGCAGGACCAGCACCCGCTCCTTGTCCGCGCCCTTGAGCGACTTGTCGAGCCGGTCGAACTCGTAACTCACCTGCCGGTAGGCGAGTTCGGCGAGCTGGTGTTCGAGCGGACTCCGGTCGGCCGCCGGCGTGCGGATCATCGCCTGGATGTCCGGCGGGAACTTGCCGACGGCCGCCTCGGCCGCCTTCACCCGGTACGGGGCTTCGATGGTCGTGATCTCGGCGCGGACCGCGGCCGTCCTCGCTTCCCACGCCCCGAGCTTGGCCGCGTGCGCGGTCCGCTCCTCGGCGGTCGCCGCGACCAAGTCCTCGCGGGGCAGCAGCCCGGCGAAGAACGCCTGGAGCCGGTAGTAATCCGTCTGGAGCAGCGGGTCGAACTTGTGGTCGTGGCACCGGGCGCATTGCAGCCCTATCCCCAGAAACACGTCGGCGGTAGTGTCGGTGATGTCGTTGAGGGTGTTCGTCCACTGGCCGCGCACGTCGCGGTTGTTGTACTCGTAAATGCCGTGCCGCAGGTACCCGGTCGCGATCAGGGCGTCGGGGTCGCCGGGGTAGAGTTCGTCGCCGGCCAACTGTTCGCGGACGAACTGGTCGTAGGGCTTGTCGGCATTGAACGCCCGGATGACGTAGTCCCGATACCGCCAGGCGGCCGGCCGGTAGTCGTCGATACGGTAGCCGTCCGAGTCCGCGTATCGGACTAAATCGAGCCAGTGCCGCGCCCACCGCTCGCCGTAGGCCGGACTCGCCAGCAGCCGGTCGACCAGCCGCTCGTAGGCGTCCGGGGCCACGTCCGTCTCGAAAGCGGCGACCGCCTCCGGGGTCGGCGGCAGGCCCGTCAGGTCGAACGTCAGCCGGCGGGCCAGCGCGGCCCGCGACGCCTGCGGGGCCGGGGTCAGGCCGGCAGCCGCGAGCTTGGCGGCGATGAAGCGGTCGATGTCGCCCCTCGCCCAACCGTCCCCGGCGGACGGCGGCGCGGCCCGGGCGACGGGCCGGAACGCCCACCAGTCGCGGTCCTCGGCGGTGATCTTGCCGGCCGGCCGGCCGGCCTTGAGCCGGGCGTTCGGCCACGGTGCCCCCATCCGGACCCAGGCGGTGAGTACTTCGATCTCGGCGGCCGGCAGCTTGGCCTTGGGCGGCATCCGCAACTCGTCGGTCGCGTACCGCACGGCCTCGATCAGCCGGCTCTTGCCGGGGTCGCCGGGAACCAGGGCCGGGCCGCCGTCCCCGCCGGCGGTCAGGCCCGCGAGCGAATCGACGACGAGGCCGCCCTTCGACTTCTTTTGGGCGTCGCTGTGGCAACTGTAGCAGCGCTCGGCCAGGACCGGCCGTACCTTGGCCTCGAAGAACTCGGCCTGTTCGCGGGTCGGGTCGGCGGAGCGCGCCGGGGCGGCGAGGGAAATGCACGCGGCGAGGGCAAGGAACCGAATCACGGCGGGGAACCCTCGGCCGGCGCGGCGGACGACATGGGCCATCCTACCCGGTATCCGGCCGGCGTGCCCGGCCGGGGGACGGATTCGCGTCGAGAAGCGGCCGCTGGCCGAGCGAGGGGCCGGGGATGTTGCCAAGTGTCGGCCGGTATGATGGGCCGGCCCGGCCCACCGACCCGACAGGCTGTTTCCACCATGCACCCGCCCGACCGTTCCCGACGTTCCTTCTTCAAGACCTCGGTCACGCTTGCGGGGACGACGCCCCTCATGGTAAGTGGTTTGCTCCGGGCGCAACCGGCAGGAGCCGTCGGGCCGCTCCTCGCCTACGTGGGTACCTTTAGCTCCCCGCTCCGCGACGTGTTGCCGACCCAGGTGGACCTACCGCCGGGCAACGGGCGCGGCATCCACCTCTTCCGGGTAGACCGCGCCACCGGGGCAATGACACCCGCCGGCGTCCACGAGACGGGCACCAGCCCGAGCTGCCTGGCGGTGAACGCAGCCGGAACCCGCCTGTATTCCGCCAACGAAACCGACCGGGTGGGCGACAACAAAGAAGGTACAGTCAGCGCCTTCGCCATCGACCGGACCGACGGGAAGTTGAAGCCGCTCGACACCGTCCGTTCCGGCGGGGCCGGCCCCACCTTCGTGAGCGTCCACCCGTCCGGGCGGTTCGTGCTGGTGGCCAACTATTTCGGCGGCTCCGTCGCGGTGCTGCCGGTGCTTCCCGACGGCCGTCTGGGGGCCGCGACCGATGTCAAGACCGACACCGGCAAGGTCGGCCCCACCAAGGCCGCCAGCGCCCCGCCGGGCAGCTTCGCCGTCAGTGGGCACGACCGGACCCACGCGCACATGATTCAGGCCGACCCCGCCGGCCGCTTCGTGCTGCACGCGGACCTCGGCCTGGACAAGATTTTCGTCTGGAGGTTCGACGCGACGAAGGGCACGCTCACCCCGAACGACCCGCCGGCCGTGTCGCTTCCACCCGGCGACGGACCCCGGCACTTCCACTTCCACCCGAACGGCCGCTGGCTCTACTCGATCCAGGAGGAAGGCTCGACCGTCGTCCTGTTCGACTACGACGCCCCGACGGGCCGGTTGGCCCCGCGGCAGACGATCTCCACCCTGCCTCCCGGATTCGCCGGCAGTAACTTCTGTTCCGAAATCCTCGTTTCGGCCGACGGCCGCTTCGTCTATGCCGGCAACCGGCTGCACGACAGCATCGGCATCTTTGCCGTCGGCAAGGACGGCTCGCTGACCTACGTCGGCGAAGAATGGACGCGCGGGAGTTACCCGCGCAGCTTCGCCGCCGACCCTGCCGGCCGGTTCCTCTACTGCTGCAACCAGCGGGGGGACAACGTCGCCGTCTTCCGCGTGGATCGCCGAACCGGCGGCCTCCATTTCACCGGCCATTACACTCCCGTCGGCAATCCTTCGGCCATCGTCTTCGTCGACCTGACGAAGGCGGGCTGAAATGGTATGCTCCGAAAGTCAGGGGGGCGCACGGCTTTCGCCCCATCAACCCGTGATCCCGTAGGTCCCCCCCATCATGACGGTTAGCGGTCACCTGGGCAAGGCTCGGACACAGGGGAACGGTTCATGAAACCCGATGGGGTTTCAACAGAGCAAGGCCGCGTCTCCCACCGGACGATAGGGTGCGAACAAGGCCTGTTCCGGGGCGGGACCGGTCTCTCACTTCCGGACGCCGGCCGCGGACACGGCCGTCATCCCGCCGTATCCTTCCCGCCACCACGCCTGGAACTCGACCGCCCCGACTGCGTCGGCCTCGCCGAGTTCGGCCTTCCAGTCCTTCGCTAGCCGGCCGCCGTCGTCGAGGTAGGCTCTGGCCTGGTACCGGCCGGCGGCCAGGGCCGGCCCCCCGGCCCGCCACGCCTTGGCCCGGTCGGAGTCCTTCGCCGCTAGGAGGGTCAGGTTGTGCTGCCAGAGCCGGCCCTGGCCGGACACAGTCCGGTCCGACACGGCCACCGGCGACGCCTCCCAGCGAACCGCCTTCGCATCCCAGGCGAACACCCGGACCTGGAGGAGCTTGTCCCCCCACGCCGGCGGGCAGTCGGTGAGCTTCAGCCAGAGGTCGGTGCCGAACCGCTCGGGACCGGTCTCGGCCGGGGGTAGGTCTTTGGCGGCCGCGTACTTGCCCGTCCGGACGGCTGCCACGTCCTCGATCCAGGCCCGGAATCCCTTATAGGCGTCGTCCCCCACCGCGAACTTGACGCCGCCTTTGTGGTCGTCGCCGAGCGGCTTCCGGAGCAAGAGGCTGTCCGCGGGGGCGTCCACGTCGAGGAGCTTCGAGGCGACGAGGGAGTCCATCGTCGCCCCGGCCCCGGCCCGCTTCACCCACGCTACGCGGTCGCCGTACTCCTTGCGGTGCTTGTCGTTCGCCGGCGTCCCCTCGGTGTGGCAGTTCATGCACCGGAACCGCCACGCCCAGACGTTCCGCTCGAACGACGCCAGGAGCCGGTCGGTGCGGGCGTGGCGGATGACCGCGTCCGGCCGGGCCGGCTTGCCGAGGGCGGCCGGGTCGAGCTTCGGGGCGGCGCGGAGGGCCGGGTCCTTGGCGCAGGCCGCGATCCACACCAGGAACGCTTCCCGCTCGGCCGCCCGCGCCTTCGCGTGAACCGCCGGCCCCGTCCCGCCGCCCATGTCGATGAGCTTGACGATCTTCGACTTCTCCGGGGCGTCGGGGTCGATCAGCCCCTGGTCCCGGAGGCTGCGGAACGTCGCGTCGGCGTCCGGCAGGATGTAATCCTTGAGGTCGACCCCTGAAAGGTGGCACTGGACGCAACTCGACGGGTTCGGCGACTTGAAGATGGGCACGAGCCGCCGCTCGAACACCTCCCGCGGGGACGGGTCGGCCCCCGCGGCGACCGCCGACAGCCACGACGCCACGACCAGCCCGACGACCGATGCCGCTCTCATGCCTGTTACCCCCGGAGTGTCGGGCCGGCGGAAGGGGTTCGGGCGGCCTCGCTGTTGGTGTAGCGGGAAGCGAGTCCGGTGGCCGGTTCGGCGAGCGGGGGACGTGAGTCCCCTGAGTCCGCGCCCGACGGCGGCCGTGCGACGGAGCCAGACTCAGGGGACTCACGTCCCCCGCTCGCAAAAGATGTCTCTTGATCTCGCCCTAAACCCAGCTCCATTTGAGACCGGGAGTTTTCGATCCGGGTTGAGCGAATAGGATTGGGAGAATAAGGAGCCCGACCAGCCGCCACCCCCGGGGGAGTCCGATGATCCGCGTTGAGGTGGCC
>JAABUN010004450.1_pt1 | contig 19106 bp, 19 predicted proteins | sample 5559311 | NCBI WGS metagenome assembly JAABUN01 (sample SAMN10711877, study PRJNA513370) | rock metagenome | isolation source: Antarctica rocks | place: Antarctica: Victoria Land, Siegfried Peak sud | reverse complement strand
CGACTGCTTCACCGTGGACACGATCTTCCTGCAGCGGCTGTACGTGCTGTTTTTCATCGAGCTCGGCTCGCGCCGCCTGCACGTCGCGGGCTGCACCGCCCACCCGACCGCCGCCTGGGTCACCCAGCAGGCGCGCAACCTCTGTTGGACGCTGCAGGACGCCGATGGCCAGCCCCTGCGCTTCCTCATCCGCGACCGCGACGGGAAGTTCCCGGCCAGCTTCGACACCGTCTTCGCCGCGGAGGGCCTCACCGTCGTCAAGACACCACCCCGGGCACCGAATGCCAACGCCGTTGCGGAGCGCGCCGTCCGTTCCCTCCGGGAGGAGTGCCTGGACCACCTCCTCATCGTCAAGCAGGCGCACCTGCGGTCCGTGCTCGCCGGATACGCGGCCTACTACAACCATCGGCGACCCCACCAGGGGCGGGCGCAGCGGGCGCCGATCCCCGACGACGCCAGTCCCGCCCTGCCCGCGCCCCCGGCCCTGATCCGGCGCCGCCCGGTCCTCGGCGGCCTCATCAGCGACTATCACGTCGCCGCCTGAGAACGGGCACTGCGCCGCCGCGCCCGCACACTGCGGAGCGCGGGCGGCAACGCGAGCGGGGCCGCGCCATTCGCGGCCCCCGCGCTGACGCTCGCCTTCGCGTTACACCAAGCGCGCGTTCCGCCATGGCGGAACGCGCCAGCCGATCCCTAGCCGCTGGCCCTTTCTCGGAACCGATCGCCTCGGAACTGAAGGATTTTATCAAATTCGTCCACCGCGCACGAATTTTGGCACCCTACGCTCGTGCCCATCCAGAGCGGCGGGGGGCGTCTGGTTATCGCGGTCCAGGCCGCTGCCAGCACCGCGCCCTCACCGCCGCCCAGGGACGTGCCCACAGTATATTAACCAGCACAGGCCTACCGTGTCGGCAGGAAGGCGTTGGTATACGTCTTGTCCAGGTCGATATCAGTGCCGAGGATCTTGAGCTTCCGCAAGAGATCGCGCGAGGCAGCCCAGACGGCGGGATCACAGTAACCGAGCCCCTGGGCCTGCGTCTGCGGGCTCTGCAGGAACGGCAAGGTCGCGTTCAGCACCGCGCGCAACTGCTCGCGCTTGTCGGCGGAACCGGGGATCGTCGGGATCGCCAGGGTGATCGCCTCTTCCGGGTTGTCGATCGTGCTCTGGATACCGCGCAAGACAGCCCGCGTCACCCGCCGCACCAGCTCCGGGTCATCGCGCTGCGTCTGCTCGTTGATGACCAGCCCATTCGAGACGAGGCTGACGCGGTCGAAGACGTTGATGGTGGTGATCGGTTGGCCCAGTGCCTTGAGTTGCACCGGCTCATTATTGGCATACCCGACGACCGCCTCGACCTGTTTTTGCGTCAGCGCCTGGGTTTGCGTGAAGCCGATTTCTCGTAACTGGATGTCGGAAAGCTGCATCCCGGCGCTATCGAGGAGCGCGAGCAGACCGACGTACGTTGCACCATACCGGCCCGGCACGCCGACCGTGCGCCCTTTGAGATCGGCGACGGTACGGATATTCGCGCCTTCGAGCGCGGTGATCGTGATCGGATATTGTTGGAACCAACTCGCGACGTAGACGAGCGGCACCCCTTGCGAACGCGCGACCATCACCTCGTCGCCACCGGCCACCCCGAAGTTGAGCGCACCGGTGCCGAGTAACTTCAAGACATCGGTATCGAAGCCCTGCTTGAATTCGATCTCCAGCCCTTCGTCACGAAAGAATCCCCGCTCCCGCGCCACGTAGAACGGCGCGAACTGGATGTCGGGGATGTAGCCCAGGCCCATCGTGATCTTCTTCAACGGACCGGCAGTCCGCGACGCGGGCGGTGCCGTGGTGGGGGCGGTGGCGACGGTGGCGGCTGTCGGTGTGGCGGTCGTCCCGCACGCGGCCAGCGACACGATAGCTAGAACACTCAGCAGTACGCGGGTAAGTTTCCTCATCGAGTTCCCCCAACAATAGCACGCAGCGACAATCTGACGAGTAGAACCCAGATCCACGCGAAGCACGCGCGGCTCTGAATCGATGCGGCAAGGCGATCGCAATCTGCGTCTCACCACTCGCCCGAGCCACGCTTAATCGGATTTGACCCTGGCGAGGATCGTATCGAGATCGAGCGCGGTCCCCGGGGAGGTGTACGAGCGCGTCAGGAGGTCGCGCTCCGGCTGCGTCAGAAATGGGACGAGGGGCGTTGTTACCGGGTGTCGCGGGCCGCGTGAAACCGGACCCGCCGCAGGTCAGGCGGCGGCCATCTCGGCCATGACTGCCGCCCACCGACCCTGGAACCGCTGCCGTCGCGCCGCGAGCGAGAGCGGCTCGCCCGACCGGCCCTGGGCGCGGAAGTACTGGCGCTGCTCCTCGAAAGCGGAGCAGAAGCGCGCGGCGGACGCGAAGCTCCCGAACCCGCGCATCGGGTAGTACCGTTGTTTGACGCCTCGGTGGTCCTGCTCGATCCGATTGTTCTTGTACCGGCTGGTACGGTGGCCCACCGCGTCGCCGAGCGTCTCGCTGATCGCGCGCGGGTAGGCGTCGTACCCGTCCGTCGTCACCTGCGCGGGGGCGTGCGCGGCGATGTCTAAGGCCTGGGCGAAAAACCGCTGGGCCGCAGCCATGTCGCGCTTCGCGCTCAGTAGCGCGTCGACGAGGTTGCCCTCGCGATCGATCGCCCGATAGAGGTAGCACCAGGTGCCATTGACCTTAACGTAGGTCTCGTCTGCGTGCCACTTCGTGCCCGCCGTGCCGCGTCGTCTGGCGCGCAGTTGGGCCGTCAGCAGCGGGGCGAAGCGTGCCTCCCAGTCGCGCACGGCCTCGTGGCTGAAGACGAAGCCGCGCGCGAGGAACATCGCGGCGAGGTCGCGCAAGCTGCGTTTATACCGCAACCGCCAGAGCACGACGAGCAGCACGAGATCGGTGGGGTACTGGAGGTGGTTATACGGCGTGCCGGTGCGCTCGTTGCAGAGCCGGCGACACTGACGGCAGCGGAAGGTGCGGTAGCCGAGCGCGGTGCGGCGCGGCTGTTCGACGATCGCGGTCGCGGCACAGTGGGGACAGGGCACGGGCACCTCCTTCACACATCGGGTAATGCCGCAACGCTACCAGAAGGTGATCAGTTTTACCAGCCCGCGTCTGAATCCTGACGCAACCGCGCCGCCAGCTTATTCTGCGCGACCGCGCGCATGGCCGTGCCGGTCAGGGTGTAGCGGAAAAAGACGAAGAGCACGAGCATGAGGATGGCGGTGACGACCAGGATGAGGGCGTCGTCGCGCTTGAGGAAGACACCGCCCCCGCGCAAGGGCGACCCCTCGACGGCGGAAGGGAAGGTCTTGAGGTCGTAGCCCCAGATGCGCCCGGCCAGCCCGGTGAGGATCAGCCCCAGCCCGATGGTGACGATCACCGGATTGAGCAGCGAGCCGGTCAGGGGGCGCATCGCGACCCGTTCGACGAATACGCCGAGCAGCCCGGCGAACAGAAGGGTGAGGGCAAAGGTTGCGCCATAGGGGAGCCTGAGTTTCGTCAGCAAGGTGTAGGCGACGAAGGTGCTGAACATCGCCATCTCGCCTTGGGCGAAGGTGATCACGTCGGTCGTCTTATAGATGAGCACGATCCCAAAGGCGGTCAGCGCGTAGAGCGCACCGAGCCCCAAACCGTTGACGATCAACTGCTGCCAGGGGACATCGTCCCAGCCATCGAGCAGCCCTGTGGCGAATGCCCCCACCACCCCCGCCGGGGCGTTGGAAAGGAGCGTGAGCATCGTGCATCGCCTCCCGACCCCACGCGGGGTGATGACCGCCCGCACCGCTAGGGGAACCAGATGATGGCATTCGGCGCACGGGGGCTTGCTCCCCCAGATATTCGACGGCATGGTCGACTGGGCCGGTGGTCGCGTCCGTGGCCGATTATACCCTACGGGGCACGGGCTGTCCTGGCCGTTTACTCTATCCCGCCAGTTCGGCTGTGAGAGCGCCAAGAGCTGAGGGTGGATGGACTAAACGGCCAGGACAGGCGTGCCGGTGCCTCACCGCGGGACGAGCGCCTCGGTCACGTCCAGGTCGTACTGCGGGTCCCGGTAGCACCCGCCGATCGCGTAGAGCGTCTCCCCCACCGCGACGACGGCCTGGCCATGCCGCGACGTCGGCATCGCCTCCTCGGCGAGCCAGCGCCGCCCCCCGGCCGACGCGAACCCGAGGTGGGCGTCGTGGTGCATGACGTGGATGCGGTCGGCGACCACCGCGGCGCCAAAGTTCGACATCGGCACGGTCAGGTCGGGTGCCGCGGACCAGCCGCCCTGCCGCGGGTCGAAGACCTCGACCCGCGTGCTCGGCCCGTCGCCGACCCAGCCACCGAGCGCCCAAATCTTCCCGTCGGCGACGACCGTTGCCAGGTTGTAACGCGGGGTCGGCAGCGGCGGCCCGACGGCCCAGCGATCGGTCGCCGGATCGTAGACCTGCACGTCGGCGACGCCTTGGCCGCCGCTGTAGCCGCCGATGGCCCAGATACGACCGTCCAGCGCCACCAGGCCGTGCCCGAAGCGCGGCAGCGGCAGGGGCGCCAGCGTCCGCCACCGGCTTGTCGTGGTGTCGAACGCCTCGACCAGGTCGATCGTCGGACGCTCGTTCGACGACCCGCCGACCAGGTAGATGGTGTCGCCGAGGGCCGCCGCGCGGAAGGAACTGCGCGCGCCGGTCAGTGTCGGCCCGGGCGACCAGCGCCCCGTCGCGGGATCGTAGATCTCGCCCGTGTCGAGCCTGTTGCCGCGCTCGCCGATCATGCCGCCGAAGACGTAGATCTTGCCCGCGGCGACGGCGGATCCGAAGTCGTCGCGCGGCGTCGCGAGCGTTCCCGCGACCGTCCAGCGGGCGTCGGGCGGGTTCGCCGGCGCGCGCTGCCGCACGGGCAGGACGCCGCGCAGGGACCAGCCGAGGACACAGAGCAAGAGTGCCCCGACGAACACCAGCACGACGCCGAAGATGGCGGCACGGCGGCGGCGCGGCGCGCCGTCGATCGGCGTCGGATAGCCGTACAAACGAACCTCCAGACAAGCAACGAGGCGACGAGGCGATCGACCGCGCCACGCCCATCACCGCGCCACATCGTGCGGTCAGGGCCGTATGTCGCGGGCGACGAGCAGGGTCTCGTGGGCGGCGCAAGTGCACTCGGCGGGGGACTATGGGGACCGTCCGGCGCCGTGCCGGGGCGGGGGTGGCGCATTCCGACTCGCGCCCGCCGTCGTCCGGCTCAGTCGTTGAGGCGCGGGTCAAGCGCGTCGCGCAGGCCGTTGCCCATCAGGTTGACCGCGACCACGGTGATGTAGATCGCCAAGCCCGGGAGCAGCACCAGGGACGGGGCCCGCGTGAAGTATTCGGTCGCCTTGGTCAGCATATTCCCCCAACTCGGCGTCGGGATCTGCACCCCGAAGCCGAGATAGGAGAGGGATGCCTCCGTCAGGATCAGCCCGGGAATGACAAGCGTCGCCCAGATGATGACGACGGGGACCACGTTCGGCAGGATGTGGCGGAAGATGATCCGACCGTCGCTGGCGCCGAGCACCCGCGCCGCCTCGATGTAGTCGCGCCCTTTGATGGCGAGCACCTCGCCGCGGATCAGGCGCGAGATGCCGGTCCAAGAGAGGGAGGCGATGACGAAGGGCAGGACCAGCCAGCCCGCATCGCGGAAGAACGGGCTCTGCGCGATCAGCCGGTTGTTATTGATCAGCGAGGAGACCAGGATCAGCAGGAAGAGCCCGGGGATCGAGAGGAAGATATCCACGAGGCGCATCAGCAGCCCCTCGAGCCAGCCGCCGTAGAACCCGGCGGTCGCCCCGACCAGCAACCCGACCGTCAGCGCCAGCACCATCGTCAGGAAGGCGACCGTCAGCGAGACGCGGCCGCCGTACGCGAGCCGGGTGAGCGCATCGCGCCCCAGTTCGTCGGAGCCGAGCCAGTACCGATTGGTCACCTGTCCCCCCGGCTTGGTGAAGTCGAAGCCTGACTTCGTCTCGCCGATCGTCGCGAACTGCCCGGACAGGCTCTGCGCGTCGAAGGTCTGGTGGCTGACGAACCGGGAGATGAGCGGCGCCCCGTAGGAGAAGAGCACCATCAGCAGGAAGATACCCAACGCGACCATGGACAGCGTGTTGCGCCGGAAGCGCCGCCACGAGCGGGCGAAATAGCCCGGACTCTTCTGCGGCACGACCAGGGCCGTGCGGGGCGCCGTGCCGCTCCCACGGGTGCCCCCCCCCAGGCGCGAAACCCCACCGAGCGGTTCCGCCCGCCCATCCCCCGTGCCCGCCATCGTGCCCCCCACCGCGCGTGCGCGCCGTCATCATGCTTCGTCCCGACGGCTACTGCCGCCTGCCGTCTGCTTCGTCCCGACGCCTACCGCTGTTTGATCCGCGGATCGAGCAAACCATAACCGATGTCGGCGAAGAGATTACCCAGGATGACCAGGACCGAACTCAGCAGCACCGTGCCCATGATGACCGTGTAGTTGCGTTGCACGGCGGCATCATAGGTCAGACGGCCGATACCCGGCCACGAGAAAATCGTCTCGACAATCAGCGCGCCGCCGAAGAACTCCGGGAGGGCCAAACCGAGCAGCGTCACCAACGGCAGGAACGCATTGCGCAGCGCGTGCCGGAAGATGATGGTCCGCTCGTGCAGCCCCTTCGCATGCGCGGTGCGGATGTAATCCTGCCGGATGACCTCCAGCATCTGCCCGCGGATGTAGCGCGTCCAGCCCGACAGTTCGGCGATGGCGAGCGTGATCGCGGGCAGCACCAGGTGCCGCAGCTGATCGCCGAGCCCACCCCCGGCGGCCCCGAGGGTCACGGTCCCGCCGGTCGGGAACCAGCGCCGGTTGACCGCGAAGACGAGGATCAGGATCAGGCCGAACCAAAAGCGCGGGATCGCCACGCCGGCGGTCGCGGCGAAGGTGGCGACGTTGTCGAACCAGGTGTTGCGGCGCAACGCGGAGTAGACGCCGAGCGGGATGGCGAGGCCGATCGCCAGCAGGAAGGCCGCGACCGTCAGCTTGAGGGTATTCGGCAGCTTCTCGGCGATGTCCCGACTCACCGGGCGATGGGTGATCAGGTTCTGCCCGAGGTCGCCGTGGGCGACGTTGCCGAGCCAGACGAAGTAGCGCGTGTAGAGCGGTTGGTCGAGGCCGAGCGCGTGCTTGGCCTGCGCGATGTCCTCGGGCGTCACATCCGGGTTGAACTGGAGGTCGGACACCGGGCTACCCGGGACCGCGTTCACCAGCAGGAAGACGAGGATCGTGATCCCAAAGAGTAGCGGGACGATCTGGACCAACCGCCGGATCAGAAAAGTACCCATCGCGTTCCCTCATCTCGCCGCCGCCGGTGGGCCGGGGCTTCGACCACCGCGGCGGAACGATCCCCCGGCGGCGTGCCCCACCGGCGCCCCCGGGACGGCTACCGACGGGCCGCCGGGACGGACCCGCGCAGCGCGCCCCTACTTGCCGTCCTCCACCCACCAGGTATGCACGTTCCAGCGGATATTGATCGGGTTCGGCTTGAGGTTGTGGACGCGCTTGTTGACCGCCGCGGTCGTCTGCGGGAAGTCGATGATCACGGTCGGCAGATCATCCAGGATGAGGTCCTGCATCTGCAGGTAGAGGGCGGCACGCTTCTGCGGATCGAGTTCCTTCACCCCCTGGTCGAGCAATTTGTCGACCTCCGGGTTGGAGTACTTGTTGTCGTTGAAGCCGCCCCCGGTCTTGAACATCGTCGACTGGTCCGGATCGACGCCCCAGGAGAAGCCGAGGAGGGCGATCTCGAAGTCGTGGTTCGGGTCGAGCCGGGACAGGAAAGCGTTCCACTCCTCCGTCTTCGGGTTCGCCTCGACGCCGATCTGCTTCCATTGCTGCTGCATCGCGGTGACGTAGTTCTCGCGCGTCGTGTTGCCGGCGTTGGTCCAGAGGGTGAAGCTCAGCCGCTGGCCGTCCTTGGCGCGGACGCCGTCGGCCCCCTTCTTCCAGCCGGCTTCGTCCAGGAGTTGCTCGGCCTTCCTCGGGTCGTAGCCGTACTTCGTCTTCAGCTTGTCCGGCTGGTAGGCATAGGACGGGACCGGCATGGTCCCCTGCGCCACGACACCGAGGTTATTGAGGATCGCCTGCACCATCGCCTCGCGGTTGAGCCCGTAGAGGAGCGCCTGGCGCACCTTCTTGTCCTGGAAGAGGGTCGTCTTCGCCGGGTCGAGCTGGTAGTAGTAGTATGTGAAGCCGTAGGCGTCGAACTTCTGGACGTTGAGGCTCGCCTCCTTCACCACATCGTTGTAGAGCGCCGGCGAGACGCCGCCGTAATCGCCCTCCCCGGTCTTCAGGCCGGCCACCACGACGTTCGCGTCCTTGACGACCTTGAAAATATACTGGTCGAGCGCCGGCTCGCCCTTGAAGTAGCCGGGGTTCTTCACCAGCGTCGTATGGTCGTCCTTGACCCATTCCTGGAACTTGAACGGGCCGGTGCCGATCGTCGCCTTCGGGTCGCCGGTGCTGAAGGGGTGATCCTTGATCTTGTCGACCGGCACCTCTTTGAGGATGTGCTCCGGGACGATGCCGTACATGTTCTGGATCAGGAAGGAAGCGACGACGCTCTTCAGCTTGAACACGACTGTGGAGTCGTCCGGTGCCGTGATCGCCTCGATGCGCTCGTTGAGCTGGGAGGTGCGCGGCGAGGTCGACTCTTTCTTCATCATCGTGTTGTAGGTGTAGAGCACATCCTTCGCGGTCAACTCGATGCCATCGGAGAACTTGACGCCCTTGCGCAGCGTGAAGGTGTAGGTCAGTCCATCGGGAGAGATGCCGCCGTTCTGCTGCGTCGGTACCGCGGTCGCCAGATCGGGGTAGGGCAGCCCGGTGTCGGGGCTGATGTCGACCAGGGCGTTGAACAGCACCGCGGTCCGGGCTCCCGACGAGGTGTCGCCGACCAGCATCGGGTTCATGGTCTTGGCGTCGCCGAAGTCGATCTGGGTGATGTGGCCGCCCTTCTTGCCGACCGGGTCCAGCGTGCTGAACTTGCCGCCGCTCGGGATGCCGCCGGCCGCGTCCTGCCCACCGGGCGCGCCGACGGCCCGGGTGGCGGTGCTCGTCGTCGCGGTTGCCGTGCCGATGGCGCCGGTGGCGGCCCGCGGTGCGGCGCTCGTGGCGGCGCTGGTCGTGGCGCCCTTGGTCGCGGCGATCGTCGGCGGCGCGCTGGCGGGCGGGGGCGATGGTGCCCCGCTGGTCGCCGTGGGCGCCGCGTCGCCGCACGCGGCGAGGACGCCGGCGATCGTGGCGGTGCTGGCGCCGGCCAGGAGCAGCCGCACGAAACCGCGGCGACTCAGTCCCCGCCGCTCCCAGGCCGCTTCGAGCCCGACCAGCTCGGCCACCCGTGCTTCCTGCCCCTGCCCGTCTCGTTCTTCGTGCTGTGTCATAGCGCGGTTCCCCCCTTGCTGGTTGCCACCGATGCCGCCCGACCAGTCCTGGATCGCCCCATCCCCACTTGTTCCAGCGCACCCGCATGCAGGTCCCCCCACACACCCACGGGTACACTCCTCCCGGCAGATAGAATCCGCCGTTCCCGGATCACCGGCCCCCGCGAGGTACGGCGCTCCCCACGTGCATACCACCTCGCCTCGGGACGAACATCCCGGCGTGGCCGTCGCGGATGCGAGGGAACGATAGCCGGTGGAAGACGGCCTTGGGTCGCACAGCTCGCCCCAGGGCGTATCTGGCAAGCTACATGACCGCCGTTATTGGCGGTCGCAATGGGTCGAGAAGCGGCGAGCGTGCATGCGCCGGGTTCGTCTATTCTAGGGCTTCGATGAATCACCTGAAATCACCTGACACGCCTTTAGCAGACCGTTACTGCAAGGGGCATACCACCAGTGCAAACGGTATGTCCTCCCTGTCTCGCCAGTCGTCGCAGACAATTTCCCCTGACGCTGTACAAGGTAACCTCAATCACCGGGAAAGTCAAACGTTGACGTCGAAAAAAGAAGATGCTGACCTGGGCGTGGAAGATCGGCGCCGACCAGCGCGGCGGGCTCACGCCAGGATTTCGTCAGGATGCAGTTTGAGCAGCGGAGCCTCCCGACTGCTCTGGTATCCTGTCGCCTCTAATTCGGCTTGCCCGGGAGACCCCGATGACCTGCTCGCACTGCACCGCCACGACCTCGACTGAACTGTTGCAGCGGGCCCAGCTTGGCTATCGCATCTTTCGCTGTTCCGCCTGTCACCGGCAGCACCATGCACGGACCAACTCGCCCTTCAATTATCTCGAGTTGCCAACCGACGTCGTGTTGCTCGTCGTCTTGTGGCGGCTGCGCTACACCCTGCGCCTGCGCGACCTCGCCGCGATGTTCCTTGGGCGCGGCTTTGCGTTCACCCACGAGGCAGTACGGGAAGGGGAAGCCCGCTTCGCGCCGCCCGTGGCCGACAAACTTCGGGCCAAACGCACGGGCAAGGTCGGGCGCTCCTGGCACGTCGATGCAACGTACATCAAGGTGTCCGGAGCGTAGAAGTACCGCTACCGGGCCAGCGATCGCGAGGGGAGACGCAGCGAACACCGAGACATGGACGCGGCGAAGCGCTTTTTCAAAGGTGCACTGGCGATCGCCGCGCGGGCACCACTGCGCGTGACGACCGCTGGCCATGACGCGTATCCTCGCGCGATCCGTGAGACATTAGGCGAGGAGGTAGTGACGCTACCTTGAAAATCCCCCGTCTCCTCCGTCACGCGGCCGGTGCTGCTACAGGTTGGAGGATCACCGCGAACCCGAGCTGCTCGATGCGGCGCTGCATGCGATGCACCAGCACCGCTTTGCGGCGCTCGTCCACGACCGCTGGGCTCGGCTCGCGATACGGTTCGTGGTGCAGCAGGATGGAATAGATCGCCGTGACGAGCCGGTGGGCGATGGCCATGAGCGCTTTCTTCACCCCACGCCGCACGACGAGCCGGCGATAGGTGGCGGCCAGGGCGGTGCCGTGCACCCTGATGGCGGCATGGGCCGCCTGGACCAGGCCGGTGCGCAGCCAGCGGTTGCCGTGGCCAGTGGCCCCCGAGTGGCGTTTCCCGGCGCGCTCGTGGTTACCCGGGCACCGCTTGGCCCAACTCGCCAGGTGGGCGCTGCTGGGGAAACGCCGCATGTCGGTGCCGCTCGCCGCGATGATCAGCTCGGCCACCCCGCGCCCGACGCCGGGGATCGTGTCCGGCCGGGCGACGGCGTCCTCCCAGGCGAGCGGCGGCGGCGGCGTGCCGTCCGTCGCGGCCGGGGGTGCGGCCGCCGGAGCCGCCCCCGCCGTCTGCAGGTGGGCGACAATCTGCGCATCGAAGAGCGCCAATTCTTCCTCCAGATTTCTCCGACGTTTTCATTGCCATTGTGCGGCGCTGAACGCTGTGTTGTCCCTGACGGGTGCGGTCTCCTTACCGGCATGGTTCAAGGCTACTCTTGCGCTGAGCCACCACTTTCTGGTGCCGCGAGAGTCTTGCAGTTGGCATTCGCCGGTCGTGCAAATCTCTTGGTTTGGTGAGTTACGCGGTGAGTTACGGGGCGGCTATGAGGGGCGATCTGGGGCGACGAGCGGCGGTGAGCGCGTGCGGCTTTTGCCTGCTACAGCAAGGAAAATTGGCCATCCTACGCGAGAACGCCCTGTTTCTCGAGACTAACTTTTAATCAGTGGGTTGTGGGTTCAAGTCCCACCCGAGTCACCAATCGGCCGATTTCCTTGCGAGGACAAGGAAATCGGCCTTTCTCGTCCTCGCGGCTCCGGGCCGAAAATCGCTGTCGTGGCGCACGAATCAATTGCGGCAGAACTCCGGCGGAAGTCTGCCCCTGCGCTGGCCTATGCCGGGCGTATCAACGTGCGCGGAGGAGGCGTAACATGGCAACGAGAAGGGCACCACTGATTCGCGGCTACCGGGAGGTCGACATGGGAGAAACGCTGCTGGAGGAGCTGGCACGTCGCCATCAGGAGGCGCTGGAAGCGGACCAGAAGGCACCGAAGACGCGGCAGCACTATGAGTGGGGAGCGCGGCAGGCGATCGCCGACCTCGCCGCGCTCCTCGACCGACCACCGACGCTGGGCGACTGGCTCGACCCGACCCTCCAGCGCCGCCGCTACCGCGCCCTCGCCGAGCGCGAACGCAGCGGCCAGTGGCGGCGCGCGACCCTCTGCTGCCAATTCCGGGCCGACGCGGGCTGGGAGTCGTTCCTGATCCGCGATGGACTCATCGAGGCCGGGGCGCGGATTACAGGGCGGGTGATCATGCGCCCGAAAGACACAACCCCACAGAAGACCCCTATCTCCCTCGATCTCCTCAAGCGCATCCCCACACTCTACGATCAGGATCGTTTCGAGGATCTCACCGATCTGGTGCGTATCCTGGCCCTCGTCGACACGCTGGTGCGTGCTGAGGAGCTGATCTCGATCCACCTCGGCGAGTACGATCGCCGCACCGGCATCCTGCGGATCACCAACCCAAAGGGGGGCGGCAGCCGGGCGGTGCAGCTGTCCCGCCACACCCAGCGGCTGCTCACGCGCTACCTCGACCTTCGCGCGGCGCGGGCGCGGCAGCGGGGCGCCGAGTTGCGCGGTGCCGACCCGCTCTTCGCCACGATCCACGACCGACCGTTATCGTACTGGGGCCTGAAGGAGACGATGCGGCGGCTCTCCCACAAGCTCGGGCACCCGGTCCACGCACACCTCCTCCGGCACACCGGCGCGGTGCGGCTCCTGGTTAACGGGATGCCGCAGATCACCCTCCAGCACGTCCTCGGCCACACCACGCTGGAGATGACCCGCCGCTACGTCAAGCTCTCCGAGGAGGAGACCCTCTCCGCCCACCGCTCCTACGCGGTGATGGACAACCTCACCCCCCCGCGTTCGCGCGGCGAGTAGCGGGACCGAGTGGGCGGCCGACAGCGAGCGCCACACGGAGGGCCGTCGCGATAGCGCGCGACGGCCCTTATCGCCTCGGATCCCCGAAGGGCGCCTCGAGGCGTTCCGCAGCGTCGCGCTGTAACGCGCCCGTGAGTTCGTCGGCGTCGAGGTCGCCGGTGGCGAGTCGCGCGGCGCAGTCCGGGCAGTACCAGTCGAGCCTGAGGTGGTGGCACCAACCGAGTCGGCGTAGGTAGTTTGCCGCGCCGCGACCGCCTGCTGCCGCCCCGATGGGTGCTCGCTGTCCGCATGGGAGGCACCGTAGTTGACGCTGCCGGTATGGTCGCGCGAGAAGTCGGCTACCGATCCTCTAGTGAATGTTCCTGGGCGGTACAGACAGGCTTGTACGTCAGCGCGGCGACGCCTGCCAGTAAATGGCCACTACCCCGCTGCCAGCTAACTACGGCACTAAGCCGGACACCGGCGCTACCACTCGCGACGGTGGGCGAGGCGGCGCGCGCGGCGGTCGGCCCGGCGCGGCTACCACCTTCGCCACGGTGGTGACAATGCCGTTGTCGAGAAGCTTCGGGCTTGCCATCCCCGTCCGGTCCTCGGCAGAATGCCCAAGGGGCTGTGTTGAGGCTACGATTCGCGTTTTCCACTCGACCGATCGCTCCATTGTGCGGGCGAGATCGCCCGCACCAGATCCGAACATTGATGATCCGGTTGCCTTTCGGATCGCCGTTAGCGCGGTGTTAGCGAAAACCCATGATTGTGAGCGCCCGTGTGCGGCTTAGACGATGTCCAGCTAACGAGAGCGACACTAAATAGGGGCGTATTGCTGCCGATCCTCGCCGCCTCCGCTGCAAGATCGCGTCAAGGGAGCATCTGCGAGCAAGCGATTCGGCGAAGGGGTATGAATTTTTCCGATCCGCATCGTGTCCTCGCCCGTGTTAGCGTCGTGTTAGCGTCGCGAGAGCAATGTGAAAGCGTCGTGAGAGCGAAGGTCACTACGATGGTGGAGGGCGAGCGGTGCGGGCGGGCGGTGTGGGGAGCAGGATGGTGGGCGGACTCCATAGGTAATGGTCGCTCAGCAAGAGAGCATCGAGGCGACCGTCGTGTTTTTCGATCGCCGGGGCAGCGCCGGGGCAGCGTCGGGGCAGCGTCGGGGCGACGGGACTGCCTATGATCACAGCGAGCGATCGACTCATCAACAGGGTTTGTCGCGTGCGGCACCGATCGCGTGCGAAGGAGGTGACACCCATGCGTCGCGATGGCAAGTCGCAGGGCGGGTCGGTGTGGTGCGAGCCGAACGTCTGGATCGTGAATGGCATCTTCCCGGTCGAGGACACCGATAGCGCCGAGACAGCGACCGGGATCGATCCCTACTTCGCCGAGGTGATCGAGCGGCTGTGGCGGGCGGTGCTACGCGACCCGTCGGATCAAGCCGCCTATCGGCGCTACGAGTGCTTACCGTGGGTGGAGGACGATGCCAGGGCATTCGTCGCTAGGCTGTCGCTCGACGCGCTGAAGCGATTAATGTCCGCTGGCGAGGTCGACTGGCGGACGCCCCCGGTGGCACCGACGTGCAATCACGTTGCGTGTCAACAGGAATACCTCCTCGTCGCCGGCGAGTGGTGCCTCCCCACGAGCGGGCGTCTATGGGCGTGGGTAGCGATGGCGCTCGTCGCGCGGGTCAAGGGGGAGGCCCGCTGGTCGGCGCTCGCGGCACCGCAGGCGGCCACGGCCGATGGGCGACCGGTCGCGCGTCGATGGCCGCAGCCGCGGCCACTCTCGTGGGATGAGGGGACAAGGCGCGATGAGTGGTGAGTACGCTCACCCCGAGCGGGTACAGTCGGCCACAGTCCGCGCGGCCCTGACGGCGCTAGCCGGGCAGCCGCTTGACGATCTGCTGGTCTTCTGGCACCTCAAGAAGTGGACCATCCCCTGCTTCGCCGACTTCTGGAACGCGAGCCACGATACCGCCCGCCGCGCACTCCGCGCCCTGCACGCTGTCGGAGTGATTGGCTGCCTGCAAGGGCGAATTCGCCCCGTAGGCGGGCGCGAGCCGGACCTCTACTTCCTGACCCGGCTCGGTGCGCGGGTGCTAACGCGTCACCTGGGGCTGGGGAAGAACCAGGATATCCGCGCACCAACCGTCGCTTCGGATGGTGGCGAGGTTACGGCCGGGGGACTGGTGAAGCATAAAGTCGCCGCCAAGCCCGGTCAGGACGTGCACGACGTCGCTTGCCTACGCTTGGCCGTCCACTTCGGCTGGCTGGGGGATCGCTCGCGTTGGCAGACGCGCGAGGCCCTTCGCTACGCGACAACGGATGGCCGGTGGCCGGTGCTGGTGCCCGACTTCTTCCTCCGCCGCGAGAAGAGTCTGTGGTGCGTCGAATTAGAGGGGACGACCGAGTGGAAGCATATCCGTGATAAGCACCGGCGCTATTTCGCGCTCTGCCGCGACCTGGAGCGGCGGGAGGCCCACGACTTCCGGCTGCATGTGACGCTCGTCTTCACGGGGGAGGCGGCGCGCATTCCGGTACGCCGCCTGCACGAGCGGGCCTACGTCACCCAGGATTATGCCTATAGCCTGAGCTGGGCGACGCTGGACGACGCGCTGGCGCGCCCGTGGGAAGGTGGCCTCGGCCCTGCCTGTGAGGAGATCGATTTCACCGCAGCGCGGGACTGGCGTCGAGATCATCTGGAGCGGCAACTGCGGGGGCTCGGTCGATGATCGCCACGCACCAACAAAGCGCCCACAATGTACTCTCGGCGCTGCCCCCGCGCTGCCCCTGGGCCGGGGCGGCGCGATCGGCCTGGTGGGCGGCGGCGGACGCGGCGCGATTTCGGTTACTCGCCCGAAAATGCGTCGCCGCGCGTCCGCCTCTCCCCCTCCTCGCAGCAAAAAATGCCCGCCAAGCAGGGAAAAGCCACAGCGCAGATATTGGAACACTTCGCGCTGCGGCAGCAAGCGGCGGGCGATTCTTTCCTTTCTATTGTCCTCATCACCCTCTCGTGTCACCCTATCAGTCGGTTTTGGTGGTCCGATGGATGATGTTTCAGACGAGTGCGTCGCGTATGTCTACGCTTGTTGCCAGTGTCCTCACTACTCCGACAAGCACCGGGCGTATACCTTCCCCGATACTATGCCTCAACCCCATCGCTACAGCCCTATCAACCCTCTGCGCCCAAAGCGACACAACAGTACGGCGTATCGTTTGGACCAGTTCGTCAATGGCGATAACCCGCCGATCGGTCGGCAACAATGCATCTGGCCGCGCGGTGCTGTGCGTACCGTTTTTCACCGGAGTGGTGTCATCAGTTGGCGCACGCCGAGGCCAGATAGGCAACTGGAGCCAATTGGACTGCCGCGACGACGAATGTTCGACGGGAGTTGCCACCTCGTGAAACACCTCCATGCCGAGGAGTCACTGCCAGCGCCGGGCATCCAGGGACGCCCTCCGAGAGGGGCGGCCGATGTCGAGCGGCTAGTCGATCTCCTCGCCAGCCTCTATCTGCGCGACTGGAAGGCCCCACCGCTTGACCTGGGGTTGCTCTACGGTTCGGCCCAACTCCAGACCGTTCGCGAGCGGTACTTCGCCAACCATCCGGACGCGACCGACCGCGCGATCCTCCTTCTGAGGCAGTGGTTCGCGCGCCACTGCGGGGAGCGCGCGGTGCAGCACGCTCTGGCCCTCGGTCGCGGCGGCGAGCTACGCCAGGCGCGGATCGCGGCACATGTCCTGATCCACCGCCTCGCTCACCCCGACCTGACACGCGCTGAAGAGGCCGTTGCTGTTGGCCAAGCACTGGGGATCGCACTCGACGCATCGGCCCATCGCAGGACGGTTGACGCGATGTTCGCGGCCATGCGCCGCCATGGTCCCGAACTACTGCGCGACCTGGCCTGGAAGACGCCCGAGCGTTGGCAGCACTACGAGGCGCGCTACGGGATCAAGGCGGACGAATCGGTGCATTAGGCGCCGTCTCTCGCCCTCAACCACCACGGGGACTGAGCTTGTTCCGCCTTCGCGGACAGTGTGGCGCTTAGCGGCCAGATCCTGCAACAACAACATGTGCTCCTCCGCGCAGCATCAGGTTCGGCGCGGGCGTGTGCGCCGGGTCGGCGACCGGCGTGCCATCCGCTTGCGCGCGCAGCTGACGCCCTGTACCCGCAGCTCCGCGTGGATCCGTCGGTCCGGCGGCTGCGCACATGGGCGGCGGCGATCCGCGTTGCCAGCGCCTTGTCGGCGCGGGCGCGGGCCGAGACCCCGCCGCACGCCCAAGCGGCGGCGGACGAGCGCGCGACAGCGAGCACCTGGCACAGGATAGTGATCGGATAGTTTGCCGCTCCGCGCGGATGAACCGATAGCGGCACACAGGGTCCTCCGCGCGAAGTACGCCGCCGCTTTTCGGAGGACCTATTCCTCCTGCTGGAGCACCCCGACCTCGCGGCACAGCCGCCGCAGCTCCTGCCATTCGTCCGTGGTCAGGTCGCCGTGCTGCCCCCGGCCCTCATCGGCATCGGCTTGGCGCATTCAGCTCCGCAGCGCCTCCGCCGACACGCCTAGGTCGGAGGCGAACGCCGGGAGCGACCTCGCGCCACGCAGCGCGAGGCGGACCGCCTCGGCCTTGCACTCCGGCGGGTAGGGTCGGTGGGTACGCGGCATCGGGACACCTCCTCGTATGCTAAGAACGCGAGCGACACTGCTGGCCGCTCGCCGTTGCTGGTCTGGGCGAGCTCTCCGCACCTCCTGCGACACGATCGCTTCCCGAGATTGCGCCCCCCGGGCGTGGCGGCGACCTCTGACCCGCAGATTGTTCCACCCGCAGCGAGTCCGGCGGGGGCAGCAGCCCACCGGGCGCGCACTCGGCGCTGCGGGTGAGTTCTGATGACGCACGAGGCTGCCGCGCCGCCATCCGCGCCCGGCTTGGCCGACCGGCACGAAAAGGAAGGAAGGCATGCTGAGCTATATCGGCCTGGATGTGCGCCAGCAGGAGGCCGCGGTCTGCTTCCTGCTCGGCGACGGGCGCGACCCGGTGCCACGCTAGACCGCGCCCAATAGCCTGCCGGGGGCGGACGCGCTGACCGAGCGGCTGGCCACACTGGCGCGCGACCACGGCGTCGACGAACTGCGAATCGGGATGGAGGCGAACGGCCTGTACTGGTGGCACCTGGCGTGTACCCGCAAGGACGCGCCGGTGCTCGCCCCCTACCGGTCGCGGGTGTACGCCCTCAACCCCAAGCTCGTCCACGACTTTCGCAAGCATTACGGTGCCCTACCCAAGACCGAGCGCGCCGACGCCTACGTCATCGCCGAGCGCCTCCGCTTCGGGCGCCAATTGCCGCCACCGTACGAGCTGAACCTGCGCCACGCCCCGGTCCAGCGCCTCACGCGCTTCCGCGTCCACCTGGCCGAGACGCTGGCGCGGGAGAAGAGCTCCTTCCTCACCTTCCTGATCCTGCGGTTCTCCGGCTTCGGTCAGGCCGCCCCGTTCCACGACCCCTTCGACACGACGAGTTACGCGGTGCTGGAGGAATTCACCACCGAGGAATTGGCCCAGACGCCGCTCGACGCGTTGGCCCCCTACCTCGCTGAGAAGGGGCGTGGCCGCTTCAAGGACCCGGCGGCCCTGGCGGCCACCCTGCAGCGCGCGGCGCGTAACTCCTTCCGGCTCGACAGGTGCTCGACGACCCGCTTACCGTTGTTCTCGGTACGACCATGGCCACGATCCGCACCCTGCAGACGCAGCTGCGGGCGGTGGACAAGGCCATCGCCCAGGAGCTCAAGGCGCTCCCGCAGACCCTGACCGCCGTCCCCGGCCTCGGGCCAGTCTGGGTCCCCGGCCTCGTCGCGGAGATCGGCGGCATTACCCGCTTCAGCGACGAGGCGGCGCTGGCGCAGTATGCCGGGCTGGTGTGGAAGGCCCACGAGTCGGGCACCTTCCAGGCCGAGGACACCGCGATGAACAAGACCGGGAATGTCTACCTACGCTATTACTTGGTGGAGGCGGCCAACAGCGTCCGGCTCCACTGCCCGGAGTATGCCGCCTAGTACCGGGCGAAGTTCGTGCAATCCACCAAGCACGCCCACAAGCGCGCGTTGGTCCTGACCGCCCGGAAGCTGGTGCGGCTCGTCGATGCCCTGCTGCGCACCGACACGCTGTACCGCACGCCGGCGCAACGGCAGGATCGTCAGGAGGGCACCACACCGACGGC